>Ga0335085_10002132_pt1 | contig 38137 bp, 33 predicted proteins | sample Lox_Sample_45_FD_206712 | JGI IMG/M metagenome (GOLD analysis project Ga0335085, IMG submission 206712) | Soil microbial communities from Loxahatchee National Wildlife Refuge, Florida, United States - Lox_Sample_4.5 | ecosystem: Environmental > Terrestrial > Soil > Wetlands | place: USA...
CCGCGCTCGAAGGAAAGGACTGCTGGGACTAACGCCGCGGTTACTCGATGGCGTATCCGTTTTCTCGCGCGAGCTCGATCAACCGTTGACGAAGCGCGGATGCGACGCGCTCGTCGTCGGTTCGGCCGGCACCCGCGCTCGGCGTGGGCTTCGCCGCCGATCCGAAGATCAGCGTGATCCGCCGGAGCTTCGGTATGCGCCGGCCGCGCGGCAGCGCCTCGAATGCGCCGGCGATATAGGCCGGGACTGCCGGCGCACCCGAGCGCAGCAGCACCTTCCCGATGCCCGGAAGGAAGCGCTGCAGCCGGCCGTCCGGTGACCGCCATCCCTCGGGGAACCAGACCTGTATCTGGCCGCGCCTCAATACCTGCGCCGCCGCGGTCACCGCAGCATCGGGGTGCTTCTCGTCCACCGGAAAGAGATGCACGATGCGGCAAACCAGCCGCGTCACAGGGTGAAAGAAAAGCCTGAAGATGTCGCCGGCCCAATAGACGTTCCTCGCGGCCCTCAGCGGCAGCGCCGCCGCGATCGCGAGAGCGTCGAGATCGCTCACGTGGTTGGGCGCGATGACGTAGGGACCTGCGGCGGGCAGGCGCTCGCGTCCCACGACGCGCAGGCGGAAGAGACCGTGCATGACCGCCCAATTGAGTGCGAAGAGGACGAGAGCCATCGCTCTCAGCACGGCGCCCGTGGGCGCGAGCCAGCGATCGATGTCCGTTGCGATGGCGGGCTCCTCCGGCGCCGGCGCCGGCGCTCCTTTTCTCCGCTCGATGCCGATGCGCAGGAGATCGCGAATCGTCTCGATCCCGGCGACGTCCCGCTCGGAGAGGCGCAGCCCGTAGCGCTCCTCGAGCGTCATCGTCAATTCCATCCATGAGAGGGAGTCCAGGTTCAGATCGAGACTGAGATTGACGTCGAGGTCGATGGCCCTCTCGGGGTAGCGCCCCCGCAGGAAGGTCCAGATCGCAGCCGCCGTCGGATCGCTCAGCAATTCCACGTCCTCGGGGCCGAGCTCGTGAGCGGTGCGCCGTCCTCCGCCCGCGAGCGCTTGGGCGTAGAGATCCGGCAGCAGGAAACGCCGGTATTTGCCGAGCCTCGTTCGCGGCAAGACCTGATCGGTGAGCGCGAAGCCGGAGAGCCGCTCATAGGACGGAAGACGCTGCGCCTTCTCCGCGAGGACGACGCGGGCTCCGTCCCGGATGTTGGTGGCGCCTATCGCGCGCAATTGCGCGGCATCCGCCCGCACCAGCGCGACGAGGCTTCCGCGATCCTCCAGAACCGCGATCTCCCGTATTCCCGGCGCGCTCCCGTAGACGCGCTCGAGGTCCTCCGCATTGACCTTCTTGCCGCCGCCGAGAACCAGGACCTCCTTGGCCCTGCCGGTGACGAAGAGGAACCCCCGGGGATCCACGTAGCCGAGATCGCCGGTCCGGAACCATCCGTCCTCCGTGAAGGCCGACCGCGTCGCCTCGGGATTGTTGAGGTAGCCTTTCGCGACCGAGGGTCCCCGCAATTCGATCTCGCCGATTCCCTGCCCGTCGGGATTGCCGATGCGGATCTCACCCCCCGCGAGTGGCTTTCCGGTGCTGCCGATCCGGCGCTCTCCGGGACGATTACCCGTGAAGAGGGATGCGGTCTCCGCAAGACCGTAGCCCGAGAGCACGACCCAGCCCAGCCCTTCCAGCTTCTCCGCGGTCTCTTTCTCCAATCTGGCGCCGCCGGAGACGAGGATGCGCAGACGCGGCGCGACGCCGCTCCTGACGGAGCCGAAGAACAGGCGTCCCAGGCGAAGGCCGGTCGCTTTTTGCACGAGGATCGCGAGGCGAAGCAGCATCCGCCACGCCATGCGCATCGCGGCGCTTCTGCTCGCGACCCGCGCCTCGATCGCGGAGAGGACGGCGTCGTAAAGGCGCGGCACGCCGACGATGGTAGTCACGTTTCCCTCGCGCAGCGCCTTCATGAGGAGCGGGCCCGTCGTTCCGCCGGGGAGCACGATGGGCGTTCCGATCGTCAACGTGCTCAGCGTGCCTACGATCAAGGGGTAAGCGTGATGCAGCGGCAGCGGCAGGAGCGCCCGATCCTCGCCGTCGACGAGATTGAGTCCTTCCAGCGCCTCGACGTTGGCGCCGATGTTCCCGTGCGTCAGGAAGAACGCCTTCGGCGTTCCCGTCGTCCCGGAAGTCCAAAGGAGCGCCGCCGGGTCCTCGTCGCGAGGCTTTGGAAGCGGCTCGGTCCGCTCGCGCAGCAGGCTGCGCCAGCTCTCCCCGGCGCCCGCGGCCTCGGAGGGATCGAGCAAAACCGCTCTCACCCCGCGCTTCTGCAGGACGCCCGCGCAATCCCCGGCATGCCTGCCGGTCGTGAACAGGAGCCGCGCGCCGCTCAGCTCGATTGCGGTGTCGAGCTGTGCGGGATCGGTGAGGTCGTCGAGCGGAACCAGCACGCCTCCCGCGGCAAGAATCGCGAGCGCCGCGGCAATCCAGGCCGGGCTGTTGGGCGCCCAGAGCGCGACCGGCACACCTCTCTCGACGCGCAGATCACGAAGGCCCCAGGCAAGACCGACAGCCGCCCGTGCCAGCGTCTCGCAGTTCCAGACCGAGACCGGGCCCTCGCTCGAAGCGATCACCGCCGGGTGCTTGCCGCGCGCCGCGAGCGCGGCGAGGAGGTCCACGACGTTCCAGCTTCCGGTCACGGGCCGTCCCTCGTCGCGGCCGTCGTCGCGTCGCTGCGCGGAGCCGGAGCGGCGGGCCGCCGCCGCCCCACGATATTGATCTTGCCCATGCGCTGCGCCGACCGTTCCAGCCGGTCGAGGAAGGCAAGGGAGATCTCCGGGGGAATGCCGCCTTGCCGCTCCAGATCCGCGCGCAGGCGCTGCGGCAATTCCGCCGCGATCCGCCGCTTCTCGCCCTCGTCGGGAACGACGAGACGGATCCTTATTCCCTCCTTGTCGTGATCCACGGCGTATTCCCTGATGCCGACGAAGCTCTCGATTGCGAGGCTCAGGACCATTGGAGTGACGGCCACCTCGCCGATGCCCGTCCGGCGCGGAAGGCGCAGCACGTCCTCCGAGCGCCCGCCCATCGACTGGACGAGCGCATGCGGACGCCCGCACGAGCATGGCGTCGGCGAAAGGCAGAGCATGTCCGTGACTTCGTAGCGGATCAGCGGCTGCGCGCGGTTGTAGAGGTTGGTGAGGAGGTACCGGGTCCCCATCTCTCCCTCGGGCACGGGGCGGTAGTCGTCACCGACGACCTCGATCATCGCGGTGTCCTCGAAGAGATGGAGCCCGGCGTGCTGCGGGCAATCGGACGCGACGTGCGGCTCCTCCGTGAGGCCGTAATGATTGAAGGGCTTGGCGCCCCAGGCCTCCTCGATCAGCTTCGCCATCTCCGGCGTCAGCAGCTCGCTGTGCGTCGCGACGATCCCCGGCCGGATCGTGAGCCGGCCCGCGATCTGCTCGCGCGCGAGCAGCGCGGCGACCGAGGGATAAGGCAGCAGGGCATCCGGCCGGAACGCATTGAGGGCGGCGACTTGCTGCGCGAGCGGCTCCGTCGCCTGGAGATGCAGAAGCCGGAAGAGGCCGAAGTCCAGGCTCATGGGAATCTTGCTCGTCAAGTGCATGGGGTTGTCGGCGCCGATCGAGCAGATCCGCAGGCGCTTCGGCAGGCGCGGAGAGATCCCGATGAGACGGCGCCAGCGGATCGTGTTGGCCAGCACGATCCGCCAGGCCGCGCGGTCGTAGACGAATATGCCGCGCAGCCCCGACGTTCCCGCCGTCGCGGCGACGCGGTAGCGGCCCATATAGAGCTCTTGCCCGCGCGTCGCCTGCAGGTGCGCCTCGATCTCGCTGCGCTTGAGGCGGGGATCCGTGACCGCCGCCTCGAAATTCTCCATCAGCCGCCGCTTGTTCGTCACGGGAAGCTGCTCTGCGTCGAGCCCCTCTCCGAGGTCCAGGCCGCGGTAGAGGTCGCGGTAGAAGGCGCAGGAGGTCTGGGCGAAGCGCACGATCTCCGCAAATTTCTTGCGCCGGAATGCCATGAGCTCGGCGCGCGACCAGGAATCGCGCAGGGCCAATTGCCTCGCGATGCCGAGCGCGCTCAGGGCATCCACGAGCCTGCTGCCGAAGCTCTCCAACCGCATGGGTCGCCTCCTGGAAGACCCCTCGGCGGCGGCGCCTCCGGACGAGGCGGCTCCGGTCGGGCAGGGAAGCGAATGTTCGCCAGGGCGCACTCCGTCCGCGCGCCGTCACCGCTACAATTCGGCCCCGACCCCGCGTCGCGCATTGACTTATGTCAGAGGTGAAAAACGAAGCAGCCCGTCGTCCTCGCGCGCCTGCGCATCCCTTGACGAGGATCAATGCGCGCCCGAGCCGGAAATGGTGATTTGGCTCTGCGGGCGGGAGGCAGCCCCGCAAGAGCTCACCCGCGCTTCAAATCGGCCGGACCCCATGCCGTCAGCGCTTGCTGCTCACGTCGCGTCGATTGCCGCAACAGCCGCCGCGGCGTGGTGGGCGAGCGCTCGGGCCGGCGCAGCTTCGATGGGGGAGAGCTGCGTTTCGATCAAGGTAGAGGGGGTCGACGACAAGACCGGCGGAGCGCTCCCGCGCGAGATGCACGAGGCGATCGCACGAGAGCTGAGAAAGTGCCTGGGCAAGAGAGGCTTCGCGACCGCCAGGAGGAAGGCAGCGGCGGCCCTGCGGATTGCGATCCTCTCGGTCCGATCGTCCCTGATTGTGGAGGCGGAAACGGGCGCCGGCAAATCCGGCGATCGCTGCGTCGTGACGGCGATCATCGCCGACACCAGGACGGGAAACATCGTCACCAAATTGGTCATTGGGACGCCCGGCCTCGCCGGGACCGCCGTCGCGACCGGCGAGACCGATCGGGCGGCGTCGGCCATGGCAGAGGCGGTCGCCGAAGCGGTCTCGCTCTCGCTCGGTGGCGCGCGGAGGGAAGGCGCCCAACCCGCGGCCCGCGAGGACCTCACCGCGACCGGCGCCCGCGTCATTCACCTCGGAGAGGGTCTCTTCGAGATCGCGCCGGCGCGGCCGGGGAGTTCCGTCAAGGAGGGGCTCGTCGATCTCAAGCGCGTCGCGCATGCGCACGACCCCGAAATCGACAAGGACGTGCCCTGCCACACCGACGTCACGCTCAACGATCGCGTGCCGGCGCTGATCGACGCCGAGGGCCGCAGCTTTGCGGCCATCACGCTCTATCACGTCAATCCACCCTTGATGGGCCTCCCCTCGCGTGAGGCCGGCATCGACCGCGGCATGGATTTCCGCGACGCCGCGAACCTCGTGAAGGGTGCCTATTCGAATTACGTAAGCCCGGTCCTCACCAACGATGCCGAAAGGCGGCGGCTATCGAGCCACCCGATCGGGCATTTCTACGTCAAGGCGGAGATCCCCGGATATCCGGCGATCTTGACCGGCATGACCACGATGGCGCGCGGGGACGCGGAGCTCGCGGACCTCACCGTCGGCCGGGAGCTCGGCATCGGGGGCGTCCTGCTCACGCCGCAGCCGGGCCGCCTCAATTCCGCATCGGAGGCGCTGGAGGAGCTCGCGCTGCGTCAGCGGGAGCTGCGCGTCGTCGACGGGCTTTATTTCAAGAATGTCGGCGGAAGGAACGCCGGCCCCGAATATGTCCAGGAGGACGGCAATGTCGTCTTCGCGCGCTTCATCGTTCCTCCGGAGAATGGGAGGGACGCGCTCGCATTCTTCGTCGAATTCGTGGCGCGGGGCGGGCACAATATTTTCGGCTCGCTCATAAACCGTCCGAACAAGGGAACGGGCGCGGGCTGCACGGCATTCGCAATCTCCTGGCTGGAGGCGGCGGGCGTCATCCCCTTCGTCGAGGAGCCCGCGCCGCTGCCCGATGTCGCCGAAGCGGACCCGGATTCGCTGGGCGCGGCCGATTTTTGGCGCCACCTGCTGCGAGCGATCGAGATCCCCTGGCGCCAGATCGGCTGCGACGATCGCGTCGGCGCCGCCGGCATCGTTCCGGCGGGGCTCACCATCTACGACCTGCTGTTCCACAAGGAGAGCCGCGCGTTCATCGAGGCCGCCTCGGAAGGCCTGGCGCAGAAGATCAAGGACCGGTTCGGGCGCGTCGCCGGGACGCTGTTCCAGTTCGGCGCCTTGACGCCGCTCCGCGATCTCGTGATCCGCAGCAGGCGCAGGGATCCCCAAGATCTCGGGGACTACGATTGGGCGAGGCGCGGCGAGGGATTGGTCGTGCCGTTCTGGGACAACAGCCGCTTCGCGATCTGGATCAAGCGTCTCTGGGCGGGGGGGCCGGGCGGCCCGGACATCAGGCTGCTGCGCGAGGGCAGGTTCCGCGGCATCGAGGTCGACGTAATGCAATCCGCAAGACAGCAGCAGCCGTTTTTCGCGGAGGCCGACCGCATCGCGGAGAGGAAACACCGCATGGAAGCGTCGGGCTCGCGGCCGTCTTCGCCCGAAGCGCTCTTCAGGCTCGGGATCCAATGAAAGCGCGCGACGGAACGGCCGTGAGGGGACCGGAGCACTCGCCTCGCAAAGGCCTCTCTCATCCCGCCGGCGAAATCCACGCGGGGATCGGCGAATTCGCGCGGGAGCTGATCGAGGACGCGCGGCGCGGCCTCGGGCCTGGGGAGCCGGTCGATCATCACGTCCATCTCGGCGGCGCCGGAACCGGGGTGCGCCGCATCTGTCCCGAGGTCGCTTCGCCGGGCGTCTGGATCCATCCCGATTTCCGCTCGTGGCGGCATCCCATTCGGCGCCTGGAAGCGAGGATCCTGCTCGGCTTTTGCGGCGTCGGCGACTGGGGCGATGCGGATGCGCAATACGCCGAGCGCCTGCTCGAGCTGGTGCGGACGTCGGGCCTCGGCGGCACGTATTTCCTTTATGCGCTAGATTGGCGCTACGAGCGGCCGCCCAACAATCGCGCGCCCGATCGGGAGAGGACCGATATCTACGTCGACAACGACTATGCGATCGCCGTCGCGGATTGGCTCAATGCCCAGGAGAGCGGCGGCGCGCGTTTCGTTCCGGTCGCCTCGGTCCACCCCTATAGGCCGGGCGCGATCGAGGCGCTCTTCGCGCTCGCCGCTCGCGGCGTCCGGTACCTCAAATGGCTGCCGCCCGCACAGAGCATCGATCCCGCCGACGGACTGCTGAAGCCGTTCTACCAGGCACTGCATCGGCTCGGCTTCGTCTTGCTGAGCCATACCGGCAAGGAGCATACGCTGCGCGTGCGGGACCAGGATCTCGCGGATCCCCTGCGGCTTTCTCTCGCGCTCGAAGAGGGGGTTGCGGTCGTGATGCTTCATGCCGGGCGCGACGGCGTCGAGCGCGCTCCCGGCCCCGACGGCCATCGGCGAGCCTACGCCGATCGCTTCTTCGAGATGATGAGACGGTACCCCGCAAATCTTTTCGGGGAGATTTCGGCGCTCCCCTATCTCGGCACCCATCCGTTGCTGGACGCGCTCGTTGCCGATCCCGGGATTTGCCGCCGCCTCGTGAACGGCTCGGACTATCCGGCTCCCGCCATTCCCTTCATCGACCCGACCGGGCGCCTCTTTAGCGCGGGCTACCTCGGGGACGAGGGAGAAGGAGAAGCGGGCCTCGCGAGGAAACGCAAGCAGGCACTCCGGGAGATTCGCCGCTCGAACCCGCTGCTGTTCGATTTCGTGCTGAAGCGAACGCTGCGCATCGGGGGGCGCAGGCTGCCGGTCTCGATTTTTCAGAGCATCTCGAGCAAGCTCGAGCCGGCCGCGGCGACGACGGCGAATCCGGCGGTGGCCACGAGGTGCTTGCCGTATTAGCATCCGGGCCCCCGGCCGGTTGCGGGAAGCCCGTCCCGGTGCCGCGGCGGCTGAAGTGGATGCGCCTCCCGTGCCAAGAGCAGCGAAGATCATCTGGGTGATCGGAGACGGAACGCACGTCGGCAAGACGACGATTGCGACGGCCTTCATTCGCGCATTGAGCCGCAGGGGTATTCCGACCGTCGGCTTCAAGCCTTATGCCTCGAGCATGCTGAAGGACGTGATCGATTTCATGCTGGAAAAGATCCCCAATGCGAAATGCGCGCTCTTTGGGAGCGACGCCTGGGAGCTCTCGATGGCCTCGCCCCTGACCCCTGGCGAATTGGCCGATACGGTCGCTCCCGCGCAGCTTCTGTGCCACCCGAAGTGGGGGTCGACGATCCTCGCGCGAACGGGGTCCGCCGCCACCGGCGACGTCGAGTATTTCAGGAGCGGCTACACGGCCTCGATCGCGGAGCGACCCGACATCGTCGAGCTCGCGAGGAGGACCGGGCTTCCGTTTGCCGACGCCCCGATCGTGGAGCCGCTGAACCTGCTCGCCACCCCTCCCTCAACGCCGCAGAAGCAGCAGCGCGCCTTCGACCACCTCGTGGCTCTCGGCGCGAGAGCCGTGGTCTGCGAAGGCGGCTCTCGATACCTTCCGGTCTGGCCGGGCTCCCCACATCCCGATCATGTCGTGGTGTTGCTGGAGGGAATGGTGCATCTCTTTCCCAGTCTCGGCGTCAGATACGATGCCGGGGCCGGCGCAACCGTGAATTCCATAGACGAGTTCTTCCAGCTTCTCGTCCGTGCTCGCGCGAAATGCCGCTCCTCGCCTCTCTACCTGGTGGAGAGGGAACGCCGGCGAGAAATGGCGGATCGAATCGTCGACACGCTGATCGACGACGCCGGCGATGGGTTCCCCTGACCCTCTGGCATCGGAGTCAGAGCCGCGCCCGGGCCCGGAATTGAAGGGGGCGCCGTGAGCCGTCATACTCGCGCGAGGGACGATCCTCCGAGAGGGTAGAACCGGAATGCCGAAGCTCCTGACGATGGCCCAGGTCGAGGCGTTCCGGCGCGACGGCTTCGTCTCGCCGGTGCGCGCGATCCCGGCGGAGCGCGCCCGCTACTACCGCGAGCGCCTCGAGGCCTTCGAGGCGAGGTTCCCCGGCGACCGGATCAAGCTCGACCAGAAGGCGCATCTCCTCTGTCCCTGGGTCGCCGAGATGATCCGCGAGCCCGGCATCCTCGATGCGACCGAGGATCTGCTGGGCCCCGACATCCTCTGCTGGGGCACCTCGCTCCGCGCCAAGGCCGCCGACGGCAAGACCTTCGCGGGCTGGCATCAGGACACCGCCTATGCCGACGTGAAGCCGATCGTCCTCATCGTGGCGCTCGCGCTCTCGCCCTCGCGCGCGCGGGACGGCTGCATCCGCGGCATCCCGGGCTCGCATCTGGGGCCGCTGCTGCCACACAAGGAGGCCTTCGGCACGAGCAGCCTCCTGACGCGCGAGCAGTACATCGACGCCGCCGTCGAGGAGTCCTCGGCGGTCGATTTCGAGCTCGATCCCGGAGAGGCCGCGCTGTTCAGCAACGCGATCGTCCACTCCTCGAATCCCAATCGCGGCCGCGACCGGCGCATCCTCTTCCTGCTGGAGATGGTTCCCGCGCGCGCCTACCAGGTCTCGCCCCGGGAGTCCGCGACGCTCGTGCGGGGCCGCGACGCCTTCGGCAACTTCGACGCCGACCCGCGGCCCCGGGTGGAGATGGGCGCGGCGGAGCTCGCGGCCTGGCAGCGCGCGGTCGAGATCCAAGCGAGCGTGCTCTTCCGCGGCGCGCAGCGCCCGCCGCGCGCGCTCGCGGGAATGACGAGCGGCAAGCCGCCGACCGGCGGCTGAGCGACCGCCCGCCAGGCTCCGCATGCGGCGAGCAGAGGTTTCGCGGAGAGCGCCGAGAAGTAACATTCCGCATCCGCCGACATCCGGCCCGATGGATGCTTCAAGGGGACGCGCCACCGATGTCGAGACGCATCGCCATCATCCAAGGGCATCCCGATGCCTCGACCCGTCACCTCCTGCACGCGATGGCGGACGCCTATGCCGAAGGCGCGGCCGCGGCGGGGCACGAGCTTCGGCGCATCGAGGTGGCGAGGCTCGAGTTTCCGCTGCTGCGCACGCAGGCGGAGTTCGAGACCGGCGCCCTGCCGCCGGCTCTCGTCGAGCCGCGCGACGGGCTGCGCTGGGCGGAGCATTGGGTGTTCCTGTTTCCGCTCTGGCACGGAACCATGCCGGCGCTCCTCAAGGGCTTTCTCGAGCACATCTTCCGGCCGGGCTTCGCGATGGAATACCGCGAGAGGGGATTCCCGAAGCGGCTGCTCGCGGGGCGCTCCGCGCGGATCGTGGTGACCATGGGGATGCCGGTGCTGATGTACCGCTGGTACTTCGGCGCCTATGGCGTGCGCGGCTTCGAGCGCAGCATGCTGAGCTTCGCGGGGATCAGGCCGATCCGCGAGAGCCTCTACGGCCTCACCTTCGCCGACGCGCGGAAGCGCGCGCGCTGGATCGAGGAAATGCGCAAGCACGGAAGCCGCGGCGACTGAGCCCCGCGAATCCCGTCGCGGCGCGCGCGCTCAGAGGCTCTTGGCGAAGGCGACGAGCTGATCGAGGGCTTTGCCCCAGCCTTCGTGAAAGCCCATGCTCGCGTGCTTCTTGGCGCCTTCCTCGTCGCCGTGGATGACGATGGCGGTGTATTTCGTGCCGGCGCCCAGCGGCTGCAGCAGGATCATCGCGGTGAACAGCAGTGCGCCCGGCGCGTTTTGCGGGCGGTAGCCGGCGGTGAGGGCTGCCGTCCAGACCAGCTTTCGGTTCTCGACCACTTCGAGGTAGCAGCCGGAATTCGGGAACTCCTTGCCCTCCGGGGACCGCATCACCGTGCGGAAAATGCCGCCGGGCCGCAGGTCGATCTCGCAGTCGATCGTCTGCCAGGGCGCCGGCGTGAACCACTTCTTGAGATAGTCCGGCCGCGTCCATGCCGCCCAGACGTGGCTCGGCGGAACGTCCACGACGCGCTCGAGCACGAGGTCGAGCTTCGGGTCGGGCTTGTATGGAATATCGGCGGTCATCGCTCGGTCTCCTTGAACGATTTCAGGAAGCTGTCGAGGGAATCGAGGCGGCGCTCCCAAAGCAGGCGCTGGGCCGAGAGCCAATGCTCCGCGGCTCTCAACCGCTGCGGCGCAAGCATGCAGGTGCACACGCGGCCCGGCTTTCGCGAGCGCACGAGGCCGCTCCGCTCGAGGACGTCGAGATGCTGCGTGAGGTACGGGAGTGCCGTTCTGAAGGGCCCCGCAAGCTTGCTCACCGCAGCTTCCGTCATTTCGCCCATGCTTCCGCCGTGCTCGGATGATATGGGTGTATTATCTCGGAAATCGAAGCCGCGTGATCCCAAAGGGTAGGGGAAAGCAAATGAGCAGTTTTGGAAGGCCGCTTATGGCCGCCGTCGGCGCCCTCGCGCTCCTTGTCGCGGGTTCGGCGCCGGCGCAACAGCCGACGCAGCCGCACAGCATGCCCGGCATGAGCATGGGGCAGGGGGATGCGAGCAACCCGGAAATCAAGGCGTTTCTGGAGGCGAACGAAAAGATGCATCAGGGGATGAGCGCACCGCTTACGGGAAATGCCGACTGGGATTTTGCGCTGATGATGATCCCGCACCATCAGGGCGCGATCGACATGGCGCGCGTCGAATTGCAATATGGCAAGGACCCGGAGCTGCGGAAGCTCGCCGAGGACATCATTGCCGCGCAGGAAAAAGAGATCGCCTTCATGAAGCAGTGGCAGCAGCGGCACAACTGACCGCCGCTCGGGGCCGGCGCAATGACATTGGCGGGAGCCGCCGCCGCTCCCCTCACATCATGCACATCGAGCCCAGCATCATCTCGTCGGCCTGCTTCTTCTGCTCCTCGCTGAGCGCCGCGTAGAGCGGATCGAGCGCGGTCTTTACGGCGCGGAGCGCATCGACGCGCGAGGAAAGCACGCTCACGTAGAACTCGAGCCGCGCCGGAGCGGTCGCGGACGCATCGCCCCGCATCATGCCTTGCCGCATTCCCTGCATCGACGCCGAGGCTCCGCGCAGCGCCTCCGCGAAGCGGTTCCATTGCGGCATCTGCGCGTCCGTTATCTTGAGCTCCGTCTTCAGGAAGGCGAGGCGTCCCTCGATGTGATCTCCCATCATGCCGCAGCGCATGCCCATCATGGAGCGCATCATCGGCATCGTCTCGTCTCCGTCGTCGCCCATCATGCCGCCGCGGCCCGGCATCGGCCCCCGCCCCTGCGGCATTTGAGCGGTTTGCGGATGGTGTGGATCGGGCGCCGGAGCCGCGGTCTGCGCGAGGACATGGGGTGCCGCGGCGAGTGCGGCCGCGAGAAAGAGGGAAAGCACGTAGGCACGTGGACGAGTGAGCATGGCAAATCCTCCGGTGGATGCCGCGGCGACCGGCTCTTCCAACGCGGCCGTGGCGACGGCTTATATCTATGCGCAGGAAGCCCGATCGCACATTGATGCACGTCAAGGGACGCTCGGAGGGACGTGAGCAAGCGCGCAGCGAATTCCGCGCGCTAGCGTTCCCGCGCTGGAAGGTTCCGCGCTGCCGCGCCGAATAGAGGGAGAGCCTGGCATGGACATGAGCGAGCATCGCGACCGTAGCGCCGCCGCCCCTCGGGGCCGCGTCATCTACACCTGCCCCATGCACCCGCAGATCCGGCAAAGCGAGCCCGGCAACTGTCCGATCTGCGGCATGACGCTGGAGCCCGTTGCCGCCGCCGGCGACACGGGCCCCGGCGCCGAGCTCAGGGACATGACGCGGCGGTTCTGGATCGGCACCGCGCTGGCGCTCCCGGTGGCGGCGCTCGAGATGGGCACGCACTTTCCGGGCCTCGACCTCCATCGTTACCTGTCGCCTCGGCTCGGAGTCTGGCTCCAGTTCTTGCTCGCGACGCCGGTCGTGCTCTGGGCGGGCTGGCCGTTCTTCGAGCGCGGCTGGGCGTCCCTCCGCAACCGCGCGCTCAACATGTTCAGCCTGATCGCGCTGGGCGTCGGGGCCGCCTATGCCTATAGCCTCGCGGCGACCTTCGCTCCCGGGATCTTTCCCTTGGGGCTGCGCGCGGAGGGCGGCATCGTCCCGGTCTATTACGAGGCCGCCGCCGTCATCACGATCCTCGTCCTGCTGGGCCAGGTGCTCGAGCTGCGCGCGCGCGAGCGGACCGGCGGCGCCATTCGTGCGCTCCTGAGTCTCGCGCCGAAGACCGCGCGGCGCATCGTCGCCGATGGCGCGGAGGAGGAGATACCGCTCGAGCGCGTCGCCATCGGCGACCGCCTGCGGGTCCGCCCGGGCGAAAGCGTGCCCGTCGACGGCACCGTGCTCGAAGGAAGGAGCGCCGTCGACGAATCGATGGTGACGGGAGAATCGATGCCGGTGGCGAAAGAGTCCGGCGCCAAGGCGATCGGCGGCACGATCAACGGCACCGGCGCCTTCGTGATGCGGGCCGAGCGGGTGGGCGCCGACACCATGCTCGCGCGCATCGTCGAGATGGTGGCGGAGGCCCAGCGCAGCCGCGCGCCGATCCAGCGCCTCGCCGACGCGGTCTCCGCCTGGTTCGTCCCGGCGGTGATCCTCGTCGCGGTTGCGGCCTTCCTCGCCTGGTCGATTTGGGGGCCGCCGCCGGCCTTCGCCTATGCGCTCGTCGCCGCGGTCTCCGTGGTCATCATCGCCTGCCCTTGCGCGCTCGGCCTCGCGACGCCGATGTCGATCATGGTGGGCGTGGGGAAGGGCGCGACCGCGGGCGTGCTGATCAAGAGCGCCGAGGCCCTGGAGCGGTTCGAGAGGGTCGACACCCTCGTCGTGGACAAGACGGGGACGCTCACGGAGGGGAAGCCGCGCGTCGTCGCCGTCATCCCCGCCGAGGGCCTCGACGAGGACGCCGTCCTCGCCGCGGGCGCGAGCCTGGAGCGGTCGAGCGAGCATCCGCTCGCTGCCGCCATCGTCGCCTCCGCCCGCGAGCGCGGCCTCGTAATGCAGGATGCCGCGAATTTTGCGTCCGTCACCGGCAAGGGCGTCGCCGGCGAGGTCGCGGGACGGCGCGTCGCCGTCGGGAACGCGGCGCTCCTCCGCGATCTCGGCGTGGCGACGGAGGCGCTGGAGGCGCGGGCCGATGCGCAGCGGCAATCCGGTGCGACGGCCATGCTCGTGGCGCTCGACGGCCGGCCCGCGGGAGTGATCGCGGTTGCCGATCCCATAAAGCCAACGACTCCGCCGGCCCTCGACCGCTTGCGCGCGGACGGCATTCGCATCGTGATGCTGACCGGGGACAACCGCAGGACCGCTGCGGCGGTCGCCGCCAGGCTCGGGATCGCCGAGGTCGAGGCGGAAGTGCTGCCGGAGCGGAAGAACGCGATCGTGCGGCGCCTGCGCGCCGAGGGACGCGTGGTCGCGATGGCCGGCGACGGCGTCAACGACGCCCCCGCGCTCGCCGAAGCCGACATCGGCATCGCCATGGGCACCGGCACCGACGTCGCGATGGAGAGCGCGGGCGTGACGCTCGTCAAGGGCGATCTCGCGGGGATCGCCCGGGCGCGCGCGCTGAGCCGCGCCACCATGCGGAACATCCGGCAGAACCTCGTGCTCGCCTTCGTCTACAACGTGCTCGGCGTGCCGCTCGCCGCAGGCGTGCTTTATCCGGCCTTTGGCCTGCTGCTCAGCCCCATCGTCGCGGCGGCCGCGATGAGCCTGAGCTCGGTCTCGGTCATCGGGAATTCGCTGCGGCTTCGCTTCGTCGCGCTATAGCGCGAAGGGCTTTCACACCAGGGATCGGGACCGCTCGCGAGGAGTGGCCCCGTGCAAACGATCCCGCCGGACGCGGAAGGCCGGCGGATCATTCCCAATGGCCTCGACCCAGGTCCAGCCCCCGGGCTGCTCGACCCAGTGGCCCGTCACCCAATTTGCCGCGGGCGCAATGATGATCTGTGCGGTCCCCTGCGCAAGCTGCGCTGCGGCACCTTCGGTGGCGGCGGTGGCCGGCGTCATCGTCGCGGCGACGAAGAGGCCGCAGCACGCGCGCAGCAGATGGGCGTAGACATGCGGTCCTCGCATGATCTTCCTCCTTGGAAAGTTGCACGATCGATCCGCCGTCGATGTCATCAGCAGCCGCCGGGCGCCGGACCCACATAGACCTGATTGGGCGAGGTCAGTCCGCCGACCGCCGCGCCGGCGACGCCGCCGGCGATCGCGCCCGCGGCGGGGTTGCCGCCGATCGCGCCCAGCGCCGCACCGCCGGCCGCGCCGAGACCCGCGCCGGTCAGGGCTCGACAGCCGGGCGAGTTGCCGCAAGCGCCGAGCATCAGCGGCGCGAGCGCGACCGCTGCGAGCAAGAGCGATTTGCCGTGCTTCATGTGATGCCTCCTTCCTCGGGGTTTGCTCCTATCCGCTCCGGGAGCTCATGGATGCCCCTCAGAGCCAATGGCCGGGAAGCCAGACCCAGCCGTTGCCTTGGGCGACCCAACGGCCCGCCACCCATTGCGCCGACGAGGTCGGCGGGCTCACGTAGTGACCCGCTTCCCAGACCCAGCTGCTTCCCGTCCAGCGCCAATGGCCGGGCTCCCACGCGGCCTCGACCGTCGGCGGCGCCGGAGCCAACTCCGGCGGCGGTGCCGGCGGCGCGGCCGGGGCGACGACCGATGCGGCGGACTCCGGCGGCGGAGGCGGCGCGCTTCCGCAGGCCGCGAGCGCGAGGAGCGCGATCGACGCGATTACCGCCGCGCCCGTAACACTCCATGCGATGCGTGGGCGTAAAGCGAACATGTCCATTCTCCCTTCCCCGCGATATGCGGTTTTGACGCCTGCCTCGGCCGGTCGGCGCGGAAGAGCAGCGCCGGCGCCGCGGCCGATCGGTGGCACGTCCGTGCGCCGTCGCTTGCGAAGGCTTCCAAGGCCGCGCGCGGCCCCGGAGCGCCATTTCAGGGGTGGGTGGCGAGGTTGAGGGCGCCAATTCCCGCCGCGACGTTGAGGCCGCTGTTTCCCTCGATGCTCAGCGGCTGCAACGCAACGGACTTGTTGAAGCCGCCGATGAGCGCGTTGGCGCCGGCGCCCACGCCGAGAGCGAAGCTCGCGGTCGCGCCGACGTAATCGCCTTGGAGCGCGCCGGGCGCGAGCGTAGTCGTGGGCGCGAGCACCGCCCAGATTATGACGCCGCCGTCGAGATAGCCGACGTCGACACCGAATTTCGAGATGGTGCCGGAATAGTGCTCCATGCGCCCGCCGCCCGAGTAGGTGCAATCGAGGTCGCGCGAGGAGCCGAAGACGAATCCCCAGCCGCTCGCGACGTTGCAGTTGAGCACGCCGACTTTCACGCTGGGCTCATCCGCTCGTGCCACAGCCGGCAGCGCCGCGACGGCGAGCAACAGGGACGCGATGCCGAGGGTCGATCGATGTTTCCTGCGCATGGGAGCAATCTCCTGTTTCGTCAGGTGGAGGCGCGAAGCGCTCGAGCAGCCGGGCCACGTCGCGCTCGGGCCCCTGCGGATAAAACGCGGATGCAGCGGCTTTACACCCCGTCGCCCTGGGTCGACGGTGGGACAATCATCGGGCCATTTCCGGTGCTCTGCGGTCGAGCTCGCGCCCGCGCGCTCAATACCCGTAGTAGGAGGCCGGCGGGTAGTAGTGCCGATACGGCGCGTTATAGTAATAGTACGAGCGCGGCGCCGGCGCGTTCGCGTAAGGTCCGCCGTAATCGCGGTCGCCGTAGTAGCTCTCGCGGTAATAGCCGGGATAGTAGCCCGGTCCGTAGACGCATCCGGCAAGCGCCGACAACGCTGCCGCGCAGCCGCAGATCGCAGTGACGCGACGCCACAAGCGCCGCCGTCGGAGACGCGCTTCCGAGCTCATGCCTCGCTCCTTCGAAACGCGGCGGAGAGAAGATTGCCAGCCGCCGCAGGATCAGGCTCGCGCCCGAGCTGCATCGCAGGCGCGGCGCGAGCGACAATGTCGTGCGCCTGTCGCGTCGATAACGGCGATCGATGCCCGCTCATTCCGATGCGCTCTCGGACCTCCGAGACCCGGAGCCTTCCGAGCGCTCGCCGCGATCGACCGGCTCCCGTGCACTATGCAGGCGCCGACGAGCCCGTGGCTTTCCTGTGGCAGGCGGGATTGCTCGCGTTGCAGCCCCGTTTAATCACCAGGGTCGCGCGATGTGCCGGGATCGCGACGCGGCTCGCCGCAGCCAAGGAAGCCTTGCCCGGGAACGGAGGTCCGTAACGACGAAGGGGAACGCAACGTCGAGCCGTCTCGACTCCAACCTGGAGGATGTCATGCGCCGACTGATCCCTATCGCGGTCATGGTGGCGGTCGCGGGTTGCTCCGCTCAGCCGCCGCAGCCCTACGCGTTCGATGTGTTCTTCGAATACAACAGCGCTCGTCTGACGCCCGAGGCCCACGGCATCGTCGCGCAAATCGCAAGCGCGGCGCGGTCGGAGCCGACGTCCCGCATCGTCGTGGACGGGCAAGCCACCGGCTCCGCGCCGGCCGATGCCAGGATCGCGAGCGAGCGAGCCGACGCTATCGTGCGGGCTCTGGTCTCGCGCTCCGTCGATCCCGCGTCGATCGACAAGGAAACGACGCTGGTCAATCCCGCAACTGGGATCGTCATGGACGGAGTCGCCGGCCGCAAAGTGCGGGTCGCGCTGTTGCCCTACACGGCAAGGGCCGGGCGGAGCGACGGCAATCCCACGCAATCGGCCGAATTGCGCAGCGGCGGCGGCACGCCTGCCCTCGACCGGGGCGACGGCCGGTAGCGCTAGAGCCTTCTCGCGGCGCTCATCAGGTTGAGCAGCAGCAGCACGAGCAGCATCACCAGCACGAAGGAAGTGCCATACACGCGACGGTCCTCCTCGCCTTGGTCGTCCGTTGAACTGAACTGGGGCGCAAGGCTCGCGCGGCGCGCGTCAAAAATCGGCCACTCTTGGGCCAGGCGATCGTATCGTGCGATCGGGCGGCGAAACCGGCGGCATCGCAGAGGTTTTCCTTGGGATCTCGAGCAGCGTACCGATCCCCGGGCGGACGACCCGGCCGCGGGCGCGGCAGCGCCCGTCAGGCCGCGAGCCGCTCGAGGGTGCGCTCCATCCCGCGCGCGACGGCGGGCGAGCTCGTGCAGCTGAATTGCATGCGCGCGCGAACCAGGCGCAAGCGCGCTTCTCGCACCGGCAGGTCGAGGAGCTCCGCTGCCCGCTCGAGCGAGAACCCTTCCATGGTGACGAGGAGAAGAAGCTTGCGGCTCATGAGCGGTAGCGACATCAGCCCGAGTTTGACCTCGTGGTAAGGATCCATCTCCGTGGCGTCTTCCTGCGGCAGCGCCGCCGGCGCGATCACGACGTCGAACACGCGATGAAAGAGCCGGTAGAGCTGGAACCTCAGATCCGCGTCGGCCCGCACATGCCGCGGGTCCTCTGCGAGAACCATGAGAGCGACACGGATGATCTCGTCGCCGGTCCGGCGGTCTCCGGAGAGCGCGCAGGCGTAGCGCCGCAGGCTCGGCAAGGTCTCGACGATGCGCTGACGTAGCGAGGTCATGAGCGTTCTCCTTCTTCGAAGCCAAAAGGTCGAACGGGCAGACGTCCAACTCGCTCGGATAAGATAGGGAAGGAGCCCATCCGCCGGCGGCGTCAAAATCCGGACCATTAATCGGCTAAAAAAGCGGGCTCCAACGCGCGCAAAGCGGGAATTCGCGAGGCGAGGCCAATGTTTGGGGAGGCGATTTAACGCCCTCCGGCAGGCCGCCGGCATGCCTCCTAAGGGCGGGAACGCCGGGGATGGCGACCATTCGGGCGCGAAGTGCGGCCGCTCCGCCACAAAATCGTCACAGCCCGCGGGCGCCCGGCCGGATGTCCTTCCGGCGAGGCCGCCCCACCTTTGCCTGACACCGGGGCGTGCCGAGCGAGGGCCATGACGAGCACGTCTCGCGACTGTCGGGGCATTCGCCGCGATTCCGGCGCCGACAGAGTCCCGCACAATGTACGACTGCTGCCGTGGTTCTTCCCATTCCATGAATCAGGAGGCGGTGAATCATGACCCAGCTCGACGACATTCTCAGCGTTCCCGCACGAGCTCGTTCGCCCGACCGCGCGCCCCGCGGGCGCATTGCGCTGATCGATGACGACGCGGCCTTCGCCGAATCCCTGGCGGCAAATCTCGCCGACGAAGGCTTCGACGTGCAGACCTTCACGGATGGGCGGATGGCGGTTACGTCGCTGTGCGGCGGCGAATCCGTGGACATCGTGTTGCTCGACTGGCGCATGCCCGGCATGAGCGGGCTCGAGACTTTGCGCGAGCTGCGGCAAAACGGACTCGCCGCCCCGGTGATCTTCCTGACGGCCCTCAGCGACGAAATCTATGAGGAGGCGGCGCTGATCGGCGGCGCCGCGGACTTCATCGACAAGTCGCGCCGGTTCCCGATACTCATGAAGCGCATCGAGCTCTCGAGCGCGGAACAGGGGTCTCGCACGGATCTGCCGCCGCCGCAAACCGGCCAACTCCGCCTCGACGCGCTGGAGCTGCGCTTCGACATCTTCCGCGCATTCTGGCACGGGCGGGAAGTCGGGCTGACGCTGACGGAGTTCAACATCGTCGCCCGCCTGGCGCGCACGGCCGGCGAGGACGTATCGTACCGCGAGATTTACGATCTCGTGCACGGCAAGGATTTCCTGGCGGGCAAGGGCGCTCGCGGCTACCACGGCAACGTGCGCACCTTCATCAAGCGCATCCGCAAGAAGTTCCGCGCCATCGCTTCGGAATTCGAGCACATCCGGAATTACGCCGGGTTCGGATACCGCTGGGTGGCCGAGTCGGACGAGGCCGCGCGCGGCGCCGGCTCTGCGATCGATTTCGAGCGCGAGCGAGCCGCGCAGCGGAATTGACCTCGCTCCGCGGCCGCGCTCGCGAAGGTCGCGGCCGCGGACGCCTCAGCGCGAAGCCGAGCCCCTCTTGCGTCGCGCGCCTGTCGGGGACGCGCTCGCGCGCGACCGCCGAGCGCTTCGCTCGCTTAGATCCTTTCCGACGAGCTGCGCGAGGATCTGGCATTCGCTGGCCAGGGCCAGCAGCCGATTGCGAATGCTCGGTATGTCGAATGTGGCGGCGACACCGCGCAGCAGTGCCGCCTGTCCCTTCAGGTAGTCGCGTCTCTCCATCGAATTCTCCACCGAAGGTCGCGGGAGGAGCCGGGCTCGCATCGGTCTTCAATGCCGGCCGATGGCTCGGGACCGCACCGCGTCGAGCCGACGCGAGGACCGCCCCGATGAGACAACGAGGCACCGGCATCGAATTACCGCCGGGCGCCATGACGACCTTGAGGCAGATTACGTGATCCGAGGGTCCGATCCGACCAGGAAGCTCGAATCGAAGTTCCGCGGCCCGGGGCAAAATTGAGGGCGCTCTTGGAGAACGCCGGCTGATCCCAATTTTGCTGGTGTGATGCAGCCGATGCAGCCCCGCGGGAAGCGCGATCCGCGCGGAGACGATTGGTATTGCGGGAATACCGGCTGCTTTCCTGTAGCAGTACGCCTTCTCAATCCTGCGCTGCCGCGCTCGGCAGGTCGAGCGTTCGAGCGGTAGCCGGTGCGTCGTGAGGGCCCGGTCTCGGCCGGGCCGCGGCATCAGCGAAGCGCCGGGGTCGATTGAGCGCTCTCTCTTGCCCGGCGCGGCAGCGGGATCCCGGTGCGGCACAGGCCGCAGACGTGAATCGCGAGCAAGCGTCCCGCAAGCAACATGGGAGGCGGCCGATGCCACCCTATCTTCGCCGCGGCGCTCTCATCCTCGCGCTGGCCTTGGGCGGCTGTGCGGCTCAGCAGAGCGCCATCGATCCCGCGCTATGTAAATCGCTCGTCGGCGAGGACGGAACTTCGACGGCCTATACGAGGTGCCTCCTCGACGGGGCAAGGAACAAGACCGTCGGCGGCATGCCCGTGCTGAGCGAAAGCGCCCGCCTCGCATTGCAGGATGCCGCAGACGATCCATGCTCCGCCTCGGAGTACGCCACAACAGCCGATCTGCTGAGCTGCGAGTTGGCGCGGCCGGCGAGGGCGGCGCCGGCGCCGGGGCGCCGGGCTTCGGCGGGCGAGGCGGCTCCGCTTCCGCTGGTAGTGGTCCCCGCTCAGTAGACCGGTCTTGGGAGCCTCCGCGATCCGGAACGAGGACGTAGACTCATTAACACGAAGCCACAACTTTTTGAGGCGAGCTGGATGAAGGCCAGATAGTTGGCGGCGAGTTTGCCTAGCGCGTTGCAGCCCGACGACACTGTCTGATCCTGTTGAAGAACCGTTCGACCGATTTGCGTTCCCGATAGGAGTAGGGGCTGAAGCAGATCGGCTCGTTGCGATCGCTTCTCGGTGGGATATTGGCCCACGCCCGCCGCCAGCGAACGAAGCGATTGTAGCAGGTGAGATGTATGCACCGAAGCTGCTCGATAAGTCGCACCACGGTGCCCCGGACCGCAGCACCCAGAAGATGCCGTTCAGGACGCGGCGGGCGTTCAGGCGAGGCACACCGCGTGGCTTGTTCTGCAGCATCGGTTTGATGGCGCCCCATTCTTCCACGGTGATCTCGTAGCGCATGATTCGGGGCTCCGGTTTGGAAGCTCGAATCAGAGCCGTGGGCTTCAACAGCAGCATTTATCGAACCCGGGATGTCGGCTCCTCAATGCAAAGCAGAAATCTTATGCTTGCCCTGAGACTTACCGAGTTTGATCCGTCGCGGACATGACGGCTCCATGACGATCAGCTCCGACACGGGTCCCTCTCACGAGCGATCGAGCAAGCGCCCCGGATGCTCCGCAAAGAGGGGGTTGAATTCGGACGTGCGAGCAAACGAGATGGACGCGCGATCATTCACCGATGCCGTCGAGCCTCCCACATTGCGCACTGTGTCGCCGTTGCGGTGAGGCACAACCGCTCAACCGAGCGGCGCTCGACAGCAACCCAACTCAGGAGAAATCCAATGCCACTCATTCAAGTTAGCGTTATCAAGGACGTATTCAGCAAACAGCAAAAGCGCGAGATCATCACCAAGCTGACCGATGCGATGGTCTCGATCGAAGGCGAGAACGTCCGCGACTACACCTTGTGCATCGTTGAGGAGGTGGAAAGTGGTGACTGGGGCGTGGGCGGGAAGGCTCTGACCACCGCCGATGTCCACGCCTTGCAGCGCGGAAAAGCTGCGTGACGGCGCCATTTTCATTCTGCCACGTTGCGCCTGGACCGTCCGCGGCGGTTCGGGCGCTCTTAGCCGACGACGCCCGGACATGAAGCCGGGACCGTTAGCAATTCCTTTCGGACTTTAATTGGCAGGAGGAGCCTCAAGCCCCTCTGGCTGCGTAAATCGTCGCATGAGGTCCGGTGTCGTGCTACTCCCGACCGAGCCGCTAGCCGAGCTTGATTGGTGTGCCGAATCTGGCCCTTGATGACCCCAACCACACATGAGGTAGCATCGTGCGCGTTTGCCGTCTTGTCGATTAGTGCCTACGAGGCAGACGTCTTGGATACCGTGACAGATAATCGTGTCATTTGGCTCGGGCGAATTTCGGCGATGGAGTAGTTGCCGTCGGTTCGGCGTTTTTCCTCTGAAGCGGTGCGCTCACCTGCCATTCACGCGCCATAAGGAGAAACGTGAAGGATGCCGACCAACCGATCAATACGAGCCCCGCCAAGGGTTCCAGACTGGCGACAAGACGGAGCACACCAATCGGATAGATGTCCCCAATTCCTTGCGTCGTGAATGCCTCCAGCGAAAAATAAAGTAAACTCATCATGTCCACCGGTCGCGCGCCAGCGAACAGTCCTATCCTCAACCAATCCTCTCCGGCCCAATACCCGCCAGCGAAGACCACTGCCTCCATGACGTGAGCAGCAAAGAGCGCAAAAATGATGAGAAGGATCCTCGTATGACCGGGTAGGCGAGTTGCCTCATGCCATGCTGATAACAGGCGCAGCGCTTGAAAATGTATGAAAATCACAGCCGTGATAAGAAACGCCGCGAGTGCCGATCCTGAGAAAAAAGCCATGAGCCCTGACTCCTACAGAAGGTGAGGCAAGATTCAGCGTGAGCGATTGCAATTTGATAGCGCCTCAAGCTTGATGAGGCGCCCATCGCACTTGCCATTTAGGGCCGCGAACTCTTGTCTCGGATAGGCGAGAGATTGAGAAAGGGTCGCTTCAAGCTGGGGGTCGAAATCCGCGGCCACGGCCGGGCCCGGCTCGCCGTCGGCGAGGGTCGTGGGGGCGGCTGGGTGGGAAGCAGCGGACGACTGCTCGAGCGTCGCAACCGCGCTCGAAGATAAACCAGCGACAAGGGCAAGAGTACGAAGCCAGCGTTCCAGGGTTAGCCATCGCATCGCCACCCCCTGATCTGGACGGCCGATGCGTAGTAGGGAATGGCGGCGCGCTGCGTCCCCGAAACGCGGCTTGGATTGCGGAGTCACCGATGCGTATCGGCCCGTGGCAACTCCTGAAAGCGATAGCGCACAGCCGCGTCGAACGCGGCGGCTTGCAAAGCAAGATCTAGGGGGACTCCGCCGATGGCAGGTAGGCATTGGTCCAGCCGGTTTGTTGAGGGTCGTCGGCAGTGACAACCTGGGTGCGGGAAGGCCCGTCACGATCGAGGACGCGGATGGCGACTTGTTTCGCTATTTTGTGACAATTCGACCCCGGCCCCACGGCAGCAAGATTGGCTCCCTCGGCAAATTCTGTCTGGTACCTGACGAGGTCATCGCGTGATACGCAGAGAATCGCACCTGCGTTCAACAGTTGTCCTGGCTGCGCCGCAGGCGTCGTCGACGTCGGGGCTGGGGATGGTTGCGGTGCCGGCTGCTGGGTCTTCTGTCGACCGCCATGTCCGCCCCTGCTTTGCGCGTGGGCTGTAGCCATGACGCCCAACAGCAGCAGCGTCAGCACTAGTAGCAGCCAAGAGCGACGCGGCCATGGGGGATTGCTCGACACTCGATATCCTCGAGGAGGTCCATCGCGCGGGTCAAAAGCATGTTAGGACGCGCCTGGGGCATATATCCCTCCCGCGCGGTCGTTTCGCTCGGGATTTCTTTCGGGACGCCGGAGGAAATTGCCGACGCCCGGGTCATCGGCCTTCCATACCGGAATAAGTGCAAGAATTAGGCGCCGCCTAACTGCCGCAAGATCAATCGTCGCGGGGATGGGCGGCCCCGGTCGCCGCCTATTCCCTTTCGGGAGCGGCTTTGATGGGGATCGTCATGGAGCGCCAAATCCTCGAGCGATGGTTGCCGTGCATCGCCTTGGGCGTCGGGCTTTTCCTCCTCGCGGCGGCAGCCTTCGGCCAGGCACCGCCGCCCCCGGACCCGGGAGGGCCGCCAGCGGTGACCTCTGCCGATCCCGGGTCGGATGCTCCCATGCGGCATCGCATGGGCGATTGGCGGCGCCGCATGCCGGAGCGGTTTGCCCGAATGACGCCGGAGCAGCGCTGTAAGGAGCGCTACGCGCGCGAGGCCGGGTTCCTCGCCTATCTCGGCGCGGAGCTCGACCTCACCGCGGAGCAGCGGCCGCTCTGGGACACCTACCAGCGAGCGATGCTGGATGCAGCCGGAAAGCAGCGCCAGGTCTGCGTCGAGGACGCAGCCGCGCCGGGACCGGGCTCGACCGCGCTGCAACGCCGGGATCGCATCGAGAAGCTGCTGCAGACGCGGCTGGACGGCCTTCATTCCACGCGCCAGCCCTTGGAGGCGCTCTATCAGTCGCTCTCGCCGGAGCAGCGACGAACGATCGACAAGCCCTTCGGCGGATGGTCCCCGCCGGGCCGCTAGGCGGTTGCCGTAGCGAGCGTGCCGTGAGCGGGCCCGCCCGTCCGATCCGGTCTCAGGCGACGCGCCTCTCCCGCGTCCCCGCGCGGCGGCGCTCGTAGCGCCAGACGGAGGCCGGGGGCAGGTTCTTCCAGACGCGGGCGGCGACGCGTCCCGTGAGGCCGAGCCGCTCGCGGTCGATCGGCGAGACCGGCCCGTAGGTGAACTGGATGAGCGGCCGGCCCTCGCCCAGGAGCGCGAAGCACTCCGCCAAGATGCGCGTCCGCGTGAGCTTCGGGATCGAGATCAGCGGCAGGCTCGAGACCACCGCCGCCGCCTCGCGGATGCCGAGCGGCGCGAGGAGGCGCCTGAGCTCGCGCGCGTCGCCCTTCACGATCGTGAGCTCCGGGAAATGCTGCTTCAGGAGCCGGTGGAGCTCGGGATCGCGCTCGACGACGACGAGACGCTCGCGGGGGATGCCGGCCTCGAGGAGAGCGCGCGTGACGCTGCCCGTGCCCGCGCCGAGCTCGACGATGACGCCATGGCCGACGCTCGCGACCTCGCGCGCCATCGCGCGCGCGAGATGGCGGCTCGAGGGCACGACGGCGCCGATCCGCGTCGGCGATTTGAGCCACATCGCGAAGAACTTCATCGCCTCCTTGTCCTGCTCATCGAGCAGGACGAGACGCCGAGGCTTGCTGCGATTGCTCTCGGGCCTTGTCATGGGCTTGTCCTCGGGCGGCGGTAGGGTTAGGGATCGGAAGCCGGCCCCGTGCGGCCGCTCCCGGCGAATGAGGGGGCGAAAGCATTAACCTAAGGCTTTGCCGGACGCGGGGGAAGCCCCTTCGGGTAGTAGGGGAACCGAAGCCGCTGCATTAATTGAATAAACGGCCGCTCGGCCGGTAACGGGAGAGAGCACGCCATGCCGCTGCGCGCGGAAGACCAGAAGCAGGAACGTATCGCGGGAATCCTGGGCCGGGTGGGCGAGCGCTTCCCGCCGCCGCGCGCCACGGCGATCCAGCGCTTCGTCCGCCAGTTCTACGGCCACGTGCCGCCGGAGGACGTGGTGCCCCGCGGCCCCGACGACCTCTACGGCGCCGCGCTCTCGCTCTGGAACTTCGCGCAGGAACGCAAAGCGGGGCACGCGAAGCTCCGCGCCTTCAATCCGCGCGCCGATACCGACGGCTGGCACGCGGGACGCACCGTCATCGAGATCGTCAACGACGACATGCCGTTTCTCGTGGATTCGGTCGCGGCCGCGCTCAACGGGCTCGGCCTCACCGTCCATCTCGTGATCCACCCGATCCTGCGCGTGCGCCGCGACCAGAAGGGAAAGCTCGTCGACCTCCTCGAGAGCGACGGCGGCAACGGGGAGGAGGCCGTCCGCGAATCCCTGATGCACGTCGAGGCGAGCGAGCAGAGCGACCCCGCGCGCTTGGCCGAGATCGCCTCGACGCTCGAGCGCGTGCTCGCGGACGTCCGCATCGCGGTCGCGGATTGGGCGCGGATGCGCGGCATGCTCGCGGAAGTGCGGGAGGCGATGGTGGCGGGCCCGCACCCCGCCGTGCCGCCGGAGGAGGTGCGCGAGGCCGAGGAGTTCCTGCGCTGGCTCGGCGACGACAACTTCACCTTCCTCGGATATCGCCGCTACCGCTTCGCGAAGCAGGGGAACGGGCTCGACATCGGCATTTCCGACGGGCTCGGCATCCTCCGCGACGAGAGCTATGCGGTCTTCGACGGTCTCCGGCATTTCGACAGTCTTCCGCCGGAGGTGCAGGAATTCCTGCGCGAGGCGCGGCTCCTCTCGATCGCCAAGACCAACAAGCGCGCGACCGTGCATCGCCCGGCGCAGATGGACGCGATCGCGGTGCGCATCTTCTCGCCCAGCGGCGAGGTCCTGGGCGAGCATCTCTTCGCGGGCCTCTTCACCTCGACCGCCTATGCGAGCAGCGCGCGCGCGACGCCGCTCCTCAGGCGCAAGGTCGAGCACGTGCTCCAGCGCGCGGGCTTCCCGCCGCAGAGCCACGACGCCAAGGCGCTCGTCCACATCCTCGACGGCCTCCCGCGCGACGAGCTCTTCCAGGCGAGCGAGCAGGAGCTCTTCGAGACCGCGCTCGGCGTGCTCAATCTCCAGGAGCGGCAGCGGATCGCGCTCTTCGTGCGCCGCGACGGCTTCCATCGCTTCCTCTCCTGCCTCGTCTATTGCCCGCGCGAGCGCTACAACACCGAGTTGAGGAAGCGCTTCCAGGCGATTCTCGAGGCCTCGTATCGCGGCGCGATCGCGCATTTCGACACGCAGTTCGGCGAGTCCGTGCTGGCGCGCGTCCATTTCATCGTCGCAACCCCCGACCGCGGCGCGCGCGAGGTCGACGTGGCGGAGGTCGAGCGCCGTCTCGCCGAGGCCGGCCGGAGCTGGGAGGACGGGCTCTCGGAATCGCTCACGGAGGGGCACGGCGAGGCCGAGGGGAACGCGCTCTTCCGCCGCTACGGCGGCGCCTTCCCGACCTCCTACCGCGAGCGCTATTCCGCGGCGACCGCGCTCTACGACATCGAGCGCATCGAGGAGGTGCGCGCGGGAACGCCGCTCGCCCTCACGCTCTACAAGCCCGTCGAGGCGGAGGCGCGCGAGCTCGGCTTCAAGATCTATCGCAAGGCGGAGCCGGTGGCGCTCTCGGACGTGCTGCCGGTGCTGGAGCATCTGGGCCTCCGCGTCGTCTCGGAGGAGCCCTTCCGCATAGGGCCCGCGGGCGATGCCGAGCCCGTGGCGATGCAGGATTTCGCGCTCACGGTCGAGGCGGAGTGCGACGTCGCGCGCGACCGCGAGCGCTTCGAGCAGGCTTTCCAGCGCATCTGGGCCGGCGACATGGAGAGCGACGGCTTCAATCGCCTTGTCCTCGGCGCGCGCCTCGACTGGCGCGAGGTCGTGGTGCTGCGCCTCTACGCGAAGGTGCTGCGCCAGGCGGGCTTCCCCTTCAGCCAGGCCTATCTCGAGGATACGCTCGGAGCATATCCCGCGCTCGCGGCGAAGCTCGCGGCGCTCTTCCGCGCGCGCTTCGATCCCGCCGCATCCGAGCACGCGAGCGAGACCGAGCGCCGCGCGAAGGAGATCGAGGCCGATCTCGACGCCGTCACCAACCTCGACGAGGATCGCATCCTCCGGGCCTACCTCACGCTCATCCGCGGGAGCCTCCGCACCAATTTCTTCCAGCGCCAGCCCGCGGGCGGGCCCAAGCCCTATCTCTCGGTGAAGCTCGCGAGCCACGCGATCGAGCTCTTCCCGCTGCCGCGGCCGCTCTACGAGATCTACGTGCTGAGCCCGCGCACGGAGGGCGTCCATCTCCGCGGCGGCAAGGTCGCGCGCGGCGGCATCCGCTGGTCCGACCGCAAGGAGGACTTCCGCACGGAGATCCTGGGCCTCATGAAGGCGCAGATGGTGAAGAACGCCGTGATCGTCCCCGTGGGCTCCAAGGGCGGCTTCGTCCTGAAGCGCCCGCCGCCGCCGGGCGCGGGCCGCGAGGCGTTCCAGAGCGAAGGGATCGAGTGCTACAGGATCCTGATGCGCGGTCTACTCGACATCACCGACAACATCGCCGGCGAGAAGATCGTGCCGCCCGCCGAGGTCGTGCGCCACGACGACGACGATCCCTATCTCGTCGTCGCCGCCGACAAGGGCACCGCGACCTTCTCCGACATCGCGAACGGCGTTTCGCAAGAATACCGCTTCTGGCTCGACGACGCCTTTGCGTCCGGGGGATCGCAGGGCTACGACCACAAGGCCATGGGCATCACCGCGCGCGGCGCCTGGGAGACGGTGAAGCGGCATTTCCGCGAGCTCGGCACCGACATCCAGGCCGCGGACTTCACCTGCGTCGGCGTCGGCGACATGAGCGGCGACGTCTTCGGGAACGGCATGCTGCGCTCGAAGCACACGCGGCTCATCGGCGCCTTCGACCACCGCCACATCTTCCTCGACCCCGACCCCGACCCCGAGCGGAGCTTCGCCGAGCGTCAGCGCCTCTTCGACCTGCCGCGCTCGAGCTGGGCCGATTTCGACGCGAAGCTCATCTCCAAGGGCGGCGGCGTCTATCCGCGGACGCTGAAGGCGGTGCCGGTCTCGCCGGAGATGCGGAAGTGGCTCAGGCTCAAGGGCGAGAGGCCCACGCCCGCGGAGGTGATGCAGGCTCTCCTCAAGGCCAAGGTCGACCTGCTCTGGTTCGGCGGCATCGGGACCTACGTCAAGGCCAGCACCGAGAGCCACGCCGATGCCGGCGACCGCGCGAACGACGCTGTCCGCATCAACGCCACGAAGATCAAGGCGAAGGTGGTGGGGGAGGGCGCCAATCTCGGCGTGACCCAGCGCGCGCGGATCGAGTACGCGCTCTGCGGGGGGCGCATCAACACCGACGCCATCGACAATTCCGCGGGCGTCGACACCTCCGACCACGAGGTGAACCTGAAGATCCTCTTGAATGCCGCGGTGAGCGCGGGCGACCTCACGATGAAGCAGCGCAACGCCCTCCTGCGCGAGATCACCGACGACGTGGCCGGGCTCGTCCTCCGCGACAACTATCTCCAGGGCCTTGCCCTGACGCTCGCGCAGATGCAGGCGGCGGACCGGCTCGACGCGCACGCGCGCTTCATGCGCGCGCTCGAGAAGGCGGGGAAGCTCGACCGCGCGGTCGAGTTCCTCCCGGACGACGAGGCGCTCGGCGAGCGCGCGGCGGCGCATCGCGGCCTCACGCGTCCCGAGCTCGCGGTGCTCATGGCCTATGCCAAGAACACGCTCGCGCAGGATCTGACGGCGACGGACCTGCCGGACGATCCGCATCTCCTCGCGGATCTCGAGGCCTATTTCCCGCAGCGGCTCGTCGAGCGCTTCCGTCCGCAGATCGCGGCGCACCGGCTGCGTCGCGAGATCGTCTCGACCTGCGTCGCGAACGACCTCGTCAACCGTTGCGGCATCACCTTCGCGGCGGAGATCCAGGAGCGTACCGGACGCGGCATCGGCGACGTCGCGCGCGCCTATGCGATCGTGCGCACGGTCTACGATCTCGACGCGCTCTGGGACGCCGTCAACGCGCTCGACAACGAGGTCGCGGCGGAGACGCAGGCGGAGATGCTGCTGGCGGCGGGGCGCGTCGTCGAGCGCGCGACCGCCTGGTTCCTGCGCGGCATGAACGCGCTCGACATCGCCGAGCGCATCGCGGCCTTCCGCCCGGGCGTGCGGAAGCTCACGGCGGCGCTCCCGGAGCTCATGCCGGACTCGCAGCGGAGCGAGCTCGGGCGGCGCGTCGAGGGTTGGCTCGCGCGCAAGGTGCCGGTGGAGCTGGCCGAGCGCGTGGCGCGGCTCGACTTCCTGGGCTCGGCCGTCGACATCGTGCGCCTCTGCGCCACGACGGGCGGCGAGATCGAGGCGCTGGGGCGGCGCTGCTTCGCGGTGGGGGCGCGCTTCCGCCTCGACCTCCTGCGCATGGCCGCGCGGAAGCTCCAGGCGCAGACCGGTTGGCAGAAGCTAGCGATCAACGCGCTCATCGAGGATCTCTACGGCCATCAGGCCGATCTCGCGGCGAAGGCCCTGGGCGAGGAGGCGGAGTTCGAGAAATGGCTCCAGATGCACGCGGGCGACCTCGCGCATTTGGATGGGCTCATCCAGGAGATCCTGCACGCGCCCGCGCCCGATCTGGCGATGCTCACGGTCGCGAACCGGGCCTTCCGCGCGCTGGTCGCGGTCTAGCTCCCGGGCTCCCCCGGGGAGCCGGGCGAGCGAATCTTCTGGCCCCTCGCCCGCTCTTCCCTATACTGTTGTCTTGGCCTTCGGCTGTGCACGGGGGCGCTACGGGCAATTTGCGCGGATGTGAGCGGCGGGCGTGCAAGGCCGAGCGCGGGAGGGTGCGCCGATGCAAAGGGCCTATCAGCAACCGAATCTCCGCCTTGCGGCCGGCGAGCCCGGCGACCCCGCGCTGGTCAAGGCATTGCAGCGCGACCTCAGGCAGCTCGGCTATCTCGCGCGCGGGATCGACGGCGCCTTCGGCGCCGGGACCGAGCGCGCGGTTCGGGCGCTGCAGTGGGACCTCCTGAACAATCGCGGGGAATCGAGCGGGAGCGACGGCGCGGCGCCCGTCTCGCTCGTCGACTACAACCGCGGCCGCGTCGTCGCCGTCGATGGCGTGCTCGAGCAGGACCTCGCCGCCTGCCTCGCGGATCTGATCGCCGACGATAGCGTCCCGAAACTGCCGAATGCGGAGGATCCCGTGGCGGAGAACCGGCGGGCGCTCGAGGCGATCGCCTCGGCGGGCGGCGGCGTCGTCCCCGGTCCGATCCTCCAGGCGATCTCGATCCAGGAGAGCGGCGGGCGGCACTATTGCGTGCCGCACGGCGCGGACGAGGACGACTTCGTCGCGGTGGGACTGGATCGCAGGTTCGGGGACGACCGCGTGACGTCGCGGGGCTACGGCATCGGCCAGTACACGCTCTTCCACCATCCGCCGCGGCCCGAGGAGGTGAGCTCGCTCATGCTCGATCCCGTCGGCAACGTCGGCCGCGCGGTTCGCGTGCTGCGCCAGAAATTCGACGGCCTGGTGGCGGCGGGAAGCTCCCGCGCGGACGACCGGGACGCGGAGCATCCGGGCCTGCCGCTCAGGGTCTGCCGCTACGAGCCCTCGGACAGGCGCTATCTCCGGGATTGCCGCGCCTGCGCGGGCGAGGCGCGGAAGCTCGAGATCTCCGAGGGAACGCCGGTCTATCGCGGCGCGCCCATCGCCTACCGGCCGGATCGGTACTACGCCTCCGCGGACTACAGCGGCGTCCCCGACCGCGCGGATTTCCTCTGCGACTGGCCCTATGCGGTGAGGCGCTACAACGGCGGCGGCAACGACTCCTACCACTACCAGACCCGCGTGCTGCTGCATCTCCTCGCGCTGCCGGCGCCGGCAGAGCCGGGCGTCGGGGATTGAGCGATGTCTCTCGGAACCGCCATCGACGTCGCGATCGGGCTCATGTTCGTCTATCTGCTGCTCGGCCTCCTGGCCTCGGCGGTTCAGGAGGCGGTGGCGGGCCTCCTCAATCTCCGGGGCATGCAGCTCGCGAAGGCGATCCTCGGCATGCTCGGCGGCGAGGGCGCGACCGGCGCCGCGGCCTCGCTCTTCGAGAAGGTGCAGGGGCATCCGCTCCTGGCCGGCGCATCGGCGAAGCGCAAGCCCTCCTATATCGCGCCGGCGCAGTTCGCGCTGGCGATGGTCGAGGCGCTGCGCGACGGCGGCACGCTCCCGGTCTTCGCGCAGGTCGAGGCCGGGATCCAGCGGCTGCCGCAGGGCAGCGCGCGGCAGTGCCTGGAGGCGCTCGCCGTCGAGGCCGCAGGCGACCTCGAGGCCTTCAAGGCGGGTGTGGCGGTCTGGTTCAGCCAGGCGATGGACCGTCTCAGCGGGGCCTACAAGCGCTTCTCGCAGTATTTCGCGATCGGGCTCGGTCTTGCGCTCGCGGTGCTCTGCAACATCGACAGCATCGCGATCGCGAAGTCGCTCTGGACGGATTCGCACGCGCGCGCCCTCATCGACGCCGCGGCGCAAGCCTATGTCACGAGTCATCCCGACCTCACCCCGCAGCAGGTCGCAGCGCAGATCAGCGAGCTCCCGGTCCCGATCGGCTGGCCCCAGGGGCTCTTCGCGGGCTTCCAGTGGTGGGCGCTCCTCGGCTGGCCTCTGACGGCGTTTGCGACCTCTCTGGGCGCGCCCTTCTGGTTCGACATCCTGCAGCGCGTGATCAAGCTGCGCGCGAGCGGTCCCAAGCCCGAGCCTGCGGAGGGCGCGGCCGAGGCACCCCAGTCCTGATCGAAGCGGAGGCCGGCCATGCCCGACAGCAACCCGCCGCCGATGACGCCGGATGAGCTTAGGCGGCTCTTCCCGATCGAGCGGCCCCTCATCAAGGACGGCGTCTTCGAGATCGGCCTCGTCCTCGGCGGCACGGTCTCGGCGGGCGCCTATACCGGCGGCGTCATCGACTATCTGATCGAGGCGCTCGACGCCTGGGCGCGCGCCAAGGAGCAGCGCCCGGCCGAGGTTCCCCGGCACGAGGCCGTGATCAGCACGATCGGCGGCACCTCCGGCGGCGGCATCAACGGCGCGATCCTGCTGCGCGCGGCGGGCTTCGAGTTCGAGCACGGCTCCGCCGCGGAGAACCCCTTCCACAGCGCCTGGACCGCCGGCGTCGATCTGACGGCGCTGCTCTCGACCGCAAAGCAGCCGGGCGTCGACGACCTCGCCTCGCTCCTCAATTGCGCGGTACTCGACGACACCGCGAACGCGGTCATCGCCTGGACGGGACGGCCGCTCGGGAGCATGACCTCGCCCGCGCGGCGCTCCTATCTCGCCGATCCGCTGCGCCTCTTCGCGATGGTCGGCAACGTCACGGGGATTCCCTATTCGATCGAGCTCAAGGGCGGGAGCGGGCTCGCGCACGAGCTCATGGCGCATGCCGATTTCATGCGCTTCGCGCTCGCGGTGCCCGGGGGCGTGCCGGACGAGGTGCAGTCGCGCCCCGACGAGATCGCGCTCGCGACGGCGGCGGCGACGAGCTGGGACATCCTGCGCGACGCGGCGCTCGCGACGAGCGCCTTCCCGATGGCGCTCCGCGGCAGGCCGCTGGAGCGCGCGCTCGCGGGTTTCGGCTATCGCGTCGCGGTCGTGCCGCAGGAGGAGGGGCCGAGCGACGTCGTGCAGCTCCTCCCGAAATGGAGCCTCCTTCATGCGGCCGAGCAGGCGCCGGGCCGCGTCCCCTTCGCCAACGTCGACGGCGGCACCATGAACAACGAGCCCGTCGACGTCGTCCGGATGGCGCTCGCGGGACAGGGCGGACGCAACAAGCGCGCGGGAGAGGACGCCGACCGCGCGGTGGTGCTGATCGATCCCTTCAGCGATCCCGAGGAGCTCGGTCCGACGGCGGTGCCGTCGGCGCCCGCGCTGCTGCTCCCCTTCGTCAACTCGCTCATCTACCAGAACCGGATGAAGCCCGTGGACGTTGCGCTCGCGCGCAGCCCCGACACCTTCAGCCGCTTCCTGGTGGCGCCGCTCGGGCCCGACCCCGCCGAGCCCGGCAAGACCGCGATCGGGCGGAAGGTCATCGCCTCGGGCGGTCTCGGCGGCTTCCTCGGCTTCGTCGACCGCGGCTTCCTCGAATACGACTATCGGCTCGGCCGCGCCAATGCCTACCAGTTCCTGAGCAAGGAATTCATGCTGCCGGAGGGGAACGCTCTCTTCAGCGCCGCCAACAACTGGACCGATGCGATGAAGGCGCAATACGCCGACGTCGAGGGCGGGACGCGCTATCTGCCGATCGTGCCGCTGATGCCGGAGCTCAAGGCGAATCCGCCGCCGGTTCCGGCCCCCTGGCCGAGGCTCGCGCAGTTCCCGCCGACGCTTGCCGACGCGATCGAGGCGCGGCTCGACTTTCTCTACAAGGCGCTTGCCGGCGGACTGCCGGGGAGCTGGGTGAGCCGCACGCTCGCCTCGGGCTATCTCTGGCTCGGCTGGCGGCTTGCCGCGCGCGCCGCGATCCGCGATGCCGCCGTCAACGCGATCCGCCAGGCGCTCGTCGATCAGAGGCTGCTCTAGGGCGGCAATCCCCTTCACTGCGTCCTCTGCGAAACCTCCGCGTCCTCTGCGCGAAAGGGTTGCTTTTGAGAATCGCGCAGAGGGCGCGGAGGTTTCGCAGGGGACGCGGAGGAGGAAGGCTCAGGAATCCCTTTCCTCCGCCTTTGCCTCGATCGTCTTCGGCTCCTCGTCCTGGGCCGCGAGCTTGGCGAGGCGTCCCAGGATCACCTCGCGGACGCGCTCGGCCGTCCGGTGCGGATTCTGGGCCCAGGGCGGGAAGACGCCGGGCTTGCGGCCGACGACGCCGAGGTGCTTCGCGAGGATCTCGAGCGCGCGCATCTTGTCGTGGAGCTTGGCGCGGGCGCCGCTCTTGCCGTCGCCGGAGATCTCGGCGATCGCCGCGCGCTCGTCGGCGCTGAGCTCGGAGTTGGGCTTGAGCCGCACGCCTTCGGGCCCCCATTCCGCGAGCGCACCGAGATCGGCGAAGGCGACGCGCGCCAATTCCGCGACGACGCGGTCGGCGGTGACGAGGGTGCGCTGCTGGCGCTTCTCCTGCTCGCTCCGGATCGCCGCGGCGATCTCGGGGTCCTGCATGAGCATGTATGCGATCTGCCGCACGGTCGACTTCGCATAGCCCGCGCGCTCGGCCGCGCGTGTCGCGTTGAGGTCGACGAGGTATTCGCGCACGAAGTGCTGGCGCCGCCGGTTCATGTGCGGCTCCGATCCCAGCCGAAGCCCGGCTCGCGCGCGTTCCGCTCCCTCTCCGCCTTCCGCCTCCGCTCCTCGGCCGCCGCGAGGCGTTTCCTGAATCCCTTCTCGACCGCGCGCTTGACGTCCGCCCGCTGCAGCAGCTCCCACCCGCTCTGCCGCGCGCGATGCGCCGGATACCCCGCCGCCCGCGCCGCCGCCGCGGCATTGAAGAAGACGAGATACTCCTCGACGAAGAGCCGGTGTCGCGGGTGGAGGGGCATGGGGGGAGGTCCTTGGTGCGTTGGGGGTGGTGGGGCTTGACGGGGTATTGGTGCATTCGCACCCGATTTCCATGAAAACGAAAACGCCCGGCGGTGGGGCCGGGCGCGGGAATGCTATGTTCACGATTTGTACCGAAACCGATCGCGATTGGTCAAGGGGAAAGTGAGTGGAATGGGGAGGAAAGCCCGAAATCGCTGTGGCAAGATAAGCGCCCGATCCAAGCCCATCGGTGTGCAAGGATTGTTGCGCGAGGCGGGAAATGCCGGAGATCACGCGGAGGCGGACTGGCGAGCTGCTACGCAAGCTGTTCGAGATTCTGCTGGGCCATCCCGAAGGCCTTCAGGCGGGCGTTGCGCTTGAGACTTTAGCTGGGGCCGTGACCCTCTCCGATTATGAATCCGGAACCTATGAGTCCTCGGGCACGCGGCGATTCGACAAGATCGTCCGATTTGCCACGGTCGACTGTGTAAAGGCGGGTTGGCTCCTCAAGCACAAGGGTACTTGGTCAATAACCGAGGCCGGCGCTGAAGCACATAAGGCGCTCAGGGATCCCGAGGCTTTCTATCGGGAGGCCGTTCGGCTCTACAACGCTTGGCGTGCCACGCGGCCGGAAAAGAACGGCGATTCGCCTTCGAATGCAGCGGAATCTGCGGCGGAGCCGAACGGGTCTGCTGCGATTACCTATGAGGAGGCCGAGGAGCAGGCTTGGAACGAGATCGAGCGCTATCTCCGCGGGATGAATCCCTACGATTTCCAGCAGCTCGTCGCCGATCTTCTCAAAGCAATGAGCTATCACGTCGCGTGGATTTCGCCACCCGGCAAGGACGGCGGTGTCGACATCATCGCTTACACCGATCCCCTGGGCACCAAGCCGCCACGCATCAAGGTGCAGGTAAAGCGCATCGGGCAGAAAGTGGACATAGATGGCCTGAAATCCTTCCTCGCCATCGTCAACGACCACGACGTGGGCCTCTACGTCTCGACGGGCGGCTTCACGCGTGACGCCGAGGAATTCGCCAGAAGCCAGGAGCGGAGGCAGATCACCTTGATCGACCTGGAGCGGCTGGTCGATCTTTGGATCCAGCACTTCGGGCGTTTGGACGACCTTGCGCGGAGGCGGCCGCCTCTATCTCCGATCTATTTTCTGACGCCGGAGAGTTGATAGCAAGGCTAAGCACGGCCAAATGCCGGCCTATGCTCGCTTTCAAAGATGTGACTCGGGCAGCTCCGACCCAGATTCATGAAGTTTGAGTTCCTTGGCCAATTTCTCGATGCGGCCATGCGTCATCGTCTCGGGCCAGGAATCTTATCAGCTTACGCCTCAAGGCTTCGGAGTTGGCGGTCTCGCACTCCCACACGACGAGCACCCTGTATCCTAGGCGCGCAAGTGCCCTCCGATTTCGCCTATCGCGCTGAACATTTCTCCTGAGCTTCGGTCCCCAATACGCGGAGTTGCGGCGTGGTGGCCTCACCAATTTGCATCCGGAATGAAGGTGCCAGAGGCAGCCATGGACCAAGATCGCAATGCGTCGGTGCTTATTTGCGATATCGGGCGTGCCCGGCAAAGCTCGGACGTTCACACGAAACCGAAATCCGAGCCGATGTAGAATCGAGCGCGTTACCAGCTCAGGCCGGGTATCGCGGGAGGGAATGCGAGCCATCATCTCTGACCGTGAGAGACGTCTCGTCACTTTTTGCGGACGTTGGCCCGCGTGGCGCACGGTGCCTTCTCTACCTCTGCGCTTGCCGCGTGCTCGCACGTGGACCCTTGCCGGTGCCCGGGTGTGGCGCGTGCTTTCCCGCGAGGCTAAGGTATCTCTTTGGCACACGCTCAGTCGAATCCGGAGGCGGTACGGGTAGTCGACGTTGGGGAAGTAGTCGCGGGCGATCCCCAACCAGCGGCAAATCCAATATTTGCGAGCGAATCTCGCGCGCTATCACCTCAGCCAATAAGCTGGGGACAGCGTTACCTAGCTGCTTCTGCGCGGCGCGGCGGTCGCCGGAGATCATTACATCATCGGGAAACGTCTGTAGGCGGCACAGCTCGCGGGCGCTCAGGTGGCGGTTACGCCAATGGAAGGGGCCTGTTGCTGGCCCGGGCTGTGCCTGAAGGGTCCAGGATGGGCGATCTTTTGCTAGCTTGAGCAAGAAGCACCAGAAGCGCGTTCGCCAGCCGAAAAGCGGCTCGCCGCCTCCGCGCGGAGTATGCCAGAGGTAATTCTGGCCCTCGGGAATCGACGGCAGTAATGCCGCCCATTTTCCAGTAAGCGCGAGATTCTGGTCATTCGAGAGCGTGTCGAGATCGCCGATCGCGTCCCACGCTGTCGTATATGGAAGCATTCCGCCAGCGCCTGTGAGAAGGTCCAGCTCGCCGTGCACTGGCGCCGGGAATCGAAATCTCCGGCCTTCCCGACTGGCCACCAGGAAGAAGCGGCTTCGGTGCTGTGGCACCCCATAATCCGCCGCGTCGAGGACATTATGCACGGGATCATATGAGGTCCCCTCGGTCGCGTTGATCGTACGGAGGCCCTCGAGAAGGAAATGTAGGCCCTCGTCCAAGCCGGCATAGCCCACCGCATCAACGTTCTCGAAGAGAATCACACGAGGCTTGAGCGTCCGAACGATCTCCAAATATCGGCCCAGTGTTCCCGCACGCGGGTCATCCAGGCGGAGAGCGTGTCCGCGTGACCAGAATCCAGATTTCGAGAACGGTTGGCAGGGCGGTCCGCCGACCAGAATGGCAGCGGCGCCCGGCGACAATCCTCCCGCGCGCAGCAAGTCATCCCCGGAGATGCGCGTGATATCGTCCTCTATGACGGGCCACGATCGATTCGCGCGCAGCGTTGCGCACGCGTCGGAATCAAAGTCGACGCAGACACGAGTCGCGAAACCGGCGGCCTCAAATCCGTAGTCGATACCGCCAGCGCCCGAAAAGAGCGAGACAACACTCAAGGAGTCGCT
>Ga0335085_10002133_pt1 | contig 38133 bp, 31 predicted proteins | sample Lox_Sample_45_FD_206712 | JGI IMG/M metagenome (GOLD analysis project Ga0335085, IMG submission 206712) | Soil microbial communities from Loxahatchee National Wildlife Refuge, Florida, United States - Lox_Sample_4.5 | ecosystem: Environmental > Terrestrial > Soil > Wetlands | place: USA...
CTACGATCTCGGCCAAGTGCTCCAAATTCTCGACCTCCTCCCGCTTCTCGCAAAAAGTCTTATCGCGACTGCGGCCTTCGCGGGGCTACGCCGAGGCGAGCTCCGCGGACTTGAGTGGACCGATTACACGGGCACTGAATTAAAAATCAACCGTTCGATGTGGAGATCGGTGGTCAGCCTTCCGAAGACACGTGCCAGCCGTGATTCCGTCCCGATAATTCCTGCCTTGGCGGAAATCCTCGACGCATACCGAAGATCTGCGGGTAACCCAGAATTTGGTTCCGTTTTTCTCTCCGATGACGGGCTTCCTATTAACCTCGATAACGTCGTGCGTCGGATGATTCGGCCGGCTCTAGAGGCCATCGATCTACCGTGGCACGGGTGGCACGCGTTCCGTCGGGGCCTCGCCTCGAACCTATACGCCATGGGTGCTTCCGACAAGGTGGTACAACGCATCTTGCGCCACTCGAGACCGCACGTTACCAAGGAACGCTACATAAAGGTGTTTGATCGCACTGTGCTCGAAGCGGCGGAGAAGATGCAGACAGGGATCGAAGAACTAAGACAAGCAAAAGAATCCTGCCGGCAGCTAGAATTAAGCTTTGGCGACGGAGTTGAACGACCACGAACTGCACCAGACGAACATCCAGCGTTCACGCGCCTCGCGGCTTCATCGCTCTCCGGCCAGCAATTGGCCAGCACATTATCTTGAATACGGCCTAAAGCTTTTTGAAGTTATGCCGGCCCACTTGGAGCAAAAGTCTCGACGCTAGATGTAGTTAGGGGAAATCTGGCGGAGAGGGGGGGATTCGAACCCCCGGTACAAGTGTTAGCTCGTACAACGGTTTAGCAAATTCCCCGTTTCACAGCCTGGTGTTCGGAATGAACAAGTTACGGTCGGATGAGATGCCCTATTTTGGTACAGAAGACCCCTGTTTGGAGGCATCTGTGCAACCATTGTGCAACCAAAAGAGCGACAGTTTCACACACCGTCGCATGTGACGAGACTTCGAGACCACCTGCCTTCGGCGCGGGACTCCCGACTCCAACCGCTCCGTCCATTTCTTCGAACTACCAACCTTCCCAACAAATCGGGGAATCTGCTTTTCGCTCAAAGCTAACCCCAATGCATTGAAAACGATGGATTAGTCTCCAACACCCAGTTGAAACTCAATGATTGTCGCGCACAGATTCATTTCTGGAGCGGCGGCCATTCGAAGCCGAGCGCGAGTCTTGGCTATCCAAGTCATTGAACATCCGAAACCTATCCAGGCGTCGCAACTAGACACTGTTAGGCCCAAAATGCTGACGCAAGGCCTCCAGGAATTTCTGCGCGATCTTTTTGAATCCCTCTGGATAGGGGTGCAATTCATTGGCCCAGTCTTCAGGAACAAGCGTGTTCTGTGTATCGACGAGAACAAAATTGCTTTCTGGCATACTCGCGAGGTCCTCTAGCATCGATCGGAAGCCGACCAGGGCTTCTCGAAGGATTTCGGTTCCTTGCACCGTACCCCAGCCAGCAAATGTAAGTGAAGGTTGCAACCATGGGCCCGCACAAACCGGGTGGTTTCCGTTCGGTATCGGAAAATCGTAGCAGTGCCCAAAGATGGGTACGCCGGTTGCGTTTCTGTCGCGAAACAAGAACAGATCTTGATACGAAGCCTTAACCATTCCAAGGGCTTCTGCAAAGCGGGTGGCATTGAGTCCTTTACCATTGCCGCTCGCGTAGTCCAAGAAAATGCAGAACTGATTTCCAGCGATGTCATTTCCGCCACCTGAAAATAGAATTGCGTCTGGTTTACCGCTCTCCAGCCAATTCGCAGGATCGCGCAGGCTGTCGATCATTCGCTGTTGTTTGGGCCAGGACATCTCTTCCGAGCTTGCATCTCCGTAGTGGGAAATATTCTGAATGATGGGATTGATGTTGCCCATAGAACCAAGTTGAGCAATAACGTCGGTCTCTCCTAGGGGCAGGCCGTTGCCGTTCAAGGGGTAGTCGAACCAGGAATCACCATGAGCCAGCATAACCAAAGGCTTAGGTGCCCCGATGCTCTCGGTGGTTGGCTTCGCCCTCGCTGCTCGGATCGCGGCAATTCTCCGTTGGTGGATTTCAGTGCGTTTCGCGACGTCGGCATCGATACTTTCCCGCAACTGCTGGCGCAGCAAAAGACTCTCATTCATGAAGCCTCTTCGCTGACCGAATTCGGCCTGGCCCGAAAGTGGAAAAATCATACGCATCAAGCGCCATTAGTCAAGTTCCTATTTCAATAAGGTGGGCTAACGGATGGCAACGTTACCATACCTGTAATAAATATAGTTCGAAGTTTTAACTATACAACCCACGAGCACTGGTGTAGGGTTTACGCCTCAACAGGTCCGCGTCTGTTCGCTGGATGAAACTCTGCAGTTTTTGACAGTTGTAGCCTCTGGCTCAATTTCATTGAGTCGGACCATGCGCGGCGCCGGCCGAAACCCGCGCTCGGAAGACTGCAAGTCCAGTCCGAGGAGTGTTCGTGCCCCCAAAACAGATCGTCGCCTACTTCATGCGTGATGAGGAACGTAACGCGGCTTCGAAGATCATGCACATAGCCGAAACCACGCCCAGCTTTCTTGTCGGTGAAGTCGACGATAAAGACCTTGACAAGCTCCGAACCACGGGCGTCATCGTTCAAGTTTTACAAATGTCTGCGCCGCAACCGGAATCCTTGCTGGCCACAGGCATTTCCACTCGTCAGCCCTGGAAGGGCGCAACGGCGAGCATCGGGACTGAGAGTGCCACTGAAGCGGTTGCCCAGCCCCCGATTCCGAGCCTTGTTCACTACTACTACGTGGCCCTCAGGGGCCCTCTGCTTGAATCGTGGAGGCAGAGGCTGCAGGCAATCGGCGCCATTTTGCTAGAGGCTGTGCCCGGCAAAGGATATAAGGCCCGACTAACGATGGACCAATTGTCCCCACTGAAGGCGCTCGATTTTGTCGAAAGTGTGAAGTGGATCAGCCCTGAACCGTCGGCCGTCTACGTGGAAACGGTTTCCATTGTGGGGCGACCGGGCGAGCAGCCTCGCCGCGGACTGAAGATGCTGACCTTTGACGTGCGCCTCCACGCGCCGGACGACAGACCAAAAATTGAACAATGGCTCGCCAAGCGAAACGTCGCAATTTCAGGATCGAGCGGACGCAAAATCAGGTTCTTTCTCCTCCAGGGCTCGCCCGTACTGAGCGATCTTGCGCAACAGCCGGAAGTTGACGTGGTGGCCGAGTATCGCGAGCCCAGGCTGTGGAACGATTTTTCACGCAGGTTGCTCGGGGTCGACGCAGAACCAGGTCACACTCCTACCACAAACTTAACCGAGGATGGCTCTGGACAGATCGTCGCCGTGGCGGACACGGGGATTGATGACCAACATCCCGATTTTCAGGGCCGGATCGTCGGGACAGTCGCGAGGGGACGGCCGAACGACACAACCGATCCTAACGGCCATGGTACCCATGTGGCGGGTTCGGTTTTGGGCGACGGTTCGGCGTCCGGCGGAAAGATAAAAGGTATAGCACCCAAGGCTAAACTATTCTTTCAGTCCCTGTTGGACGCGAATGGAGGTCTGGGGGGACTACCGCTGGATCTGAATGACCTCTTCGAGGAGGCCTATCAAGCCGGTGCGCGGATACATAATAACAGCTGGGGTTCCGCGACACCTTCGTCCTACACGATAAACAGCGAAGAAGTAGATGAATTCGTTCGCCAGCATCCAGACATGCTCATTTTGATTGCCGCCGGCAACGAAGGAACCGCTCGTAGACCCATCAAATCCACTCCAGGGTTTGTCGATTGGCTGTCGATCGGCTCACCGGCCTCGTCCAAAAACGCTCTCACAGTAGGCGCGAGCCGGAGCAGTCGCACAGACGGGGCATTGGGCGGCAGCACTTGGGGAACAGGTTGGCCAGGTCTGTTTCCTAATCCCCCGATCGCCAACGAGAAGATTTCGGGCGATCCGATGTGTTTGGCGGCGTTCAGCAGTCGTGGCCCCTGCGATGACCGACGGATAAAGCCGGATGTTGTCGCGCCGGGCACCGACATTGTTTCAACCAGGTCCGCCTTGGCGCCGATTACGAACTTCTGGGGACCGTACCCCACCCCGCCACAGCAACCGAACAACTCCAAGTATGCCTTTGACGGCGGGACGAGCATGGCTACCCCGCTCGTCGCAGGATGTGCTGCACTCGTACGGCAGTACTACGTCGAAACCAGAAATCATGAGCCAAGCGCCGCACTCCTGAAAGCAACCATCATCAACAGTACTGTGTGGTTGTCCGGTGCGGATTCGACCGCCCCGACAAGGGGCGTGCCGAATTACCATCAGGGCTATGGGAGAGTTTCACTTTCCCTCGCGTTTCCTAATCATTCACAACCCGGCTTGAATCTCGAATACATCGATGACTGGAAAAACTCAACTCGGTCTTTTCAGATAACTGGGGATACCAGGCGGTTTCAGTTCAATCTACTTCAAAGCGCGCCTGAGCTACGAATCTGTATGGCTTACACTGATGTGCCCGTGCGGGCATTGCAGAACAATCTGAATCTGATCGTTATGCATGTCGACAGCGGGACAAAATGGCTCGGAAATGCAAGCTTGCCCGACGCATTAATCTTTCCGGATCCGGACAACAATGTGGAAACGGTACGCATCGCCACACCCCTTCAAGGCAACTATCTCGTCCAAGTTTTGGTTGGCAATATGCTGAAGCCGCCACAAGACTTCGCTCTCGTAGTCACCGCCGTGGGACTACCAGCATTGACCGAAATTTGACCCGCAGCCCCGAAAGGAGGCTCTCCATGGATAGGCTCGAAAGGGTGGCACGCCTGAAATTGATGTTGTCTCAGATTGCCCCGCGCGCAGCGATTGAATCGATTCCGCGCCCGAAGATGCGGGCGGAATTCCCGGCGGGCCTGGAGAGCTTCGAAGTGGTCGCCGACCCAGCGGCGAGCGTTGACTCGGGCCTGCAGAAAATGGCCGAGAACCGCGAACACGACGCTACACCTGCCGAGATCTTCGCCCTTGAGGCCATCGTGATGCCAGCGAACCGGCCGGTGGTCTTTGTGCGTGGTGGATCTTACGACGATGTCGAGGCACCTTGGGAGGCTCTCAACGCGGCCGATGTAAGGGCACGGCTCAATGCCGCTCTGCCGCTCATCGGGCGGGTGGAGGTGCCGAATTCCGCCTTGCTTCCGTATGCCGGAACGGGTTTCGTGGTTGGGAAAAACCTGGTGATGACCAACCGGCATGTGGCGGAGATCTTCACGGAAGGACTCGGCCTGCGCATCCGCTACCAACCGGGTGACGCCGCCATCAATTTCAAGAGGGAGTACAATCCTCCCGGAATTGACTCTTCCCCTTCACTCGTTGTGCGCAGCGTGGTCATGATTCACCCGTATTGGGATATGGCGCTGCTTGCGGTCGACGGGCTTCCGACGACCGGTGCGCTGAATCTATCCGTGCGGTCGCCTGAAGAGCTCGTTGGGCGCAACATCGTTGCTGTAGGGTACCCGGCGCGAGACGACCGCAGCGACTTCGCGCTCCAAGACAAGATTTTTCACAGTATCTATCAGGTGAAACGTCTTCAGCCCGGCATGGTTCGCGCGCGCGCCAAAGTGGGCAGCTTCGAGAGCATCGTGAATGCCATGACTCACGATAGTTCGACCCTCGGCGGAAATTCCGGATCGGCCATTATCGACGTCGATACCGGCGATGTCCTGGCTCTCCATTTTGCCGGCGAATATCTGAAAGCCAACTACGCGGTCCCCATGTACGAGTTGGCCAGAGATTCCCGAGTCGCACCGAAGCTCAATTTCGAGAACTCGATCCCCCCGACAAACGATTGGGAACCCGCTTGGCAGAGAGCCGAAAGCAACGAGCAGACCAGCTCCGTGACTACCGCAGCAAACGCCGTCGGCCCCCTACTGCAATCCCCGCCGCCCGCCGTTCCCCGCGGTGACCGCTCCGATCTCGGCATCACTTGGAACATTCCCCTGCGGGTTACCGTCTCTCTCGGACCACCCTCGGTTGTCTCCGACAATGCAGGCATCGCTCCTCTGGCCGTAAGTTCCGTCGTCGAGGCCGAAGAAGAGGTAGTGGTCGTCGATAAGAACTACAAGGACCGGCCCGGCTATGATCCGAAATTCCTTGGGGATGTCGAAGTTCCGCTTCCCGGCATCAGCAAGACGATGAAAGACGACACGGCGGTCGTCAAACCGGAGTTTCTCAAGGGTGAGGACCAGTTCGAGCTCGCCTACTATCACTACAGCGTTTATATGAACAAACGTCGCCGTACGGCCTGGTTTTCCGCCGCGAATGTGGATGGTGGCCATCGGCCCGCCATCGGCAAACGGCAAGGCGACAAGTGGTTCAGCGACCCACGTATTTCTCCGTCCGACCAACTCGGCCAGGAAGCCTTTGAGCATGGCATCGACCGAGGGCACCTCACTCGACGCGAGGACACTGCTTGGGGCAATGACGTCGCGAGCGCGCGCAAGGCCAACAACGACACCTTTCACTTCACGAACTGTTCCTTACAAGCCTCACCCTTCAATCGCGGCAAAGATCGCTGGCAGGGACTCGAGCAGTTCCTTCTTGAGAAGCACGCGAAGAAAGATAAGCAGCTGATGATGGTCATTACCGGACCGGTCTTTGCCGCAAATGACCCGGTCTATCGAAACGACAATATGGACTATGCCGTTCGCTGTCCCATTCAGTTCTGGAAGGTTTGTGTGCTCATCCGGGAGGACGGCACGCCTTCCGCCACTGGCTTCGTCCTTGGACAAGAAGACATCACCAACCTTCCTGGGTTTGAGGAGGCCTTTGATGTCGCGGCAACCCAGGTCAAGATCGCCGATCTTGAGAAAAAAACCGGCTTGGATTTCGGAGATCTCAAGAAACACGACCACTTCGCTCAAGGCGGCGCTCCTGGGACACTCGAATTACCGGGCGGCGTGGGCGTGCGCGTAAAGGCCATACGAAGAGGCGAGGATATCTACATTTGAAAGTCATGATCGTAATTTTGTGAGAGAAACAGTTTTTCGAGAAAACCAGGAGGAATTCGTTATGGCTGACGAAAACGCCGTCGGTGGTTTTGGAACGCGCGTCTATTTTATTCCCAGTGCCGGGATGGATCCGAAAAGCGCCCAGATTCTGATGGGCCACGGGTACGTGACCGTCAACCTGAAAGGAGCGCATTATCGTTCTGGCGGAAATCTCTGGCAGAAGATCTTTGGCGGCAGCGATAAGGTCTCTCTCTCCACACAAATCACGCATATGACCGGAGTGACTTCCGCGTCCTGCACTTCGATCGAAGAGGTCCGCAAAATCGACGTCGGACATCCCTTCTATTTCGGAAGCGGTAGGTTTATCGCTCTGAAACTGCCGACCGATTGCGATGGCATTGAGATGGCCGTTACCATGAGCGCAATCAAAAGCGATAACTTGAGTGGCGCTCTGGACATCCTGAATTCCGGAGAACTGAAGGGCACCCTGCAGATGGCGCCCCCCGCGGTCTCTGGAGCTCTCGCAATTGCCAATGTCGTGAAAAAACTTCTCACCGCGACGGACCCGCAGAATAATCTCCAGGGCAGCTATGCCGGTCGGCTCAGCACCGCTTCCTCCGACAACCCCATTCGTGATTTCTGCCTGGTCCAGGGCACCATCATCCTCATCTATCGGGAATCCGACGACGATACTTCACTCGACGATCTAGATCCCGGCAAGTTGAGCACCGATGGCGACGGACTCAAATACGACGGCCAGGTGATGCAGAACACCTATGTAATGTTTCAAGTCTCCTTCGACCAACTGCGAGGCGAGGACCACAACTCGCAATGGTCCGGCATGTTTTCCACGGCCGAGCAAGCGCTCGATCAATTGCTGACGGTAACCGCAGATGCCGACCGTCAAAAGATTTGGGCCACCGCCTACGCTACGTTTCAGCAAGCCGTTAAGCTCCTCATGGTGGATCCTTCCTACACGAGCGATGAGGCCACCGGTATCGCTGCTCTTCATTTGACCTCGCTCCGCAAGAAATATACCACCTCAGGCGGCCAGCCCGCGCCAGCCCCGGCACATGTCGAACTGCCACGCGTGGCTGCGTCTTTTCTGGAATCGTTCCAAACCAACGACGTGGAAAAAATCGCCAGCAATTATCTTTCCCGTCTTGCGAGGGCCAACGTGGCTCTACCAGGCCGCATGGCGCGTTGAACAGTACGACGTTCAACGCCACGCCTCGCGAAGAGACCAGGGAGAACCATGGACCCGCAAACCGGCAGCATTCTTGTACACATCTTCGATGGCACCCGGCGGCCGTTGCCCGACGCGGTTAAGTGGTTTGCGAGGATCCATGATGCCCGGCCACCCGACAACTGGCAGATTACCAACGTCGATAGTCATGGCCCGGCGACGCTGGTCAAAGGGCTCACCTACTTCGACAATTTTTACGATAACTACACCGTCATCGTAAATGCCGACGGGTACGAACAAACAGGCTGGATGCCTGTTCCGCTCTCGCGCGCCAGGCCGACGCCCGTTAACTTGATGCTGATTCCTAAGGACAGCCATTTGAACTTCAGCAGTGCAAATTGGAAAACCCTCAATAGCGTTCGCCCCCGATTCGCCGAGATATTGTCGGCGGGGATCAACGATGCCCCGACGCGATATACCAACCTAATGGAGCACAACGAAGGACTCGTCCTCGGCTGCCTTCTCAACCTCCTCACCGCAATGTCGCAGATTGTCCTACCTAGCGAAAAGAGTCCGTTGGACTATTACTGGCAACCAATCTGGGATGACCCCCAATTCCAAATGGCCCAAGACAGATTCTTCGCCTACGTCGACAAGTCTCTTGTAGCCGATGTCGTCAAGGCGGCCAAGATGGGGGCTTTCGTCGAGGAAAAGAATCCCGGCGCGCTGCACCCCGGCGCCACTCTGAGCTACAAGCAAATCCAGTTTGAGGTCACAAATGTTCAACTTACCTTTCACCAAGGGAATACCAAAACCGTGCCTGGCCCCAACGGACCCGTCGACTGCGTTGTCATCGAGCCTGATATCGACTATTACAAAGACCTGCTGGCCCATTTCTTTCTAGAAGTATTGCCAAACAAGTTCACCGGAGGTCTCACCGATCCGCGGGCGGTGTACGTGCTCCGCTGGATGGCGAGCCAGCAAGCCGGAGGCGACTTTAATCCGCTTTACACCATGACCATATAGAAGAATCACCGCGAGGAGACGAAACGTGCCGTCTGATATCGAATCTCATACGGAGTATACCTATCGCGATCCCACACTTTCCCTCTGGCAATCTGCTGCGGCCGCGACGGCCCGGACCACTAAAGAAGGACTGGAGGCTATTCACGCCAGGAATATCTTCATGGGTCCTGTCGACGCTATTGCAGCGCAGGCCGCCGGCACCCCTGAGCCTCCGATCGTAGGACTTGAGTCCGTCGCCGCTGTCGGCGATTGCGCCAAAGTCGCTTCGCAATTCCTCTGGGCGGAAATCAGAGGAAACAAAGAGCTTGCCGCGCAATGCGCCGGCGAGCTGAAGAAAGCCGTGTGTGACGCGGCCGGCTGGGCCACCTGTCTATCAAACTATTTGAAGTTCAAGGCCGAGGGTGGAACCTTTCCATACCTTGAGAACAAAAACCAAGTCGAGGCGATCCCCGACAACGCTCGAATTGCCTTGGTTGGCGATTGGGGAACCGGTGAACCTCCAGCTTTGAATCTTGTTCAGCAAGTCAAAGCACAGAGCCCTGACCTACTCCTGCACCTTGGTGATATCTATTATTCTTGCACTCGCGACGAAGCCGAAACGAACTTTCTGAATCTCTGCCGCTCGACCTTTGGTTCAAACTTCCCGCTCTTCACCCTGTGTGGGAATCACGACATGTATTCCGGTGGCAACGGCTATTATTGGCTCTTGAACCAGATCCATCAGCAGGCGAGCTACTTCGCTCTCCGGAACACCCATTGGCAATTGTTGGCCATGGACACCGGCCACAATGATCATGATCCCATCACCGTTGCTTCAAATATGACCTCCCTAAACCCTAACGAAGTCGCTTGGTTACTCGACAGGATGCAGACCGACGGAGCACGAAGAACCATCCTGCTCTCCCATCATCAGCTATTCTCCGCTTTCGGCGCCGTCGGCCAGAAAAACGGGAAAAGATATGGATACAACCCCTGCCTCTATCAGGACCTCGGCGGTGTCTTGGGGCAAGTCGCTTGGTGGTTTTGGGGGCACGAACACACCCTGGCAGTCTACGAACCGTATATGGGTCTCCGGCGCGGACGGTGCGTCGGTTGCTCCGCTGTTCCCGTCTTCAAAAACCAACAGTCTTACACTCTCGACCGCACCTTAGTCACTCTCCAACCGGGTCAGTACCCGCAATGGATTCTCTCCGCGCAGCTCGGCAACAACGGCACCGATTACAACCACGCGTTTGCGATTCTCACTCTCAAGGACCAAAACGCATCGGTCGACTACTTCGAGGTTCCCATCAATCAACCAGCGATGAAATTATGGACCGAAACGTACGACGGTTGAGCTAGTTTCCGATCATGTTCGAGAATCCTGCTTGAGCCGAGGTCCGGATGTCAAAGCGAAATGCCATGAGAGCTCCGTACTCGTGGTCGACTTACTTTTGTTTCCTCGGGCGGTCAAGCATTCGGAGCAGGTCCCTCCTCTGGTTCCAGCGGCTCGGGTCCGATTCGTGAATGGGCACGCCCCGTTGTTCCAGCAAAGCCCCCCGGAGCCTTTCCCGGGCGTCAGAGCGTGCCTGAGGAAGCGACGCCGTCGCCAGTCGTAAAGCGTGAAACTGTTCGAACGGTGATCGCGACTCCGCAATGCCTCGGATCGCAAGATCCATGTAGTCGTGATCTTCGACTTGCAGCGCCGCAGCAAGTGCGACGAGCCTGGCTCCGTCGGTGCCTTCTTCGAAGAGCCTTCCAGGGTAGGATCCATCCATTGCGCTCTCAGACGCCAACTCTTGCACCGATCGCGCCAGGCTATTCATCTCCCGCGTTCGCTGCGATCCTGAACTCATTCGGGCACGGATGCCCTCATAGCGTACTGCATAGGAGTGAAACAGAGCATCCAACGTTTTCTGGACCACCTCACGCAGCATACCCTCGTGCCACAAATGTGGCCGTGTCAATAAGACCTCCCATCCCCGTTGCGGGTCGCTCACTTCAAGGCACTGCAGCGCCGTGCGCCGGGCATACAACATCCAATCTTGGTCGTTGGCTTGGTCCCATAGCTTCTTCGGTAATTCGAGATCGAGTTTGGCCGCCAGGTAGATTTGCGCCACCTCGGGCAACTCTCGAAGTGAGGAAGCGAGATGCGGTGCTAGACCTTCCATCCAGCGGGAATCCAGCACAGCCCGATCGGCCCCCAGTGTTAGCCGGTGGTAGAGTTCCTCGGCCCTGCTCTCCACATTGTCGAAGCCTCCGTAGAATTGAATGGCTATCGAATGAATTTGGTTTACCTTGTTTGCCAGCTGCGTGTCTTTTGTGGTCTTGGACGCGATATCCTTCAACAGAACCCAGCGCATATCTGGGCGATGCACTAGAGATTCTTGGTCCGAAGGCAATGGCACCAGTATGGTGTTGAGCTGGGCACGCATGGTCTCGACAATCATCCGTGCATCTTCGAGCGAGCTGAGCCCCGCTTCGCAAGCCACCGATACGATACGAAGCAAGACCTCCGGGGTGATTCTCCGCAGCACCAGTCCTGGGTAGGCAAGCTGTTTGACCCGAGGGTCTACGATGTGCGAAAGGATCCGCTGGTAAAGTACGACCTCGATGCTCTTCTCGTTGAATATGGACAGCCAGGAAGACCGTAGCTCGGCAATGCCCTTCCGTCCCGCATTTTCGATCTTCGCCACATCGCTCGCCAATCTCAAGACCAACGGACTGCCACCGACCTGTTCGAAAATCTTGGCCGCTACGTCCGCATCCTCTATTCCTTGGGACATGAGATAGGACACTGCTGCTTCGCGATCAAAGTTTCCAAGAGTAACCAAGCGTACCGGAAACGCCTTGCTTGTGAACTCTAGGCGGCCACTCAAAACCGTTCTCAGCCTCGGAATGTTCGATTGCAATTGATTCAAGAAGCGGAACATCTCTTCGGCGAACGTCGCGCTACGAAACTGCACCTCCTCAAACGTATCGACCACCAGCAAAAGTGGCTGGTCGGTAGTTTTTAGTCCGTCAACATAGCGAGCAAACTCATTTAGAAACGATGAACGATCTTTGAGCCGCAGCCGGTCAGCAGGGACGCCCGCGTTGCCAGAACGGTCAAGCGAAATCTGATCCCGCACTCGCTCATTCCACTGATTTACTAGCGTCAAATATGCACTGCCCGACTCCGGGAATTGAATGGACAACTGCCGCGCGATCTCGACCAGCAGTGTGACTGGTTCCTCGGCCAGCAAACCAGGCCGGTCAAAGTCCAAATAGGCGAACGGAAATCGCGAACCTTCCGGAACGTCTGCGTGGTCGAGAATGAATTTCGAGATCAGCGTCGATTTGCCGCAACCCCCCGGACCGGTTATGAACAGCGGTGGCCGTTCCTGGATATTGAAGACAAATTCGAAACCTCTTGTGATCGATTCGCTAACGGACTGAGAGGCGTACCAGCCAACGTAGTCCGAAAGATCGGCCAGCTCCGATTTGCGGCCAGCAAAGTACGATCCTACGAGTGAACGGAACGGCTCGAAGAGTTGCTCAAGAGCGAGACGCTCCTTCAACCACTCCGCTGAGGGCAACTGTTCCTTCAACATCGGCACGCCATCGAGCCATTGCACGATCTTAAGTAACGCCGGATCGAACTTAGTGAGTTGCGTACCATCGCCTGCCTTCTGCAACAAAAACCGCTCAAAGAGTTCTTGCGTGGCGCTCCTCTCTCTATCAGGATTGGCGCGCAGGGCCTCCTGTACTCGGCCGGAGTCGACCAAACGGCGCAGTGCTGCTTGCCGGATGTTGTTTCGCAGACTCCAGTGAGTTTTGCCATCGCGCGTATATGTGACATCGCAGTCCGCGATCAGGTCGCTCTTGATCGAAGAATCCAGACTGACGTCCCCAAAAGGCAGCAGCGTTCTTCGATCGAAAGACTCGAGCACCGCCGCCGCCTCGCGGTACCGCCATAAATCATCCGATGCCTCGAAGGGGCTCTTGACCTCTTCCATTAATCGTTCACGAAATGTGCGTGCGCTTTCCATGTTTGCTTGGAAACTACTTCGATATCAGATCTCTCGCCTTGGTCGCCGCCGTATTCAGTAGAAGTTGATCGCCAGCCGATCCCGGCTCACTATTCGTCAGTTGCTGTACGGTCGCGTATACTCCATCGACATATTCGGCAAGCTGAGCGGCTGCCGGCAGAGCACCAAATCTTCTCTCGTGGATGGTCGCTAGGAACTGCTCGACATCGACTCGCGTTAACGGTACAACTTCTTCTTTCAGGCAGAAAGCGTCTACCGCCAATGGCAACCTGTAGCTGTAGTTGATGAGAATCAACCGATAGTTGGGCGTACCTTGGATTCTCTGTGCGAGTTGCGCTATAAAATCTTGCAGTCCCTCGGAAGCAACGTGCTCCCGGAAACCGTCGAGCAGGATCCACCAGGTCTTCAACTGCCCGATCTGGTTCGTCGGAACCAGCCAATCGACTAAGTCGTGATTTCCGCGCGCTGCCTGCTGCTGTCCGAGTGTTGCCGCACCTCCCGCCCCGAGTCCGAGATCTTGCGCGATCTTAGTCACAACCACCGCTGGGTCGTTTTCCATTTGATCCAAATCCACATAGACTTTCCCGGCGTTCTGCGTGTGCATTACCAAGAATTGAACGAGTTCTCGAGAATAGGTCTTCCCAACCTTTCTTAGGGCACCGGTGATTATCAGAACTTTCTTTCCGGTCGGCTCATCCATGGATTTGAGATACTCACGAAATTGGCGGCGCCCAAGAAATGATCTTCCCCCGAAAATACTGATGGTGTCGCAGGGATGGCTCGCCGGGGCATTGCGCATCACATCCCAGTCTGGATGGTTTGACAGGAACTGGCGAACCAACGCATGGTTCGGTAGTGCGGTCGTGACCGCCCCGACCAAGAGTGCCAGCCACCCTTGTGAGTTGGCTACCTCGACGACACTCAATACCTGGTCCGGGAAAGGATCGGTCGGCGCGGCTAGCGTCTGCAGGCTGCGATTGATGCCTAGGAGCAACCGCTTAAAGCCATTCACGTTATATATATTCGAGAGCACATCGCTGAATTCAACGATTTGTTGGCCAGTCACGGTTCACTCCGCAAAGGACGGAAGGACAAGCCCCTTTGATCTCAGAAGGCTTACAATCGCCGGAGCCGGAATCCCTTCGTTGTACCCTGGTTGGGGCGAAGTTTGATCCCCGCTATGATGCACGGCGATAAAATTCCATTGCTGGTCAAAACAGGGCGACCCAGACGATCCAGGCTCGCTGTTTGTTCGATAACGCACCCGTGTGCCATTTGCGTTCAAGCCTTCGATTCCATCCGTCTCAAGCGCCAGCTTTAAGGGTTCCGCTAATGGATGCTGGATCATGAAAACCGGAGAGTGTGTTTTGAATGCGCCATTCGCGGATCCGCTGCCGAGAGAAATCCATCCCCTGTTGCTGCCCGTCGCTCCAAGTTTTCCAACTGGCAGGGAGCCCGCTGGCTCCCTCAGTCGCAGAATCGCGATATCCAATTCGTCTGGCTGGGGCACTTGTCCCGCTTTGGAGTTTGGGCTGAGTAGAACCTTCCAATCCACGGCCAGCGCGAATGTATTGCCCACACTCGTCGTGCCGTTTGAGAGCACCTTGTAATCAAAGCGGCAAACGAGATCTTCAGGCCTCGGAAGTGGCTCAACCACATGCCAGTTCGTCATCACGAGATCTGGACCCACCAAGAACCCAGTGCCAAATTTTTGCGCGCCTTCGGATCCGCCAATTTCAATACGGCAAACGCGCACCTGTAGGCCCCCTACCTTATCAATCCATTGCGAAATGTTCAGGAAGGAGTTCGACTCACGAATAAGGACTTCCAGTCCTTGCTCATTAAAATCGAGTGTGGCGTGCTTTTTCTGTGCCAGGCGGAGTAGAGCTTCGTTGCGAGGCCGCGCCTCTACGGCCGCGGAGATCAGCACGTCCTCTTTGTCCCTCCTCTGGTAAGCGTCTACGACGTCAGCTATTGCTTCCCTTAAAGGCTGGGTCGTCGATGCATATTGATCCAGCCGGTCGTCAAGCCGGTATAGCAGCAAGTCCGAGAATTCTCTGGCCGAGAACGCCCGAAACAAAGCATCCGTCCACACGAGGATCTCTGGTCCGCTTAACATCGGTAGGTACCTTTCGGTGGTTCTTGGCGAGGTACTTTATCAAGAATCTAACACCGAAACAATTGACATCGTAATCTTGCCAAAGCCGCTTCACACCGTGATACCAAGCTGTGCGCAAAACGGCCCGCGGGCAGCCGCAAGAGAGCTCGATGCTTGGACAAATCATGTCCCTTCGGGACAAAAACGCTTTGTTCCCAATAGCAAGGTGATCTACATCGCCAATCTCGTCGTTACGAGTGTGACTCTTATCATTGACGCAACGTAACCCGCGGTACTATGCTTCGCCATATCGAATTGACGCAATCCAGAATATTTTCGGCCTTCCGTCAATTCAGCTCGTCCGGTCGCGATTGAAACTTCACAGTCACAACCAACTACGCAGCGGGTCGCCCTATGTCAACCTTGACCTACGAACTCTGGATCGAACTGGAAACAACCCTCTTGGGTGCTTATGACCGGACGGGTCTGACCCGGCTACTCCAGTACAAGTTCAACTTCCGCCTCGACGAAAATTTCCCCAATGAAGGCCTGGCCGCAACGGTGTTCCGCTTGATTGACAAGACCAACCGGGAGCGCTGGCTGCTCGAGCTGATTGTCGCTGCCTCCGAGGATAGGCCGAAGAATGCCAATTTGCGCGAGTTGGTGCATAAGCTCCGATCGGGAGTTAGCGAGGCAAGCCCTAGCCCTACACCATCGGTCACTCCTCCGGCCTCCACAGGAGAGTTCTTGCCCATTGGGGTCTCGCTCGAATCCTTGTTGTTCGAACGCCGGATCAGAGATTTGAGCCATAAGTCCATGGCACCGCACTTACAACAAACAAGAATCCAGGGTCCACAAGATCTGGCGCCGTTCCATGAAATCTTCCGCTTGCTGGTTGATAGTAGTTCCGGTCTCGCCGGCTCCGCCAATATCATCTGGGACCTAGCCCAGTTCGTCTCCGACAGTCGCTCCCCTTATCCTCTGCGTATTGACGGCCCTCCCGGGACTGGGAAAACCACACTACTCAACCTCTTGTATCTCGCGCTTCTGGCACGCAGGCATTCGGGCGGCGGTGAACTCGTACCCGTCCTGCTGGATTGTCGGCGATACTCCGCCCCATCGCATGGCCTCGTTCAGCAAGACATCGAAGTGATCCGCAGTTTTCTCACCGCCGCGCCAGGCAGTCAGCTCGTCCTGCTCATTGATGGCGTAGATGAATACATTCCGGCCGCCGACGCCTCCGAGAACGCTTTGCTTCAGTTCGTATCTGCGGAGACTTTGACGCGCAAGCTGGTGGGAGTCAGCGTGCGATATGCGAAACATTATCCAGGTACCAGGGTTCCGGTCATCGAGTCTGGCGAAGAAGAAAAACGGATCGTACTTGGCGGCGTTAGGACGAACTCTCCCGACGAAGAAAAGTTTCTGCGAGCATTCTTCGCCCTCCCGGGAGAGAAATCAGACGCCGGCTGGGAGGAACGCGTTCGCCATACGCTCAAACTCCACTCGTTTCGTCTTGAGCAACTGGATCTCATGACAGTGTCACTCGTCGCCAGCAAACTCAGACCCAAAAACGGTAAATATCACTCGGCTAGAAACTTGAGTGAATTCTATGCCCTATATTGCTCCGAGTGGATGGCTTCAAGACCTGGTGCAACGCAGGCTGAAATTCTGCGCGCCGCGGAAATGGCCTTCGACTACGCCGTACGCGGCCAGCTGCCCGAGGGAGTCGACTTCATCCACGATCACCGCTGGAGACTGATCCATAGTCATGAAACGATCAAGGACTATTTAGTGGCCCAGCACGTCACTGAATCCATCCGTGCCCTCGTGGTGGAACCTAGGAAACTCGAACGGCTCGACTATGTGTATCCAAAGACCATCAGCCGCTTTTTCGAGGAGATGATGCAGCGCGATAACTTCACGGCTACTCGTTTGTTGAAGACAACCGAGGCCTTGTTTAAAGCTATCGACGATGGCCAGTTGCCGGAGAGCTATACAAAGCTCCGGTCGGTGCTTTGCTTCATGCTTGGCAGGCTCAAGCATGATCCGGTCATTCCCTTAGCGCTCGCGTTCTTGAAGGACTGGATCCCAAAAGTCGAGGCCGAGCTCTCCCACGAGGGCAATTCCTCCCCGAGCGACCGGAAAGAACAAACTAACACCCGCCAGCAAAACTTGCTGCTCCAGCGCACAATGTACGTCAGCCGCATCTATCTGAAAGAAGACTCGGCTTCGGATGAGTACATCGAAAAATTGCTGCAGGACCATGCCTGGTGCAGCTTGAACCGCGGGTTCCACCTGGAGTATTACGGTGATATCCCCTATGAACCAAGCGAGTATATGCTGCACGATGACGACGGTCTGAAAGAATGGACCTGTACTTATCACTATTTGCACAACAAGGCGCGAACGACCTTTGAAAAGAAAAACAGCGGATACGAGGATCTTGTGCTGTATACGCTGTTCTCCCTAGCACAGCATCGCCACGCGCTTGCTCCCATTGACGAAGAGAGGCGAAAAGCGTTGTTGAGTTTAGGCAATACCGCTTTGACGCGAGCACGAATTCACAGCCCAAAACTGCGTGCGTACCTGAAGATGATGCTGCACAACCTCGAGCACCTGTCCTTTCCTCCGGCGATGGCGCTCGAACAGATGTATCACCTAAAGTTCGAGCTCAGGCGGGGCTGGGTAAAGCGCGGACTCAAGCATCCCGAATCCGTTGCAGACCATAGCTATGGCGCCTGCCTGCTCTGCCTCACTATGCTCCCGGATACACCATGGGAAGGCTGGGAAGCCTACGACAAACAAAAGGTTCTCTCCCTACTTTTCGCACACGATTTTATTGAAGCTTACACTGGCGACTTCCTACCGCAGGAAAAAAGTAACGAGACCGAACGTCACGAGGAACGGTCGGTCGAATACCTCGCGATGCTCGGCACGTATCCAGACATCCGTGGCGCATCGTCGCTTGCCAGTTTGTGGCTCGAGTTCCGAAATAAGACAACTGACGACGCGTTGGTGGCAAATGACATCGACAAATTGGAAAATCTGGTCCAACTGTTCATGCTCCGGTCAGGAAGAGCAGCCTTTCCTGTGTGGACTTTGCCCTCGCGGCTCGCGTCGGGAGGCGACCCTCATTCCGGCGCTTCCAGTGGAAGAAACTTTCCGGATTTTGAAGATTTTAGGAACGACCTCCTCAACAAAATCCGGACAGCCCCCGGCCACCACCTCCGAGAATTAATCACAAAGGCGTTTGACTCCGAGGTATCGTAGGACAGACGGGACCACTCGATTGCACTTCGGCATGCGGCTTCCTCACCCGGGGCCTCCCGATAATATTCGCCTTTTGTTCGCCACTGCGCTATGCTGCCTTGGACATCACAGAGATTGACCTGGCCAGGAGGATGATCGCGCGAAGTCGACACTGGTAACTATTAGTATGATCGATACGTAACGCCAAGAAAGACCCGCCGGATGCTAGTATGGCTCCCATGAGCTTTACAGCCGCCTCCAGTCGTGGCCCCGAATTGTTCTTGGGATTTGCTGCAGCAGTTGGGACCGACCTCGAACGGGTGATAGCCAAATTCAATGAAGCGCTCGAGCGCGTGCGCTATCAGACGTTTACGATACGACTTGCTGCTTTGATGAAAGAGCTTCCGTTCCTTGCACCGAAACTTATTCTTGAACCAGTGGACAAGTACATCGATTCACATATGACCCAGGGAAACGAACTTCGCAGGATTACCGGCCGCAACGATGCCCTAGCCATCCTCGCCGTCGGCGAGATTCAAAAGATCCGACAGGAGTCACGTGCCGAGCGGGGAGAAGTGTTAGAACGCACCGCCTATCTTTTGCGTTCGCTCAAGCACCCGGACGAAGTTGAAACTCTCCGCAGGGTTTATGGCCGAGCCTTCTATCTTGTTGCCGCCTATGCCCCCCACGACCACCGGCGCGACTATCTTGCACAGAGAATCGCTCGTTCCCGGAATGACACCCAAATGAATAAGTACTATCCGGATGCCGAGCGGCTAATTCTTCGCGATCAGGAAGAGCTGGGGTTGGCCTATGGCCAAAACCTTCGCGGCACCTACCACCGAGCCGATGTTTTCCTGGACACCACCAATGAGGAAATGCTCGGCAAATCCGTTTCCCGCTTTGTCGAACTGATTTTCAGCAACACGCTGCACACGCCGACGCGCCGCGAGTATGGAATGTTCCATGCTAAGGCTGCTGCCTTGCGCTCTGCCGAACTCGGCCGCCAGGTCGGCGCCGCCATTTCTCACGAAAACGGAGATATTCTGGCGGTCGGGACAAACGAAGTGCCGCGAGCGGGGGGCGGTTTGTATTGGTGCGAGGATAAACCGGACATGCGCGAGTTCGCGTTGGGACACGATTCGAACGACGAGCACAAACGGAATCTGATCGCGGACACCCTGGTGCGGTTGCAACAGGCCGGCTGGCTTGCACCAGCAAAAAGTCAAGCTAAGGCCAGCGAGTTGGTCAAAGACGCTTTGAGCGGCGAGCTGCCAGCACTCTCTAAACAGTCGCTCATCCGAAACGTCATAGAGTATGGACGCGCGGTTCATGCGGAAATGGCGGCCATCGTGGACGCCGCCCGCCGCGGCGTCGGCATCGCCGGATCGACAATGTTCGTGACCGCCTTTCCTTGTCATCTTTGCGCCCGGCACATCGTGGCGGCCGGTATCCGCCGAGTACTCTATATTGAGCCCTACCCGAAAAGCCTGGCGGCAGAACTCTACCCTGACTCGATTCGTGTTGAGAGCGTTTCCGTCTGCAACGACCAGGTATCGTTTGAGCCGTTCGTCGGCATTGCCCCGAGGCAATACATGTATCTATTCGAGGCCATCGGGCGCAAGGACCACGAGGGAAATGCGATAATTTTCGATGCGAACAAGGCGCAGATGAGATATCGTGCTTCGGAACGTATTTATCTAGAAGAGGAAGATCTGGCGCTCCGCAAACTATCGACGATCCTCGATCGACAAGGATCACTTTTTGGAGGGGAACATGCGTGAACCAGGATGGCTGCAGGGAGTTTTTGCCGCAGCGAGCGAGAGAGTGGAGCAATGGCCGGAATGGAAGAAGCAGATCGAAACGCGGGACTCTGATCTGCAAACGGGTGCTGCGGAGGACCAAGCGACGGTCGTCAATCCAAACGGACAAGATTCGGAGCGTCGCCCCGAACAATGAGCGTAAGGCCGCACCGGTAGAAAATACCTGCATCTCCTTTGTCGGCATCATTCTGGCATTCGGTTGCCATTCCGCCAAGGCGCTAGTGCTGCTCGATGTGAACTTGAGGCTGCGGCTATTCTCTGTGACCATTCGGACCACATTGTCAGGAGCACCCGAAGGCATAGTGGCATGGATTTCGAGAGTCACCCTTACATCGGCACCTATCAATCCCGACAAGTGGGAATCACTTCGTTTGCGGTTCTGCCAGCATCACGTCCAACAGGGTTTGGATCATCGGTGAGACAACGGTCTAAGGAACCGCTGCCTCCTGGCTGCAACGGTGTTGAAACCGTTGTATGGGGATCAACTCCCCAACTCACTCATTTTCGGAACCAAGGAAATTCTTGTGCAGCTCGTTTTGGCCGCGTTGCCATTCGTGTGTATAGCTCCACCCGAGAGGATGTGGCGAGCAATCCTTGCACGCGTCGCAGAAATTAGACTTGAACGATTCATGGATCCGGTCGAGCGAAATGCCCCCGATTGAGTGACGCTTGAGCGTACAGTGCAGAATCTTTGACCCGGCGGTTGGGAGACCAAGCCACTCGCCTGGCAGGCCCGTCGACCCAATGCTCACAAAAAAGTGCTGACAATTCCGGAGCACTCTCGTTGGATCAAAATCGGCTATCCCAATATTCACAATCTTCGCGATGCTATCGGTCGCGTCCGCCAGATCGATACCTTGCGCCTCCGCCATCCTTCGATAGATTTCCTGCTCCTCCGCGATCGTCAGCGCCTTGTCCGCCCTTGCGGGAAGCTGCAAGGCTTCGCGCAAATTCTCAGTAAAAAACGCTTGCTTTGCTCGATCTTTTATCTTCTTGATTACCTCTTCAGCCCACGATGCAATTTCGGGTGTTCCGCCCGGAACGACCATGGCCGCGTGACCCGTTGCCCAGCCTGCCGTTTCCTCGTCTCCAGTGACGAGGGCAACGTCGGCCGCGAGACGAGCGATACCAAAAGCGCTCTGAATGTATGCTTCCGCTGCCTTGAGGTCCTCCTCCTTCAGCCGATGAACAAACGGAGTGATCGCCATGACCATGCGCAGCATGGCATGCGGCAAGGCACCTAGAGAGTCGCTGTTCACGGAGTAACCGACCAACCGTAAGCATTGGTCGAACTTACGCACGATTGCCCGGATCAGTCGTGCTCGTTCAATCCTCAGAACGGACTGCCAGAATCTATCTTCTTGCGGTCCTCTACCGATTTTGTCGTTGATATACAGCATGAATTCCCTGCTCGTAAGCAGGTGCAATTGAGCAGCGAGCTTTGTCACTAAGGCGTAAAACTTCAGGTGCCGCGGTCCACGCCGAGAAACCTGTTTCAAGCGAACCCATACAGACATCTGGATCAGCGGCTGGTCTGCCGTTCGACCTGTCCGCGACGCCCGGACAACTTCGGCTCGTTCCAACACCAGAACCGCCCAAAACCGATTTTCGGCGGCGGCCTTTGCGTCAGAACTAGCCCGCTCCATATCTGCTATGACCTCATCCAGCGATCCAGATTTGATAAGGTCTTCCGCCTGGGCAATCCCCAGCGCGTCACTTTTGTTCTTGAAAGCGCGAAAGACTTGCTCCTTGCCGATGCGCCCTTCGATCGATTCAAGGAACCTCGGAACGGTCGTCTCAGATATCGACCGGGTAGCGAGAACCGTTTCTGCGTCGGCCAACGAGTCCAGAAGCTCCTGTGGGGTGTCCGACAGTCGATGGGCAGTGGGGATGTGAATCGAAATCGTTTCGGCCTGGTTTTGTTCCAAGAATTCCAGAATCATTTTGTCCAGCTGCGGAAGCGCCCAGAAGCTCTGTCCCGATGTAAGGTCCGCATGGACAACCACAACCGGCGACCGCAATTCAGTCGCCCAGTACTTCGCATTCGGCTTTGAGATCTGCTCGGAAACATAGGTGCCTTCTTGGGAGTATGATGAGGACTCCGAACTCCTAACCTGCACCTTGAACGTGATACCAGTGGTCTCTCCGCCAGCGAAGACTTCCACATTTAGGTCCACGCCATAGTCTTTTGTAACCGGTTCCACCGTCCAGCCGAAGCCCTCAAATGCCGACCGTACCTGAGTGATTCCCTTGTCGGCAGTTACGTGTTGTTCTGGACGCTTCATAATCTGCGATGAAAAACGAGTTTGTCATCTTTCCCCAAGGCAGGACAAGCAGCATAAACTGCAAATCCCCTTGGATCATTTCTGGCCATAGAAGACCCAGCCGTTACGCCAGACCTTACCTAGGTTCAAGGAGCCGCGCTGTTCAACTCCTGAGTGAATTCCCGCCGAGCCTCTCATTTACTAGGCCACACGCTCCGATTCACACCATGACTAATACGCATTTTGCTGTCTGCCGGGGGCGCAGCCTCATTTGTTCTCCCCTCCTTGCTAGTCGGCAGGAAAACTTAGATCCCCCGAACCTCCGAGATCGTAAGCGTTCGTAAATCGAAGTGTCGCCCGCCGCCCAAAGGGTGCCAAATTCCTGAGTACTGCCAGCACAAATTTATGTGGTAAGTCAGGTGATTGAACAAAGAGAGGAGGCAAACGATTCCCTGATTCAGCTTGTCCCAATCAAGAACAATTACATGTCCATTTGTTTGCCGGTAGAATGAATTGTCTCCGCGCAAAATAGGAATCTTCGTAACCATGACTGGCGCCGGAATCGGCCGCTCACCCGATCGAACGTAGTCGCGGATGGCATCAAAGTCGGACCGAAGAGCAAAATCGGCACCTCTTAGATAAGCAAGAAAGTTGAATCCTATCTTCGTAACGCCTCGAAAAATAATGTCATCCAAAATTGACTCTGCGAAGACCTGGACCTGGCCACCATGCTTCTCAAAATCGCCGCGCTTCTTGAAGACAATTCCAAGACGAATCAACTTGTCGCTTAGTCTCTGAACGACAGCATCCGGCTTGCCCATAATCTTCGTTTCCGCATCTTTGCGGTAGCGCTCCCAACCCTTCGTTTCGTCCAACTCCTCCTCAAGGAACCACTTCCAGTCTGATTCTCCAAATTTCCGAAAGGCGACTTGAGGAAGCGGCTCAGCCTTCGTGTCAGCCCCCGCTTCGTCTCTCTCGATGGAGAGACGTGCTCCGTACCAGTCTCCGGGCGAGATCACCTTAACGACAAGTCTGTTTGTCCCGAGCTTGCGGCGGCCACTTTTCGTCTTGAGTCCATAACGCACGCGCAGCATTGCTTCAAGGCTGTCGCGCGTAAGAAATAGTTCGAGCTCCTTATTGAAGAACTCATTGCAGGTTCCACAGACACAATCCAACGTCAAGTTCTCATGGAACCGGCCAAATGCCTTGGGCACAACATGTTCCTTCGGAAACTTCCCACGATCACTTCGGCGGCAGTAGATGCACGTACTCACGTACTTGATGCTTTCTCTTGAGAGGTCGACGGTAACACTCGAGGAGACCAACGGAATCTATTTTGAGAGCGCCTTCTTCAAATCCTTGAGAAGCTTCTCCGTTTCTTCGAGCTTACGCAAAACCTGCGGGTCTCCTTTTAGCGCGGCGAGAGTCGTCCACGGATATCGACGTAGAGATTCTGAGACTTGTTCGATGTCCCCGAGAAGCCCTTGATTTTTCTTCGAGGGCACCGGCGCCACGCTGCGCAACGCCGTATCAATGGTCTCGCCGGGTGACAGAAAATGCTGTTTCGCCAACGGATCTTTAAGTATCTGCCGTAACTTGCGAAGCTCCTTGGAGTTGGTAATTTCCTGTTCGTTGGCCTTTTTGACGATGGCGTCCAGCACCGTGGGAGTGAGAAGCTTCCTGTTGAGATTCTTGATCTCTCTCGCCCAAGTAATTGAGGCGCCCGGTTCCGCGAGATTAGTCAATTTCTCAGAAAGGTCATAGATTTCAACAAGCTTGTCCAACTCTCTCACGGTAATTCCCAGGATATTCGCGGAGCTAGCTCGGCCAACCATATTGACCAAGCTGTAAGCCACCATTTCCTTTTCCTTGGTATCCCATTCCCGTCTTTGGCGATGAATGTAGATCCAAACGCGAAGGCGCTCTTCGTCTGTCAGAGTTCTGTCAGTAATCTCGGCGGGAAGGCGCCTGTATTGCTCTTTCTTATGTACCTCTACCAGCGTTTTAGAATTCTCCCAACGCCGATCGCCGTCAATAATGCGAAATTTGTCTCTGTTCTCAGGGTGAGGTTCCAACAATAAGGGCTCGAAAATACCCTCATTAGCTTCTATTTGTCGCTGAAGCTCGGGGTCTTGCTTGGGCCCTCTGCGGGGTTGCTTGTCATTCGGAAATACATCGTAAAGATCAACCGTATCTCTGTACGTCCGCAAAAGGGTCCTTCCCAGCCGACGTTCCTGCCAGTGAAGTGTTATTGCCGAGTCCATGCCACCTCCTGATTTCAAAAACCGAATGCGACCCTCATAACGAGACGTGTGTGTTTTCAGCGGCCAAGCTCATCCTGTGTTGCATCTGCAAAATCTGACGGCCGTAGGGATGCGCCTTTGCCCATCCGAACTGCCGGCAGCTCTTCCTCCATTGCATCAGCACGTTCGATTACGGCAGCGACATCCGTTCCTATATCTCGCAAAACTCCTTTTATGCGGGTCGCCATCGAGCCGCGCTTACGCCAAACGAGGTCGTGATCCTTTTTCTCCTGGACGTCCAGGTCCAAGACATCCTGAGCCAGCCTCTCCGCCTCCGCGAACTTCTTCCGATGGGACTCGGATGTAATGAGGTTATAGAGTTGACTCATCTTGTTCGCGCGCTCTCGCATACTCAGACCCTTGATGTGCATCGTGATCATCGCCTGTCGCAGAAGACCCGTAATGTGGACCACTAGCCCTGGCGAAGCCACGATTACATCCGAGTCAATACAGAGGTTCTTTTGCCCAGCACGAAACACAGTCGTCGCAAGGATGGCGTGCTCCGCTTTCGCTTCTACTTTATCTTTACGGAGCTTCGTAACGTAGTCGTCCCGCCATTGCGCCCGAACTTTTGAGTCCGTCACGATTCGACCGCACACCTCACCCTTGTACAGGACTTCGTGCAGAATATCCGCTCCCGGCTGCCCTTTCTTTATCCGCGTAATCCTGTCGCCTTGGAAGGCGTCCCTCAGAGATTCGAAAACATCGATTTCTCCCCCATCGCCCAACTCATTTGCTGTTTTCTTTTGTAATTGTTGCTCCATCACCTTGAGTTTCTTCTGGTAGGATTCGCGCTCTCTGTTATGTTCAGAGTGCTGCTTCAAGAGAGCGTCAGTCTTGTCCTTTTCCAAGGCCTGGCGCTGCGTGCCCAATTCTTTCCGCCAAGCCTTTTCAGCGCTCTCCTGTGCTTCCTTTCGAATGGCGGCTTCCCGAGCTTCTTTGTCGGCTTCAGCCTGCTTCAATTTCTTGGCCGCCTGGTTTCGGTCCGCAGTCGCTTGGTCCCGCTCCGACTCTAGCATCTTCACCTTTTGCTCGAACTGTGCCTTAGCCCTGGACTCTGCAATCGCCTTCTGCTTCTCGAGATCCACCTGTGCTTGCTTTCGAATCTCAGCTACCTGAGCCTCGGTAGTCTTCAGCTTCCCGGCGAGCGCATCCTTTTCAACCAAGACCTTCTCCAACTGTTTACCAGCTTCCGCCCTTGCCCTTTTTTCTGCTGCGCGACTTTCTTGCTCCAATTTCTTACTGAATTCCCGCTCGGCTTCGCGCTTGATCACTAGCTTGGCGTCTTCCAACTCTCGAGCCTTCTGGTCTTCCTGCTCCCTGAGTTTTGTTCGAATTTCGCGGAATTTCGTCTGTGATAGCTCAGTACCGCACAAAGGACACTGCTCAAGGTTGGTCTGCATAGGAGGCTCCTTTCAGGGCCCTGTCCGCAGTCGCATTTATTAAAGGACATTACATTGTCCTTTTTAGTCCTTCTAATTCCTTGTGTCAACCTGAGTCTCATTCTCAAATATAGACATTTATGCTCATTGTAAGTGATACTATATAGCTGTATATGAGAATGAGGTTCGGCCATTTTCTCAAACATAAATCTAAAACCCCACATATAGTATGATTAATTGTATATACATGAGAAACAATTATGCAATTGCCCTTTACCCAATTCGCCCAGTCCACATCCATCTTCACGCTTGATGAGGCGCGTAGGCTCTATAAGAAGGACCAGCGAAATCGTTCTCTTCTGAACTTGCTCCAGCGCCTGAAAAAACAAGGCCGGGTACGGCAGATAGCAAACCGCGTTTATTCCGGTGCTTTCTCTGCAGTTCCCTTGAATCGATACCGTGTCCCCGGCGCCCTCCGAGGGGACGCCGTCGTCGCTCTCCACTCCGCGCTTGAATTCCACGGCCTCACCAACCAAACTTTCCAAACCGTCTACTATTTTTCTTCTCGCCTGCGCAAGGATGTCGTCTTCGATAGTGTCACCTACCACAGTGTTGTTCCTCCCCGTCCATTGCTGCTTCCAGCCCATCGCCTCCTTCAGACGGAACGTGGCCCTGACAACGTCCTGGTTAGCGGACGCGAACGATCCTTCGTCGACTGCCTGCTCTATCCCGACTATAGTGGAGGACTCGAAGAACTCGACAAATGTCTCTCCATGTTTCCTTCCTTCGATTTCGACGCGGCGCTCCACTATCTCAAATTGCTCCGCAGCCCATGGCTCTATTCACGTTTGGGTTTCCTCCTTGACCGCCATGCCGACAAACTCTTCTTCCGAGGAGAAGTACGGGACCGTTTTCTACGCAACCTTCCCCGTGGCGTAGTCTATTTGGCCGACAAGCGTCCCGGCCAACACTGGGTTCCGCTGTGGAAACTCATGGTGCCCCGGATGTTCTCGCCTTCCCAAACAGGTTCCCTGCAAACATGAAATTCACGCCTACCCAAATCAGCCAACTGGCCCAGAACACTGCCTTTCCTGCTGAAAATCTTGAGAAGGTGCTCCGGCTGCGGGAACTCCTGATCGAATTTCACAGGCACACCGTTCTCAAAGGAAAACTCGTACTCAAAGGCGGAACCGCGCTCAATCTCTTTTACCTCGACCTCGCACGGCTTTCGGTTGATATCGATCTGAACTACATCGGACATGTTGATCGCGAGGCAACACTCAAGGACCGCCCGGAAATTTCCAAGGCTGTCGAACAAATTGCCGTTAGCCTCGGTTACCAACTTCAAAATGGCGTCGACGACTATGCGCTCCGGGAGTGGTACCTGAATTTCACGAATCATACGGTGCGTCCCGATCGCATCCAAGTGGAGATCAACTTCTTGATGCGTGCTTGCGCTCTGCCGCCGCCGGAATTGAATGCTGTGGCCATCGGCGATGCTGCGCCATGTCGACATCTCGTTCTCTCGCTCGAAGAATTGTTTGCTGGAAAGACGAAAGCCATGATCGATCGTCATCATCCGCGTGATCTTTACGACCTCTATCGCTTTTCCACCTCAGGGCTGACCCACGACGCCGAACTGCTTCGAAAACTCGCGGTCCTTTTTGCCAGCACGATGGACCGTGACTTCCGCACGTACCACCTGGATCGATTCCAGGCGCTGGGCCAGAAAGATCTCGAACGCCTTCTCTACCCGCTGCTCCGGGCCGATGATCGGCCAACGTTCGAAACGATGCTATCGGCCGTTTCTCCACTCCTCAAAACAGTCCTCGACCACCAACGGGAATCCACCTATCTCGCAGCGATGGCCTCCGGCAAATACCAGCCGGAACTCCTGTTCCCCAAACAGCCTGAAATCGTCGAGCGCATACGCCAGCATCCCGCTCTTCTCTGGAAGGCTGCCAACGTCGCGGACTATCTCTCCAAGTCCAAGAAGCGCAATTAAATCTGTCTCATCTTGCAAGCGGAAAGAAAAGCGTACACACGATCGAGGAGCCCTTTAGGGGTAAGTTCGACGTGGAGATAAGTCGCGGCACTCAAAGCTCCTTCTCTCCACCATTGCCCGTGCTGTGGAACGACGTTCGTTCATCGAACAAAACAAGAGTGCCCCGCGTGCGTGATTCCATTACAACTCAAGGGGGAGTACATGGTTACCCCCGGTTATCTCTACATGGACGGACAATGGTTTTGGGTTGAGTCAGGGGTTATGAAGCCGTGGGAGGAGGGTTGGAAGCGATCTCCAAATCCCAGCGCGAAAGATCGCGACCCGCGTTGGCTCCATAAATACCCGGGAAGACCAACAGGCCTGTAGTTCTGAAACGAACCCGGGACGTTCGAACATCTTGCTTTCCCTTGCTTTCCCTTGCTTTCCCTTGCTTTCCCCTGCCTTCCCATTCCATTTTGTTAAGACAGACTCCCCCCATTCCACATAGACCACCGCAAGAGAGAACACCAAACACCAAAACAGCATATGCACCCGCTAATGGCGCCGGACTTTGCTGTACTTGAGGAAATTGTGCCGTTGTGCGCGGACAGAATCCGAAGGAGATTGCGAAGGCCGGTTCAGGCTGTCGGCCAAGACCGCAATTTGATTGCGCAATTGCCTGTTTTCTGCTTCGAGTCGAGTGATTCGCCTTTTCAATGCAACTACTTCCTCACGCTCGGGGTCCTCGCGCGCTGAGTCACCCTGCTTGTGCTTCCCGATTGTGGTGGGCTTCCGTTTCATCCCTTTAGTTTCTTCGCGCTCCGCTCTTTCCATTGCTGCCTCCTCTGATGAACAAACGGGATTCCTTCGATCCTTCCTGACAAAGCGACCTCGCAAGTCCCTTCGCTCGCTACTCGTCTTGCATGGTTGATAAGAATTTCCCGCCGGCCACAGGATCAATTCTTTCCGCTTCCCCCAGCGCCCACTGGCTCCACCTTTCCAACTCTTCGCCTGAACAAGCAGCGTTGCCCGTCTGTGTTTCACGAATCGCTTCCACATATTTCCGGATTGCTCCGGCCTGATCGAATGCGGCGGCGCTCTTCAATAGACGATTGATCCGGGCTTGTTCGAGCCGCTTCTGCCGTTCCTGTTCCGCCCGCTCTGCCTGGCGCTTCCTTTCCCGCTCTTCCTCTTCCAACTCGGCCTTTCGCTGCACACGCCATTCATAACTGCGAACGGTGCCTTCGCGGTATTGCAGCTCGGCGGTCAAAATGATTTGGACCGCGATCTCTGTCATGCGCGTCTCAAGCCTGCTCTGGTCATCGTCATGCCAGGCGATGCGGACGTTTTCCGAGCCGGGACTCTGGAGAATCGACAACGAGAGCTTCGCCTCATTGGCGTCCTTGGAATTGGCCGACGGTTCCCGGCGCCTTGGCTGCTTGAGCCGGTCCAGATGGATACCGACCTGCCGCTGATAGAAGCTGAAGGAAACACTCCGCCCCTCCTGGTCATTGATCGAAGGCTTGCCGCTAATCAGTCCCGCCGCCAAAACCACCGTGTTCAGTGCCCGCAGCCTCCTTCGCTCAAAGGGAGTATCGAATCGCGGTGCGTCCCACGACGCAAAGGAACTGCTGCGCTGCCGTTCCCGCCGTTGCTCATCTTCCTGCAGGAGTTTGGCGACCGCTGGGTGCCAGGCCCGCACTTCACGCGGCACGGTCACCTTGCCAACCGTCTTGGCGATACGTTCACGCACGCGCTCGATGGGTTCCTCGAACTCCGGAGGCGGTGGAAGAGGGCCTAGAAGTTCTTCTTTGGTCCAACTCGAATGCCAATAACCAAGGCCTGCGCCAATGACAATCTCATCGTCCATCCCCGGCGGACGCTCGGGGAGTCCGACTTGCGACATGCTCTTTCCGGCCGCCTTTTTTGCCCAATATCCCAGCCCGGGCGTAGGAATCTCCGCCCGCGCGCAAGCCTTCTTTAGAGCGACATCGGAAATTCCAAATCGTGGCGCCAGAATCTTCAGTGGTTCCGACCACACGAGGTCGTACAGCTCCTTCCGGGAAACTCGTTTGGCCATCGCACTCTCCAGGGTTGCGCTGGGCTTAGTCCTACCTCCTCGATAGCGACGGTCTTACACCCCAACGCGCTCTAGTCTGGTCTATGCGAAGAACCTGATGGTTTGTCTCAAAACGGCTAGAAGCCACGCCGGAACAGGTCGCGAAACGTCTGAAGGTCAATGTTTGGTGGGTTCATGAAAAACGCCGGTCGCGAACAAAAGAGCCGATTCTGCGTCTGCCCCTCAGCCCCTATAGTTGCTTTAACTGGAACGCATCCTGCAGGGCCCGATAGCATTTGGTCGAACAATCGCGAAAAAGCAAGTGCGGGCGAAGCTAGATTCTCCATACGGGAATGAGACAAAAACTACATCCTTCGACATAAACCGTATGAGAACCAATTGCTGACTGCCCAGGCGCTGACCGCTCCCAGGCAAAGGAAGGGAGGTTCTCGTTGCACAGGACGGAGAGGAGAACGGGAGTCTCGTATGAGGGATGAACTGCACCTGCTGGAAACATCCACAGCAGCCTCAAAATCCAAAAAACTCGTCGCTGACTTGGCGTTGCTCGGCAGGCCGCATGTTATTCCGACGAAATGCGAGTCCTCCAGTTCTCCTCCTTCCGCTTCGCAAGTCTCACAATCGAAAGATGCGGAAGATTTCCCCTGGAGCGTCTCCCTGCGGCGCTGAGGCAGACATCACGGGTCGAGGACACTTGTTTGTTTTTTGTAGAAGTTCTCCAGCAGCACCTCCGGGTGGCAGGTCGGGTCGATCTGATTCGCATACGTCGAGCACCATTCCAGCAATTCCCGCATTCGCGTGAGCGACTCGTTGTCGAGCAGGTTCAGGCACGCGGAATTCCCGAGACAAACGGCGAGATGTCGCACCAACTGACTCTGCTGCAGCGCTTGCGCGGCCTTGACGATCACCTCGCCTCTGCGGGCAAATTCCTGCGCTCGCTCCTCCGCCTCGCGCTCCCGCCTTCGCCGGGTCTCAAACTCCTCTCGCCAGCGTTGCCGTTCGGCCTTCACTCTTTGGATTCCTTTGACGAGTACATCGACCCCAACGATTACGTCGCCCAGGCAATCCTCGATCTTCCGTAGTTTGTTTTCCGACCAAGTCTTACGCGTGGAGGTCGTCTCGTCACAGAGCAGAGCAGTCCGAAGAAGACCGGTGGGCCGGTAATCCCATTTGGGAATCGACCAGAAGTAATCGCGCTTCTTTCTTTCGTTGTCTTCTTTGGAGGGGATGTGTGCTTTACAGTCCTGAATCTCCGAAAGGCAGAAGCCGATCGTTTCGGAATCATACGTCAGAGTCAGCCTTGCCCTCTCCTCTTTCGGCCAAACGATCTGTATCTTGTGCTGTTCGAAGCTTGCAAACAAAGCATCCAGAACCTGCAGAGCTCTGGGCAAGGTGGCCTCCGTCACCAGCAGGTGCGGTGCCTCACCTTTTCGCGGCACCAGCAGCCCTTTTTCATTCTTCTTCGGCTCTTTGAGCAGGCGCTCTAGGCGAACCACAAGGGGATGAGAAAGAGGCTGCTCCGGGATCACTTGAATCACCGGCGCCTCCCGCTTTTCCTTGGGTCGCTCATCCACAACGCCTCGCGGATCTCCACCTCAATGCGATATGGATTCGGTTCCTCAATGACGGGTAGCGGAGCGCGGACAGGGTTGTGCCCCAGTTCCAGTCTTCTCCAGTACCCCAAAGCTGGCGTTGGGATCTGATGTTTGTGACAGAGCTTCGCCAGCCCCACATCCGAGTAGCCGAACTCCTTCGCGAGCCGGTGGACCGGTGTTGTCCAGACGCGCTCGTACAGCTCTTCCCGCAGAAATATTTTGGTCTTCATCGTGGGGGTCTCCAGAGTCGGCGATGGCGATGTTTTACGGGCAGGAATCCGTCTCCTCAAAAAGCGCTCTCTCAAGTTGCGCAGTTGGTGGGGGCTCGGTTGGAAGGCGGATAATTCGCGAACCGCATCTTCGATTTGTGACCGCCGATGGCACTCTCGGGCAAAGATCGCCGAATGGTTCAACAAGTAGGTTTCGTCGACTTCGCTGGCGTGCTCGGGACTGCCACGCATTTCTGGCGACATTTCGAAACTGGCCAAACTGACGTTTCTCGGATCGCACAGGGGATTGCGGTGCTGTTTCGCGAGGATGGTGCTCAGCCGGTTTGCGAGACAGAGATGAATGAAGTGGTAGAAGCGGCCCGCGGTCGCGCCGAAATGCCGGACCGGATCGAAGCACTGAATTACGTCCGCACAACCGTCCGGTCTTCCGTTCGCCCCCTTTTGCCGGAACCGGCTGTCCGGGGCCAGAGAACACAGATACAGAAGCAGATCCTGTTCGAGGTCCAGGATCGTATCCTCGGCGAACCTCCCCGCGAGTCGTCTCCGCAGCCACCGGCGGACCCACAGGGGGTCGCGTTCGAAGAATTCGCGAAAGTCTTTCGGGACAAGGAAGCCGTCCTCTCCGACAAACCGGCCATCCGACGTTACGAAGAATGACTCTGCGGCTCGCCCAGCGTTGTTCCGCACCACGGCACTGTTGCGCGTAGCCAGAGTCGGACGCCCCTCACAGGTCTATGCACCACGGCTCGATTCTGTGTCACTCTCCTGCGCCCGGAGCCACAGCAGTCGATCTGGTTCCTTTCCGTCGACCGGTTTCCTCGCCTCCACTCGCACACCGCTGCGCCACTCGCCGACTCGTGTCACACCGGTTGCCTTCCGTTCCGGCTTCCGAGTGATTTCTTCCGTTCTCCTGTCCGCGCGGTTCTTTGGTTCCCCGGCCTCAAGTGAGGGAACCAAATCCCCGCACAGGAGAACGGAAAGATGAAATCACAACAGATCAAGGAAACCATCGACAAGGCCACGGAGCAGCTGGTTGCTGCGCTGACCGCGGGCCATAGTGAGGCGCTCACAGCTTATCTCAGGGCCATCGGGCGCTTTCATCGCTACAGCCTTCACAATGTCCTGCTGATCGCGTCGCAGAGGCCCAACGCGAGCTATGTCGCGGGCTTCCGCACCTGGAATGAGCTCGGCCGTTTCGTCAAGAGAGGCGAGAAGGGCATCTTCATTCTCGCGCCCATGTTTCGCCGCAAGGTGGAGAACGACCAAGAGAACTGCGAAGAAGTGGAGCGCCACCTCGCTGGCTTTCGCGCCGCATACGTCTTCGACGTCAGCCAGACCGATGGCCAGGAACTGCCGAACATTGGCACCGTGGCTGGTGATCCAGCCGGGTACGCCGAGCGACTCCGCGGGTTCGCTGCCGCACAGGGTATTTCGCTCGAATACTCCGACGCCATCGCTCCCGCGCGAGGCATGTCGAGTGGCGGGACAATCACGCTGCTTCCCGGCCAGTCTCCGGCCGAGGAGTTCTCGACGTTGGCCCACGAACTCTCGCACGAACTGCTGCATCGCGGCGATCGCCGCGCCAACACCTCGCGTTCCGCCCGCGAGACCGAAGCCGAGGCAACCGCGTTTGTCGTATGCCACGCAATCGGCCTTGAGACCAACTCGGCGGCTGCGGATTACATCCAGCTGTGGAAAGGAGATGCGCAGCTTCTGGTCGAGAGTCTCGGCTATATCCGCCAGGCTGCTTCTGCGATGCTTTCAGCGCTCACCGACGAGTGAGCGACGTCTGTGTGACATGCGCTATGGTTGCGGGTCAGCGCGTCACCGGCAAGCCAAGGATCGAGCGGATGCGCTGGCGCTCGGTGATTTCCCGTGGCGTGCGTCCAGGCCGTTCAAGCCAGCTGCTGAAATCCGCGATCTTCACTTCGTGTTCAACGCGCACGTCGGTCACCGCCACCTTTACGCTCCCGAACCTCTCCTCAATCCCGTCGACCCACTCGTTTTTTCGAAATGTCGCAAGCCCTTGGGCCACGGCCTCGTACAGAGAACTCGCCGTGACCTCCGCGATATGGGAGTTGCCACTCCGGTCCTGCACCGTAACGCGACAAGAACGAACCGCCATAGGCGAAGCGTATCATATTCGCTTTTTGTTCGCCACAGAACGCGGCCGATCGCGGTCGGGACATTAATATAGGCGTCTCGCTATACTCGGGAACGTGGCCGCCTCGCTCTATCTCGGCACGTCGTCGTTCACCGCCTCGGGCTGGTCCGGATCGTTTTATCCCAATCGCCTACGATCGCAAGACCAACTCGCCTATTACGCGCAGCACTTTTCAACGGTAGAGATCGATTCTACGTTCTATGCGTGTCCGGCGGCGCAAACCATTCGCCGGTGGGCGGAGCAAACTCCGGACGGATTCCTCTTTGCACTCAAGGCTCCGCAGGTCATCACGCACGAAAAAGTTCTGCTTGGCTGTGAGCGGGAGCTTGCCGAATTTCTGGAGGTCGCCGGCTTGCTGGGAACCAAGCTCGGCCCCATCCTTTTTCAATTCCCGTTCTTTGCAAAGTCGATATTTGAGGATCGCCACGTCTTCTTCGATCGTGTGGTCCCCTTTCTCAAAGCCCTCCCCCACGGCTACCGATTTGCCGTCGAGATTCGCAATCGAACTTGGCTCGACGCCGAACTCGCCGGCCTGCTCCGCGCGCATCGCATTGCCCTCGTGTTGCTCGACCAGTCCCGCATGCCCGATCCGGCCGAGCTGAAATTTGATCCCGTAACGGTTGACTGGACCTACGTGCGATGGCTCGGCGACCGCCAGGCCATCGAGGCGCAGACCACGACGTGGAACAAGACGATCCTCGACCGCACTGCGGAACTCACGCGGTGGGTTGATTACTGCTACAGACTCGTCAAGCGCGGAGTCCTCACCTACGCCTACGCGAACAATCACTATGCGGGGCACGCCCCGGCGACCCTGCGCGAATTTCAGAACATCTGGAGTACCCGCGGATTTCCGCCGCTCCCGGCGCCACCATCCCGCACAATCCAAGCGTCCCTGTTCCCTCCATGACAGCGCCCGCGCCCATCGAACTGCTCCGGTCTCTCCCCATGGCGCACGCGGCGTTTATCGAGCCGATGGAGTGTCTGCCGGTATCGAAGCTACCTGCGGGCGACCAATGGATTTGGGAAATCAAACTCGATGGTTATCGAGCCCTCGCGGTCAGGTCTGCAGCCGGTGTAGCTTTATTCTCGCGACGGAAAAAATCTCTGAACAGACAGTTTCCTTACATCGCGGAAGCACTGGCCGGTCTGCCCGATGGAACAGTCGTCGATGGAGAAGTGGTCGCAATTGGTGACAGCGGCCGCCCGGACTTCAATCTGCTGCAGAATTTCCGTGCGGAGGCACCGCGAATTCACTACTACATCTTCGACCTGCTGTGTTGGAAGGATCGTGACGTTACTGGCCTAGGGCTGATCGAGCGGAGAGAACTGTTGAAGTCTCTCGTGGTCATTCGCGACAAGAGAATCAGGATTTCGGAGTACGTAGAGGCTACGCCGCAGGCTCTACTGTCTGCGGTACGCGAGCAAGGGTTGGAAGGCATCATCGGGAAGCAAAAGGACAGCCACTACCAACCGGGCAAGAGAAGCGGTGCCTGGGTCAAATACCGTGTCAATCGCGGACAAGAGTTTGTCATCGGGGGGTATTTCCCCGGGCCGCATGGCTTTGATTCGCTGATCGTCGGCTACTATGACGGCGACAAGCTGATGTATGTGGCAAGAACGCGCAACGGTTTCGTCCCGGCCTCGCGCCGACAAGTGTTTTCGAAACTGAAGCATCTCGTGACGCCAGACTGTCCCTTCGTGAATCTGCCGGAGACGAGAAAGTCACGATTTGGCGAGGAACTGAACGCTGAGAAGATGAAGAAGGCGGTGTGGTTGAAGCCGGAAACCGTTGCTCAGATCGAATTCCTAGAATGGACCGAGGGCGACCGGCTGCGGCATTCGAAGTTTGCCGGCCTTCGCGAGGACAAAAATCCTCGGAGTGTGGTCAAGGAGGAAGTCGGCTAGCGAGCGTGAACCAGTCAGAACTCTGCCTGCTAACTGAGCTCCGTTTATGGACATCTACCTCATTGACGGGACCTACGAGCTATTTCGCTACTTCTACGCCGTACCCTCGTCCAAAAACGCCTCCAGACAGGAGATTGGTGCAGTTCGCGGTGTGCTTGGGTCAATTCTCACGATGATTGAGGGCGGCGCGACTCACATCGCAGTTGCGACCGACCATGTGATTGAGTCGTTTCGCAACGATCTTTATCGGGACTACAAGACTGGCGAAGGCGTAGATCCGGAACTGCTATCGCAATTCCCAATTCTTGAAAAGGCGCTGCAATCGATGGGAGTGCTGGTGTGGCCGATGATAGAGTTCGAGGCGGATGATGCACTGGCTTCGGCCGCAGCGAAGGCAGCTAAGGATAAGCGCGTCCGGCGAGTTATCATCTGCACGCCCGATAAGGACCTCAGTCAGTGTGTGGTGGGCTCGCGAGTCGTTCAACTCGACCGCCGCCGCGAGAGTCTTCGTGACGAAGCTGGCGTGATCGCAAAATTCGGGACCAAGCCGTGTTCGATTCCCGACTATCTCGCTGTAGTAGGTGACAGTGCAGACGGCTATCCTGGCATTGCGGGATGGGGGGCGAAAGCCGCAGCGGCGGTTTTCTCGCAATATCCACATCTGGAAGATATTCCGAAAGACTGGCATCGCTGGGACCCGAAGTTGCGGAGAGCGCGTCCCCTTGCTGAGTCGCTTTCCGCTGGCTGGAACGATGCACTGCTGTTTCGCACTCTCGCGACACTTCGAGTCGATGTTCCGGTATTCCGGTCCATTGACGAGTTGCGGTGGGGAGGGCCTGCCAAGGATTTCAACCGGACCTGTGAGCGCATAAAAGCGCCGGGCCTGTTCCGGCGGGCCTCAGCAAGGAAAGCGAGCCAAACGAAGCAAAACAAGTGAGCAAAGCTGGCTTGGGACTTTGGGAACTGGGGATCACTCGAAGTTCGCCGGATGACGAGTCGACAAAGACCCTGGCTCGGCCACGAAGGAGCATGCCGGCGAAGCTTAGGCCTGCAACGCCAGATCTAAGCGTTTGCCGTGACCAAACTAGCTCGCCACATTCAGCTGCGCCTGGACAGTCTGCTTGAACTCGTTTACGTGACGAATTCGCTCAAACTCTTCACGCGTTCCGCCAATTCCATTCACGACGACAGTTCCGTAGCCCAGAATTCGCCCGGCCAGCGTCTGTTTCATTCCCACACTCTCGACGCGCGTTAGCAGGACTTCGATACTCCTTCGAGAGAACAATCCCGTTTTGATGAGCACGCGTTTGTTCGAGACCACCACCTCCGTGGAAATCCGTCGGATGATTCCCCCCGCCAGTGAGGCCACCGCGACGAGGCACGCGATCGCGCCTACCACGATGACGCCAGGATAGGACACGCCCTTCCGCGCCGCCAGCCATCCATTTGCGAGCATCGCAAATCCAACCAGGCTCAGAATGAGGCCGCCAACCATTGGCCAAAGCAGGACAATCCAGTGGCAGCCCGTCTTGTATCGGAGGGTTTCTCCCGCGGACAGATTCTTTTCGATGTAGCTCATAATTCGAATAATTTAACACGAACGAGCGACAGCAATTCTGCAAATCAAAGTCTTGTCTGCCTTTCCTGACGTAATCCTGCGCCTGATCCGCCCGCTTCTTCCGTCAAGGGTTTCCACTTCGTTCCAATGAACGCCACACCCCGGCGCCCTTGACGGCGCGGACGGACAGTCGCCTTCCTCCGCCACGAAAGGCATTTGCTTTTCATGCACCGCTCTGCTGTG
>Ga0335085_10002134_pt1 | contig 38123 bp, 36 predicted proteins | sample Lox_Sample_45_FD_206712 | JGI IMG/M metagenome (GOLD analysis project Ga0335085, IMG submission 206712) | Soil microbial communities from Loxahatchee National Wildlife Refuge, Florida, United States - Lox_Sample_4.5 | ecosystem: Environmental > Terrestrial > Soil > Wetlands | place: USA...
GCTGGAGGTTCTGCGCCCACTCGTAGTAGCTCACCGTCACCCCGCCCGCGTTCGCCAGGAAATCGGGAATGATAGGAATGCCGCGTCCTTCGAGAATCAGGTCGGCGGTCGGCGTGGTCGGCTCGTTCGCCGCCTCGACCACCACCTTGCAGGAGACGCTCCAGGCGTTGTGCTCCTTGGTGATCACGCCCCCCAGGGCGGCCGGCACCAGCCACTCGCAGGGCACGGTCCAGAGCTCCTGGTTGGTGATCGCCTTCCCGCCCTTCCACTCCGACACCGGGCGCTTCCCGGCGACGTGCGCCAGGAGCCCCGGAATGTCGAGGCCCTTCTCGTTCACGACGCCGCCGTCCACGTCACTCACGCAGATGACCTTGGCGCCCGCCTCCGCGTCGAGCAGGCGCGCGAGGTGGGAGCCGACGTTGCCGAAGCCCTGGATCACCACCCGCGCCCCCTTGAGGGGGATGCCGAAGTCCCGCGCGTACTCCTGCATGACGTACATCACGCCGCGGCCGGTGGCTTCTTCGCGGCCCAACGAGCCGCCCAGGGACAGGGGCTTGCCGGTGACCGCGGCCGGCGTGTACCCCTGGCGGCTCGAGTACTCGTCCAGGATCCACGCCATCACCTGGGCGTTGGTGTTCACGTCCGGGGCGGGAATGTCCCGGTAGGGCCCGAGGATGATGGCGATGCGCTGGGTGAACCGCCGGGTGAGCCGCTCCAGCTCGAGCGCCGACAGCTTCCGGGGGTCCACGGTGATCCCGCCCTTGGCCCCGCCGAACGGGATGTCCATCAGCGCGGTCTTCCACGTCATGATCGTCGCGAGGCCCAGCACCTCGTCGTGGTCGGCGTGCGGGTGATAGCGGATCCCGCCCTTGCAGGGCCCGCGGGCGCCGTTGTGCTGGATCCGGTAGCCGGTGAAGACCTCGATGCGGCCGTCGTCCATCCGGACGGGCAGGTCCACCGTCATCTCCCGGAAGGGCGTGAGCAGGATGCGCCGCATGTAGCTCTCGAGATTCACGAGATTGGCCGCCCGGTCGAACTGGCTCTGCACGATGGCCTTGCCCGACATCGTCGGTCCGTCGGGCTTGGCCGCGGCCGCCGGTGCGGAGGGAGCCGGGGCCGGAGCCGACGACTTCGGGGGCATCAGGCGAGCGAGATCCGGCGGGTGGCCAGGCGGGCCGCGGGGTGCTGTGCTTCGGTCAGCGCGAGCGCGGGGTCGGGGCTCCCGGGGCGGCGGCGTCCACCGTCGGCGAGCGCGCCGATCACGTCCGCCCGCGCCGGCGGCACGCCGGCCTGCTCCAGGACGAACACGCACCCGGCGTTGTGCGCGTCGATCGCGGCGAGCGCGGCATCCCAGGCGGGGTCGCCGGCCAGGGGCTGGGGAGCCACCACCAGCGGCACGGCCGCCGGATCGAGGCCCCCCGGAGTCACGAGCGGAACGCCCAGCCGGGCGGCGAGCGGACTCCACAGGCTTCCGGCGCTCTCGCCGAACGCGACGATCTGGCCGAAGCGCCACCGGGAATCGTCCGCCAGCTCGGCGAGCGCCGTGACCAGCTCGACGTCGGTGGCGGGCACCGCACCGACTCCGGCGGTGAGCAGGACCGCCCCGGTGTCGGCGAACCAGCGCTCGCCCGGGCCCAAATCGGCGGGCTTGCGGGGCGCGTAGAGCGCGTACCGCCGGGTGGAGGCGATCTCGTCGGACGCTTCGTCCCACTGCTCGTCGTGCTCGGCGGATTGCGCGGCGGCCTCGAACGCCACTTCGGCGGCCTGGTACCGCCCCGCGTCGCGCAACACCTTGCCGCGCAGGCGAAGCGTGGCCGCGTGCGGCTCCAGCGCGAAGGCGCGGTCGAGCGCCAGCAGCGCGCGGTTGCGGTCGCCCAGCTTGTAGGCCGCGTACCCGAGCTCGTGCCACACCACGGCCAGGTCGGGATCGGCCTCGACCGCGTGTTCGAGGACCTCGAGAGCTTCGCGAAACCGGTCGAGCTCGACCAGCGCCGCGCCTTCGAGAGCCAGCGCGAACGCCGCCTCGCCGAACTGGGTCCGCGCGCCGAAGGCGAGGCGCAGGGCGTCCGCGGCCCGCTTCTGGACGCGCAGGAGCTCGAAGTACTCGGCCCAGGCGGGCTTCAGGTCGGGGTAGGTGGTGAGCGCTTCCCGGTACGCGGTCTCGGCTTCCGAGAGCCGTCCTTCACGGGCCAGCCAGCGGGCACGGACCATCGCCCGCTCGCTGGGGGCGTCCGGGAACAGCTCGAAGGACGCAGTGGTCCGCATCGGGGCAAATTTACCCGCGCTCCGGTCGCTGGCTAGGCGCGGGCGCGCCTTCTAGCTTTCCCATATGGACACCGACCGCCTGCTTCGCGAGCTGACGGACTTCCTGCGGATTCCGTCGATCTCCACACTGTCGACGCACGATCGCGACTGCCGCCGCGCCGCCGAGTGGGTGGCGGCCGAGCTGCGACGACTCGGCTGCACCGGCGTCGAGCTGCTCGCGAGCGAGAGCCACCCTGTGGTGTGGGGCGTGGGCCCGGAAGTCCCCGGCGCGCCTACGCTCGTGATCTACGGCCATTACGACGTTCAACCCCCCGATCCGCTCGACGAATGGACGACGCCCCCCTTCGAGCCCGCGGTGCGCGACGGGCGGCTCTACGCGCGCGGGTCGGCCGACGACAAGGGACAGGTGTTCTGCCTGCTCAAGGCCATCGAAGCGGGCGGCGTTCCGCGCGTGAACTTCCGCTTCCTCATCGAGGGCGAAGAGGAACACGGCAGCCGGGTCCTGTTCGACCTCCTGAAGCGGGAGCCCCACCGGGTCCGGGCGGACGCGGTGCTCGTGGCCGACATGGCCTATTTCGCCCCCGGGTGGCCCGCGGTCTATTCGACCCTGCGCGGGCTCTGCTACGCCGAGATCACGGTGCGGACGTCGAAGACGGACCTGCACTCCGGGGAGTACGGCGGAGCCGCGCCCAACGCGCACGAAGAGCTCTGCCGGCTGCTCGGCCGGCTCAAGGGGCCCGACGGGAAGATCAACATCCCGGGCCTGTATCAGGCGGTGAAGCCTCCCACCCGGGCCGAGCGGGCGGCGTGGCGGCGGCTGCCGTTCAAGGAGAAGGCCTTTCTCGACCGGCAGGTCCAGGCGAAGGCGCTCACGGGCCTCAAGACGCACACCGTGCTCGAGCGGCTCTGGGCCCTGCCCACGTTCGAGATCCACGGCATCTCGGGCGGCTTCACGGGCGAGGGAGCGAAGACGGTCATCCCGGCGCAGGCCACCGCGAAGGTCAGCCTCCGGCTCGTGCCGAATCAGAAGATGAAGACGGTGGAGCGGCAGCTCGAGGCCGCCGTGAAGAAGCTGGCCCCGAAGTACGTCGACGCCAGCGTCACGTTCCTGCACGGGGCCGATCCGGCCCGGATGAAGCTTTCCAATCCCGTCTTCCGGAAGCTCGATCAGGCCTTCCGGGAGGTCGTGGGACGCGCGCCCGTGGCGGCCCGGGCCGGCGGGTCGATCCCGATCGTGCCGGCCCTGGCGTCCGCCGGCGCGCCGGTGGTGATGACGGGGATCGGGCTTCCCGACGACCGCCTGCACGCGCCCAACGAGAAGCTCGATCTGCAGCAGTTGTGGGACGGGATCGAGGTGTTCAAGCGGTTCTACGAGCTGCTAGGCTCGGACTAGCAGGGCGTCGAGCGGGCGGGCGTCGACGTCGAAGGCGACGGCGAATCCCCGGATCACGGCACCCCGCGCCGCTTCCTGCAGCGCCGGTTCCGGTTTCTCGTCGCGCATTTCCCGCCGCACCGACGTCATCTCCACTCCCGGAATGCCGCACGGGACGATGCGGTCGAACGCGCCGAGGTCGGTGCTGACGTTCAGCGCGAAGCCGTGCCAGGTGACCCACTGCTTCACGTGGACGCCGATGCTCGCGATCTTGCGGCCCCCGGTCCACACGCCGGTATAGCCGGGGTTCCGCCCGGCGGGAATGCCCAGGAGGGCGAGCCCCTCGATGAGCGCCTGCTCGAGGGTCCGCAGGTACCAGTGGAGGTCCTGCCGGTGCCCGCGCAGGTCGAAGACGGGATAACCCACCAGCTGCCCGGGGCCGTGGTAGGTGACGTCGCCGCCGCGCTCCACCTCGACGACGTCGATCCCCTCGGGCCGGAGGACGTGCTCGGCGTGCGCCCCCCGGCCGAGGGTGACCACCGGGGGGTGCTCGAGCAGCAGGAGGAGGTCGCGGTCCAGCCGGCCGTCGATGCGCTCGCGGGCCAGGCGGCGCTGGAGCTCCAGGCCCTCGAGATAGGGGACCCGTCCCAGCTCGACGACGTCCACGGTCCGGCTCACCCGCCCGCCGCGCGGCTGGCCCACAGGCCGCTCGCGATGCCGCCGCCGAGGAGCAGGGCTCCGAGGGCGACGAGCCCGGGGAGGCCGAGGAAGTGATCCGTCACCGGGGCGAAGAGGAAGCCGATCATCACGGAGCCGAAGGCGGCGATGGCCGCGATGGCCCCGCGCTGGAAGATGTTTTCGATGCCCCGGGAGCGCCGCCACCCGAAGAACGCGGCCACCGCGAGTCCGGCGAAGAGGCCCAGGAGGATGTCCGTCGAGGTGTCGACCACGGCGTCCCCCGCGGGGTGCGGGAGGTCGGCGCGCTGGATGGCGCGCACCAGCGCCAGCGAAATGGTCAGCACTCCGCCGCCCGCTCCCAGCCCCGATCCGAGTGCGCCCAGGCCGATGGCGACCGGGTCCGGCGCGGGCGGTTGCGGGGCGGCGGGCGTACTCACATGTCGATGACGCGTCCGAGGGAGTCGAGCGCCGCCTGGGCCACCGCCTCGGACATCGTGGGATGGGCGTGGATGGCCAGCTCCACTTCCTCGACGGTGTACTCGTTCTCCCGCGCGACCGTCAGCTCGTGGATCATTTCTGACGCGTTGGCGCCGACGATGTGGGCGCCCAGGATCTCGCCGTACTTCTTGTCGCGGATGATCTTCACGAAGCCTTCGGTCTCGCCCGTGCCCCGGGCCCGGCCGTTGGCGGAGAAGGGGAAGCGCCCCACCACGTAGTCCAGCTTCCGCTCCTTGCACCGGTCTTCCGAGAGGCCGATGCTGGCGACCTCAGGATGGCAGTAGGTGACGCTGGGCACGTTGTCGTACTTGATGGCCGGGGGCCGGTGGCCCGCGACCTTCTCGGCGACGGTCACCCCCTCGCGGCTCCCCTTGTGCGCCAGCATCGGGGGGCCGGCGACGTCCCCGATGGCGTAGTAGCCCGGCGCGGTCGTCTGCAGATCGGCGTTCACCTTGATGAAGCCGCGGTCGGTGAGCTGAATGCCGCACTCCGTGAGGCCCAGGTTCTCCGTATTCACGGCCCGGCCCGCCGCCATCAGGACCACGTCCGCTTCGATCTTCTGCGACGTCCCGCCCGCCTCGACCTCGAGGGTCACCTTGTTCTTGCCCACGTCCGCCTTCTTGACCTGGGCGCCGGCCAGCACCTCGATGCCGCGCTTCTTGTAGCTCTTGGTCATCGCGTCGGACGCTTCCGCGTCCTCGAGGGGCAGAATGCGGGGCAGGGCCTCGATCAGGGTGACCTTCGATCCGAAGGCGTTGAAGATGTCGGCGAACTCCATGCCCACCGCCCCCGCGCCGACTACGGCGATGGACGCCGGAGCCTTTTCGAGGAAGAGCGCCTCGTCCGACGAAATGACCGTGGTCTTGTTGATCTCGAGGCCGATCTGCGGGATGCCCTTGACGCGGGAGCCCGTGGCGATGACGACGGCCTTGGTGGCGGTGAAGACGTCGTTCCCCACCTTCACCTTCCTGCCGGGCTGCAGAACGCCGGTGCCCTTGATCACGGTGATCTTGTTCTTCTTCATCAGATACTCGGCGCCCTTCGAGTTCTGGTCGGCCACGCGGCGGGAGCGCTTCATCGCGACCCCGTAGTCGGTCTTCACCGCGCCGGTGGTGATGCCGAACTCGGCCGCGTCGTGGAGCGCGTGCGCCAGGTGGGCCGAGTGGAGCAGGGCCTTGGTGGGGATACACCCGATGTTGACGCAGACGCCGCCCATCTTGTCGCGCTCGACCACGGCGGTGGACATCCCGAGCTGCGCCGAACGGATGGCGCAGACATAGCCGGCGGGGCCGCCGCCCAGAACGATGACGTCGAAGCTGGTCGCCACGGGGATCCTCTTAGAGAACCATTGCGAGTGGGTTTTCGAGCATCTGCTTCAGGGTCTTCAGGAAGTCGGCGCCCGTGGCGCCGTCGATCACCCGGTGATCGCAGCTCATCGTGAGCCGGAGCCGGCGGCGCGCTTCGATCTTCCCATCCTCCACCACGGCCTTCGGCGCGATCGAGCCCACCGCCAGGATGCCGGCCTCGGGCGGATTGATCACGGCGGTGAACTGGTCGATGTCGAACATCCCCAGATTCGAGATGGAGAAGGTGGCGCCCGTGTATTCGTCCGGGAGGAGCTTCCGGTTGCGGGCCTTCTGCGCCAGGCCCCTCGCCTCCTGGCCAATGGCCAGCAGCGACTTGAGGTCGGCGTTCCGGATCACGGGGGTGATCAGCCCGTCTTCCACCGCCACCGCCATGCCGACGTGCACGTCGTTCCAGTAGCGGATGTGGTCGTCCTGGAACCAGGCGTTGCAGGCCCGGTGCTTCGCGAGCGCGAGCGCCGTGGCCTTGATGACGATGTCGTTGAACGAGATCTTCCCCCGGTCGCCCAGCTGACGGTTGATGGCCTCGCGCGCCTCGGCGGCGCGCTCCATGTCCACTTCGGTGGTGAGGAAGAAGTGCGGCACCGGCCCGATCGAGGCCGCGAGGCGCTTGGCGATGGTCTTCCGGATCTGGGTGAGGGGGACGTCCTCGTAGGCGGAGCCGGCGACCGTCAGCCGTACACTCCCGGGTCCGGAGGCCCCCGGTGCCGCGGGACGGACGGCTCCCGGCTCCCGGCTCTCGACGTCTTTCTTGATGACCCGGCCGCCGGGACCCGATCCCACCACCGAGCGCAGATCAACTCCCGTTTCCCGGGCGATGCGGCGAGCCAGGGGAGACGCCTTGATGCGATCGGCCGTCGTCGGGCCGGGAGCCGGAGGCCGTTCACCGGCGGGCGCGGCAGCCTTCGCCGCGGGGACGGATGCCGCCGGAGCCGGGAGGGGAGGGCTCACCGCCGCCGGCGCAGTTCCCGAGCCGTCCACCTTCTCCCCGGCCGTCCCGATGTAAGCCACCACGTTCCCGACGGGCACCGTCTGGCCTTCGGGTACGACGATCTTGATGAGGGAGCCGTCGGCGCGGGCCACCAGCTCCATCACGGCCTTGTCGGTCTCGACCTCGGCCAGGGTCTCGCCGCTCTTGACCGGGTCGCCTTCCCGTTTGTTCCACTTGACGACCCGCCCCTCTTCCATCGTGGGCGAGAGCGCCTCCATCACGACCGTGGTGGCCATCGGTCAGTCCAGATAGAGGACGCGCCGGGCGGCGGCGACGACCTTCTCGGGGGTGGATTTCGCCGCGCGCTCGAGGACCTTGTTGTAGGGCATCGGGGCGTCGGCCTGGGTCACGCGGAGCACGGGGGCATCGAGCTGGTCGAACGCATCCCGTTGAATGAGGTCCACGACCTGCGCTCCGACTCCGCAGTGGCGCCAGCCCTCCTCCACCACGACGCAGCGGTTGGTCTTGGTCACGGAGGTCACGATGGCGGCCTCGTCCAGGGGCCGGAGGGACCGGAGGTCGATCACTTCCGCCGAGATGCCCGATTCGTGAAGCAGGTCCGCGGCCTTGAGCGCCACCGACACCGTCTTCGAATGGCAGATCACGGTGACGTCGGTCCCGGGGCACTTCACGTCGGCCTGTCCGATGGGAATCACCAGCTCCCCGTCCGGGACGTCGCCCTTCGTGTTGTAGAGCATCTCGCCCTCCAGCACGATGACCGGGTTGTTGTCGCGGATGGCGGCCTTGAGGAGCCCCTTCGCGTCGGCCGGGGTGGCCGGGGCCACGACCTTGAGTCCGGGGATGTGGGCGAGCCACGACTCCCACGCCTGGGAGTGCTGGGCGCCGAGCTGGAGGGCGGCCCCGTTGGGCCCCCGGAACACCAGCGGCATGGGGAACTGGCCCCCGGACATGTAGAGCATCTTGGCCGCGGAATTGACGATCTGGTCGAGCGCGAGGACCGCGAAGTTCCAGGTCATGAACTCGATCACGGGCCGGAGCCCCGCCATCGCCGCCCCCACGCCGATGCCGGCGAACCCCAGCTCGGCGATCGGGGTGTCCACCACCCGCTGGGGCCCGAACTCCTCGAGCAGTCCGCGGCTCACCTTGTAGGCGCCCTGGTAGAGCCCCACTTCTTCGCCCATCAGGAAGACGTTGGGGTCCCGCTGCATCTCCTCCCGCAGGGCCTGATTCAGCGCGTCGCGATAGGTCAGGGTCGGCATCAGTCCGCCAGCACGTCGTGCAGGAGGGCGTCGGGCTCGGGGTCGGGGCTCTCGTCCGCGAACTTCACGGCGGCGTCCACCTCCCCGCGGATCTCCGCGTCCAGGGCCTCGATCGCCGCCTGATCCATGATCCCGTCGTCCCGGAGCTGGTGGGTGAGAGCGGCGATGGGGTCCCGCTTCTTCTGCTCTTCCACCTCTTCCTTGGTCCGGTAGACGCCGTGGAGGGGATCGGACATCGAATGGCCCATGAACCGGTAGGTGCGGACCTCGAGGAGCGTCGGCTTTCCCTGTCGGGCCTGGGCGACGGCCCTGGTGGTCGCGTCGTGCACCGCGAACACGTCCATCCCGTCCACTTCCGCCGAGGCCATGTCGTAGCTCTTGGCGTGGGCGGCGACGTCGGTCAGGGCCGCCACCCGCTCGAACGCCGTGCCCATCCCGTACCGGTTGTTCTCGCAGATGAAGACCACCGGAAGCTTCCAGACCGCCGCCATGTTCAGCGCCTCGTGGAAGGCGCCGATGTTCACCGCGGCCTCGCCGAAGTAGCAGAGGCACACCTGGTCGCCGCCCTTGTACTTCACGGCGAAGCCGATGCCGGCGGCAAGCGGGATGTGCCCGCCCACGATGCCGTGCCCCCCCATGAAGTGGCGCTGGGCGTCGAAGAGGTGCATCGAGCCGCCCTTCCCGTGCGAGCACCCCGTGGCCTTCCCGAACAGCTCGGCCATCACCGCGGTGGGCGGGATGCCCCGCACCAGCGCCTGGCCGTGCTCCCGGTAGGAGCAGATCAGGTAGTCATCGTCGCGGAGCGCGGCGATGGACCCGACGGCCACCGCCTCCTGGCCGATGTACAGGTGGCAGAACCCCCCGATCTTGCCGAGGGCGTACGCTTCGGCCGCCCTCTCCTCGAACCGGCGGATCAGGAGCATCTGGCGCAGCATGCGGCGCTGCAGGTCGGCGGACACCTTCTTGCCGGGGGCGGCAGCGGCGGCGGTCGCGGGGCTCATCGGTCCTCGGATCAGCGGGCGGGCGGGGCAGGCGTGGCGGCCGCGTGCTCGGCCTGCTCCCACGCGTGATAGCTCGAGCGCACCAGGGGACCGGATTCCACGTGGCGGAATCCCAACGCCAGCCCCAGGCGCTTCAGCTCGGCGAACTCATCGGGGGTGTACCAGCGGGCGATGGGCAGATGATCGGCCGACGGCCGCAGGTACTGGCCCAGAGTCAGGATGTCGACCCGGTGGGCGCGCAGGTCCCGCATCGCGACCAGCAGCTCGTCCCAGTCTTCGCCCAGGCCGACCATCAGACCCGATTTGGTGAGCTGGTCGGGCGCCAGGTCCTTGGCGCGGGCGAGCAGCTCGAGGGCGCGCGGGTAGCGGCCACCCGGCCGCGCGATCCGGTACAGCCGCTCGATGGTCTCGAGGTTGTGGTTCAGGATGGCCGGGCGTGCCGCGAGCACGAGGCGCAAGGCCTCGGCGTTCCCCTTGAAGTCGGGAATCAGGACCTCGACCGACGTCTCCGGAAGGCGGGCGCGGATCTCCGTGATGCACGACGCGAAGCTCTCGGCGCCGCCGTTCGGCAGGTCGTCCCGGTCCACGCTGGTGATCACGACGTGGCGGAGCCCCATCCGGAGGACGGCGTCGGCGAGCCGAACCGGCTCTTGAGGGTCCAAGGCCTTGGGGGTCCCGTGGGCGACGGCGCAGTAGGCGCAATTGCGCGTGCAGACGTCGCCCAGGATCATGAAGGTCGCGGCCTTGTGCTCCCAACACTCGCCGATGTTGGGGCAGTGGGCCTCCTCGCAAACGGTGTGGAGCTTGAGCTCCCGCATCATCTGCTGGACGGTCAGATAGGTCGCGCCCCCCGGAGCCTTCACCTTCAACCACGAAGGCTTGCGTGCGGGGGTGGTGGCGGGAGCGGCAGGTGGGCGGGGGCTGATCTGCAGCAACGGTGCGGCCATACTCCCCTTGTCGACGATGGCGGATTTCGGTGGCGGGAAGATAGCCGCGACGGGTCCTCTTAGGTAGCCCAAAATCAACCATCCGGTTGATTATGTGGGCTCTCCAGAAGCCGCTTCATCCCGGCCTCGATTTCCGTGCTCGTGCTGAGAGTGCCGTCCGCGATGGCCGCGGTTTCCTCGGCCACGCGCCATTGCCGCTCCAGCTCCTCCACTTCGGCCTGCTCGTCCACCGCCATCTCCAGGGCCAGGCGCCGATCGGGCCGGAGGCTTCTGAGCACCCGCCCCTCGCGCGCCATCCCGTGCACCAGGGACTCGGCGCCCCCGGCTTGATCCACGATCAACGCGGCGGTCGCGGCCTTCTGGCGCCCCTTCTTGGAGAGGTTCAGGTAGGTGAGTCCCCGGCGCAGCGCCGTCTGGGCATCGGCGCCCTCGAGCTGCGCTCCCTCGTGGCCGCAACGCGGGCAGACGAGCAGGAGACCCATCCGCGCGTGGAGGTCGGTGACCAGCCGGGCCTGCTGGAGGTGCCGGGCGCGGACCGTCATGGCCGCCCCACAGTGGGCGCACACCGGCGGCTCTTCGAGATGGACCCGGCGCCACCCCACGATCCCGGTGTACGCGCTCCGGGCGAGGTTGGGAATCTGCCACACGAACACGCCCACCGAGCCGCCCGCCGCCACGTTCACCGCCACGGCGGCTCCCATCGCGGCGACCGTGAGCGGTACGATGTACTTGAGCTCCTCCCGCCGCCGCGCCTTCAAACGTTCGCCGTACCGCCAGGCGGCGTACTCGAGACGGGGGGGACGGCCCACCCGCACCAGATCGTAGGCGCCCCAGCGGATGAGGGCGACCTGCTCGGTGGACGCGACGACCGCGCCCCGGGCCGCCACCCGCGCCACCGCCTCGATCCGCTCGAGGCGGTCGTCCAGGGGCGAGAGGTTCCAGCGGGAGCACGAGCCGCAAATCACCCAGAGCCGGCCCCGCCATTCGTCGAACGCGAGCCGCCGTCCCACGCCGAGCCCGGAGGGACCGCCGTCGCCGGAGAAGGGACCGTTGCAAAAGGCGCAGGTGCGGTACATCAGGGGTCAGGGGTCAGGGGTCAGGGGTCAGTGCGAGAACCGATCCACGAGGAAGGGTCTCAGATCGAAATCCAGCGCCTTGCCGGTCATCAGGTCGCCGATGACGTCACCGGTGAGCGCCGCCAGCAGAATGCCGTTGCGGCCGTGCCCGACGGCGTACCAGAGTCCCTGCAGCTGGGGATCGGGGCCGAGGATGGGCCGGCCATCCGGGGTGAGGGGGCGCAGGCCGGCCCAAGTGCGCTCGAAGGGCTGGTCCCGGAGTCCGGGGAAGAGCCGCACGGCGCCTCTCCGGAGGATCGCTTCGCCCGCGGCGGTCACGCTCGCGTCGAAGCCCACGCGCTCCATCGTGGATCCGATGATGGCCTTGCCGCCGCGGGCCAGTACGTACGCGTGGTCGTAGTACAGGATGGCGGGTGGCGTGTCCCTGGGCCACGGCGCGAGGGCGAGCTGGCCGCGGACCGGCTCGACGGGCAGCGGGCGGGGCACGCCGGTGAGAGTCGCGGACCAGGCGCCCGCGGCGATCACCACCGCGTGCGCCGGGCGCTCGCCCCGCTCCGTGACGACGCCGGTGACCCGGCCTCCCTGGGTCTGGATGCCCGACACGCGCTCGTGCCGGGTCTCGACGCCGAGGCGCTCGCCGTCCACGCGGAGGGCGCGGGTGAGGAGCAGGGGGTCGATGGCGCCGTCCTCGGCGGCCAGCAGGGCGCCGCGCGCGTCCGGCGCCAGCGCGGGCCACGCCTCCCGGGCCTCGCCCGCTTCGAGCCACCGGCAGGAGAGCCCCATCTGGCGCTGCCAGCCGGCCATCGCCCGCAGGCGCTCGACACCGGCGTCGTCGAACGCCACCGAGGCGATCCCGTCCCGCCAGAACCCCACGTCGATTCCGGTGGTATCTTTCAGGGAGGCCGCCAGCGGCTCGTAGGTTTCCCGGCCGCGGATGGCGAGGGCCAGGAGGGCTTCGTCGTCCGGCTCGATCTGGGCGGCCAGCATCCCGGCGGACGCGGGGGACGCGGCGGCGGGATCGGGTCCCGGTTCGTAGAGCACGGCGGAGAGTCCCCGGAGGGCGGCGGCGCGGGCACAGGCGGCGCCCACCACGCCTCCGCCGATGACGGCCAGCTCGGGTGAAACCGGCGCGTTCACGGGGCCGTAGGGTCTCGGAGACAGCGGAACTTCGCGGAGGATACCATGTTCCGGAGCATAATCGGGTTTGCGGTACTCGCAGTCGTCGCCTGGATCGCGCTCAAAGTGTTCTTCGGCCTGCTGTCCGGTCTCATCGGGCTCCTGATGACCGTCCTGTGGCTGGCCGCGATCGGATTCGTCTGCTACCTCGTCCTGCGGGTCGTCGCTCCCCGCACGGCGGACCGGGTACGGGAAGCGATCCGGGGCAAGCCGGCGGCCTAGGCACAGATCACTTCTGCTTCAGGTCCAGCAGCACCTTCCAGCATAGCAGCGGGAGCAGAATTTCGTGGTGGCCGGTGAGCTGCACGCCCCGGCCACCGGCGAGGGTGGGCCGTTCCACCACGTTGACGCGGGGCCGGTAGTGCCGCTGCATGTCGCAGTCGACCGCGGTGAAGTCGGTCGGACGTCCCCCGTTCAGGTTCCGCGCGATGGTCAGCGCCTTCAGGAAGACCTCCGGCATCACCACCGCGCTGCCCAGGTTCAGCACGACGCCGCCGTGATCGAGCGCCGGGAGCGACCCGGCCAGCCGCTTGAAGTCCCGGTGGCTCGTTGCCCCGATGGCGGCGCCGTCGGCCGACGGGTGCTGGTGCGTGATCTCGGCGCCGACCGCCGCGTGGACCGTGCAGGGGATGCCGAGCTCCTCCGCGGCGAGCAAAACCGAGGCGTCGCGGCCCGGCACGGCGGCCCGTTCCGCCAGCGCCCGGCCGAGCGCCTCACCCGCGCCCCAGCGGTTCCGCGCCCCGGCGGCCACCGCGGCGTTCATCTCCCGGCCGGTTTCTTCCGCCATCCCGAAGGTGCCGTCCGCCAGCCCCGCCGCGACGTCTTCGCTGGTGCCGCCGAAGGCGGCGAGCTCGAAGTCGTGGATCGCGGCGCTGCCGTTCATCGCGAGATGGGTGATCACGCCGGCCCGCATCAGGGCGATCAGGAGCGGACCGAGGCCCACCTTGATCACGTGGCCCCCGAGCATCACGACGACGCCGTGCGCGCCGCGGGCGGCCACCAGGCGGTCGGCCACGAACCGCAGGTCGCGCGCGGCGAGCACGTCGGGCAGTGAGTCCCAGAAGGCGGCGAACCCGTGATCGGCGCCGGGGGGGCAGGCCAGGAGGGTGGAGTCGACGGTGTTGCGGCGGCCGGCGATGGGGACGGTGGTGAGGCGCGAGAGGTCCGCCTCGTGGTACTCGGTCATGGACCCTCCGGGGCGGAGTACTCCTTGAGCTTCAGGGTCACCTGGCCGAACGAGAACGTCGACTGGAGCGCCAAGAGGGTGCGGGTCGAGTCGTCCGACAGCCACATCCGCGCGTCCGCCTTCTCCGCGAAGATCCCCCGCCCGTTCGGGATGGCCGGCCGGACCACGATGGCGTTCCACTTGCGGCCCGCCACGCTCACGCGGTCGTGTCCCACCACCTCGATGATCACCGGATTGCTTTCGGGCCGGAAGTACCGGCGGTACTCGTAGCGCTTGCCGTCCTCCAGCGGCACCGTCCGCACCCAGTAGAGGAACGCCGCGTCGTCGAGCGGGTCCGGGACCGTCGCGTGGGTGGTGTCGGTGCCGTCGGTGCGGTAGTACCCGGAATCGGGGAAGATGTCGTAGGTGTGGCCCCAGCGCTTGCCCTTCTCGTCGGTATCCACCACATAGCGGCGCGACACGAAGTCGTTCCGGCCCACCCAGGACTCCAGGCGCTGGTCCAGCTTGTAGGCGCCGAACAGCGCGCTCCCGATGATGTGGAACACCAGGTGCACGGTGGGCGTCCCCCGCACCGTGTCCACGTTCGAGACGTCCATCGTGGCCGTCCCGACGTTGATGAACCCGTACTTGGCCTGGTAGACCATGTGCTCCCCCACCGGGAACGGCACCGGCCGGGTGGCCGGGGGCACGGCTCCGGAGTCCGGGACCACGCCCGACCCCTGGGCGTTCGCGCGGGGCGGGAGAACCAGCGCGAGGAGCGACAGCGCGGCGAGGCGGGCGGCCCGGATGGTGGGCCGGGCGCGCCACGCGCGCACCAGCTGATCCCAGGGCCGCACCCGCGACTCCCGCTGGCGGAGGTCGTACCGGCCGGAGTACTCCACGGTCTCGATCTTCCGCGCGTGGCGGCCGAGCCGGGCGACCAGCTCGGCGTTCGCGCACCACCCGTCGGTGGTGAGGAGCGTCCCGCTACCGGGCCGGATGGCCTGGCGCAGGACCACGAGCCGGAGCGCGAGGTATCCGGACACCGTGTCGCGCAGTCCCGGGACGCGCAGCAGGCGCGGGGCCCAGGCGCGGCTCCACCGGAACCCGCGGGAGACCGCCCCCACGTGCTTCGCCTGCTCGGCCACGACGAGATCGGCCCCGGACTCGAGATGCTTGACCATCTCCTCCATCGCGTCGGGACTGTGCACGAAATCCGCGTGGAGGGTCACCGCGCAATCCCGCTTGGGCCGGTCGGTCCGCTGAAGGGCGGCCCGCAGCAGCTCTTCGAGGCTCCGGGCGTATCCCTGGCGCTCGCGATGCGTGATCACCGTCATCGGCAGGACCCGCGCGTAGCGCGCGAGGACCTCGGCGGTTTCGTCGGTCGACCCGTCGTCGCACACGAGCAGGTGGTACTCCCGGGCGAATCCCGTGAAGACTTGGCGGACCTTCCAGAGCACCAGCCCGGCGGTCTTCGCCTCGTTATGGACCGGCACGCAGACGTAGATCATGGTGCCTGCAATCTAGACGAACAGCCGATACTGGGCCAAGACGCTCTGCGCCATGGACTTGGCCGTGAAGCGCGGATCGAGCGCGGTGGGGGACGGGTGCTCGAGCGCGTCCACGACCTTGGCGGCCAGCGCGCCGGGATCGCCGAGGGGCGTGAGCCGGTCCGCGGGCACGAGCTCGGTGAGGCCGCCCGCGGCGGTCGACACCACCGGCACGCCGAGTACCTGTGCGTGGAGGACGACGCTGCCGAACCCCTCGTCCCGGGAGGACATCACGAACACCCGGGCCTCCGCGATCAGGGCATCCACGGGGTCGACATACCCCGCGAGATGGACGATGTCCCCGACGCCCAGGGCCCGGATCTCGGCGTCGAGGGCCGCCCGCAGGGGACCTTCGCCGGCGATCACCCAGTGCAGGTCCGGTGCGCGGGAGCGGGCCCGGGCGGCCGCGCGGACGAGGGTGCACTGGTCCTTGTCCTCCCCGAGCGCGCCGGCGTTCACGGCGAGCGGCGCGGCGTCCGGAAGGCCGAGCCGCCGCCGGATGTCGGAGACGGAGCGGGCCGCGGTCCGGATCTCGTCGGGGTCCACGCCGTCCGGGATGACGACGACGGCGCGCTCCGGCAGGCCGTCCTCCACGAGCATCCGCTCGACCCCCTGGGACACGGCGATGACCCGGTCGGCGCGGTGCCACCCGCTCCCGGGTTTCACGTGCAGGTGGACGCGGCGGTGGGCGATCACGGCGTAGGGCGCGGGCACGAGGCGGGGGCGCGCGCGCCGCAGCCAGAGCGCGAGCGAGAGGGCGTGGCTGTCGTGCGCGTGCACGACCTCCGGGCGGAGACGGGCGACGGCGCGGCGGAGCGCCAGGAAGGCGGTGGGGGACAGCCCCGCGCGCCAGGAAGTCTCGACCACGGCCGCGCCGGCGGCGCGGGCCCGGACCGCGAGCACCGAGCCGGCGGCGGTGAGCAGGTGGTTCTCCACCTCCGCGCGCCCGGCGAGCTCGCGGCACAGCAGGCGGACCTGGTTCTGCCCGCCCCGCCACTCCCGCCCCGAATCGACCTGAAGGACCCGCACCGGCGTCAGCCGGCGCGGCGGACGCCGTCGAGCACGGTGCGGAGCTCGGCCAGCGTGAAGGGCTTGTGCAGGAACGGCCGGCCGAGGGACTCGAGGAAGTGCAGGGTGTCGCCCCGCACGGTGTCGCCGGTGGCGAAGATCACCCGGCGGGCCACGTCCGGGTGCTGCCGGGCGAGCCTTTCGTACATCTCGCGGCCACCGAGCCGCGGCATCCGCAGGTCGCACACGATGACGTCGAACGGCGTGACCAGGGCCCGCTCCACGGCGTCGGCGCCGTCGGAGGCGATTTCCACGGTGTGGCCCCAGGCCTCGAGGGTGACGCGCATATAGTGGAGGATGTGGGGCTCGTCGTCCACGACCAGCACCCGGAGCCGGTCGCCGGCGGCGCTCGGAGGGGGCGGCGCGCCGCCGGGGCGCGCCGCGACCGATCCCGGCAGCTCCACCGTGAAGGTGGCGCCCTGACCGGGGGCGGAGTCGAGCGTGATCCGCCCGCCGTGCTCCTTCACGATGCCCTGGGAGATGGAGAGCCCGAGCCCCGTGCCCTGGCCCTCGGGCTTGGTGGTGAAGAAGGGCTCGAACACCCGCTCGGCGAGGTGCTCCGGAATGCCGGGGCCGTCGTCGGCCACGCTGATCGAGGCCCCGTCCAGCCAGCGCCGGGCGGTGATCCAGATGTGGCCGGGCGCGCCGTCCTTGGCGCCCGCGATGGCCTGGGCCGCGTTCACGATCAGATTGACGAACACCTGCTTCATCTGGTTGGCGTTCACGGCGATCGGCGGAATGCCGGGCTCGATCTCGAGCGTGGCTTCGACCTTGAGCGCCATCAGCTGGTTCCGCATCAGCGCCAGCGTGGACTCGAGCAGGGGCCGGATGGCCTGCACCTGACGCTCGCCCTCCTGCTTGCGCGCGAACGACAGCAGGTTGCGCACGATCGTCGCCGCCCGCTCCGCCTCCTGCCGGATCACCTGCAGGGGCTCCGCCAGGGCCGCCGGGATCTCGCCGGCCTCGGCCAGGAAATCCGAGAATCCCACCACGGATGCGAGGGGGTTGTTCAGGTCGTGGGCCACGCCGGCGATGAGCTGGCCCATCGCCGACATCTTTTCGGACTGGATCAGCTGGTCCTGCAGCCGGTGCCGCTCCGTGGTGTCCTCGAACAGCAGGACCGCGGTCCCTTCGTCGGCCCCCGCCATCCGCGTCGTGCTGACCGCGAAGACCCGGTCCCCGGAGCGCACCTCCACGGCGGCGGCGCCCGGGCTCCCCAGCGCGCGGGCCACGACGTCGGCCCAGGCGGGGGGCACGAGCGAAAGCCAGGCGCGCCCCGGCAGGGCGGTCACCGGCACCTGGATCAGGTCGGCGAACACGCGGTTGGAGCGCCGCACGATCCCCTGGCCGTCCACGATGCAGATGGCCTGGGAGATGGAGTCGGCGGTCAGCTCCCATTCTCTCTTGCCCACGGACAGAAGCTCGACCAGCCGCGCGTTGGCGAGCGCGATGGCGGCCTTGGCGCAGACCACCCGGACGAACGCCAGCTCGGGGTCGCCGAGGGCCTGGGCGCGGTCGGTGCCCAGGGAGACGGCCCCCACGGCGCGGCCGACCGCGAGCAGGGGCGCCCCGATCCAGGAGGCCGGCGCCTCCGTCACGCCCGGCGCGCCGACCCGCGCTGCTTCGGCGGCCACGTTTCTCGGGATGACGAGCGGCCCCTTCCGGAGCGCCAGCTGGACCAGCGGGTCGTCGGTGCGGGTGGGGGTGGGCGCGCGGTCGTAGCCCACGGTGAGGTGGTTCGAATCCAGGTCGAGGAGGACTACCGCCAGACGGGTGGGATGCAGGGACTCGTCGAAGGCGCGGGCGATCACGTCGATGACGGTGGCGGGGCGAAAGGCGCTCGACAGCTCCTGCGAGATGGCGGTCAGGCGGTCCAGCACCGCCACGGCGGCTTCGGGAACCGCCCGCTTCACCCGACCGCTCCGGCAAACCCCCGGAACAGGTCGGCCTCGACCAGATCCTCGGGATGCCATTGAACGCCGAGCAGCCACTGGCCGTCGGGCTTCCGGAGCTCCACGCCTTCGACGACACCGTCGGGCGCGCGGGCCACGACGGCCAGCGCCGGCGCGGGGTCGCGCACGGCCTGATGATGCCGGCTGTTGGCGCTGAACGCGCGGCGGCCGAGGGTCCGGTGGAGCAGGGTGCCGTCGTCCACGGCGACGTCGTGCCGGCTCGCGGCGTCCGCGTGGTCGATCGGCCCGGGGCGCTCGCTCGCTAGGTCCTGAAAGAGCGATCCCCCGAGGGCGACGTTCAGGATCTGGACGCCCCGGCAGATCGCGAGCACCGGCAGGCGCCGCGCCCGGGCCGCGCGCACCAGCTCCGTTTCGACCGCGTCGCGGTGGCGATCGGTGGCGCCCAGGTGCGGATGCGCCGGGGCGCCGTACCCGGCCGGGTCCACGTCTTCGCCGCCCGACAGGACGAGGCCCCGGACGGCGTCCAGCGCCGCCGCGGCGCGCGCGGGCTCGAGAAGCGTGGGGAGCACGAGCGGCGTCAGGCCGGCGCGTTCCAGGGCCTCGACATAGGCGGTGTTGAGGGCGACGCGCGCGCGCCCCGCGTCGGTCCGGCGGGGCGCGGTGACGGCGACCACGGTCACGGCGCGGCCTTCACCGAGTCGCCCAGGAGCGGGCACTTGGGGTTGCTGACGCCGGCCCAGTCCACCCGGACGCCGAAGAGCGGAATGCTCGCGTCTCCCGCCGTGACCGTGCCGAGCTTGGGATAGTCCTTCGGCGCCGGAGACTCGTAGATCACCACGCCCTGCACCCGCTGGGACGTGTCGTCCACCACGAGCAGCCCGTAGCCGCCGGCACCCGCCAGGGGGAACCCCTCGCCCTGGAACCCGAGCACCAGATTGCGGGACTGATCGTATCCCACCAGGACGCTCCCCTGCGCCCGTCCGGGGACGCGCGCGGGCAGGGTCTGCGGCAGGCCACGGGGCGCGTCCGTGAGGACCATCCGCGCGTCCGCGAGCTGCTCCTGGATCACCGTGGGTCCGACCACCATCGCCAGTCCGCAGACCGGCGATCCGGTCCGGCCGGTGCCGCAGGCGGCGACGAGCGCCAGGACGGTCAGGGCGAAGGTGGCGCGCATGGGGCGAAAGGTACTAGTAGACGTAGCTCAGCGTCACGGTGACGGTGGCCACCGGCTCCAGGGTCCGGGGCACCAGGTTGTAGATGTAATCGAGGGCGTTCGTGGCCAGGACGCGGACCTCGAAGGGTCCCGTGTGCCACCCGGCGCGCAGATCGAGAACCTTGGCCGCCACCCGGGGATCGGTCTCATAGAGCTCCACCCGCTCGAACCGCGAGCTGTACCGGAAGTCCGCCCCCACCGAGGCCGGACCGAGGTCGTAGTCGGCCGACAGGGTGAGCAGGTGGCGGGGGCGGAAAGCGAGGGGCTGCTCGGGCACGGTGTCGTGGGCCAGCTCGCGGGCGTCCAGATAGGTGTAGGCGAGCGTCGCGGTGAGGTGCCGGACCGGCGACGCCGCGACCGAGAGGTCGAGGCCCGCCAGGCGCGCCCGCTGGACGTTCTGGAACTGGATTTCGAGGCCGTTCCCCGACACCTCCGGCTCGATCAGGTCGGACGCCTCGGTGAGGAACAGGGCCGCGTCGGTGCGCAACCAGGACGTCAGGGCCGCGGTGTTTCCGACCTCGGTGTTCCAGGCGGTCTCCGGGCTCAGGGCCGGGTTCGGGACGACCGTGAACGGCGACACGACCGTCGTCACGTACTCCTCGCCCAGGGACGGGGCCCGGAATCCGCGGCCCACCGAGGCCCGCCAGGTCCCGAGGTCCGTGGCGAGCACGCCACCGACCCGGGGACTCACCACCGCCGACAGCCCGCCGCCGTCCACGGCCAGAAAGTCGACCCGCGCGCCGGCCGTGAAGCGCGCCCGCCCCAGGACCCGCTCGGCCTCGCCGTACGCCGCGAACTGTTCCTGGGTGTGATTGTGGAAGATGTCGCTCGTCACCTGGGACTCGGTGGCCTCGGCGCCCACGGTCACCGTCTGATCGGTGCCGGGCTCCGTGACGACCCGCCCCTCGGCCCCGAACCGGTCCGCCACCGCGTAGTCGTCGTTGCCGGGCTGGAAGTCCGTGAAGTGCGTCCGCAGCCAGGAGAGCCGACCCATCCACGTGAGGTGCTCCTGAGGGGTGCGCGTGACGGTGGCGTCGAGATAGCCGTGATCGGAGCGGGTGTGACTGCCCAGTCCGGTCGTGTCCACGAGGAAGGGCTGGAAGCTCTGGCCCCGGTCGTCGCACTGGCCGCGCACGCACCACAGCAGGGGCACCTGATACTGGTGGCTGCCCCACGCGCCCGAGACGAGCACCCGGGTCACCGGGTCGGGGAGCCATTCCCCTTTCCCGGCCACTTCCAGCTGATCGCTCCGGTCCTGCTGCCGGTAGCCGTCGGAATGCCGGCCTCCGACCGTCAGCGCCCCGCGCACCTGGTCGGTGCCGAAGGATCCGGTGACGTCCCCGCCGCCTTCGAGCCCGGTGTAGCTCCGGAAGCGCCAGACCGTGTCGGGAGGATTGGCGAAGCCGCCGCCGAAAAACCGCACCCGCCCGTGGACCCCCTCGGGAATGTCCCGGGTGATGAGGTTGACGACGCCGCCCAGCGCCGCCGATCCGTACAGCGACGACCCCGCGCCCTTCACCACCTCCACCCGCTCCACGTTGTCCACGGGGACGAGGTCCCAGGCGATGCCACCACGGTCCCCCTCATTCATGGGGACGCCGTCCACGAGCATCAGCACCCGGGCCCCGAGCCCCTGCACGTAACCCGAAGAGCCGCGGATGTTGACCTGCCCGTTGAGGAACTGGACGCCCGGCGCCCGGTCCACGGCTTCGTCCACGGTGTTCACCGCGTGCCGCGCGATCACGGTGTCGGACAGCACGGCGACCGAGGCCGATACGTTCTCGAGGGACTCGGGGCGCTTGCCCGCCGTGACCACGACCACCGGCATCGAAAACGCGCCGGCCCGGAGCGTCACATCCCAGCGAACCGAGTCGCCGGCGGGGACGGTGAGCGAGTCGGAATCGGGGCGGAAGGCGAAGGCCTGGGCGCGGATCCGGACGGCTCCAGCGGGAACATTCGGGAGGCGGTAGCGGCCGTCGGGGCCCGACAGCGTGAAGGCGGTCCCGGCGGTGATCTTGGCGCCGGAAATCCCGGTCCCGCTCGTGTCGCGCACCGTTCCCACCACCGTTCCCGCGCCCTGGGCGACGGCGCCGGCGGGGACCGCGGCCGTGACGCCGAGCGCGATCAGGATGAAGAACGTCCGGGTCACGGGGTGCCGGGAAAGAAGTATGACACGGTGTGCATGTGGGCGAAGTCCACGACGAAGTCGATATGGTCGGTGCCGGTGGCGTTCACGCTCACGACGCCGGGCTGGCTGGTGTCGGCCGTGTCACGGTAGAACCCCGCCTCGCGAAGCAAAGAGTCCGCGCTGGCGGGGTCGGCGGGGTTCAGTGTGCCGATCTTCTTCCACACCGCGACCACCCAGTGGTACTCGCCGTTGGGCAGGGGCAGGGTGTAGTGGACCACGGAGTCTCCCACGGCGGGGAGGGGGAGGGTGGACGGCGGGAACGGAAGGAAGTTGAAGAGGTCGCTGGTGGACTGCGGGAACGCGCCGTAGGCCACGAGGTAGAGGGCATCGGTGCTGTCGGGGAGCGTGCCCCGGAACGTGACGTTGCCGCAGAGACCCACGAACCCGGCGGGACAGCTGGTCGGAACCGGGGTGGGCTGGAGCCCGTCGTTGCAGGCCAGCGCCGCCGTGAGCAGCAGCAGTCGTGGAAGGCGCATCTCCAAGCAATCTGGGCACTTCCGGCTTCCCGTCAACTTGACCCTCGCCGGGGAGCCCCGCACCTTTGCACCCATGCCCCTGTACGAATATCGGTGCACCAAGTGCGGTGAGGCATTCACCGAACAGATCACCATCGCCGAGCACGGGGCCCGGCGGCCCTCGTGTCCCGCGTGCGGTTCGCGTGCGGTCGAGCCCGTGCTCTCCACGTTCTTCGCCAAGACCATCCGCAAGAGCTGATCGGTGTTCGAGCGCCTGCGGGAAGCGTTCCGCGCCGCGCTCGACGCGGCGACCCCGCCCGCCGACCTGCGGGACCTCGCGGGCCAGATGCGGGAAGCCGTGGTGGACGCGAAGGTGGCGGTCCGCGAGGTCCGCGAGGCGCTGCGGCGGACGGAGCTCGAGCTCGCCGCGGAGCGCCAGCGGCTGGCGGACGCGGAGCGGCGGGGCCGGCTGGCGGGTGAGATCCAGGACGGGGAGACGGTGGAGGTCGCCAATCGCTTCGCGTCGAAACACCGCGAGCGGCTCGCCGTGCTGGAAAAGAAGCTCGAGTCACAGCAGGCCGAGCTGGCGCTGGCGGAAAAGGAGCTGGCGGAGATGCAGACCCAGCTGTCGGCCGCCGACCGGGACCGGGTGGGCGGGGAGCGGAGCACCGAAGCGGCCTGGCGCGAGATCCAGCGGGCGGGGGGCTCGCGCCCCGGCGTGGACCCCGAGGACGACCTGCTGAAGGCGCAGATGGAGCGGGCCCAGCGCGAGGCCGCGGCGGACCGCCAGCTCGACGAACTCAAGAAGAAACTGCGAAAGGACTGACGCGATGCTCCTGCTCGTGCTCGCCCTGCAGACCCCCGTGCCCCTGCCCGTCACGGCGCCCCCCGACTTCGAAAAGCGCGCCCACACCTACAGCATCGTGGCCTACGATTCGGTCACCGGCGACCTCGGCGTCGCGGTGGAGTCGAAGTTCCCGAACGTGGGCGGGATCGTTCCCTGGGCCCGCGCCGGCGTGGGCGCGGTGGCGAGCCAGTCGCTCGGCAACACGCACTTCGGGAGCGAAGGCCTGAACCTGATCGCGCTGGGCGCCACGGCGCCCGAGGCGATGCGGATCGTGATGCGCTCCGACCCGCGGCCCGGGCAGCGGCAGGTGGGGATCGTGGACGCGGCGGGGAACGCGGCGAGCTGGACCGGCGATTCCTGCTTCGACTGGGCCGGGGGCCGCACCCTCGGCGCCGACGGGACGATCATCCTGGGCGGGAAGGGCCAGATGATCGTGGGTCACGGGTTCGCGGCCCAGGCGAACATCATGGTGTCGGACCAGACGGTGAAGAACCTCGCCGACGCGTTTCTGGCGGCGAAGGGGTCGCTCGCGGACCGGCTGATGGCGGCGCTGCACGCGGGGCAGGCGGGGGGCGGGGACAAGCGGGGGATGGAATCGGCCGCCCTGCTGGTGGTCCGGAAGAACGGCGGCTACCTCGGCAACAACGACCGTTACATCGACATCCGGGTCTACGACGACACCAATCCCATCCGTGAGCTCGACCGGCTCTACCGGCTCCACCAGCTGTACTTCTTCACGTCGAAGCCCGGAGACCTGATCCCCATCACGCCGGACGTCGTGAAGGAGCTCGAGCCGATCCTGCTCCGGGAGCCCCTGAATCAGAAGGAGAAGTGGCTCGCGGCGCCGCAGGGCACGGCCAATCAGACCTTCCTCGAGGCGCTCGCCAACTTCATGTACTGGGAGAACTACGACGTGCGCGTCCGGATGGACGGGAAGATCGACCGCGTGGTGCTCGAGGACATTCTGGCCCGGAGAAAGAAATGAGCGCGCCGGCGGTCGCCCGCGACACCTCCTTCTTCGGACATCCCCGGGGCCTGTCGACCCTCTTCTTCACGGAGATGTGGGAGCGGTTCTCCTACTATGGGATGCGGGCGTTCCTCATCCTGTACATCACCCAGGGGCTCGGGTTCACGGATGCGCGGGCCGGTGCGATCTACGGCAACTACACGATGAGTGCCTGGGCGGCGCCGATTCTGGGTGGCATCATCGCCGATCGGTGGCTCGGGCAGTACCGCAGCGTGCTGGTCGGCGGCATCATCATCGCGCTGGGTCACTTCACCCTGGCGTTCCACCCCCTCCCGTTCTTTTACGCCGGTCTCACGCTGATCGTGATCGGTACCGGACTCCTCAAGCCGAACGTTTCCGGGATCGTCGGGGCGCTCTACGAGAGCGAGGATGCCCGTCGCGATGCGGGGTTCTCCATCTTCTATATGGGCATCAACCTGGGGGCCACCCTCGGTCCCCTCATCGCCGGGTACCTGGCCCAGAAGGTCGATTGGCACCTGGGCTTCGCCTGCGCCGGGGTCGGCATGACGCTGGGCCTCATCCAGTACGTTCTCGGGCGCAACCGGCTGGCCCCCGCCATCCAGCGCCTGGCGCGGCGCCCCAAGCCGGCACCGGCCGCGGTGGCCGCGGCCCCCGCCGCCGGGGTCCTCGGATTCACGGGGGCGGAGTGGCGTCGCTTCGGCGCCATGGGGGTGTTCTTCGTGTTCGCCGCGGTCTTTTGGGGAGCCTACGAGCAGGCGGGGTCCAGCCTCAACCTGTTCGGTGACCGCTTTACGACCCTCAGGATTCTGGGGATCTCGTTCCCCTCCAGCTATTACGTGATGGTGCAGGCGATCTGGGTCATCCTCCTCGCCCCGGTTTTCGCCTGGCTCTGGATCCGCCTCGGGAAGTACGAGCCGTCCACGCCCACGAAGTTCGCCTTCGGGCTCCTGTTCACGGGGCTCTCCTTCCTGCTGCTCCTTCCCGCCGCCCACGCGATTCAGGGATCGCCCGGCCTGCGGGTTTCGCCCTTCTGGCTGATCGGCTGCTACTTCATTCAGGAGCTCGGGGAGCTGTCGATTTCGCCGGTGGGTCTGTCGGTCTTCACCAAGCTCTCTCCGGTGCGGACCGTCGGCATGATGCTGGGGCTCTGGTTCCTGGCGGACGCGGTGGGCAACAAGGTCGCCGGCTACGCGGCCGGCTTCATCTCGACCGCCGACATGTCGTCCCTCTTCGGCACGGTGGCGGCGGCGTGCCTGGGAGCCTCCCTCATCGCGTTCATTCTGATCCCGCCCGTGAAGAAGATGATGGGAGGCGTGCACTGAGCCTCACCCGCGGGCTCCTCGCCGCCGCCCTTCTCGCCCTCGCCTCCCCCGCGGCCGCGCAGACCAAAGTCGTCCTGCTCGGCACCGGCTTCCCGCGTCCCGATCCCGCGGCCTCAGGCCCCGCCACCGCGGTCGTCGTCGGGACCCGCGTCTTCCTGGTGGACGCCGGGACCGGTGTCGAACGCCGCCTGGCCGCCGCGCACCTCCCCATCGACGGGGTCACCGCCCTCTTCGTCACCCACCTCCACTCCGACCACACCCTCGGCCTCGCCGACTTGATCCTCACCAGCTGGGTGATGCAGCGGCGTGGCCCCCTCCAGGCGTACGGGCCCGCCGGCCTGCAGGCGATGGTGGATCACCTTCTGGCGGCGTACGCGGTGGACGAGAAGGCCCGGATCGAAGACCTGGAGCACGAGTCGGCGCAGAACCTCCGGGTGGCGGTACACGAGATCACGGCCGGGGTCGTTTACGACAGCGAGGGCGTGAAGGTCACGGCGTTCCGGGTGGAGCACGGGCCGCTCGAAGCCTACGGCTACCGGTTCGACACGCCGGGCCGAGTGGTCGTGATCTCCGGGGACACCCGGCCGAGCGAGGAGCTGGTCCGGCAGGCCCAGGGCGCCGACGTCCTCGTGCACGAGGTCTATTCGGCCTCCCATCTCAAGGCCGAGAACCGGCCCGGCGGAGCCGACTGGCCCGCCTATATGCGTGAGCTCCACACCTCGGACGTCGAGCTGGGCCGGCTCGCCGCGCGGATCCATCCAAAACTGCTGGTGCTGACCCACATCATCCGGATGGGGGCGACGGACGAGGAGATGCTGGCGGCGGTGCGGCGGGGATTTTCTGGCGATGTGGTGATGGGGAAGGACTTGGGGGTGTACTAGGTCGTGCAACCCCTCCTGCTCACCCCGGGCTTGCGCCCGGGGTCATGAACCCCGCACCCCCCCTGCTCACCCCGGGCTTGCGCCCGGGGTCATGAACACCGCACATCCTCCTGCTCACCCCGGGCTTGCGCCCGGGGTCATGAACACCGCACATCCTCCTGCTCACCCCGAGCTCGCGCCCGGGGTCATGGACACCGCACACCCCCTGCTCACCCCGGGCTTGCGCCCGGGGTCACGAACACCGCACATCCTTCTGCTCACCCCCTGGGTCATGTAACCGTGGCGCGTTTTTCGGGTCCGTCACGCGTTGGTGCGATGGGGCCGTAACTCCCACCCTCAAGTAGGTTCGGTCCCATGGCTTCGCACCGAGCCTACCAGATGTATGCGCATGTCACGTGGCACACCTGGGATCGCACAGGCTGCGTCGACTCTGCCGGCGTCGGCGACATTCGGTCAGCGCTGGTGAGCGCTTCCAAGAAGAGTGGCATTCGAGTTCTTCGTCACGCGGAATTGGCCGATCACGTGCACGTGCTCGTGAGCTTTCTCCCGGACCAAAAGGTGAGCGACTTTGTCCGGTTGACGAAGTCGGTCGCTTCGGTACGTGCCGCACGACGAGTCCCAGGAGCGATCAAGTGGGCGCGGGGCTATTACGTCGCGACATATCATCGGAAGGACCTCAGGCAGGTCGCCGACTACATCGCTCGTCAGCACGAGCGGCACCCCGATCGACTTCCCAAGCCCAACCGCCGTACATGACCCCGGGCGCAAGCCCGGGGAATCAAAGGGAGTGGGTTGGCAGGATCCGGAGGGTCATCTGGATTCGGTGGGGATGCCGGGGCGGCGAGCTCAACTCACATCGGCTGCTCCCCAAAGTGACACGCCGCCTGCTGCCCCCCGCCGAAATCCCTGAGCTCCGGAACCTCTCGCGCGCACCGCTCGCTCTTCAGCGGATGGGGGCACCGCGGGTGGAAGCGGCATCCGGCGGGGGGAGACAGCGGGGACGGGACGTCCCCCGAAAGCACGATGCGGTTCCGGGCCGCGCCGGGATCGGGCACCGGGACCGCCGAGAGCAGGGCCCGGGTGTACGGGTGGCGCGGAGCGCCGTAGAGGCGGTCCACGGGAGCCCGCTCCACGATCTGGCCCGCGTACATCACCGCCACGTCGTCCGCGACGTTGCGGACCACCGCGAGATCGTGGGCGATGAAGAGGTAGGTGAGCCGGTGCGCCTGCTGGAGATCGCGGAGCAGGTTCAGCACCTGGGCCTGCACCGAGACGTCGAGCGCGGTCACGGGCTCGTCGCAGATCAGGAGCTCCGGCCGGACCGACAGCGCCCGCGCGATTCCCACCCGCTGGCGCTGGCCCCCCGACAGCTCGTGGGGGTAGCGCGGCGCGAAGCTCGCGTCGAGTCCGACCTCCGCGAGCAGCTCGGCCACCCGCGCGGGGCGCTCGGCGCGGGTGGCGAGGCGGTGGATGATCAGGGGCTCGGCGATCGCGTCCCCCACGGTCATCCGCGGATTCAGGGATCCCGACGGGTCCTGGAAGATCACCTGCATGCGCCGGCGCAGGGCCCGCATCGGCTCCCGCCCGAGCCCGAACACGTCCACACCGTCGAAGGTGAAGCGGCCGGCGGTCGGCTCGACCAGGCGGAGCAGGGTGCGCCCGACGGTGGTCTTGCCGCAGCCCGTTTCCCCCACCAGCGCGAGGGTGCGCCCCGCCGCGATGTCGAACGACACGCCGTCCACCGCCCGGACCACCTCGGCGCGGCCCGGAGTGAGCCATCCGCGACGCGCGGGGTAGTGCTTCACGAGCCCCTCGACCCGGACGAGCGCGCTCACGCCGGCTTCCGCCGCTCCGGCTCGGACACGAGCCAGCACCGGGCCGACTGCCCGGGCGCCGGCCCATCGAGCAGGGGCGGCTCCTCGGTGCGGCACTTGTCCCAGGCGTGGGGACAGCGCGGGTGGAACCGGCAGCCGACGGGCCACGCGGTGGCCGGCGGCACGGCTCCCGGAATTCCCCGGAGGCGCCCCCGGGCACCGTCCAGCCTCGGGACCGAGGCCAGGAGGCCGGCGGTGTACGGGTGCAGGGGATGGGCGAAGAGGTCGCCGGTCGCCGCGGTCTCGACCACCTGTCCGGCGTACATCACCACCACGCGGTCCGCTGTGCCCGCCACGATGCCGAGGTCGTGAGTGATCAGAAGGACGGCCATCCCCAGCTCGGCCTGCTTCCGGGCGAGAAGCTCGAGGATCTGCGCCTGGACGGTGACGTCGAGCGCCGTGGTCGGCTCGTCGGCGATCAGCACCTGGGGATGGCAGACGAGCGCCATCGCGATCATCACGCGCTGGCAGGTGCCGCCCGAGAGCTGGTGCGGATACTCGCCGGCGCGCCGGGCGGCGTCGGGGACGCCGACCTGGTTGAGCAGGTCCACCGCGAGGGCCCGGGCCGCCCGGCGTGACACCCCCAGGTGCACCCGGGCGACCTCGGCGATCTGCTCTCCCACGGTGAACACCGGGTTCAACGCGGCCGTCGGCTCCTGGAACACCATCGCGATGCGGTTCCCGCGGATCGCGCGGAGCTCGGGGGCGGACAGGGTCAGCAGATTCCGGCCCTCGAACTCGATCAGGGAGCCGGGGAGCACGTGGCCGGGGGGCTCGGGAACGAGGCGGAGCACCGAGAGGGAGGTGACCGTCTTGCCGCACCCGGATTCCCCCACCACCGCGAGGGTCTCCCCCGGATGGAGGTCCCAGGAGACGCCGTCCACCGCGCGGGCGGTCCCCGCCGGCGTGACGAAGTAGGTCTTCAGGTCGCGGACCGCGAGCACCGGCGCCGTCACGACACCTCCGGCCGGGGGTCGAGTGCGTCCCGCAGGGCGTCTCCCAGCGCGTTCCAGGACATCACCACCAGGGCGATCGTGAGGCCCGGAAAGAAGCTGGTCCACGGCGCCGTCGCCAGCTGTCCCTGGCCGTCCGCCACCATCGCGCCCCAGCTGGGGGTCGGCGGCTGCACGCCGAAGCCCAGGAACGACAGCCCGGATTCGAGCAGCATCACGTTTCCCACCGACAGCGCCGCCGACACGATGATCGGCGCCGCCGCGGCCGGCAGGAGGTGGCGCCAGACGATCCGGGCCGGCGAGGCCCCCAGCGCGCGGGCCGCCTCCACGAAGGGGCGCTCCCGGAGGGACAGCGCTTCGGCGCGCACCAGGCGGCTGGTGGTGAACCATCCGGTGAGCCCGATCACCAGGACCAGCGCGCCCACCGAAATCCGGTCCCAGAAGGTCACGACGAACAGGAGCACGAAGATGCGCGGCACGGCGAGGCCCACGTCCACGAGGCGCATCAGCAGCGCATCGGTCCATCCGCGCGCGTATCCCGCGGTGGCCCCGACGCCGACCCCGACGGAGAGCGCGATGGCCGTGGCCAGGAGGCCCACCCCCAGGGACACCCGGCCGCCGTAGACCAGCCGGCTCCAGACGTCCGCGCTGTACACGTCGGTGCCGAGCGGATGGGCCCACGACGGCGCCGCGTTCTGGAGCGTGACGATCGCGGGCTGGGCGCCGGGGTCGTAGGGGGCCACGAGCGGCGCGAGGGCGGCCGCGAGCGAGAAGAAGACGAGCACCCGCAGCGCCCAGGCCGCGGCGGGGTGACCGAAGAAGCGCCGGCCCGCGCGCGTCGCGAGCGCGCGTCGCCGGGCCCAGGCCACGGCGGTGCCGGCGGCCGCGAGCAGCGCGAGCAAGGCGACCGTCGCCCGCGGGCTCACGAGGCCCTCCGGATCCGCGGGTCCGCCACGGCGTACAGCACGTCGGCGAGGAGACTGCCCAGCACCACGAGCGCGCTGGCGATGATCGCCACGGCGGTGACGAGGCTGTGGTCGCGCGCCAGCACGGCGTCCGTGGCGAGGCGTCCCATCCCCGGCCACGAGAACACGTACTCGATCAGCACGGAGCCGGTGAGCAGAAAGGGCAGGGAGAGCCCGAGGAGCGTGAGAAAGGGCAGCAGGGCGTTCCGCAGGGCGTGCACCAGGAGCACCCGGCGCTCGGTCAGTCCCTTGGCGCGGGCGGTGCGGATGAAGTCGCGGCCGAGAGTCTCGAGCAGGGCGGCCCGCTGGTACCGCGCGGTGCCGGCGGCGCCGACGACACCCAGCGTGCAGGCGGGGAGCGCGAGGTGCAGGAACCGGTCAGCCAGCCGTCCGAGCAGCGGGAGCGATTCGTACAGCCCCGGTGTGGTGGTCCCTCCGGGCGGGAGCCAGCGCAGCCAGATGGAGAAGACGAAGACCAGGACCAGTCCCAGCCAGAACGTGGGGACGGAGTAAATGAAGAGCGTGGCGTTGCCGAGGGCGATGTCGGCGGTCCGGCGCGCGCGCGCCGCCTGCATCAGCCCGAGGAGGAGGCCCCCCGCGAGGTCGAGGATCAGGGCCGCGCCGGCGAGGAGGAGCGTGTTGGGGACGGCGGCGCCGAGGGCGGTGGCCACCTCGACACCCTGGCTGAAGGCGTATCCGAAGTCGCCGTGGACGAGACGGCTCAGGTATCGGACGTACTGGGTCGAAATCGGCTGGTCGAGCCCGAACCGGTGCGTGAGCGCGGCGATCAGCCGGGGATCGACGGGGCGGTCGGCGCCGGGCAGGAACGGCGTGCCGGGCGCGAGATGGATGACGATGAACGTCAGGGTGACGACGGCGAAGACGATCGCCGCGGCGGCCGCGAGGCGTCGCGCCAGCCAGGCCGCCGCGGCGGTCCCGCGCACGTCAGCGGCCCGCGCGATCCCGATCGATCAGCCGGTCCGCGGGAATCCGCCAGGTCCAGACCTGCGACCACCACGAATCGGGGCGGATCTTCACGCCGGCGATGCGTGAGCTGACGGCGGCGACGTTGTCGGGCGCGGCGAGCCAGATTCCGGGCGCGTCCGCGTTCAGGATGTCCATCGCGGAACGCCAGTCGGCCGCGGCCTGGGCCGTGGTGACCGATCCCGAGTTCGCGAGCGTCACCAGGCGGTCGAAGTCGTCGTTTTGATAGTGACTGTAGCGGTCCGGCGCGCCGCGGACCCAGTGCTGCAGGATGCCGGAGGCCGGCGTGGGATCGGCGCCGAAACCCTGGATCACGGCGTCGTACCGTCCCGCCTGGAGTCGGTCCAGAAGGAGGTTCTGGTCGAGCGGTTGGATCTGCGCGTCCACGCCCACGGTCTTCCACTCCGCCTGCATCAGGCGGGCGTATTGCTGGCGGAGGGCGCTGGTGGACGGGAAGATGACCTCGAAGCTCAGGCGCTGTCCGTCTTTCACGCGGATCCCGTCGGGGCCCGGCCGCCACCCGCGGGCCGAGAGCAGGCGGGTGGCGCCGGCCGTGTCGTACGGGATCGTCCGGATGGTCGAGTCCCAGATGGACCAGAGCTGGGGCATCGGTCCGGGCGGCACCTTGGCGTACGGGCCGAAGACGCTGGTCGCCATTCCCGCGCGGTCGAGCGCCATCGTCAGGGCGCGCCGGACGTCGCGGTCTCCGAAGATCGGGTGCGGAGTGGCCGTGTCGCCGTTGGCGCGGAGGTTCAGCTCCACGTAGACGTAGTTCGAGCCCCGGTACGGATAGAGCGTGAGCTGGGGGGCCTTCCGGGCCAGCGCGATGTTCTGAGGGGAACCCAGGAAGTCGATGGCGTCGGCCTGGCCGGTGACGACCTGGTCCACCCCCGCGGCGGCGCCGGACACGAACCGCCAGATCAGGCGCCGGATGTGCGGCCGGCCCAGGAAGAAGGTCGAGTCCGCCGCCAGCTCGAGGCTCTGACCCGGGGTCCAGCTGACGAAGCGGTAGGGGCCGTCTCCCACGGGGTGCTGCCCGAACGGCGCCGTCAGCCAGTCGGTGCGGGGCACCTGGGCCAGGAGGTGGGACGGCAGGATCCACATCTGGTACACCGCGTCGTAAAACGCCGTGGGATACCGCTCCCGGAACCGGAAGACGACGGTGGCCGAGTCCCGGACCGTGACCGAGGCGATCCGCGCCAGCGCGCCCTGCGCGGCCGCGCCGAGCGCGGGATCGCGGTAGGCGTCGAACGAAAAGGAGACGTCGTTGGCGGTGACCGGGACACCGTCCTGCCAGCGGGCGCGGGGATCGAGGTGGAAGACCAGCGTCCTGGGGTCGTCCCACTCCCAGCGGTCCGCCAGCTCGGGCACGAAGCCGGCGTCGCCGGTCGTGTTCTCCGACATCCCGATGTCCGCGAGCTTCAGGAAGATCTGCTCGTCGATGTCGCGCGCGCCGGTGTTGTCGATCACCGGCGGCAGCAGGGTCTTGGGGTTGTTGGCGTTCACGAACACGAGCGTTCCGCAGTAGTCTCCGCGGCAGGCCCCGCGGCTCGAGCAGCCGAGGGCGAGCCCGAGCGCGGCGCATGTCGTGGCGAACGTCCGGAAGGTCATACGCCGCTTAACATTCAATTCCGGCACTAGCGGCGCCAGGTCCAGCGCGGATCGGCGAATTGGAACCCGTCGGGCGCGGGCCCGGCCGCCGGGACGGGCGCGGGAGTCCAATGGGCGACGATCGCGTCGGCCACCTCGGCGAACGTGATCCGGCGCCCGGTCAGGGCGCGGAGGGTGATCTCGCCCGCCGGCGCCGCCGGGCCGCGGGTGACGGCGCGGATCACGTCCTGTGAGCCGTCGAGGAGGATGGACCCGTGTTGCAGAAAGGCGTTTCCTTCGCGCACCTGTGCCGATCCGACGATCTTGCGCCCGTTCCCGACGATCTCACCGCCCACGGAGGCGGCGAAGCACGCGCCGGCGGCGAGGCCCGGGGCGGGGGCGGCGGGCGCCACGGCCGCGGGTACGCCCAAACTGCGCAGCGCGGCCGCGAGCCGCTCGTGAATGGCGAGGTACGTCTCGCCGAGCGCTCCGAAGGCGGTGATCGGCGCGGCGACCGCGTAGGTCAGCTCCTGCTGGTGCCAGACGGCGCGGCCGCCGGTGGGCCGCCGGACGACGGCCAGCCCCCGCCGCTCGATCTCGGCGCGGTCGTACCGCGCCAGCGCGGGCTCGTTGCGTCCGAACGAAAGGCAGGGAGGATCCCAGCGGTAGAGTCTGAGGAACGCGAGGCCCGTGCGGCCGGCGTCGTCGAGCAGGGCCTGATCCACGGCCATGTTGACGGAACCCGGATGGGGCTCGGAGTCGAGGAGGAGATTCCAGCCCATGGCAGAAGGTCGTCGGGTAGGCGGTTAGAACTGCCCCATCAGACTGACAGCTGACCGACTAGGAACTCACCGACTGGTAATCCTCCACCGGCGGACACACGCACACCAGGTTCCGGTCCCCGAACGCGCCGTCGATGCGGCTCACCGTGGGCCACACCTTGTGGATCCGCGTCGCCGGCGAGGGGAACGCGGCGCGCTCCCTCGCATACGGATGGCGCCACTCGTCGGCCAGCAGATCGGCGAGCGGGTGGGGCGCGTTGGAGAGCAGGTTGTCGGCCCGGTCCGCCTCCCCGTGCTCGATTTCGCGGATCTCTCCGCGGATCGCGATCAGGGCGTCGCAGAACCGGTCGAGCTCGGCCTTCGGCTCGCTCTCGGTGGGCTCGACCATCAGGGTGCCCGCCACGGGGAACGAGACCGTGGGCGGATGGAATCCGTAGTCGATGATCCGCTTCGCGATGTCTTCGACCTCGACGCCCGCCGACTGCTTGAAGGGGCGGGTGTCGAGGATGCACTCGTGCGCGATCAGGCCGTTCTTCCCCGCGTACAGCAGGTCGAAATGTCCCGCGAGGCGCTTGGCGACGTAGTTCGCCGAGAGGATCGCGACCTTGGTGGCCTCGGGCAGGTCCTCGCGCCCCATCATCGCGATGTAGGCCCACGAGATGGGCAGAATGCTGGGCGAGCCCCAGGGGCCGGCCGACACGGTCCCGCAGCTCTCGGGGTGGCCCAGGGGCACCACCGGATGATCCGGCAGGTAGTTCGCGAGATGCGGCGCCACGCCGATGGGCCCCATCCCCGGGCCGCCGCCGCCGTGGGGGATGCAGAAGGTCTTGTGGAGATTGAGGTGGCAGACGTCGGCCCCGAAGTCCCCGGGGCGGCAGAGCCCCACCTGCGCGTTCATGTTGGCGCCGTCCATGTAGACCTGCCCGCCGTGCTCGTGCACCACGCGGCAGATCTCGCGGATCGACGACTCGAAGACGCCGTGGGTGGACGGGTAGGTGACCATCAGCGCGGCCAGGGTATCGCGGTGCTGGGCGGCCTTCGCGGCGAGGTCGGCCAGGTCGATGTTGCCCTGAGCGTCGGTCTTGACCACCACCACGTTCATCCCGGCCAGGACGGCGCTCGCGGGATTGGTGCCGTGCGCCGACTGCGGGATGAGGCAGGTGGTGCGGTGGGCCTGGCCGTGCGCGCGGTGATAGGCGCGGATGACGAGCAGGCCGGCGAATTCGCCCTGCGACCCCGCGTTGGGTTGCAGCGAGACCCGCGCGAACCCCGTGATCTCGGCGAGCCACTCCTCGAGCTGCCGGAACAGGTCCGTGTAGCCCTGCGCCTGGTCGCGGGGGGCGAAGGGATGCAGCTTCCCGAACTCGGGCCAGGTGATGGGAATCATCTCGCTCGTGGCGTTGAGCTTCATGGTGCACGAGCCGAGCGGGATCATCGCCGAGGTGAGGGAGAGGTCCCGGTCCTCGAGCTGCTTCAGGTACCGGAGCATCTCGGTCTCGGAGCGGTGACGGTGGAAGACCGGGTGGGTCAGATAGGGCGTCGCCCGGGCCAGCCCCGCGGGGATGGCCGGCTTCGCGGCGGCCGCGAGGTCGTCGAGCTTGAAGGGCAGGGGCTTTCCGAGCGCCAGCACCTGGGCGAGGTCTTCCACGTCCTCCAGTCCCGCGGTCTCGTCCAGGGCGACCGCGAGGCGCGTGGCGGCGAGGGGCCGGAGATTGATGCGGCGGCGGCGGGCGCCGGCGTGGACCTCCTTGATCTTCGCTTCGTCTCCTTCGATCACGACGGTGTCGAAGAACGCGGCGTGGCCCACCTTGTACCCGAGGCGGCGGGCGGCCTCGGCCAGGATGGCCGCGAGCCCGTGCACCCGCTCGGCGATCTTCTTGAGTCCCTCGGGTCCGTGGTAGACCGCGTACATGCTCGCCGTCACGGCCAGGAGCACCTGGGCGGTGCACACGTTGCTCGTGGCCTTCTCCCGGCGGATGTGTTGCTCGCGGGTCTGGAGGGCCATCCGGAGCCCGGGGCGCCCGGCCCGGTCCTTCGAAACGCCGATGATGCGCCCGGGGAGGTGCCGCTTGAAGGCGTCGCGGGTCGCGAAGAACGCGGCGTGCGGCCCGCCGTAGCCGAGCGGGACGCCGAAGCGCTGGGAGTTCCCCACGGCGATGTTGGCTCCCCACTCGCCCGGCGGCGTGAGCAGGGTCAGCGCGAGCAGGTCGGTCGCGGCCGTCACCAGCGCGCCCGCCCCGTGCGCCTTCTCGACGACGGCCCGGAAGTCCTGGATGTCTCCCTCGGTGCCCGGGTACTGGAGCAGGCATCCGATGACCCCGGGCTTGAAGACGAAGCTCTTCGGCTCGGCGACCGTCACCTGAATGCCCACGGCGTCCGCGCGCGTGCGCACCACCGCGATGGTCTGGGGGTGACAGCCGGCGTCCAGCAGATACGTGGCCGGCCCCTCGTGGGTCGTGGCCGCCGCGGTCAGGTGGACCGCCTCGGCCGCGGCCGTGCCCTCGTCCAGGAGGGAGGCGTTCGCCACCTCGAGTCCCGTGAGATCGGACACGACGGTCTGGAAGTTCAACAGCGCCTCGAGGCGCCCCTGCGCGATCTCGGCCTGGTAGGGCGTGTACGCCGTGTACCACCCCGGATTCTCCAGCACGTTGCGGAGCACCACCGGCGGGGTGATGCAGTCGGCGTACCCCATCCCGAGGTAGGAGCGGAAGACCTGGTTCTTCGCCGCGAGGGTGCGGAGGGCGGCGAGGGCCTCACGCTCCGAGCGGGCGGCGGGGAGGCCGAGCGGCTTCCGGAGCCGGATGTCGTCGGGAACGACGGCGTCGATGAAGGCGTCGAGCGAGTCGTAGCCGACGACCGTGAGCATCTCCCGCACGTCGGCCGGGCCGGGCCCCAGGTGCCGGGACGCAAAACGGTCGGGGTGCGTGAGTGATGAGGGTGCGATGGCCATTGTGTGGGAGGTCCTGAGGTCTGACCGTTCGAGTCCGGCGTCTCTACTTCCCGATCTGCTTCTCATACGCGGCGGCGGTCAGAAGCGCTTTGAGGTCGTCCGGGCTCTTCACCTTCAGCTTGAGCATCCAGCCGGCTCCGTAGGGATCCCGGTTCACGGCGGCGGGATCCTGGTCCAGGGTGCCGTTCACTTCCACCACGGTCCCGGCCACCGGGCAATACAGCTCCGACACTGCCTTGACGGCCTCGATGGTTCCGAAGACCGCGCCCTTGTCGAACGCGGTCCCGGCCTTCGGCAGCTCCACGAAGACCACGTCCCCCAGCTCCCCTTGCGCGTAGTCCGTGATCCCGATCTGGATCACGCTCGCGTCACCGGTCTTCTTCACGTACTCGTGCTCGGTGGTATAGGCGAGATCCGCGGGGACGTTGGCCATGGTCCGGGTCCGGGCTGGAGGGGAGTGGGGAAGTCGGGGCGAAGGTTACCGGGGCGGGAAAACGCTGTCAAGCCAAGGGCTTGCCGTGTTTCGTCAGCGCTTCGAAAACCGCGCGGGCGCGCGCCTCGAGGGCCTTCAGGGAGTCGTCGTTGTCGATCACGTAGTCGGCCCGGGGCCGTTTGCGCTCCGACGGCATCTGCGCCGCGATCATCCGGTCGGCCTCGCCGTTCGAGAGGCCGCGAAGCAGGCGGAGCCGCGCCCGCCGGACGGCGGGAGGCGCGTCCACCAGGACCACCACGTCGAACTGGGCCGGGTCGAGCGCCTCGAACAGCAGGGGAATGTCGTTGACCACCAGCCGGTCTCCCCGGGCACGGGCCTCGTCGAGCAGCTGCGCCCGGCGGCGCTGGACCGCCGGGTGGACGATCGCGTTGAGCGACGCCAGCGCGCCGTCGTCGTCCATCACTTTCGCCCGGAGAGCGGCCCGGTCGAGGGTCCCGTCCGGGGCGAGGACGTCGGCCCCGAAGCGGCGCCCGATCGCGGTGAGCACGTCGGTCCCCGGGGACTGAGCTTCCCGCGCCAGCTGGTCCGCGTCGATGATCGTGGCACCCCAGGAGCGGAACAGATCCACCACGGTGGACTTCCCGGCGGCGATGTTGCCGGTGAGCCCGACGTTCAACATCTAGAGGAGCGCCGTCTGGTCTTCATCCACCCTCGGAACCTTGTGACAGTGCCGGCATCGGGCTTCGTACGACTCCCGCCCTCCCACCAGAATCGTCGGGGAGTCCCAGGTGGCGGGCTTGCCGTTCACGAGGCGCTGGTTGCGGGTGGCCGGACCTCCGCAGACCACGCAGATCGCCTGGAACTTGTCCACCAGCTCCGCCACGCACATCAGCGTCGGCATCGAGCCGAAGGGCAGGCCGCGGAAATCCACGTCGGTGCCGGCGAGAATCACGCGGACCCCGCGATCGGCAAGGGCATTCGCGACGGTCACCAGTCCCTCGTCCAGGAACTGGGCCTCGTCCACCGCGACCACCTCCGTCTCGGGGCGGATCCCGCGCATCAGCTGCTCGGAGGAGTCGATGGGCTCGGCCTCGACCGTGATGCCGTCGTGGGAGGACACCGAGTAGAGGCCGGCGTACCGGGCGTCGAGGTGGGACTTGAAGACCTGGACCTTCTTCCGGGCGATGACCGCCCGGCGCACCCTCCGGATCAACTCTTCGGACTTGCCGGAAAACATCACGCCGGCGATGACCTCGATCCAGCCCGGGCGGGTGCCGTGGAACATGGGGCGGTAGGCTAGCGGCAGGCGGGGGGGAGGTCAAGGAAGTGCCGGTATCTTGCGGTTTTTCGGGGGGGGACCCCATATTGTATCGGTTTTTCAAGGCTTTTTGGGCCGCCCCCCCCGATCGGGGCG
>Ga0335085_10002135_pt1 | contig 38086 bp, 33 predicted proteins | sample Lox_Sample_45_FD_206712 | JGI IMG/M metagenome (GOLD analysis project Ga0335085, IMG submission 206712) | Soil microbial communities from Loxahatchee National Wildlife Refuge, Florida, United States - Lox_Sample_4.5 | ecosystem: Environmental > Terrestrial > Soil > Wetlands | place: USA...
GACGCCGCCGGCGGACGCTTCTATCCGCAGGTCTTCGGATGGATGGTGCACGTTTATCCTTGGGCGCCGACGCGGGAAATGGCCTTCGCGCACTGAGCGCCGACATATCAAAGCGACTTCGGCCAGGACGGGTCGATAAATGGGTCTGGTTGATAAATAGGCTGGTTAACAAATATTTCAGCCAGCGGCCCTGTCGTATGTTTGTCATCCGGCCGTGCCGTGTTTTTGTCATCCGCCCGTGTTTTTTTTGTCATCCTGAGCGAGCGTTGCGCCAGTCGAAGGATCCCGGATCCCATGAACGCGTCGCCCAAAAACTACTATGTCTATGTAATGCCCGGCATTTCACGGACTCTGTATGTCGGCGTCACGAACGATCTTGAGCGGCGTGTCGCGGAACATGTCGAGGGACTGACGCGCGGCTTCACGGCCAAATACCACGTCAAGCGACTGGTATACTTCGAAGCATTCGAAGAGATCAAAGCCGCCATCGCCCGCGAGAAACAATTGAAGGGCTGGCGGCGTGCGAAAAAAATCAAACTAATCGAGTCGCTTAATCCGGATTGGAATGACCTGAAAAGTGGCTAAGCGAAAGAAGGGAAGACTCGGGATCCTTCGACTCGCGCAACGCTCGCTCAGGACGACACTGGGCGGTCCGCAAACCGCTCCTTGGACGATAAGCTTGTCTCCGAGGTTGTGAATCTATCGGCAGTTGCGGGCGGCGCGGTAGCCGGCCTGCTCGGCCGCCGCCGGGCTCGCGAATTCGACGCGATTTGCCGCCGAGACCTTGCCGTAGTATGGGCATCCCGGCCATTCGTAGATGCGGGTGCGGCGATTGCCGAAAATCGGTCCGGGAGGCGCGGGCGGCGCAGCGTCAGCGTCCGATCCCGCCGAGCTCTGCGAGCCTCGATCGTCCGTTTCGCCGGCGCTTACGCGCAGCGGCCGCGATTCGGCGGCGCGGCTTTGCCAATGCCGCACGTATTGCACCGCCAGCGCCGGATCGCGAATAACCAACAGGTTTTCGACGTTCCGATGCTCGGCCGAGTATGTGTAGTTGAAGCTTCCCGTGACCACGATTTCGCCGTCGATAATCATTACCTTGTCGTGCATCAGGCCGGGCGGCCGGTCCACCAGCACCGGGATTCCGGCCGCGCCAAGATGCTCGACGGCGATCGCGTCGTCATGGTTGCGGCGATCGGTGAGTTGCCGGTAATCCACTATCGCGCGGACGTCAACGCCGCGCCTATGCGCCGCGACCAGGGCAGCGACTAGCGGCCCGGGAGTTATCTCGTACGCCTGGATGAGGATCGACTTGCGCGCGGCCCGTACCGCGCCCTCGATCGCGCCCGCCGGGTCGCATCCGCCGGGCAGCGGCGGAGAGAAGCACACCTCGATCTGCGCCGCCAACGCCCGGGTCGGTGGAACGAAGGCGGCGATCGCACACGCGGCCAGCAGGGCCGCGCGCGCGGTCATCGACTGCCGCCCTTGCGCTGATGAATCCGTTCGGCCTGCCGCGCCATACCCTCGATTCGCGAGCCCGCAAGATGCGAGATGAGCGCCGCGCCAAGCTCCATCTCGGCCGCGGCGTCGAAGTCCATGTCCATCGCGCGGTACACGCCCTCGCGCGTGAGCGCCAGTTCCGCCGGGTAGTGCGATGCGATCTTCTCGGCCAGCGCGCGCACGGTAGAATCGAGCTGGTCCGCCGGGACCACGCGATTCACCAGCCCGATCCGCATCGCTTCTTGCGCGTCGATAAGCTCGGCGGTGTAGAGCAGCTCGAAGGCGCGGCCCGCGCCGACTATTCGCGGCAAATTGTAGAGCCCGCCCATCGTGACCGTGGCGCCGACCTTGACCTCGGTGAAGCCCAGCTTCGTGCCTTCGGCGGCGATGCGGATATCGGCGAGCATCGCGACCTCGCATCCGCCGCCCACGGCGTAGCCATGCACCTGCGCGATGAGCGGCTTGCCGAGACGGCGGAAGCGGCGCGCGATTTCCTGCTCGGGACCGATGTGCGTCTGCCAGTGCTCCATCAGCTCCTGGCGGCGGGGGATTTCCTTGAGGTCGGCGCCCGCGCAGAACGCGCGGCCTGCGCCGCGGACCACCACGACCCGCGCCGCGGAGTCGTCGCCCGCCGTCTGCGCTGCGGCGGCCAGGGCGTGAATCCATTCGTCGTTCATCGCGTTGAGCACGCGCGGCCGGTTGAGCGTGACGTAGCCGATCACGCCGCTCCGCTCGTAAAGCACCGCGGGTTCCATCGTGCTCATACGCATCAATGACCCATCTTGAGCAGGTCGTCCTGCGCCCAGCCTTCCTTGAGCGGCACCATGAAGTACGGCGTCAGCGCCATCTTCTTGAACTTCCAGTGGCCGTTCTGGCGGACGTATTCGTCGTCGTAACGCGCCGCGACGACGTAGCTCTCGCCCTTGTAAACCGGCTTCGCCTCCAGGTACGAGAAGCCGGTTGCGCGGTCGCCGCGGACTTCGACCATGTGGTTATGGATGAACTGGCGCACGCGCGAAAGCCGCGGCTCGCGGGCTTTGCCTGCAGCGTCGGGCTTGACCAGCAGGCCGCCGAAGAAGCGATTGATCTCGTCGCGGCCGTGGGCGCTGCCGAGATGCCCGAAGAGCAAGTCACCGTCCTCGGTAAACAGGCTTGCGATCTCGGCGAACTTCCCCTCGTTGATGTATTCGTGGTAGCGGAAGCGCAGGTCGCGGATGGCCTCGACGTCCACCAGTTCCTGCACCTTGGATTCGAGCACGTTCAAGCGGGCCTCGAGTTCGACGGCCATGTATTCGGCGGCCATTTGAATTGTCCTCCGGTTCCTTTTGGTTTCCGGCTTAGCTTCGAGGCTTGTCTAACACGGCTTGGCTCCGCCCACAAAACGACCAAATACGGCCGATCGCGCGCGGCTTCACACGGCGGGCGGCGGCTGATATTGATTCGGGGTCGCGCGCGGGCAATTGGGGGCGGCGGGCGAATCGATCGCTGCGCCGGCCGTAAGACTTTGCGCGCGCACAGATCGCGGATATATAAGTCGGACTGATGAAGAAGAGGGGCCTGGGCCCCTCCTGCTGATGGAGGAGAGGGGCGCGGGCCCCTCCTGCAAAGTGTGATTAAGCGTAGAAAAATCGCGTTCATCGGCGCCGGCAACGTCGGCGCGACCTGTGCTCACCTGTGCTTTCTGCGCGGGCTGGGCGATATCGCGCTCTTCGACATTATCGACGGCCTGCCCCAGGGCAAGGCGCTCGACATGCTCGAGTCCGCCCCGGTGCTGGGCGTTGACGTCAACGTCACCGGTTCGACCGACATGAAGATCATCGAGGGCGCCGATTGCTGCGTGGTGACCTCGGGATCGCCGCGCAAGCCCGGAATGAGCCGCGACGACCTGCTCAAGATTAATGCCGGCGTGATGAACCAGGTCGGCGGTGCGATCAAGCAGCATGCGCCCGATGCGTTCGTGATCGTGGTGACCAACCCGCTCGACGCGATGGTCACGCAGATCAAGCGCGTCACCGGCTTCCCCAAGCATCGCGTGGCCGGGCAGGCGGGCGTGCTCGACTCGGCGCGCTATCGCACGTTCCTCGCGACCGAGCTCAAGGTGTCGGTCGAGAGCGTGTCGGCGATGGTGCTCGGCGGGCACGGCGACGACATGGTGCCGGTGCGCAGCTACACCAGCGTCGGCGGCGTGCCGATCGAGCGGATGATCGCGCCCAAGCGTCTCGACGAAATCGAAAAACGCACGCGCAACGGCGGCGGCGAGATCGTCGAGCTGATGAAGACGTCGTCGTACTATGCGGCGGGCGCGGCGGTTTACCGGATGGTCGAGGCCTTCATCCTCGACCGCAAGGAAGTGCTGCCGTGCGCGGTTTACCTGGAAGGCGAATACGGTGTGAAGGGACTTTACGCCGGTGTGCCGGCGGTTATCGGCGCGGGCGGCGTCGAGCGGGTGATCGAAATCCAGCTCACGGCGGCGGAGAAGGCCGCGTTCGACAGCTCCGTCGGGCACGTCCGGGAACTGGTCGAGGCGATGGATAAGGCGATCGCAGGCTGACGGCGCCGGCGGCGCGCCTGGCGGATTCGCCCGCGCGCGTCAAACGCAGGCTCAAGCGCAAATACAAGTGAAAGTAAAACATGAACATCCATGAGTTTCAGGCCAAACAGGTGCTCGGCCGCTTCGGCGCACCGGTGCCCAAGGGACAGCCGGCCTCAACGCCCGACGAGGCCGCCGCCGTCTTCCGTGCGCTCGGCCAGCCCAAGGCCGTAATCAAGGCGCAGATTCATGCCGGCGGGCGCGGCAAGGCGGGAGGCGTCAAGCTGATAAGCTCCGCCGACGAAGCGCGCGATTTCGCCGCCCGCCTGCTCGGCAAGCCGCTGGTGACGCATCAGACCGGACCCGAGGGGCGCGTGGTGCGTCGCGTATACCTCGAAGAAGCGAGCCAGGTCGCGCGCGAGCTTTACCTCGGGATGGTCGTCGATCGAAAGGCCGCGGCGGTCGCCGTAATCGCGAGCACCGAGGGCGGGATGGAGATCGAAGAGGTCGCGGCGAAAACGCCGGAAAAAATCCTCACCGATCCGATCGACCCGCTCGTCGGGATGGCGCCGTTCCAGGCGCGCAAAATCGCCTTCGCCCTGGGGCTGAAAGACAAGCAGGTAGGCCAGTTCGCGGCGCTGCTCGCCGCGCTCTACCGCGCCTTCGTCGAGACCGACGCGTCGCTTATTGAAATCAATCCGCTGGTGGTGACCGCCGACGGGCGCGTGATTTGCCTCGACGCCAAGATTTCATTCGACGACAACGGCCTCTTCCGCCATCCCGAGATCCGCGAGTTGCGCGACCCCAACGAGGAGGACCCGGCCGAGACCGAGGCCGCCAAGTACGACCTTAGCTACGTCCATCTCGACGGCAACATTGGATGTATGGTCAATGGCGCGGGCCTGGCGATGGCGACGATGGACATCGTGAAGTACTACGGCGCCGAGCCGGCCAATTTTCTCGACGTCGGCGGCGGCGCCAACGCGCAGAAGATCGCGGCCGCGTTCCGCATCCTGCTCTCCGACGCGCGCGTCAAGGCGGTGCTGATCAACGTCTTCGGCGGCATCATGCAGTGCGACGTGCTGGCGCGCGGCGTGGTGGACGCGGCGCGCGAGGTTAAGTTGAGCGTCCCCCTGGTGGTCCGGATGGAAGGGACCAACGTCAAAGAGGGCAAGCAGATCCTCGCCGAGTCGGGCATCAAGGTGATCGCCGCCAACGACATGGCCGATGCGGCGCGCCGCGTAGTCGAATCGATCGGCAAATAGGACACTGATTTCGATGAGCATCCTGGTAAACAAGAGCACTCGCGTCCTCACCCAGGGAATGACCGGCGCCACCGGCCAGTTCCACACCCGCGCCTGCCGCGACTACGGCACGCAGATGGTCGGCGGCGTGGTGCCGGGCAAGGGCGGCACCGATTTCGAAGGTATTCCGGTTTTCGACACCGTCGAGCAGGCGCGCAAAGCGACCGGCGCCAATGCGAGCGTGATCTACGTTCCGCCGCCGTTCGCCGCCGACGCGATCCTGGAGGCCGCAGCCGCCGGGGTCGAACTCATCATCTGCATCACCGAGGGCATCCCGGTGCTCGACATGGTGAAGGTCAAGCACTACCTGAAGGACAGCAAGTCGCGGCTCATCGGTCCCAACTGTCCCGGCGTCATCACTCCGGGCGAGTGCAAGATCGGAATCATGCCGGGCTATATCCACAAGCCGGGCAAGGTCGGCGTGATCTCGCGCTCGGGCACGCTCACCTACGAGGCGGTGCATCAGCTCACCCAGCTCGGCATCGGGCAATCGACCTGCGTCGGAATCGGCGGCGATCCGATAATCGGCACCAATCAGATCGACGCGCTCGAGCTGTTCAACAAGGACGCGGGCACCGACGCGGTGATCTTTATCGGCGAGATCGGCGGCACTGCCGAGGAAGAGGCCGCGGCGTATATCAAGCAGAACTTCAAGAAACCGGTGGTCGCGTTCATCGCCGGGCAGACCGCGCCCAAGGGGCGGCGGATGGGCCATGCGGGCGCGATCATCTCGGGCGGTCACGGCGGCGCCGCCGACAAGATCGCGGCGCTCAAGGCGGCCGGCATCAGCGTTGCGATGAGCCCCGCGGAGTTGGGCGTCACGATGAAGGCCGCGCTCGACGGGCGCAGGAATTAGGCGCAGGCGCTCGGCCGCGCGGCGTAATCAGGACGGCAAGTTACCGGATGGCGATAGAACGGACATTGGCAATCATCAAGCCCGACGCGGTGGCGCGCGGGCTTTCAGGCGATATCATCAAGCGCATCGAAGGCACCGGATTAAAGCTTCGCGCGATGCGCCTTATCCGGCTCGGACGCGCGCAGGCCGAGGCGTTTTACGCCGTGCACAAGGCGCGGCCGTTCTACGGCTCGCTCTGCGATTACATGTCGTCGGGTGCAGTGGTCGTAATGGCGCTGGAGGCGGACGGCGCGATCGCGAAGTGGCGAGACCTGATGGGCGCGACGGACCCGGCGAAAGCCGCGTCCGGCACTATCCGCAAAGACTTCGGCCTGGACGTCGAAAAAAACGCCACGCACGGCTCAGACGCGCCGGAGACCGCCGCGCACGAAGTGGCGTTCTTCTTCAGCAGTCTCGATATCGTCCCTTAGGCGCGCCTTGACGGTGGCGGCGGGCCAATCCGACAACGTTCACCCCGTCAATCACTGTCCCGCCGATCTGGCCCTGAGCCGGCTCGACGCGGCGCCGTGTGATCCCGGCGACGCCTTATGAAATCCGATCGGCTGAGCCGAAATGCCTTGGGGCTGCCCCAGATTATCGCCTCGACGCTGGCGAATATCGCGCCCGCGGTAAGTTTCTATTTTGGTTTCGGAGTGATCGTTGGCGGTGCCGGCGTGGCGGCACCGCTGACGATTATCGTGGCGATGGTGGCGATTCTCTTCCTGAGCAACACGCTCTCCGAATTCTCGAAATACCGGCCAAGCACGGGTTCGTTCGTCACCTTCATCGGGATGGCTTTCGGACCCGCCGCCGGCGCCGCGGCGTCGTTGTTCATCGTCGCCGGTTATGCGATCGCAGCCGCCGCGATCGTTGCCATTTCCGGCGGCTGGGCGCACGATACGCTGAAGCTCTATCTCGGGATCGACATTCCCTGGCAGCTCTTGTGCGCTGGCGCGACGGGAATCTGCGGTTTCCTGGTCGCGCGCGGGGTAAAAATCTCGACCTTGTGGGCCGCGATCTTCTTCTATTTCGAGCTCGGCCTCTTGCTGACCGGCGCGACGGCGATGCTGATCGTCAACCGCGCGTCGCTGAGCGCAGCGCCGTTCCTCCCGTCGAATCTGTCGAGCGGACTCGCCGGCGTCGGCCTTGGCTTCCCGCTCGCGGTTTACGCGTTCGTCGGATGGGAGAATTCCGCCACGCTGGCCGAAGAAACCGAGAACCCGCGCCGCAACATCCCGCGGGCCCTGGCGATGGGCACGGTGACGATCGGCGCGGTTTACGTATTTCTCGCGTACGCGACGGAAATCGCCTTTCACAACAACGCCAAGGCGATCGGCAATTCCACGATTCCCTTCATCGACGCGCTCAGGAATTCGGCGGGCCCACTTCTGATCGTCGCCTATCTTGCCGGCATCACCAGCGTCTTTTCCTGCCTGCTCGGGCTGACCAATTCACAGGCGCGCATCCTGTTCAGCGCGGGGCGCGAGGGCCTGCTGCCGGTTTTCTTCGGCAAGATTCATCCGCAACACCGAACGCCGCACGCCGCGATGTGGGCGTTCATCCTGGCTGCGCTCGCGATTACGCTCGTCTTCGGCTGGAACCGCGACCCGGTCAAGATTTTCGATTACACCGGAACCCTGGGCACGATTCCAATTCTCATGGTGTATCTCGCGACCACCATCGCGCTCCCGGTTTACATCGTGCGGTTTCACAATTCCGAATTCGACGCGATAAGGCACGCCGTGATTCCCCTTCTCGGCGTGGTCTTGACGCTCTTCCCGTTGTGGGGACTGGTTCAGCCGGGACAACCGGCGCCGTTCAACCTGTTTCCGGCGATAGCCGCGGCGGGACTCGCGATTTCCGTCGTGTATGGCGTTCTGCTGGCGCACCGCTCTCCCGGCCTCGTCCAAAGCATCGGCAGTTACGTGGCTGACGAAGAGTACTGAAGATCGGTAAACTCGTCAGGTGACCGAGCATCTGCAATCCTCCGGCGCGACGGCGGTCAAGGCGTCGTCGCTGCGCGACGTGCGCGAACTGACGCTCGATGAGTTGACGCAGTTCGTGACCGCCGCCGGCGAGCGCAGCTTCCGCGCGCGGCAGATAATGGGGTGGCTGTGGCAGCGCGGAGCGGATTCCTTCGACGCGATGTCGGACCTCGGGGCAGGGCTCCGGGCCGACTTGAAGAATCACTTTAACATTAGCCCGACGCCGGACGCGACCGTCGCGCGCTCCACCGACGGCACGCGCAAGCTTTTGGTCACGCTCGGCGATGGCGAAGCGATAGAGAGCGTGATCATCCCGGCCGGCGAGCGCGTCACGCTCTGTCTTTCGAGCCAGGCCGGATGCGCGATGGCGTGCGAGTTCTGTGCGACCGCGATGATGGGGCTTCATCGCAACCTGACCGCGGCCGAGATAGTCGGCCAGATTGCCGCCGCGCGGCGCGAGCTCGGGCCCGGCGAACAGCTCACCAACTACGTTTTCATGGGGATGGGCGAGCCGCTTGCCAACTACCCGCGTCTGATGCGCGCGCTCGCGATCATGACCTCGGCGTGGGGGATGGGAATCTCGCCCCGGCGCGTTACAGTCTCGACCGTGGGGCTGGTGCCTGCGATGGACCGGCTGCTGGCCGAGTTTCCGTCGGTCAACCTGGCGGTGTCGCTGCACGCGGCGACGGACGAGCTGCGCGACCGGCTCGCGCCGATCAATCTGCGCTATCCGCTGAAGCAGCTGATCGACGCATGCCGCGCCTTGCCGATCAAACGACGCGATCGCGTGACGTTCGAATACGTGATGCTGGCCGGAGTTAATGACTCACCCGCGGATGCGCGCCGGCTGGTCCGGCTTTTGGGCCAGCTCAAGGCCAAGGTGAATCTGATCATTTTCAACCCCTTTTCGGGCGCGCGGTTCGCGCCGTCCGCGCGCGCCGCGGTAGAGGGCTTTCAAGCAATACTTCGGCAAGGTAACTTGACCGCTACAATCCGCGAGAGCCGGGGCCAGGATATCGCAGCCGCCTGCGGCCAGTTGTACGCCGAGCGGCAAGCGGGCTGAAGGAGCAGGGCGGTAATGGGCAAGACGGTGCTGGGCGTGATCGGCGGGAGCGGCTTCTACCAGATGAAGGGGCTGAGCGCCGTCGAGCAGGTCGATCTTCACACGCCGTTCGGCCCTCCCTCCGACCCGTTCTTCCGCGGCAAGCTCGGCGAGTGCGACGTTGTGTTCCTCTCGCGCCACGGCCGCGGCCATCGCCTGATGCCCTCCGAGCTGAATTTTCGCGCTAACATCTACGGGATGAAGCAGCTCGGCGTCGATCATCTGGTTTCGGTCAGCACCGCCGGGAGCATGAAGGAGGAGCTGCGGCCGGGCGACCTCGTGGTGCCCGACCAATTCATAGATCACACCTACAAACGGCCGGCGAGCTTTTTCGGCGGCGGGATCGTCGCACACGTTTCGCTTGCCGACCCGGTATGCGCGGCGCTCGCGCGCGAGGTGGCCGAGTCCGCGGGCGAAAGCGGCACGACCGTCCATCGCGGCGGCGTTTACATCTGTATCGAGGGGCCGCAGTTCTCGACCCGCGCCGAGTCGAACCTCTATCGGCGCTGGGGCGCCGACGTCATCAGTATGACGGCGATGCAGGAAGCGCGGTTGGCGCGCGAGGCGGAGATGTGTTACGCGGCGCTGGTGCTGGTAACCGATTACGATTGCTGGCACGAAAGCGTCGCCGCGGTCGATATCGGCGAGATCCTGCGCGTGATGAAACTTAACGTCGAGCACGCGCAGAACGCGATCGCAGTGCTCGCGCGGCGGATCGCGGCGCGCACGCGCGATTGCGCGTGTCCGCACGCGCTCAAGGACGCGATCATCACCGACCGCGCGGTGATTCCGCCCAAGATGGCCGCCGATCTGCGGCCGATAATCGGCAAGTATCTGCAATGAACCGACTGAAGATGCATTTGAGCACAGCGAGGAGCGCGATGATCCAGCGTCGGGGGGATTGCGTCGAATGAGTATCGTTGTGGTCGGCTCCGTCGCCTACGACACGATCGAGACCCAGCAGGGCAGGGCCGATGACGTGCTGGGCGGATCCACCAGCTATTTTGCCCTGGCGGCGCGCTTCTTTTCGCCGGTCAGCATCGTGGGCGCAATCGGCACCGATTTTCGCGCCGAAGACCTGCGCCTGTTCACCGAGCGCAATATCGACGTGCGCGGCCTCGCGCGCCGGGACGGGCTGACGATGCGCTGGCATGGGCGCTATCACGAGGATATGAACAAGCGTGACACGCTGGGACTAGCGCTTAACGTGTTCTCGGACTTCGCTCCCGACCTTTTGCCCGATCAGTGCCGCGCCGACTACGTCTTCCTCGGCAACATCGCGCCCGAACTGCAAAGCCGCGTGCTTTCGCAGGTGCACAGCCCCCGGGTCGTCGCCGCCGACACGATGAACCACTGGATCGAAAACGAACGGCCGGCGCTGATGCGCCTGCTCGCCCGCGTCAACATCCTGACGCTGAACGACGACGAGGCGCGCATGCTGACGGGCGAGCACAACCTGGTGCGCGCCGGCCGCGCAATTCTCAAGATGGGCCCCGATACCGTGCTGGTGAAGCGCGGCGAGTACGGCGTGCTGCAATTCAGCGCGGATTCGATGTTCGCGGTGCCCGCGTACCCGCTTGAAGAAGTAATCGACCCGAGCGGCGCGGGCGACACTTTCGCCGGCGGCTTCATGGGTTTCCTCGCGCGCCACGCGAGCGTGGCCGAGCCGGTCCTGCGCACCGCCGTGGTTTACGGCAGCGTGCTCGCCTCGTTCGTGGTCGAGCGGTTTTCGCTCGAGCGCCTGGTGAGCCTGACCTGGGAGGAAATCGACCAGCGCTACCGCGCCTTCATCGAGCTTACCGATTCGCAGTACACGCGATGGAACTCTCGATAGTTGTTCCGCTCTATAATGAACGGGACAACCTCTCTCCGCTGCACGAGGAACTCGTGCGCGTGCTGGGCGCGGCCGGCGCCAGCTACGAGATGCTATTCGTCGACGACGGCTCGACCGACGGCAGCGCCGAGGTGCTGCGCGCAATCAAGGCCGGGGACGAGCACGTGCGCGTGCTGCGGCTTGCGCGCAATTCGGGCCAGACTGCGGCGCTCGCCTGCGGACTGCGCGAGGCCGCCGGCGACGTGGTGGTCGCGATCGACGGCGACGGCGAAAACGATCCGGCGGATATCCCGCGCCTGCTAGCCAAGCTCGCCGAGGGCTACGACCTGGTGAGCGGATGGCGCACCGGGCGATGGGCCGGGGCGCGGCTGAGCCGCCGGCTCCCGTCGATCGCCGCCAATCGGCTGATCTCGTGGATGACCGGCGTGCGGCTGCACGACTATGGTTGCACGCTGAAAGCCTACCGGCGCGACCTGGCGCATCGCCTGATGCTCTACGGCGAGATGCATCGCTTCGTCCCCGCGATCGCCGCCGAGCAGGGCGCGCGAATCGCGGAGGTGGAAGTGGGTTTTCGCCCGCGCCGCGCCGGCAAGTCGAAATACGGCCCGGGACGCATCGTGCGCACTCTCCTGGACCTTTTGACGGTCAAGTTTCTCTCGGGCTACTCGACGCGGCCGATTCAGGTCTTCGGCGCGATCGGCCTGGTGCTGGGCCTGATCGGAGCGGTCTGGACGGCTATACTCGTGTTCGAGAAGATCGCGCTGGGGCGGCCGCTGCACGATCGTCCGGCGCTGCTGCTGGCGATTCTGATGGTGATCGTGGGCGTTCAGTTCATCAGTATCGGGCTGTTGGGAGAGATGCTGGCGCGCACGTACCACGAATCGCAGGACAAGCCGGTTTACGTGATCAAGGAAGAATTTTAAATCCTCGGGGGAATTCCAAAGCCCCGGATTACCGAGTCCGCGGCTTGGCAAACAAATGAATATCGCAGTCGTGGGTACGGGCTATGTGGGATTGGTGAGCGGCACCTGCTTTGCCGAGAGCGGCAACGAGGTCATCTGCGTCGATATCGATGCCGCGCGCATCGAACGGCTTAGGGCCGGCCACGTGCCGATTTATGAGCCGGGGCTCGAAGAGCTGGTGCGGCGCAATGTCAAGGAGGGCCGCCTGAGCTTCACCACCGAAATCAGGGAAGCGGTCGCCGCCGCGATGGTGTCGTTCATCGCGGTCGGTACGCCCATGAGCAAGACCGGGGCGGCGGACTTAAACGGCGTGATGCGCGCCGCCGAGGAGGTCGCTGGGGCGGCCGTCGGCTACCATATCGTTGCGATTAAAAGCACGGTTCCGGTCGGCACCAACGACCGCGTGCGCGAAATCGTGGCCCGGGCCGCTGCCCATCGCATCGACGTCTGCTCCTGTCCCGAGTTCCTCAAGGAGGGTTCGGCGATCGAGGACTTCATGCGGCCCGACCGGGTGGTGATCGGATCGACGAGCGAACAGGCAACCGCGATTCTGCGCGAATTGCACGCCGCCTTCCTGCGCACCGACAATCCGGTGATCGTGATGGATCCGCGCTCGGCAGAGCTGACCAAGTACGCGTCCAACGCGATGCTGGCGATGCGCATCTCGTTCATCAACGAGATGGCGAACCTGTGCGAAGCCGTGGGCGCGGAAATCAGCGACGTGCGGCGCGGGATGGGTTCGGACCGGCGCATCGGGTCGCAATTCCTCTTCCCCGGCGCCGGCTATGGGGGTTCCTGCTTTCCCAAAGACGTGCAGGCGCTGATTCACAGCGCCTCCGAACACCAGCTCGATTTCTCGCTGCTGCGCGCGACCGACGAGGTCAACGTGCGGCAGAAGCGGATTATCGCCGAGCGCGTCAAGCAGCACTTCGGTCCCGACCTTCGCGGCCGCAGCTTCGCGGTGTGGGGGCTGGCCTTCAAGCCGCGCACGGACGACATGCGCGAAGCGCCGTCGCTCACGGTGATCGAGGAATTGCTGGCGGCGGGAGCGAGCGTGCGCGGGCACGATCCCGAAGCGCTCGAGAGCGCGCGCCGGATTTTCGGTGACCGGATCACCTATCACGAAAACAACTACGAGACGCTGGCGGGGACCGACGCGCTGATCATCCTCACCGAATGGCCCGAGTTCCGCCATCCGAATTTCCAGCGCATTCGCTCGATGCTCAAGTCGCCGGTCATCTTCGATGGGCGCAATCTCTACGATCCGGCCCTGATGAAAGCGCTCGAGTTGCGTTACTACTCGATTGGCCGGCGGCCGATCTAGCCGGGCCCAAGGGGAATTGGAATGCGAATATTGGTCAGCGGTGGAGCCGGCTTTATCGGCTCCCATACGGTTGACGCGCTGATCGCCGCGGGCGGTCATGAGATCTCGATCATCGACGATCTCTCGGCCGGCAAACGCGGGCAGATAAATCCGCGCGCGCGCTTTTACCAGACCGACGTGCGCGACGCCGCCGCCGTGCGCGCCATGTTCGAGCGCGAGCGGCCGGAAATCCTGGTGCATCTGGCGGCGCAGATGGACGTGCGGCGCTCGGTCGCCGACCCGGCCTTCGACGCGCAGGTGAACCTGGTCGGCTTCCTCAACCTGATCGAGGCCGGACGCGCCAACGGATTGCGCCGGGTCGTCTTTTCCTCGACCGGCGGCGCGATCTATGGCGAACAGGAAAGCTTCCCCTGCAACGAGGATCACCCGTTGCGTCCGGTCAGCCCCTATGGAGTAGCCAAGCTGGCGACGGAAAAGTACCTGTTTTTCTATCACGTGCAGTACGGAATCGATTACGTCGCGATGCGCTACGCCAACGTCTATGGTCCGCGCCAGGATCCGCACGGCGAGGCCGGCGTGGTCGCCATCTTCTGCGGACGCATCCTCGAGGATCGACCCGTAACCGTCTATGGCGACGGCAATCAGACGCGCGACTATGTCTTTGTCGGCGACGTGGTGCGTGCGAACGTGGCCGCCGTGGCGAGCACCGTCTCCGGCGCTTTCAATATCGGCACGGGCATCGAGACCAATGTCAACCAGCTTTACGCGGCGCTCGCGCAGATAGCCGGAACGAGCCGCGCGCCCGAGTACGGTCCGGCGCGGCCGGGCGAGCAGATGCGGTCGGTTATCCTGCCCGCGCGTGCGCAAAAAGAGCTTGGATGGCGCCCGCAGGTGGAATTGCCGGAAGGTCTGGCAGAGACCCTGCGCTACTTCAGAGAGCGCGCGTCGCACTAGCCGAAAAATGCTATGCTGGGGCTTGGACCGGCCGCCATGGGGGCGGCCGTCGCTTTACTTGATGACCCACTTCGCCGTATGACCGACCCCGCGCTCATCCGCAATTTCTCAATCATCGCGCACATCGATCACGGCAAGTCGACCCTCGCCGATCGTCTGCTCGAGCGCACCGGGGCGCTCAGCAAGCGCGAACTCAAGGAGCAGTTCCTTGACTCGATGGACCTCGAGCGTGAGCGTGGAATCACGATCAAGGCGCGCTCGGTGCGGCTGAGCTACGCTGCGCGCGACGGCAAATCCTACGTGCTTAACCTGATCGACACTCCCGGCCATGTCGATTTCGCCTACGAGGTTTCGCGCAGCCTCGCCGCCTGCGAAGGCGCGCTGCTCGTGGTCGACGCGAGCCAGGGCGTCGAGGCGCAGACGCTAGCCAACGTTTACATGGCGCTCGACCACGGGCTGGAAATCGTGCCCGTGATCAACAAGATCGATTTGCCCGGCGCCGACGTCGACCGCACGCGCGCAGAAATCGAGGAGATCATCGGACTCGACGCGTCCAACGCGATCCTGGCGAGCGCCAAGGAGGGCATCGGCATCGAAGAGGTGCTCGAAGCGGTGGTCGAACGGATTCCTCCGCCGCCCGTCGCTCCCGGCGCTCGCACCCGCGGCCTCATCTTCGACAGCTGGTACGACGTTTACCAGGGCGCGATCGGCCTCGTTCGCGTGTTCGACGGCGAGTTGCGCCGCGGCATGAAGGTGCATCTGATGGGCACCGGCAAGACGGGCGAGGTGCTGCGGCTGGCGCATTTCACGCCGTTCGAGGCCGAGGTCGAGGAACTGGGGCCGGGCGAAGTCGGGATGGTCGCGGCCAATATCAAGACCGTGGCCGACATGCGCGTCGGCGATACCATCACCAGCGCCGAGCAGCCGGCGGCCGAGCCGCTGGCGGGGTTCAAGAAACTCAAGCCGATGGTCTTCGCCGGGCTTTATCCGACCGAAGCCAACCAGTACGGGGCGCTGCGCGACGCGATCGACAAGCTCAAGCTCAATGACGCAAGCCTCATCTTCGAGCCTGAAAGCTCGCAGGCGCTGGGCTTCGGCTTTCGCGCCGGATTCCTCGGCCTGCTGCACATGGAGATTGCGCAGGAACGGCTCGAACGCGAGTTCGGGCTCAACCTGGTCGTCACTGCGCCGACCGTCGAGTACCGCGTCCGCAAGCAGGACGGCGCGGTCGTGATGGTGGACAATCCATCGCAGCTGCCCGACGAGTCGACGATCGAAGCGATCGAGGAGCCTTTCATCCTGGCTTCGATCCACGTGCCGCAGGAGTACCTGGGCGCGGTGATGAGTCTCTGCGAGGAGCGGCGCGGCGTGCAGCGCGACCTGAAGTTTGCCGGACGCGGCCGCGCGCTGCTGCACTACGAGATGCCGCTCGCCGAGGTGGTTTTCGATTTTTACGATCGCCTGAAGTCGGTCAGCCGCGGCTACGCATCGCTCGATTATGAATTTCTGGACTTCCGGCCGGAGTCTCTGGTTAAATTGGACCTTCGGATCAACGGAGAAGTGCTCGATGCGCTCTCCGTGATCGTGCATCGCGACCGTGCCTATGAGCGTGGGCGGACGCTGTGCGAAAAGATGCGCGAGCACATCCCGCGGCAGATGTTCGAAGTAGCTATCCAGGCCTCGATCGGGGCCAAGATTATCGCGCGCGAAAGCGTCAAGGCGCTGCGCAAGAACGTGACCGCGAAATGCTACGGCGGCGACATCACACGCAAGCGCAAGCTGTTGGAAAAGCAGAAAGAGGGTAAAAAGCGGATGAAGCAAGTGGGCAAGGTCGAAATTCCCCAGGAGGCGTTCCTGGCCCTGCTCAAAGTCGGAGAGTAAGGCTTCACCGTGGCTTCTCCCGTCAACCTCCGCAAACCTGGCCCCGGCGAGAGTTCGCCGCCGTCCGCGGCGAACACCGTCGAACCGCACAGCTCAGAAACTCGCGAATGGATCGAGGCGATCGTCGTCGCCTTCCTGCTCGCGATCGTGCTCCGCACCTTTCTGGTCCAGGCCTACAAGATACCGTCGGGATCGATGGAGCCGACGCTCGCGATCGGCGACCATATCATGGTCAACAAGATTCGCTACGGCCTGCGGATGCCGGATTCGCTCTTCGGCCTTACGCCGTTCGCCGCCGAGATTCCGTACGGGCACTACCTGGTCCATTTTGCCGAGGTCCATCGCGGCGACGTGGTGGTCTTCGTCTTCCCGCTCGATCCGAGCAAGGACTTCATCAAGCGCGTGATTGGAATCGGCGGTGACACGGTCCAGGTGAAAAACGGCGTGGTCTTCCTCAACGGCGCGCCGATGCCCGATCCGCACGCGCACTTCGAGGTTGCGCCGGGCGAGCGATCGCCATACTCGCCCCGCGACAACTACGGTCCGGCGGTGGTGCCGGCCGGCCAGTACCTCATGATGGGGGACAATCGCGACCGGAGCTACGACGGCCGCTTCTGGGGATTCGTGAAGCTCGACCAGGTCGAAGGCCGCGCCATGTTCATATATTGGTCGTGGGGTGCTGACAGTCAGTCGTTCCTGGGGATACGTTGGAACAGGTTTGGGATGGCGGTCAGATAGCGCGGAGCGCAGGGGGAGTGCCAGTGTCGGATGAATCGATAGACCGGGTGGGGGCGCTGCTCGAGCAACTGGGCGCACGGTTCGAGCTGGTGCTGGAAGCCGTCTCCGGATTCGGCGGGCGGCTGGAAGCGGTGCGCGAGGAGATTTTCAACCAGTTCACCGAAGTCGGCCGGCAAATCCGCTTCCTCTCAGAGCAGATCGCCGAGAACCGCGACGCGATTGCGGGCGTGCGCTCCGATCTCGGCGCCGAAATCGTGCGCCTGGGCGAAACGCTGGGCGCGACGCGGGTCGAGTTTCGCGAACAGTTGAGCGCGCTCAAACTGGCGCTGCAGAACGAGATGGGCGTGCGCGCCGCGCAGGCGCGCGACCAGCTTTCCGAGGAAGTCTCGCGCCGCGCCGAGGCGGTCCGTATCCAGCTCGGCCAGGAAATCGATGTCCTGCGCGAGAGCCTGCGCGCGGACGGATCGCGCCGCGTAATCGGCGACGCCGCAGCGCAGCTCAAGGCCGACGTCATCAATGCCGCCGAGTCGGTCACCAAGAAACTCTCGGCCGAGCTCAAGCATACCAACAAGGCGGTCGCCGACCTGGCCCGCAAGTTCGAGCGCTTCGACGACCGGATCACTATCCAGAGCCGCGACCAGGAGCAGCGAGTGCGCAAGCTTGAGCGGAGCGGCCGCAAGGCGGGTTAAGGCCGTTCAAGCGATACATTTATTAACAGGGCGAGGTTATCCACAGGATCGCTTGGAACGATCTTAAATATAACTCCGCCTGATTCGCGCGCCTCCTTGACCCAAACCCGATCGCGGGCGGAAAATGAAGATGGACCTTTAACCCGCCACAGAGAGGGCGGAAAGGGTGAAACGATGGAATCGCATTTGTCAGTACCCGGCTGCGCCCGCAGACGGGTGTTTTTTTGCGCCGCGCCGCCATCGGCGTCCGCAGGCGCGAGCGCAAGCGGATCGGCGCGCGCGCAAGGATGAGCGCGCAGGCGAACTTCAAGCCGGCGCTGGCGCTCGACGCTGGCGCGATCGCGCGCTCGGTCAAGCGCATCGCGCACGAGATCCTCGAGCGCAATGAAGGCGCGGCCAATATCGTCCTGGTCGGCGTCGTGCGCCGCGGCGCGCATCTCGCTGAACGGTTGGCCGACGCAATGGCAGAAGGCGGCAAACGCGCAGTGCCGGTCGGCACGCTCGACATCTCCTCGTATCGGGACGACGGGCGCGGCGCGCCGGGCGATCCGCGCCTGCTCGGTCGCGATATCGCCTTCGCGCTCGATCGCAAGCGCGTGGTGCTGGTCGACGACGTGCTTTACACCGGACGCACCGTGCGCGCGGCGCTTGACGCGCTGGCCGACCTCGGCCATCCGGAATCGATCCAGCTGGCCGTGCTCGTGGATCGCGGCGAGCGCGAACTGCCGATCCGCGCCGACTATGTCGGGCGCAATATCGAGGCGCCGCGCGACCAGCGGGTTTACGTGCGCCTGGCAGAGGTCGACGGCGTTGACGAGGTCGTGATCGGCGGGGCCAAGCGGGGGGCGGCGGCTTGAGTGTCGCTCTGAATACGATGGCGCGCCTTGGGAAAAACGACATCGTTTCGATCGAAGACCTGACGACGGCGGATATCGAACGGATTTTCGAGCTGGCGGACTCGTTCGCCACCGGCCTCGAGCGCGGCGAGACGCTCGATCGCGCCCACGGCCTTATCATGGCCACGCTCTTCTACGAGCCATCCACGCGCACGCGCCTGAGCTTCGAATCCGCGATGCATCGGTTGGGCGGCGCGGTCATCAGCTCGCCCGACATGCACGCCTCCTCCGCCGCCAAGGGCGAGACCCTGGCCGATACCGTGCGCGTGGTCGGCGCGTACGCCGACGTTATCGTGGTGCGCCATCCGCGCGACGGCGCCGCGCGAGTCGCGGCCGAGTATGCGCCATGCCCGGTGATCAACGCGGGCGACGGTAGCCGCGAGCATCCGACCCAGACGCTTTGCGACCTCTACATCCTGCGCCGCAAGAAGGGCCATCTGCGGGGGCTGACGGTGGCGATCTGCGGCGATTTGAAATTCGGCCGCACGGTCCATTCTCTGATTTACGCGCTGGCGCGCTTCGGCGCCAATATCGTGGCCGTGCCGTACAACGGGATGAATGTCCCGGACTACGTGCTCGAGCGGATCGCCGCGGAGAGCAGGTACGGGCTTTCGACCGTCTCGATGGAAGAGTTGCGCTCGCTGGCGGGCGGGATCGACGCGCTCTACCTGACGCCCAACGCGCCGCATCAGATGGCGCTCTTCACCTCCGACATGCCGCTTGAAGGCGCGTTGCCGGCGGCGGCGGCGCCCGCCGCGCTCGACGCTTTTTACCTGACGCGTCTGCAGCGCGAGCGGATGGACGACAAGGAGGCCGCGGGCGGCGGGTACGGCCATTTCGACGCGCGCGCGCTCAAGACCAGCCGCACGCACGAAGCGGTGGTGATGCATCCGCTGCCGCGCACCGATGAACTGGCCTATGAACTCGACGCCGACCCGCGCGCGGTGTACTTCGAGCAGGCCGCCGCCGGGGTGCCGGTGCGGATGGCGCTCATCGCGTGGTTGCTCGAACAGGACGGCGCCGAACGCGTGCGCCCGGCCGCGCCGCCGGCCGCGATTCGCTTCAAGTCGCATCCGGCCCCGCGCTGTCCCAACCCGGGATGTATCAGCCGCCACGAGGGCGCGTACCTCTCTCCGCGCTTTCGGCTGGGCCGTTCGACCGACGCCTCGACGCTGCCGCTGGTATGCGAGTTCTGCGAACGCGAGCTCAAGATCGATTTCGTCGGTAACGCGCGCACGCGGCGTTACTACCGCTTCGACCGCAATCTCTACGGATACGTGCGCAGCTGGATCGAAGAGGGGTCGCTCGCGGTGTTCGAGAGCGTCAAGCAGGCGGAGGAGAGCGGTTACGAACCCTACCGCCGCGGCCCGCAACGCGAAATCATGAATGCCGAGGAAGTGGCGGCGGCCTGCCGCGCGCTGGCCGCGCAAATCTCTGCCGACTTGCCCGACCTCGCCTCGGTCACGATCGTCGGCGTGGTCAGCCACGGCGCGATGCTCGCGATGCGCCTGCGCGATCTGATCGAGGCCGAGTCCCACGTGCGTCCGCCGTGCGTCGCACTCGACGTCTTCGGCGGTGAGGCGGCGTTCCATCCGCTCGACGGCAGCGGAGGCGGTCCGCTCGAAGTGGAAGATCGGACGATCGTGCTGGTTGACGACGTCATCAACAGCGGATGGACCGTGCAGCGCGCGATGACGGCGCTATGGCAACGCGGCCGGCCCGCCGCGGTCAAGCTCGCGGTGCTGATCGATCGCGGCCATCGCGCCGTTCCGATCCGTCCCAACTACGTCGGCAAGAATATCCCCACCGCGCGCGCCGAGCGCGTGCAGGTGCGCCTGGCCGCCCCCGAAGGCGCCGCTCCCGGCCGCGCCCGAACGCAGGACCGCGTGGTCGTCTACTCGATGGTCGAATCGCTCAAGGAGGGAGAGGCCGCCGGATGAGCCGAATTGTGCTGCGCGGCGGGCGGCTAATCGATCCGGCGCGCGAAGTCGACGAGAGCTGCGACTTGCTGATTGACGAGGGCGTGGTCGAAGCGATCGAGCCGCCGGGTCGGCTGGGCGAGGTCGAGGGCGCGACCGTGATCGACGCGGCGGGATGCTGGGTCGTGCCGGGGCTCGTCGACCCGCACGTCCATCTGCGCGACCCGGGTTTCCCGGAGAAGGAAACGATCGCAAGCGGGTTGCGCGCAGCGGCGGCCGGCGGCTTTTGCACGATCGCCGCGATGGCGAATACGTCGCCGGTCAACGACCGTCCCGAGGTGACGCGCTACATGCTCGAGCAGGCCGCGGCCGCGCGCGCGACGCGCCTGATTCCCGTCTCTGCCGTGACGCGAGGGCTCGGCGGCCGCGAAACGGTGGACTTTGCCGCGATGGCCGAAGCCGGCGCGCGCCTTTTCTCGGACGACGGAATTCCGATCGACGAACAGGCCGTGCTGGCGCGCGCGATGGAAGAGGTCGCGAAGCTGGGGTTCGCGATCTCGCTGCACGAGGAGGACCGCGCGCTTACCGACAAAGGCGCGATCAACGCGGGCGAGGTCTCGAAGCATCTCGGCGTCGCCGGCGCGCCGGCCGCGGCCGAAACCGAGCGCATCCGGCGCGACCTGGCGCTGGCGATTGGCACCGGCGCGCCGGTCCATATAGCGCACGTATCTACCGCGCGCTCTATCGATCTCATCCGCGCCGCCCGCAAGCAGGGCGCGCAGGTCACCTGCGAAGCGACGCCGCATCATTTCACGCTCGACGATCGCGCGGTGCTGCGATGGGGCCCCAATGCCAAGATGGCGCCGCCGCTGCGCGCGGCCCGTGATGTCGAGGCCGTGGTAGCGGCGATCGCCGACGGCACGATAGATATGATCGCGACCGATCATGCGCCGCACGATCCGCACTCCAAGCGGATGGAGCGGCTGGCGGGTTTGTTCAGCGCGGAGCACGACTGCGGGCGCCTCGGCGAAAGCGACGGCGAGGCGCTGACCAAGGCCGCCAACGGCGTCGTGGGGCTCGAAACCGCGCTCGGGCTTGCGCTCGCGCTGGTCCATCGCGGCGCGATCGGTCCGGCGCGGATGGTCGAACTGATGTCGCTCGGGGGGGCGCGGTTGCTGAGAATTGAAGGCGGCACGCTGGAGGAAGGCGCGCGCGCCGATGTCACGCTAATCGATCCGAATATGGAATGGACGGTGGAACCGGCGAAATTCATTTCAAAGAGCCGTAACAGCCCGTTTGCCGGGCGGCGGTTGAAAGGCAGGGCGATCTTGACCATGGTCGCGGGCGACGTGGTTTACGACGGCAGAGCGGAGATGCGAGCGTGAGCGCATCGCGCGAAGCAATCCTGGCGCTGGCCGACGGCAGGGTCTTTCGCGGCCGCGCTTTTGGCGCGATCGGCGAGACCGTGGGTGAGATGGTCTTCAACACCGCGATGACCGGTTATCAGGAAGTGCTGACCGATCCATCCTACAAGGGACAGATCGTGTGCATGACCTACCCAGAGATCGGCAACGTGGGTATAAATGCCGACGACGCAGAGTCCGCGGGCGTTCATGTCGAGGGCTTCGTGGTCAAAGATTACCGCCCGCGGCCGTCGAACTGGCGCTCGGAGATGACGCTCGGCGAGTATCTCGAACGCGCGGGCGTGCCGGGAATCGAGGGAATCGACACCCGCGCGCTGGTGCGACACATCCGCACCCACGGCGCGCAGGAGGCGGTGATTTCGAGCGTCACGCTCGACGCCGACGCACTGGTCGCGCGCGCCAAGGCCTCACCCGGACTGGTGGGCCACGACCTGGTGAAGGAGGTAACCTGCGCCGAGCCCTACGATTGGGATCTCGGCGATTGGGAACTCGGAGCCGGCTACCGGCGGCCCTCGAAGGAAGAGATGCGCGACGCGCCGCTGGTCGTAGCTCTCGACTACGGAATCAAGCGCAACATCCTGCATCGCCTGGTTGCAAGCGGCTTTCGCGTGCGCGTGCTGCCGGCGACCGCAACCGCAGACGACATCCTCGCGCCCAATCCCGACGGCGTTTTTCTCTCCAATGGCCCGGCGGATCCGGCGGCGCTGCCTTACGCGAGCGAGGCCGTGCGCGGCGTGCTCGGACGCAAACCGATCTTCGGGATTTGCCTCGGCCATCAGATTCTGGGTCTCGCGCTGGGCGGGCGCACCTACAAGCTCGGCTTCGGCCATCATGGCGCCAACCATCCGGTGATGGATCTGCGTACGCACAAGGTCGAAATCACGTCGCAGAACCATGGCTTCGCGGTCGACGCCGAATCGCTCCAGCGACGCGCGGAGCTGTCGCATCTCAATCTCAATGACAAGACGGTCGAGGGACTGCGCGGAGTCGGGATGCCGTTTTTCTCCGTGCAGTACCATCCGGAAGCGTCGCCAGGACCGCACGACGCGGGTTACCTGTTCGCGCGCTTTCGCCGGCTGGTCGAGGAATTCCCGCGCTCGGGCGCAGAGGCGCTCGACCGTATCGCGGCTGAAGAGCGCGGCGCCGCCCTGGACGTCTGATGCCGCTACGCAAGGATCTGAAATCGGTGCTGCTGATCGGCTCGGGTCCGATCGTGATCGGCCAGGCCTGCGAGTTCGACTACTCGGGCACGCAGGCGCTCAAGGCGCTCCGCGAGGAAGGTCTAAGACTCATCCTGGTCAACTCGAATCCGGCCACGATCATGACCGACCCGGAGTTGGCGGATCGCACCTATATCGAGCCGATGACCGCGGCGGCGCTCGAACGGATTATCGCCCGCGAGCACCCCGACGCGCTCCTGCCCACGGTCGGCGGCCAGACCGCGCTCAACCTGGCGATCGAGCTTGCCGAAAGCGGCGTGCTCGAGCGTTACGGCGTCGAACTAATCGGCGCAAAGCTCGCCGCGATCAAGAAGGCCGAGGACCGCGACCTCTTCAAGCAGGCGATGATCGCGATCGGGCTCCAGGTGCCGGAGTCCGGCGTTGCGCACTCGCATGAAGAGGCCGACGCGATCCGCGCGCGCCTCGGACTTCCGCTCATCATCCGGCCCTCGCGCACGCTCGGCGGCACCGGCGGCTCGATCGCGCGCGATCCCGCTGAGTACCGCGCCAAGGTCCAGTGGGGCATGGAGATGTCGCCCAACCACGAGGTGCTGATCGAACAATCGGTCGAGGGCTGGAAGGAATACGAACTGGAAGTGATGCGCGACGGGGCAGACAACGTCGTGATCGTCTGCTCGATCGAGAATTTAGACCCGATGGGCGTGCATACGGGCGATTCGATCACGGTGGCGCCGGCACAGACGCTGACCGACAAGGAATATCAGATCATGCGCGACGCCGCGCTCCGCATCATTCGCGAGATCGGCGTCGATACCGGAGGGTCAAATATCCAGTTTGCGATCGATCCCAGGAGCGGGCGCATGGTGGTGATCGAGATGAATCCGCGCGTCTCGCGCAGTTCGGCGCTGGCCTCCAAGGCCACCGGCTTTCCGATCGCCAAGATCGCGGCGCGCCTGGCGGTGGGCTACCGCCTCGACGAGATTCCCAACGACATCACGCGGATGACCCCCGCCTGCTTCGAACCCACCATCGACTACGTGGTAACCAAGATTCCGCGTTTCGCGTTCGAGAAGTTCCGCGGCGCGGCCGACGAGCTCGGACCGCAGATGAAGTCGGTGGGCGAGGCGATGGCGATCGGCCGCACCTTCAAGGAATCGCTGCAGAAGGCGCTCCGGTCGCTGGAGATCGGCTCGTGGGGGCTCGAAAGCCGCACGGCCGGGCTGCGCGCGGCGGCCGCTCTCGCTACCGTCCGCGCCCATCTTTCGCTGCCCAACAGCCATCGGCTCTACTATCTCGCCGACGCGGTGCGCCTGGGCATGGCGCGCGAGGAGATCCATCAGCTGACCGGCATCGACCCGTGGTTTATCGACGCAATCGCCGAGATCGTCGAGAGCGAAGCGCGAATCAGGAACGGTCCGCTCGACGCGGCGCTGCTCCGCGAGGCCAAGGAGGCCGGCTTCTCCGATCGCCGAATCGCTGATCTCACGGGCCTCGACGAGGCCGCGGTGGCGCTCAGGCGGCGCAAAGCGGGCGTGACGCCCGTGTTCAAGGCGGTCGACACCTGCGGCGCCGAATTCCAGGCCTTCACGCCCTATCTCTATTCGACCTACGAGGGCGAGGACGAGGCGCCGCCCGACGCTCGCCCCAAGGTGATGATTCTCGGCGGCGGCCCCAACCGTATCGGCCAGGGGATCGAGTTCGACTACTGCTGCGTGCACGCGAGTCTCGCACTCAAGGAAGCCGGCTTCGAGACGATCATGGTCAATTGCAATCCGGAGACGGTCTCGACCGACTACGACATCTCCGACCGCCTCTACTTCGAACCGCTGACGTTCGAGGACGTCTTGGCGATCGCCGAGCGCGAGCGCCCGACCGGCGTGATCGTGCAGTTCGGCGGGCAGACGCCGCTCAAGCTCGCCGTTGCGCTGGAGCAGGCAGGCGTGCCGATCCTCGGCACCTCGCCGGATGCCATCGATCGCGCCGAGGATCGCGAGCGCTTCAATACCCTGGTCGACAAGCTCGGCCTCAAGCAGCCGCGCGGGGTGCTGACGCGCGGTCTTGACCAGGCGATTCGCGGGGCGGCGGAAATCGGCTACCCGGTGCTGATCCGCCCGTCGTACGTGCTCGGCGGACGCGCAATGGAAGTCGTCGCCGACGAGGCCGGATTGCGCCGCTACATCGAGCAGGCGTTGCTCGCGTCCGAAGAACGCCCGCTGCTGGTCGATCGCTACCTCCAGGGCGCGATCGAGGTCGATGTCGACGCGATCAGCGACGGCCAGACCGTGGTAATCGGCGGCGTGATGGAGCACGTCGAGCACGCCGGGATTCATTCCGGCGACAGCGCCTGCGCCCTGCCGCCGCGCACGCTCGACCGCGCGGCGCAGGAAGAATTGATGCGCCAGACGCGGATGCTGGCGCTCGAGCTCGGCGTCGTCGGCCTTCTCAACGTGCAGTTCGCGATCTTCGAGAGCGAAGTTTACATCCTCGAGGTCAACCCGCGAGCCTCGCGCACGATCCCGTTCGTCAGCAAGGCGATCGGCGTGCCGCTGGCCAAACTGGCGGCGCTGGTGATGGCCGGCAGGAAGCTCGCCGACCTTGGGTTCACGGCCGAGCGCACGCCCGACCACGTATCGGTCAAAGAGTCGGTGTTTCCTTTCGTGCGCTTCCCCGGCGTGGACACCATCCTCGGCCCCGAAATGAAATCGACCGGCGAAGTGATGGGGATCGACCGGACGTTCGCGATGGCCTTCGCCAAGGCCGAGCTGGCCGCATCGACCGATCTCCCCACGGACGGGCGCGTGTTTATCAGCGTGCGCGACGAGGACAAGACGGTGCTGGAGCCGATCGCGCGCGGACTCTCCACGATGGGCTTCGAGCTTGTGGCAACCGGCGGCACTGCGCGCCATATCGAGGGCGTGGGCATCGCGTGCGCCGTCGTCAACAAAGTCGCCCAGGGATCGCCTCACGTGGTCGACCTGATGCGCGACGGGAAGATCGCGATGGTAATCAACACGCCCGATGCGTCGGGCACGGCCGATTCGTTTTCGATCCGGCGCACGGCGCTCGAGATGCGCCTGCCGTTTTGCACCACGATGGCGGGCGCGCAGGCGGCGGTCGAGGGAATCGCAGCGCTTAAGGACAGACCCTTCGAGGTTCGCGCGCTGCAGGACTATCACTCGAACGGCGGCGCAGGGAAAAGCAATCGAGAAATAAACCGATGACCGCCTGCCGAAAGCGCCGCGCATAATCTGCCGCCGCCCTTCGATTCGCCCAATCTTCGCGCGCGATGCCGCTTGAGATGCAATCTCCGCTAAGCGCCCTTAGCGGAGTAGGGCCCAAGCGCGCTGCGGCGCTCGCCGAGCGCTCAGTCACCACCGTCGCCGACCTTCTTTTCAACCTTCCGCTGCACTACCAGGACTGGCGCTCGCGCACGCCGTTTGCGGAACTTAAGCCTGCGGCCTCCGTCGTCGTTGAAGGCCGTCTCGTCGGGCTCAAGGAGCGGCCGATGCGCGGGATGCGATGGCGGCGGATGGCGACCGCCTGGCTCGAAGGCGCGGACGGCGCCCGTGTCCGGGTGGTCTGGTTCAATCTGCCGGCCTATATGAAGGGGCGGATGCCTGAAGGCGAGCGGGTCGTGATGCACGGCCGCGTGAACGAGAGCCCCGACCGCGGATTGGAAATTGTCCATCCCGAGGTTTATCCGTTGGAGTCAGGCGCCCCGCCCGCGGTGCGTCCGGTGTACGGATTGCCTTCCGAGATTGGTCAGCGCGTCTATGCCGGGTTGATCGCGCAGGCGCTGGCCGCGATGCCCGCGCGCGTCGAGGGCGCGATGCCGGCCGCGCTGCGAGCCGAGGCCGGCGTGATGGCGCTCGGCGAGGCATTGCGGACGCTCCATCAGCCACCCGCCGACGCGGACCCCGCGAAGTTCGAGCTTGGAGACACGGCGGCTCATCGCGCGCTCGCCTTTGACGAGATGTTCGCGTTCCAGCTCGCGATGGCGATCGATCGCAGGCGTGCAGCACGGCGCACGGGCGCGCCGATGAACGTGCCGCCGCGCCTGACGGCGCGCCTGCTCGAAACGCTGCCGTTTACGCCCACGCGCGCGCAACTCCGTTCGATCGGCGAGATTGGTGCCGACCTTGCGCGAGCGCATCCGATGAACCGCCTGCTGATGGGCGACGTCGGCAGCGGCAAGACGTTGGTCGCGCTGTGGGCGGCGCTGCGCGCGGCCGAATCCGGATGGCAGGTCGCGATCATGGCGCCGACGGAACTGCTCGCCGAGCAACATTACCGGAGTTTCGTCGCGCTATGCGGCACGCTGGGCATGCCGGCCGCCCTGCTGCTCGGCAAGACTCCGCCGGCGGAGCGCATGCGGACGCTGCGTCTGCTCGCCTCCGGCGCGATTCCGATCGTCTTCGGCACGCACGCGCTCATCCAGGAAGGCGTCGCGCTCCGCAACCTGGGCCTGGCCATCATCGACGAGCAGCATCGCTTCGGCGTGTTCGATCGCGTGCGCCTGAAGGCCTTGGGCCCCACCGCTCACGTGCTGCTGATGACCGCGACGCCGATTCCGCGAAGCCTCGCGCTGACCCTGCTCGCCAATCTCGACATTTCGGCGCTCGACGAGATGCCGCCGGGACGAACGCCGGTACTGACTGAAATCTTCGGTGAGGACCAAATCGGCGAGGTCGACGCGATCGTCGGCGCCGAACTTCGGGCCGGACGGCGCGCCTTTTATATCGTTCCGCTGATCGAGAGCGAAGAGGACGGCGACGAGCGGCTGTCAGTTGCGGCAACCGCCAGGCGCCTGGGCGCGGGGCCGCTCGGCGCGTTCAGGATCGGCACGCTGCACGGCAGGATGCGCCCGGCGGACAAGGAGCGCACGATGCGCGCGTTTCGCGACGGCGGGCTCGATCTGCTCGTTTCGACTACGGTGGTCGAGGTCGGAATCGACGTACCCGAGGCGAGCGCGATCGTGGTGATCGCGGCGGAGCGCTACGGCCTTGCGCAATTGCATCAGTTGCGGGGCAGAGTGGGGCGGGGCGCCGCGGCGTCGCGATGCTGCCTCGTGGTGTCCAACGGCGAGGGCCCGCGCGCCCAGCAGGGGGTGCGCGCACGCCTTGAGGTGATGGTCCGAGCGGCCACCGGCGACGAGGTCGCCCGCGCCGACCTCGAACTGCGCGGCCCCGGCGATCTGCTCGGCGCGCGGCAAAGCGGCGCGTTGCCGCTACGCTTTGCCGATTTCATCCGCGACGGCCGGCTGATCGAGCAGGCGCGGGCGATGGCCGAGCGCTGGCTCGAACGCGATCCGGCCCTGGAGCTGCCGGAGTCGGCGGGAGCCCGCGCGGCGCTCATGCGAATGCTGGATTTCGGCTTCAGCCTCGGCGATGTAGGCTAGTCAGATGGCGCGGGCGAAATCCAAATCCGGGCGGCAGGGCGCAAAGCCGAAGATCAAGAGCCGCCGCGAAGTCTCCGCGGGCGGGCTCATCTGGTGCCGCCGCAGCGACGGATCGGTAAGCGTGGTGTTGGTGCGCCCGGCCGGCCGCAGCACCTGGGTGTTGCCCAAGGGACACCTCGAAGAGGGCGAGACGGTAGCGCAGGCTGCGATACGCGAGGCCCGGGAGGAGAGCGGCCTCACCGTGGGAGAGATCGAACCGCTCGGCGAAATCTCCTACGTTTATTCTTCGCGTGAGCGAGACCGCGACATGATCACGCGAATCTTCAAGCGGGTCCATTTTTTCCTGATGGAACATGCGGGCGGCGACATTTCAGCTCACGACGCCGAGACCGACGAAGTCGCGTGGCTGAGCCTCGAGGATGCGCTGGCGCGCGCAACCCATCCGAGCGAACAGGCGCTTATCGCCAAGGCTCGCGAGATGCTCGTGCTTAAGCGCCCGGCGGAGCAGCGACCCTGATCGTGCTCGCCCGCCACACTGCCGGTGCGAGGTCGGCCGACTGCACCGCGCCCGGACCGATGATCGCGAGCACCGACGTGCCGCGGCGCTCGACGTAGTGGAGCGGTGGAACGCCGCCGATCGCATTGCGCTCGAGGATTCCTTCATAGACCTGGCTGAACGCCGCCGCGCTCGTATCGTCGGCGAGCGCCACGATCCAGACCACCGTGGTTGCACCGCTCTCGTCCCGCAACACCGCCATCCGGTCTCCGCGCCAGCCGTTCGCGAGCCGGGCCGCGCCGCTCGAACCGCGCGTCAGGATGACGCGCAGGAGCAGTTCGCCGCAAGTGTTTTGCCCGATTTCGCGCGATCCCTTGAGCACCCGAGCCCATCCGCCGACGGCTATCCTGAGCGGCGCGACGCGGCCCAGGTAGAGCGCCGGATTCAGGATTTCGCGCGTCGAGACCGGCGGATTGGTGTAAAGCGCATTCACCGCATTCCAGCCGCCCTGCAGGAAGATTTGGCCGACGAAGCGCGCGCCGTCGGTGTACTGAAAGGTCAGCGAATCACGCAGCGCCGCCGGCGTGTCCGGCGATTGAAGGTCGAACACCCGCGGCATGTCTCCGAGATGCGCGAGCAGATCGTTTATGGTTTCGGCGTCGATGATGCCTCTTAAGTAGCCGTAACCGACCAGCGTCGCATCGCCCTCGACCACCGACTTCAGCGCGAGGCGGCGATCATCGTTGTCGGCGATTCGATCGATCGCCGTGTGCGCGCCGAAGTACTGATCCTGCAGCGCGTGGGTCAATTCATGCGCGATGAGCATCTCGCTGGTCGAATCCCGGCGCCGGAAAATGCCCGCGATCCTCGACCAGAAGCCGGTTTCCGATTTGCCTTTGACCAGAACCATTTCCCGATCCTGCGGATCGTAAAAGGCCACGGCCTGGCTGCTCCGGACGCGCATCGTCTGGCTCTCGAGATTGGTCGGCGAAGAATAGAGCCCCACAAGCTCGCCGACCGCCGCCGCGCGCCGCAGCTCGGCCGGGTCATGATGGTTCTCGAATTCGCGTTGCATCACAAAGTCGGCCCGCCCCTGGTCCATCAGCACCAGCGGCACCTCGGTCTTGAAATGGAGCTGGCGCAACTCCTGTACGTCGGTATAAATCGCCTCGGCGTGCGCGATATTGACCTGGCCCCCGCTCACAACCGCATTGGTGCATCCGGCCAGCGCGAGCAGCGCCATCGCGGCGCCAAAGCGGAGGAGCAGTGAAGGAACCGATGATGCAGGCCGCGAGCGCATCAGTATGCGGCTGCAAGCCGGTGTGATCCGGCCGCGAGCAGGCGCGGCCGCATCAGGGAAGCGGGCGGAGCGCTCACATGCAGCGACGGATTGCCCGGTGTAATCGCCGGGGGCGGCGCCGCGATGGTGCTGGCTTTCCATACCGCGGAACCCAGCCGATCGTAATGATTGGCCGCTTCGCCGACCACGACCAGGACTGCGCTGTCCTTGAGCTCGACTCGATGCGCCGCGGGATGGCCACGCAGGTGATCGAGGACCTTGCGATAGAGGCCGGCGAAACGCGACGCCGAATCTGCATCGCGAAAGGCAAGCAGCCAGATCACGCTGGTGGCTTCACCCTTGCGCAGCATCACGATTCGGTCGCCCGCCCATCCGGCGGCGAGCGCCAGGTCGGGCGACGCCGTGCCGCGCGTGTTCTCGAGAACGATACGGAGGCCAAGCTCGCCCAGCGTGTCCTCGTCGGCTTTGCGCCATCCGGCAAGCTGCGCCTGGTAGCCCGCGACGGTCACCGTGGAGGGCAGGGTGGGGTGCTCGAAGTACAGCGACGGATCGATGATCTGCTGCGTGGATTGCGGCGGCTCGGCGTAAAGTTTGTCGACCCCCTTCCAGCCGCCGCGCTGGTAGGCCTCGGCGACGAACTTGACCCCGTCGGTGTACTGGAAAATCAGCGGCTCAGACACGCCGCGCGGCACTCCGGCGGCCGCGCCGGTGAAGGTTTGCGAGAAGCTCCCCAGGTTGGCGATCAGCGCGGCGAGGATCACGGAGTCCATGCGGCCCAGCATGCAGGCATAGCCGGCGATAGTGGCGTCACCCTCGGCCACCGAGTGCAGCGCGAGCGCGCGGTCGCCGTTGTTCTTCAGCGCTTCGTCCCTGGCGCCGAAGTCGAAGTTCTGGTCCTGCAGCGCGTGGGTGAATTCGTGCGCCAGGATCATGCCGTTGAGCTTGCTCTGCAGCTCCGGCGGCTGGCCGGGAAACTCACGCTCGATCGCGCCCTTCACGATCACCATGGTCTTCTTTTTGAAGTCGTAAAATGCGATGACCTGGCTCTCGAGCAGGCTCATGTTGGCGGCTTTGAGATCGAGCCCCGGCGGATACAATCCGATCAGCGCGCCCGCGCGCCCATCGGTCTCGATCGCGTCGGTCGTGTACTCGCTCTCGAACTCCGCCTGCAACAGCTTGCCGGCCTCTTCGCTGCTACGGACTTCGACCGGCACCTTGTGTGTGAGCTTGAGCAGGCGCACTTCCTGCACCGTCCGCTCGACCGCGGCCGCCTGCTCCTGGGTGACCTTGCCGCCTTCGGCCTGCGCGCGGACGTGCCGTGCGCCGGTCACCGCCAGGATCGCGGCGGCAATAAGCGAAATTACAAGACTACGCGGGAACAGACTGCGGTGGAAAGGCAGCAGGCTGCGCGAGAAAGACGGGCGGCTGTGCGGCGCGACGGGGCGGGTGGGCTCTTTCATTCGCTGACGATTATGACCGGCAGTCCGAAGCGCGCGGTTGCGGCCGCGCGCGCCTGGGCCTGCTCGCGGGTCGCGAACCCACCCATCCGCACACGGTAATAGCGCCTGCCCGCGGTATCAAGCTCGCTCAACCTTACGTCTGGGTAGTAGGCGGCAAGGCGGACGCGGATGTTCTCGGCGTTGCTCTCGTCGGCATACGATCCCGCCTGGACGAAAAATTGCGGCACGCCCGCGGGATCGACCTCCGGCGTCGATATGAGGTCCATCCGCACCAGCGCCGTTCCCGGCCCCACCATCCCGAGCGCGCGCGCCGCGCAGTAAGAGAGATCGATCTTGCGCCCCTTGCGAAACGGGCCGCGATCGTTGATTCGCACCTCGACCGCGCGCCCACTGCCCAGATCGGTCACGATCACGCGCGCGCCGAGCGGAAAGATGCTCGACGCGGCCGTCATCTGGTCCTGATTATAGATTTCGCCCGTCGCAGTCGGATGGCCGTCGAATCCGGGCCCGTACCATGACGCTTTGCCGACTACCGAGCGAATCGCACCCGGCGTGGGTGCACCTGGCGCGGACGTGACGCTCGGTGCCGGCTGCTGCGCGGCGCATCCCGCCGCCGTCACGCACACGACCATCGCGAGCCAGATCCACCGCCGCGTCGTCATCCGCCCACCCGGGACGATTATAGGCTCGCCCAATAGCTTGAGAAATACGCGAGCCCGCGCGATCCTGGCGGCTTTTGCGCGCACCCGGGGGCATCTGTTGACAGCCAAGAGCGCGCGCGCTTCGGCGCACCGCGCCAGTCGTGGTAGGCTTTGCATCAGCGTTCCGCCGGACCCGGCGGTGCATCAGGATGCTGCGCAACAGAGAGGACCTCGAAGAACTTGAGGCGCGCACGCTCGCGCCCTATGCGATGCTCTCGCGGATGAGCCGCGGGCGGCGCTTTCCCGAGCCGCCCCATCCGATGCGCACGGCGTTCCAGCGCGACCGCGACCGTATCGTCCATTCCGCCGCCTTTCGCCGCCTCGAATACAAGACCCAGGTCTTCGTCAATCACGAGGGCGACTATTATCGCACGCGCCTGACGCATACGGTCGAAGCCGCGCAGATCACGCGCACGATCGCGCGCGCGCTCGGACTTAACTCGGAGTTCGCCGAGGCGGTCGCGCTTGCGCACGATCTCGGCCACACGCCGTTCGGCCACGCCGGCGAGCGGGCGCTGAGCGCGCTGATGGAGCCGCACGGCGGCTTCGATCACAACGCGCAGAGCCTGCGCACGGTGGACTGGATCGAGGTGCGCTATCCGAATTTCCGCGGCCTCAACCTGACCTTCGAAGTGCGCGAGGGGATCATCAAACACTCCGAGTTCAAGCTGCGGCCCGCGGCGGCGGAATTCGACTCCGCGCTCTTCCCATGCCTGGAGGCGCAGATCGTGGACCTCGCCGATGAAATCGCCTATCTCGCGCACGACGTCGACGACGGGCTCAAGGCCGACATGCTCACGGTGGATGACCTCAACGGCACCCGCCTGTTCCACCAGGCCGCCGCCGCGGCGCGAGAGGCCAGCGCGCACGCCGAACGGGGCGTGGTGCGCTATCAGACCGTGATCCGGATGATCGACGCGATGGTGACCGACCTCGTGGCCAATATCAACGCGGAACTCGAGCGCAACTCGATTCTGAGCGTCGACGACGTGCGGCGCGCGCGACGCGCGCTCGCGCGCTTCGGCCCCGCGATGGCTCCGATGGTGGACGAGCTGAAGCAGTTGATGCGTGAGCGGCTCTATCGCCATTACCGGGTCAGCCGCATGACCGGCAAGGCGGGCAGGGTGCTCGAGCGCCTGTTCGAAACTTACATGAGCGAGCCGCGCCAGATGCCCGGCCATGTGCTGCGCCGGATCGAGGTTGACGGCGAGGCGCTCGCGCGCGTCGTCGCCGACTATATTGCCGGGATGACCGACCGCTTCGCCCTCGACGAGTACCGCAAACTGTTCGATCCCGATGAACGGGTCTGACACACCGCCGAACCGAAGCGATGGAAAGGCACGCGCGGCGCGCGGGCGCGCCGCCACGACCCGCATCGTCATCCGGCGCGAGGACCATATCGGCGACGGCCTCGGCTTTATCTTTCTCGAAAACGGAGCCGGCGACCACGACGCAATAATCGACCGGTTGCGCGAGTACCTCGGCCCGCGGATCAGGATCCTGAAAGCCGAAGTCGGCGTCGAACGGATCGAAGTCGAGGCCGGCGGACGGCGTTTTTCCGAGGAGGCGGCGCGGATGGCCGAAGCCGGCGAGGACCTGCGGCGCAAGGGCGCGACGCGCAACGCGCTCGCCCATTTCAACGAGGCGCTGGCGCTCGACCCGCTCAACCTCATCGCTCTGCGTGGCCTCGGTGCGCTGCTCGCTTCGCGCGAGGATTATTCGGGGGCCTTCCGCATCCTTTGCAAGGCGCGCGAGGCGGGCGGCGACGGCCCCGGGGTCCTGCATGAGCTGGGGCGCGTGGCGGCCGCGATGGGAAGGATCGCCACGGCGCTCGTGTATCTCGAACGGGCCAGCGAACTCGCGCCCGACGATCTCGCGATCCGGCGCACGCTCGCCGACCTCGGACGCAAGCCGCGCTCGACGGCGAAGCTCAAGGAGCGCGCGGCGCTCGTCGCTCCGCAGCCGCGGCGGCGCCCGCTGTCGTAAAAAAAGGGCGTCGCGCCCTGTCTATCGAACGATTCCCGTTCGGTTTCCTGGCGGCGGCACGGACGCTACAATCCCTGCATCGTGAGGTTCCCCGAGCTTCGCCATGCAGCCGCGCTCGGCCTGCTCGCCGCCTGGTATCTGCTGACGCCGCCGTTCAGTCCGCCCGATCCGCCCGGCCCGTTACAGCTCGACGCGCCGCTCAGCCAGTGGAACCAGATGGACTCCTCCGACACCGCGGCCGGATGCGAGGAGCAGCGCGACAACATGGTGCGGATGTACGGCAGCGGCGACATGACGTCGCTGAATATCCAGTTCAAGCTCTGGCTCTACCACAACTCGGTATGCGTCTCCTCGGCCGACCCGCGCCTTCGCGCCGGCAAGCAGAACCCGCATCATCCTCCGAAGTAGTACCGGGACAGGCAGGCTCCGGTCGGCGGCGAAGGCGTAGGCCGCTTCAGTGACAGGCCGGCTCCAGGGTCGCCGCCTGCAGGTACGGCTCAGCCGCATCTATGTACTGGATGGCCCTGTCGCGATGACCGCCCGCAGCCTGGGCGGCCTGCAATTGAGTCTTGGCCTCTTTGCACTCCCGCAAAGCGTCGTGCACGTAGGGATGGAGCTGTCCGGGTGTAACTTTTATGTCCGAGGACTCCGAGACCGTGGGCACGCTCCCGTGCTCGGCCGTAATCCCGGCCTGGACTTCGCTCAATGCCTGTTCGATTTGTTGATTTGCTTTCGCTCGGTTACCGCCAAGGTTTTTGCAGGCTTGACCGAGCACGTAGTGCGCGCGCCTGAGCTTGCGGTAGGCCTCGTCGAGATGCGGTTGCGCGGCGGCGGCCTGCGCCTGGGCTTTGGCGGCTTTCCTCTTCTGGGATTGAGCCTGCGCCTGGGACGCTATGCTCGTGACGACGAACGTCATCCCCGCGATCAAGAGAACCCGCACAACAACTGCCAGCGATCTTTTCATCTGTTTCCCCTGTGGCCGTGGATAGGGTTCTAGGGTCCTTGTAGCTTAACGGTTCGAAGCGCCGCAACCGGAACCGGTCCCCGAACAATCGCCGATTCGCTCGAGTCAGGGGGCGGCTCTTCGCCGGCCTGGGAGTTTTCCCAGTGGCGTTTCATAGCCGCATCATTTGGTTGCCGAACTAGGTCGGCTGGTTGTCCCGACCAAGGGCTGCGGTCTTCCAGACTCCCGCGACGAGGCTACGTCCGGGTCAGCCGAGGTTAGGCGTGCAGATCGTACCGAGCGGGCGCGCCCCCAGCGCACGCCATGTCGATCGCCAAGTAGACATAATATTTCGAGCGCGCCGTAACGCAGGCGAAAAGGAGAGGAGGTTTCCCGAAGATCAATTAGGTGGGGTGAAGGGCAGAAACGAGCGCAACAAGTATTGCGGAGAATCACGGGTCTCTCCCCCACACTCGCAATGTATGGCAAGCTGCCCCGTTGATGATTCCTAATCAATATCGAGCCGGATCGGGCACGGCGTCTTTCCGAACCATCAAGCACAAAATGTCTCCCGGGTCGTCGTTCGGCAGTATCCAACCGAGAACGCTGGCCGCGAGCTTGAAGACGGGACGCCAAGTGGTGCTTCTGCCGTTTGCCGGATAGGGCCATTTATCGACTATTCTCAGACCGTGTCTCGGAAGAATCCGCTGAAGCGATGTTAGCAATACTGGATATATGTGGGTCTGATCTCCCTTGGAATCGAAGTCCTTCAATTTTCCAGTGAGCAAAAATCGCAAGCGGCACGGCAGTGAATGAATGTTGGGAGTGGTCATCAGGAACACTCCGTCGTCAGACAGGTGCCTTGCCACGTGAAAAAAAAGCGTCCCCGGATTTTCCAGATGTTCAATGAGTTCGATAGAGGTTATAAGTCCGAATTTGCGGTCGCCAAGCCCAAGATCCACGTCGGTATCGAGGCTAACCGCAGAACACGTTCCTCGCTCGCCTGCGAACTGTTCGGTATCCCCATCCACACCGTGGAGCACTGCGAATCCATTCGCCGCCAGCCGATTCATCCATGCTCCACTACCGCAACCGATGTCCAGGATTGGAGTATCCGGAGTAATGTGCGGCAGACTTTTGACCTTTTTGAGTAGGGCTTCGTGAAGTCCCTCGATCGTGCGCTCTCTCAGAGTCGAAGCCGAATTTGATTTAGCCAGAGTTATTGCGCGTAAGCTCTCGGCACGCCAGCGCGCTAGAGGTGAAGCCGGATTTGCATCTTGAGACGTCCGCGATAAAGTTTTCATTCGTCGCCTCAGATTAATAGTGGTGTGTTTCCCCGTCGAATAGAGGCTCTACTGTTTAGGAGCAGCTTGGGTGGAGGGCGTACCCAAGCGCCGCCGAGTTCCGGTGACCAGACCGCCGCGTGTGGCGAGTAGCCGAGCTCCCGATGCTTCCCGCGTTCGCGTCGCGCGAGTATCAGTTCAAAACACTCGCGTACGGCGCGCGCAGTCGCAAATCGAGGAAATTTGTCAACGAGCCAGCCTCCGCGTTCCGTCCGGCGTCGGGCTTTAATCCACGACTGCGCCCAACGAGTGCGAGCAGGCCACGCGGATAATCCAACGTCCGGCTTGGCCACGTATTTGCTCACGTAGCGTGCAGCCATCGCGCCGGAGCGCACCAGCTTGAATTTCGACAGGCCGTAGCCGGCGCGCCGGGCCAAGCGGTACAGCACGCGGTGGGAGAGATGCGTCACAAGCACGAGATGCCGGTGCAGACGGTGTTCACCACGTCCGCCGACCTCGCGCTTCCAGAGCAGCACGTGTGCGCCAAGGTCGGCGCCGTCCGCTTGCTTCAAAAGCCGGCGCAGGCGCCGCCATGCGACGGCGTCGGCTTCGACAGTCGAGAGAGAAGGTTTGCCTGCATCTATCTCCGGCGGGAGGGTCAGCGTGCCGAATTTCATGGTGCGGTCGCGCGCCCCGCCCGGCAAAGCCACGCGGCGAAAGACCTCGCCCGCCTGCGCGAGGAATGGTGTGATGCGACGTTGCAGGCGGCGCGCCCACTGAGGGGCGCACGCGTCGCATCGCGGGCTGCCGCAGGGAAATTGGCGAACCTCGCCAGAGACGATGGAGAAACCCCAAACGCCCGAGCGGGCGCAGGTCAGCAAGGCGCGAGCTTTACAGAAATCTCAACTTGTGCTTGAATTATCATCTTCCATAAAGCACGACTACTCTACCGCGAGTAGACGGGGAACGCGAGATGCCGCGCCGGACGCCCGGGGCGGCGTTTCATTTTCCACACGGAGAGAAGGACTTGGTCTGTTTTCCCGTATAAAGAAATCAAGTCGCCGCTGCGCGGCGGAGCAGAGTAGGTGCGCGCGCGGGCGCCAGACGGCCCGCGCCGTCGCAGCCGTCCGGTACGTCCCGCGAGGCGCCCCTCGCGCATCTCAGAATCGAGACGCGCCCCTCTGGGGGTGGGTTGTGAGGGGCGCGTCTTTAACGTCTTCGAACCCAAGAACCAGCGTCCGGACAACACTATGCCAAGCGCATTGCCAAGCGGCTTGCCATCAATCATCACCGAGAGAAACAATTCGGCTACGGAGAGTAACGTGTGCGCGACCTCCAGCGATTGGGCGGCGCTTGGCGCGCCATTGTCCATACTGGTCATCGTGGTGCACGGTTTGCGCCAGC
>Ga0335085_10002136_pt1 | contig 38082 bp, 39 predicted proteins | sample Lox_Sample_45_FD_206712 | JGI IMG/M metagenome (GOLD analysis project Ga0335085, IMG submission 206712) | Soil microbial communities from Loxahatchee National Wildlife Refuge, Florida, United States - Lox_Sample_4.5 | ecosystem: Environmental > Terrestrial > Soil > Wetlands | place: USA...
CAGCGTGAGGCGCACCTGGCCGGCGCGCGGGAGCTGTCCGCCGCGTTCCGCGGCGCCTACCCGGCGGGCGGCCCGCTGCTGGTGGTGGGCGGCCCGAGGTTCGACCCGGGGATGGCCGCCGGGCTGGGCGTGGACAAGATCTTCGGCCGCGGCACCACCCCGCGGGAGGTGGCCAGCTACCTGGTGCACGCGCTGGCGCCCGAGCCGGTGGAAGCGGGTGCGGCGTGACCGGGCGGCCCAGTGGTGACAAACACCGTGGTCTTTCGGTTACGCACCGCCGGTACGTGCCCGCCAGCCACGCGCACTACGGCGGCAACCTGGTCGACGGCGCCTACGTGCTGGGCCTGTTCGGCGACGTGGCCACCGAGGTGGCCATCCGGGCCGACGGCGACGAGGGGCTGTTCGCGTCGTACTCCGGCGTCCAGTTCCGCGCCCCGGTGCTGGCCGGGGACGTGATCGAGGTGACCGCGACGGTGACCAGGACCGGCACCCGCAGCCGGGACCTGGCCTTCGAGGCCCGGGTGCTGTGCCGGGCCAACCCCGGCGGGGGCCCGTCCGCGTCGGTGGTGCTGGCCGAGCCGCTGATCGCCGTGACCGCTGCCGGGACGATCGTGGTCCCGTAGCGGCGGGCACCCGGCCCGCGTGTTCTGCGCGCGTGGGGCGGCCGGCTGCACTAAAATCAGGGAACTCCCTTCCCCAACTGCCCGCCGTCGTGCGGGCCGGCCGTGTACCGCCCACCCGGGCACGCTGCTTGGCAGCCACGCGCAGAAATGGGACATCCTTGATGCCGAGACTCGAGCTCAGCCGCCTGCGCCTACGTAAAGTCAGCGCCGACGGCGACCGCAGCGATCAGGCCAGCAAGGTCTGGCAGACGCTGCTCGGCCCGTTCAGCCTCCGGCCCCCGGAGCCGCCCCGGCCAGACGCCAAGGCCGCCCGCGTCCCGCCGGGCTGACCGCCCACCGGGCATGTGACCGATAGTAGCTAATAAGCTACTATCGGCCACAGCCTGTGAAAGGTGCCCTGCTACTCGGAACCGAACGACTGGATCTCGGCCAGTTCGGTCTCGGTCAGCTCGCGGGGCACGTCGTTGTTGGCCACCTTGGCCGCCTGCACCTGCTGCCGGATGCCGTCCACCACCTCCGGGTTGGCCAGCGTGGTCACGTCACCGGTGTCGGCGAAGTTGGACACCGCGGCGATCACCCGTCGCATGATCTTGCCCGACCGGGTCTTCGGCATGTCCGGCACGATCCAGACGTTCTTCGGCCGGGCGATCTTGCCGATCTCGACCTCGACCGCGGAGGTGACCTTGCCGCCCATGGCCGGGCTGGCCTCGACGCCGGGCTTGAGCGAGACGTACACCTCGACCATCCGGCCGCGGATGTCGTCGATCACCGGCACCGCGGCCGCCTCGGCCACCTCGGGCACGGTGAGCGCGGCCGACTCGATCTCCTTGGTGCCGAGCCGGTGCCCGGCCACGTTGATCACGTCGTCCACCCGGCCCAGGATGCGGAAGTAGCCATCCGGGGCGCGGACCGCGCCGTCACCCGCGAAGTACGGCCAGTCGTGCCAGTCCTTGCTGTCCGGGTTGTTGTTGTACTTCTCGTAGTAGACCGAGATGAACCGCTCCGGCTGGCCCCAGATCGTCTCCATGATGCCCGGCCACGGGTTGCGGATGCAGATGTTGCCGGCCCGGCCGTCCGGCACCTCGTGGCCCTCCTCGTCGTAGATGGCCGCGTAGATGCCGAGCGCCATGGGGCCGCAGCTGCCCGGCTTCATCGGCTTCAGCGCGGGCAGCTCGGTGCCCAGGAAGCCGCCGGTCTCGGTCTGCCACCAGGTGTCCACGATGGCCGCCTCGCCCTTGCCGACCGACTGGTAGTACCAGCGCCACACCTCCGGCTCGATCGGCTCACCCACCGTGACCATGAGCTTGAAGTGGTAGTTGTAGCTGGCCGGCTCGTCCGGGCCGACCTTGCGCAGCATCCGGATCGCGGTCGGCGAGGTGTGGAAGATGTTCACCCCGAGCCGCTCGGCGATCCGCCACGGCCGGCCCGCGTCCGGGTAGTTGGGCGTGCCTTCGTAGATCACCGTGGTGGTGCCGTTGGACAGCGGCCCGTACACGATGTAGGAGTGCCCGGTGATCCAGCCGATGTCGGCCATGCACCAGTACGTGTCCTCGGGGTGGATGTCCAGGTAGTACTTGCACGTCGCGGTCACGTAGGACAGGTAGCCGCCGGTGCTGTGCTGCGCGCCCTTGGGGCGGCCGGTGGTGCCGCTGGTGTACATCAGGAACAGCGGCGCCTCGGCCGGCATGGACACCGGCTCGACGGTCTGCCGCTTGTACTGCGGCAGCACGTCGTCCACGAAGAAGTCGCGGCCCTCGGTCATCGGCGTCTGCGACGCGTACTGGCCCGGGTAGCGCCGCCAGACCAGGACCTTGTCCACCTCCTGGCCCTGCCGGGCCGCCTCGGCCAGCGCCTCGTCCGCCTTGACCTTGTGGTCCACCATGGTGCCGCTGCGCCAGTAGCCGTCCATGGTGATCAGGACCCGGCTGCCCGAGTCGGCGATCCGGGTGCCGGCCGCGTTGCCGCTGAACCCGCCGAACACCTGGGAGTGGATCACCCCGAGCCGGGCGCAGGCCAGCATGGTGACCGGCAGTTCCGGCACCATCGGCATGTGCAGCGTGACCCGGTCGCCCGCCTTGAGCCCGGCGAAGTCGCGCAGCAGCGCGGCGAACTCGTTCACCTGGTTGTACAGCTCGCGGTAGGTGATGGCGACCGGTTCCTCGGCCTCCGGCTCGGATACGAAGATCATGGCCGCCTTGCTGGCCTGCTTGGCCAGGTGACGGTCCACACAGTTGTAGGAGGCATTGAGCCGGCCGCCGCTAAACCACTTCCAGAACGGCGGGTTGCTCGAATCCAGGACCGCGTCCCATTTCTTGTCCCAGGCCAGCAAGTCCCCGTATTCGGCAAAGCAGTCGGGGAAGTTCTTCTCGTCGAACCGGTCGTAGATGGCGGGGTCGTTCGCGTTGGCCTGGGCGGCGAAAGACTCCGGCGGGTAGAGGTACTCTTCCTCGCGCCAGTGCACGGCAATCTGTGACTCGGAAACCTGCTCCTGCTGACTTTCCGACATGGACTCGGTCCTCCTATGGAGTGGATGATCTCGCTTCAGCCAGGCCCCGGGGCCGCCAGAGAATTGCCAGGCCAGCCCGGCGCGGAACGGCAGGCGCCGCGATGGCCTTCCCCGTCAGGATGCGCCGGATCATCCTCCCCGTCCGGCTGCCCGCCCCTGCGGCGGAGGCCAGCCAGCAACGCGCCAGGGAGGCAGTTGCGGTCCCAGCCGCCGCCCCCTCCGCGGACCGCCCGCTGACCACGGTGTCATGACGTCCTCACACGCTGGGGAAACGGTTTCATGCTAACGCGAAGCGGACAGCGTGGACTAGGGCCCCGGTTGACAGCACACGGCGCAGCGGTATCTTGCTGCGCAGTCCAGCACCGGCTGGCCGTCGGGGTGGCCAGACGATCCAGCGGGGGAGTTGGCACGGGAGGGGCCTGGGCGCCCAGTAGACAACGGTGCACGGTCTCGCGGCCAGCGGGACGCGCTCCGGTCCGAAGGGAAAGCCCGGGCCGCTTCCGATACCGCGCCGGCGTGGGGCCCGCGCCTTTTCCCAACGGCGGTCCAAATTTCCGTAGTGCAAGCTGCGCACCGCCGCCGCCACGGCCGGCGCAGGGTAACCTTCATGGGATCACCGGGCCCAAGAGGCCGCCCGCGGCGGCAGGCAGGGGAAGGCAGGCAGAAGTTGGCTGGTAAGGACACGACCAGAACTCCTGTCGGCCGGGTAGCGGTCATCATGCCGACCTACAACGAGCGGGAGAACCTGGACGCCATGGCGGGCCGGGTCCGGTCCGCGGTCCCGGACGCCGATCTGCTGGTGGTCGACGACAACAGCCCGGACGGCACCGGCGACCTGGCCGACAAGCTGGCCGCCGGGGACAGCCACGTCCGGGTGCTGCACCGGCCGGGCAAGGGCGGCCTGGGCGCGGCCTACATCGCCGGCTTCCGCTGGGCGCTGGAGCAGGGCTACGGCGCGGTGGTGGAGATGGACGCGGACGGCTCGCACCAGCCCGAGCAGCTGCCCGACCTGCTGGCCGCGCTGGAGGACGCCGACCTGGTGATCGGCTCCCGCTGGGTGCCCGGCGGGCGGACCGTCAACTGGCCCAGGTCACGGGAGTTCATCTCCCGCGGCGGCAGCTTCTACTCCCGGCAGATGCTGCGCATCCCGCTGCGTGACGCGACGGCCGGCTACCGGGCCTACCGGGCGGGCACGCTGCGCGCCATCGGGCTCGACGAGGTGCACTCCCAGGGCTACTGCTTCCAGATCGACCTGGCCCGGCGCACGCTGGCCGCCGGGCTGCGGGTGGTGGAGGTGCCGATCACGTTCGTCGAGCGGGAGCAGGGCACCAGCAAGATGAGCAAGGCCATCGTGTTCGAGGCGTTCTGGCGGGTCGGCTGGTGGGGGCTATCCGACCGGTGGGCGAAGCTGCGCGGGCATGGCAAGCGCCCGGCGAGCTGACGCTCGGCCGGGCGCTGTACGTGCCGTGCTGGCCGGCTAAGCGCTCTTCCGCTGCCTGGCCTTGGCCGGGGCGTCCTCGCCGCGCTGGCTGCGGATCAGTGCCAGCCGCTCGGCCAGCACCTCCTCCAGGTCGGCGATGGACCGGCGCTCGCGGAGCATGTCCCAGTGGCTGCGCGGCGGCTTGGCCTTGCGCGGCGTGCTCAGGTCGCCGGTGCTCGTGAACGCGGTGACCCCGCACACCCGGCACTCCCAGGTTGCCGGAACTTCCGCCTCCGCCGCGAACGGGACGGTAAAGTGGTGACCCTTGGGGCAGTCGAAAGAGATCTCCTGGCGAGGTGCCAGATCGGTGTTTCGGTCGTTCTCGTAGCTCGTTGCCCCGAGCCGGGTCCCGCGAAGTGCGCGTTCGGCCATTAGTCGCTGCCTCCCAGGCGCTCTGCCAGCTTTCTTGATTAACGCCGAGTACCCGGTCAAGATTCCCGCTGTGCCCGAATCCAACCCCCTTGCGGGCTAGCAGGGCCGCGGGTGCCACTCACCTCGGCTGAGCAGGACGTCACGCAGCGCGACGGTTTCGTCGGTCATGATGCCGTCCACCCCGATGTCGAGCAGCTTGTGCATCACCTCCCGTGAGTTGACCGTCCAGGCGTGCACCTGCAGGCCCAGCGCGTGGGCCCGGCCGACGAACGCCGGGGTGGCCACCGAGGCCGGCACCTGCGCGCAGCGCACCCCGGTACGGGCCAGCCGCTCGGCCAGCGCCAGGTGAGCGCCAGTGACGAGAGTGGGGGGAAGAGTGCCGGGGAGGTGGGTGGGGGGGCGCCGCTGGTCGCGGGGGCCGCGCGGGCCGCCGAACCGGACCACCGAGATGCCGAACGGGGACGCGGCCATGCACACCGGCCGGTCCAGCACCCGCCGCGCGGTGCGCAGCCGGCTGGCCGAGAACGAGGTCACGCACACCCGGTCCCAGGCCCGGGTGCGGCGCAGCACCGCGGCCAGCGGCTCGATCACCGGGGCGTCCTTGAGGTCGATGTTGAACCGCACGTCCGGGAACGCGGCCAGCAGGTCATCAAGCCGCGGGATGGCCTCCGTGCCGCCGATCCGGGCCTGGGCCACGGCCTGGTAGGGCAGCCGGGCGATCCGCCCGCCGCGGTCGGTCACCCGGTCCAGCGTCCGGTCGTGGAACGTGACCAGCACCCCGTCCGCGGTGGCCTGCAGGTCGGTCTCCAGGTACCAGTAGCCCAGCCCGAGCGCGTGCTCGAACGCCCGCCACGAGTTCTCCGGCGCGTGCGCGGCCCCGCCGCGGTGCGCGAACGCCACCGGCCCGGGGTGGTCAAGGAACGCGGTCGGCATGCCTGTCAGTATGCGCTACCTGCGGGAGCACTCTGTAAACGGAGGATGGCGCAGCGCCGAAACACACGTGGCCGCACTGCTCAGCCGCACTGCTCAGCCGCACTGCTCAGCCGGACCACTCGCGCCGCCGGGCCTCGGCCAGGGCGATGGCCGCCGCCGCGGCCACGTTGAGCGACCCGACCCGGCCGGTCAGCGGGATGTAGGCGACGCTGTCGGCCACCGCCAGCAGCGCGGGCGAGCAGCCGTGGTCCTCGTTGCCCAGGGCCAGGCAGACATCGCCGCCCAGGGCGGCCTCGTGCAGCGGGTCGGCCCCGGTGGCCAGCTCGATCGCGACCACCCGCAGGCCCGCCTGGCTGGCCGCCTTGGCCGCCGCCACCGGGTCGGGCTCCCGTTCCCAGCTGAGCAGGCGCTGGGTGCCGAGCGCGGTCTTGCCCGCCGACGGGTGGTCCAGCGGCGCGGAGTTCCCGCACAGCCAGATGTGCTCGGCCCCGAACGCGGCCGCCGAGCGCACGATCATGCCCACGTTGTAGGGCTGGGTGACCGAGTCCAGCAGCACCGCCAGCCGCCCCTCGGTGGCCCGGCGCCAGGACCGGTTCAGCCGCTTGACGTCGGTCGGCCGCAGCTGCTTGCGCGGGGCCGGCTCGGCCGGGCCAGGCCCGGTCATGGCGCGGTCACCTCCAGCACCCGGTAGCCGGCCCGGGACGCGATCCGGGTGGCCGGCCAGCCCTGCCCGTCCAGCCAGCGGTGCAGCGAGTCGGCGCCCAGGTTGCGCTGCACGACCAGGTAGGCGCGGGCCCCTGGTGCCAGCCGGGCCAGCCAGCTCGCCAGCAGGCCGTGCAGCGCGGCCTTGCCGATCCGGATCGGCGGGTTCGACCACAAGCCGGCGAAGCGGGCGGGCAGGCCAGGATCGTCCGGCGGCACGCAGCGCACATTGGCCAGGCCGGCCCGCTCCGCGTTGGCGGCGCACAGCTCCAGCGCCCGGTTGTTCACATCCACCGCCCACACCGTCGCGCCCGGAGCCCGGGCCGCCATGGCCAGCGCGATCGGGCCGTACCCGGTGCCCAGGTCGAGCAGCTGGCCCTCCGGCGGCGGGGGCGGCACGGTGTCCAGCAGCACCCGGGTGCCGGGGTCCAGCCGGCTGGCCGAGAACACGCCGGAATCGGTGGCGCACTCGAAGTGCCGGTCGCCGAGCACCACCTGGACCACGCCCGGCCGGTGCGCGGCCGCCGGGTCCCCGGTGAAGTAATGCTGGGCCACTGGCTACTGCTGCGGCGGCTGGGGCGTGGTGACCCGGCCCGCTGGGGCCGGCTGGCCCGCCGCGGCCAGCGCGGGGTCGATGTACCGGTGGCTGAGCCAGCGCTCGACCACGAACGTGAGCACCGGGATCGTGCCGGCCAGCAGCACCAGCACGGTCGGGCCGATGGCCAGCCGCAGCCGCCGGGTCAGCAGGTAGGCGACGATGATGTAGATGATGTACAGGATCCCGTGCAGGGTGCCCACGTCGTTGACCACGACCGTGTTGCTGGCGAACACCTGGAGCGGGATGCCGACGAAGCACAAGATGATCAGCACCACGCCGGTGATGTAGGCCATCACCCGGTAGCGGAGCACGGCTGCGCGCACCGGTCTTGCCTCCTCAATGCTTTTTACGACACAGCGTAGTGGATCCCTCAGCGGAACCCGTGCCACCGGCCGTGGCCCTTGGCCTCGCTGGTCAGCCGGGCCAGGTAGGCGTTGTAGGCGGCCAGTTCCTCGTCTTCCGCCTCGTCCGCGGGGCCGCCGCCGGCGGCGGCGACCGCACCCGGGGCCCCAGCGGGCAGCTCGACCTGCTCGGCCGGGGTGGCGCCCGGCGCGGGCGGGTGGAACTCGTCCCGGATCGTCTTGGCCCAGAAGACGATCACGAAACCCGCGAAGATCGGCCATTCGAACGTGTACGCCCAGCTCAGCGCGTTGCCGGACTCGGCGCGGTGCAGCTGCCAGTCGCCCAGGGCCAGCATGCCGAGCACCGACGCGACCATCAGGGCGTGCCAGCCAAGCCACCGCGGCTTGATCAGGAAACGCCAGCTCGGGACCGGGGGATCGCCGGACATGGCAAAAGTGTAGTCCGGGAGGCCAGCCGGGATTACCGCGAGTCAATGCCGGGGCATCCGGGCCGCTCAGTGATAATCGTGGCATGTCCTTCACGGATCTACTTCGCGGGCGGGCCGGGCTGGCCGGGCGGCTGCCGGCCCGGCTTGAAGACCTGCACGGGCCGGAGCGGGGCGTCATCGTGCTGCCCCGGCACCTGTCCTGGCCGGGGATGCGCGAGTTCGATGTGACCGACGACCGGCTGCGGCGCAGCCTGTACGGCATCGTGCTGACCCAGGGCCGGCGCAACGACCTGGCCCGGTTCGTCAACGCCCGCCTGCTGCGGCAGGACTGGCCGCTGCTGCGGGCCTCGCTCGACCCGAAGCTGCGCCGCTGGTGCGAGCGGCGGCTGGCGCTGCGCACCCTGGCCACTCAGGGCCCGGATGAACCCTGATGCGCTGACCGCCATCGACGTGCACGTGCACGCCGAGGTGTCCAGTTCCGGCGGCGCCTCGCTGTCCGGGGAGCTGGCCCAGGCGGCCGACACCTACTTCAAGACCGGCGGCGCGCGCCGCCCGACCCTGCCGGAGATCGCCGCGTACTACCGGGAGCGGCAGATGGCCTGCGTGGTGTTCGCCGTGGACGCCGAGGCCGCCACCGGTACCCCGCCGGTGCCGAACGAGGAGGTGGCCCAGGCGGCCGCCGACCACCCGGATGTGATCATCCCGTTCGCGTCCATCGACCCGGCCCGGGGCCGGGCCGGCGCCCGCCAGGCCCGGCGGCTGGTCAGCGGGCACGGCGTCCGCGGCTTCAAGTTCCACCCCAACGTGCAGGCGTTCTACCCCAACGACCGGCTGGCCTACCCGCTGTACGAGGTGATCGAGGAACTCGGCGTGCCCGCGGTGTTCCACACCGGGCAGACCGGGATCGGCGCGGGCGCGCCGGGCGGCGGCGGCATCCGGCTGAAGTACTCCAACCCGATGTATGTCGACGACGTGGCGGCGGACTTCCCGGGCCTGCCCATCATCCTGGCCCATCCCTCGTTCCCGTGGCAGGACGAGGCGCTGGCCGTGGCCACCCACAAGCCGCTGGTGCACATCGACCTGTCCGGCTGGTCGCCCAAGTACTTCCCGCCCCAGCTGGTGCAGTACGCCAACTCGCTGCTGCAGGACAAAGTGCTGTTCGGCTCGGACTTCCCGCTGCTGACCCCGGACCGGTGGCTGGCCGACTTCGCCAAGCTGCCCATCAAGCCCGAGGTGGCGCCGAAAATTCTCAAGCTGAACGCCAGCAGGCTGCTCGGCCTGCTCCCGACCGGAGGGAACCCGGCATGACCACCACCGCCAACGGACTTGACGGGCTCACCGCGCTGGCCGGCGCCGACCTGGGGCACACCGGCTGGCTGGAGATATCCCAGCAGCGGGTGGACACGTTCGCCGACGCCACCGGGGACCACCAGTGGATCCACGTGGATCAGGCCCGCGCCGCGGCCGGGCCGTTCGGCGGGACCATCGCGCACGGGTACCTGACCCTGTCCCTGGTCATCCCGCTGTTCGGCGAGCTGCTCGAGGTCACCGGGACCAGCATGGGCATCAACTACGGGCTGAACAAGGCCCGGTTCATCACCCCGGTGCCGGTCGGCTCGAAGATCCGGCTGGCCGCGCGGGTGGCCACGGTGGAGCCGGCCGCCGGCAACGCGGTCCAGCTCACCGCGGACTTCACCGTCGAGCTGGACGGCGCGGCCAAGCCGGCCTGCGTGGCCCAGGTCATCTACCGCTACTACGCCTGACCGCCCGGCGTCAGGCCAGCAGCCCGCTCGCGTACCAGTCCCTGGTGTGGCGCACGCCGGGCAGGGTGAAGAAGTAGCCGCCGCCGAACGGCTGCACGTAGTCGGTGAGCGGCTCGCCGGCCAGCCGTTCCTGGACCGTCTCGAACTGGCGCTTGATGTCCTGCTGGTAGGCGACGAAGATGTGCCCGGTCTGCAGGTTGCCGCTGCGGCCCATGCCCAGGTCGTAGTTGTAGGAGCGGCGCACCAGCCGCTGGCTGGCGGTGGCCCTGGTGCGCGGGTTGGCCAGCCGGATGTGCGCGTCCAGCGGGATCACGTTCCCGTGCGGGTCGGCGGCGTAGTCGGGGGTGTCGAACTCGGCGTTGCCGTCCAGCGGCGCGCCGCTGTCCCGGCGGCGCCCGAACATGTTCTGCTGCTCGTTGATCGACACCCGGTCCCAGAACTCCACCAGCATCCGGATCAGCCGGACCACCTGGTACGAGCCGCCCTGGGCCCAGGCTGGCTCGGCCCGGTCGTCGACCCAGGTCAGCTCGCTGGCCAGCGGGCCGGCCGGGTTGGCCGTGCCGTCCTTGAAGCCGAGCAGGTTGCGCGGCGTGCCGGACGGGCGGGGCGGGGAGTTGTAGCCCTCGATCTTCCAGCGCAGCTGCATCGCGCCGCGGGTGTGCCGGGTGATGTCGCGTATCGCGTGGTGGATGGTGTCCGGGTGGTTGGCGCACAGCTGGACCAGCAGGTCACCGTGCAGCCAGGCCGGGTCTGGGGAGTCGTCGGGGAAGGCCCGCATCGGGGTTAGCTTGCTGGGCTTGCCGCCGGCCAGCCCGTACCGGCCGTCGAACAGACTGGCCCCGGCCGACACCGTGACGGTCAGCCCGTCCGCGGGCACGGCCGGGCCGAGCACGTCGCTGTCCGCGGGCGGGTGCCCCACGCCCAGGTCGGGCAGCGTGCCGCCGGTGGCCAGGAAGCGGGCCCGGGTGGTCAGCACCTGCATCAGCCGGGCCACCCCGGCCCGGCTGCCGGCGATCGAGTCGAACGCGGCGAAGCAGGCGTACGGCTGCTTGGCGGCCGGCCCCGGGGTCAGCACCCCGGCCTGGTGGATGCCGTGGAACGGGTAGGACGCCGCCTCGGCCACGCTGCCATCCCCGGCCGCGCGGGCATCCGCGCGCGCCCCGCCGAGCAGCACCCCGCCGGCCAGGGCGGTGCCGGCCGAGCCGGCGGCCGCGCCCTTGAGGAAGTGACGGCGGCTGACGCTCATCCTGGTCTTCTCCTTCATCGGCTGGGCGGGACTTCGAGCAGGTCGGGCACGGACGACAGGGATTCGAGCAGCGCGCCGGTGGCGCCGTTCACGGCCTGCCGCTGGGCCAGCGGGACCGCGTCCAGTGGCCGCCAGTGACCGCCGGCCTGGGTGGCCAGCAGCGCCTGCTGCAGGGTGTCCAGCTGGCTGTGCAGCGTGCCCATCAGGCCCGGCTGGCGGGCGGTGATCAGCGGGGCCAGGTCGCCCAGGACGGCCCGGGTGACCTGCAGGTCGGCGTAGGTTTCCGGGTAGGCCATGCCGCTGCCCTGGTCGTCGAGACCGGACAGGTGATCGCGCAGCGCGTCTTCCAGGATCTCGTGCGCCCGGACCGGCAGGCTGGTGGGATCGCCGGCCAGGCCGGCCGAGCCGAGCTGGCGCTGCACCCGGGCCACGCCGGCGGCCAGCGTGGCCGCCACCGGGCGCAGCCCGGCCGCGCGCTGCCCATGCCACAGCCCGTACTCCAGCCGGTGCAGCCCGGTGAAGTCCTTGTCGGCCACCCCGGCCGGCAGCCCGCCGGGCAGGCCGTCCACCGCGGTGCCGTCGCCGGAGAAGCTGTTATAGGACGCGCCGGTCCGCTCCCAGGCCAGCTGGGCGGCCAGCCAGCTGGTGCGGGCCGCGGCCAGGTCGCCGCGGCGCAGCTCGGCCTGGATCGACGCGACCGTGCTGGCCAGGCCGCGCAGCTGCGCGGCGGCGTACCGCTGGTAGGCCTGGTTCGGGCCGGTCAGGTCGCGCACCGTCACCGGCTTGACCGCCGCCGGGGCGGCCCGCGCCGCCTGCCCGGTCACCTGCCCGGTCACCTGCACCGGGGCCGACGAGGTGACGGCCTGCCCGGACAGGTAGCACCTGAACGCGTAGGAACCCGGGCTGAGCGTGGCGGTCAGCTGGGCCGACGTGGCCGGGCCCAGCGTCTCGATCTCGCCGACCACCCCGCCCGCGGCGTTGACCAGGTTGATCTCGCCCGCCTTGCCGGACTGGTTGCGCACGGTGAACGTCCGCGTGCCGGCCTGGGCGGCGGTCCAGTCCCGGGCGCAGCCCACGGCGGTCACGGTGACCGACGTGCTGGCGGCGGCCACACTGGACGGCAGCGCCGCGATCGTGACTCCCGCGGCCAGCGCGGGCACCACGACCAGCACGCCGGCCACCGCCCACGGGCGCCGCGCGGCGAGGCGCTCCCAGCCGGGGGCACTGGCGTTCGGTGGAATGGATTCTCTGGGCGCGGCCTGGCCTGCGCGGAGGAACAGCGGGATGACCACGGCCAGGTAGCTGAGCCACGCCACCACCTGCAGCACGGTCATGGCCGGGGACAGCTCGGTGGCCCCGGTGATGATCGTGACCCACCACGAGTTCGGGTCCGCGTGCGCGCTCAGGTCGAACGCGATCCAGCTGTGCCCGGGCAGCAGCCCAGCGCTCTGCAGGTCGCCCAGGCCGGCCGCGAGCACCCCGGCCGCGATGATGATCAGCAGGATCGCGGTCCGGCGGAAGAACACCCCGATGTTGAGCTTGATCGCCCGGCGGTACAGCAGCCAGCACAGCGCCACCGCGGCGGCCAGGCCGAGGGCCGCCCCGGCCAGCGGGCCGGCCGTCGAGCCGGTGGCGCGGGCCGCGGTCCACAGGAACAGCGTGGTCTCCAGGCCCTCGCGGCCGACGGCCAGGAACGCGGTGACGGTCAGCGCGCCCGCGCCGATCGCGGCGGCGCGGGCCACCTCGCCGCGCAGCTGCGCGGACAGGCCGGCCGCGGCCCGGCGCATCCAGAACACCATCCCGGTGACCAGGCCCACGGCCAGCACGCTGAGCAGCCCGCTGACCGCTTCCTGGGCCCGGCTGGGCAGCACGTCGGCGGCGAACGTCAGGACGGCCGCGAAGCTGCCGGCCACCATGACCGCGCCCAGCACGCCCAGCCACACCGGCGCCGACGGCACCCGGCTGCCGTCCGGCGCGGTCTTGCGCAGCGCGGCCAGCAGGATGGTGACGACCAGCCCGGCCTCGAGGCCCTCGCGCAGCCCGATAAGAAGATTGGGAACAGCTTCAGCCCACGACACGCGAGTAAGGTTAGGCTACCCTAACTTCTTCTGTCTAGGGGTTCAGGGCAGCGGGGCGGGGCCGGGCTCGGACGTGCCGAGCAGCGGCTCGTCGGGGGAGCGCAGGTCGGCGGTGGGCAGCCCGCCCGGGTAGAGCGCCCGGACCCGGCTGGCCACCGAGATGGCGATCTGCACGTGCTGGCGGCGGCTGGCGGTGTAGAAGGCCTGCGCGTCCGCGCTGAGCTTGGGCCGGGCGTGCAGCGGCTTGTCGCTGACCGCGAGCAGCGTGGCCACCGGGATCCGGTACCGGAACCCGTTCGCGGCCACGGTGGCCGACTCCATGTCCACGGCCACCGCGCGGGAGATCCGCAGCTGGCCGGCCACCAGGGCCAGGTTCAGCTCCCAGTTGCGGTTGGCGGTGGTGAACACGGTGCCCATCCGGCTCGGCAGGGCGCGCTCGGTCAGCTCGCTGAGCAGCAGCGTGTTCAGCGTGTGGTTGGAGATGACCGGCACGCTGAGCGGCAGGATCTCATCCAGCACGTGGTCGTCCCGCAGGTAACCGGTGGCCAGCACCAGGTCCCCGATGTCCTGGTGATTGCGCAACCCGGCGCAGTGCCCGATCATCAGCACCATGTCCGGGCGAAGGACGGCGAGATGGTCGGTGATGGTCTTGGCGTTGGACGGCCCCACGCCGATGTTCACCATGCTCACCCCGGCCCGGCCAGGCAGCTCGTGATGCCAGGCCGGCATCTGCCGGCCGGGCGACGCCGGGCCGGTGCAGCCGGGCAGCGCGGCCTGGAACTCCTCGGTGTACCAGGCGTAGTTGGTCAGCAGCACGTACCGCTGGAACGCGGTGGCCGGCGTCCCGGTGTAGTGCTCGAGCCGGTCGATGGACAGCGCCATCCGCTCCGGAGTGAACAGGAACAGCTTCTTGCGGCGCAGGTCCCAGCGGGTCTCGTCGACGGCCGGGCCGAGCCGCGGGTCGTGCAGGCCGAGTGCTTCGCGGCCCGGGCTGACCGAGATCCCGGCGCCCCGGGCGGCCAGCCGGGCCAGCTCGCGTTCCAGGTACCAGCGGATCGCGCCGGGCGCGGCGAACTCGCCCTGCAGCACCGGATTGTGCGCCGACCAGGGCCGGCCCACGGTGAGCAGCGGGTACCGGCCCGCGCTGGCGGCGGCCTCCATCGCGTCCACCAGCCGGGTGATCTCGGCCGCCCGCTGGCTGTCCGGGATGGCCGCGAAGTCCGCCGACACCGTCATCCGGTCATCATGCCAGCCGGGCCGGCAGGCTTCACCGCTGCGACAGGCCGTGTTCACGGCGGGGAGATCTGGGCACGGTTGGCTGGCCCCGGAGAGCGGGCCGGCCCAGGTCACGGAGAGGTGCCATGCGGTCACAACGGCTGAGGTCCACGGTGCTGAGGTCCACGGTGCTGAGGTCCAGGGCAGGCCGGGCCGGCGCCACCGGCGTGGCGCTGGCCACGCTGCTGGCTGCCGTCCCGGCGGGGGCGGCGGCCAGCGTGCTGGTCCCGGGCGGATATCCCGGGGGCGCGCCCGGGGCCAGCGGCAACCTGCTGGCCGACGGCGACGCGGGTGCGGGGTACTGCACTCCCGACTGGAACTCGGCCAGCACCGTCCCGGGCTGGACGGTCACCCAGGGCAGCCCCAACGTGATGTGCTACGCGGCGCGCCGGGTCCCGCACCCGGCCGGGAAGGGCGGCCGCGGGTTCTTCAGCGGCGGCCCGTACGGCGACGCCACCATGACCCAGACGGCCAGCCTGCGCGGCGCGGCCCGGCGGATCGACACCGGTTCGGTCCGGTTCCAGCTGTCCGGCTGGCTGGGCGGCTGGAAAACCCTGCCCGGCTACGTCCGGGTCACGGTGGCCTTCTTCGGCCACTCCGGGCAGCAGCTCGGCGGGCCGGTCCGGCTGCGCACGGTGACCCGGGCCGAGCGGGGCGGCAGGACGCTGCTGCGCGCCCGGTCAGTCACCGGGACGGTGCCCGCCGGGGCCCGGACCGCCCAGGTCACCGCGGCCTTCCTGGACAGCGCGACGCCGCCCGGCGGTGAGCCGGAGCCGTCCGGCCCGGGCGGCGGGCTGCTGGACAACCTGGCCCTGACCGTGTCCGCGCCGCTGCCCGCGGCCCGGCTGGTGCCGCCGCCGTCCGCGGTGCCCCGGTTCCAGCACGTCTTCGTGATCATGATGGAGAACACCAACGGGCGCGCGGTGCTGGGCCGCAACAGCCACATGCCGTTCCTGCACGGCCTGATGGCCCAGGGGGCCACGCTGGCCAACTACCACGCCGTCTATCACCCGAGCGACGAGAACTACCTGGCCATCGCGGGCGGCGACACGTACGCCAAGGGCGCCATCTACTGGCCGGACATCAACGACCCGCACCGCAACCTGGCCGACGAGCTGCAGGCCAAGTCGATGAGCTGGATGGCCTACGAGCAGGGCATGGGCTACCGGTGCAACGACCGGGCATCCACCGAGTTCAAGTACGACAAGTACTACTACCCGGACGACGCGCCGTTCATCAACTACACCGACGTCAGCGGCAGCCGGGCCCGGTGCAAGGCGCACCTGGTGGACACCAGGCTGATGGGTCCGGCCCTGCGGCACACCGCGACCACGCCCGACTTCGCCTGGATCGCGGCCGACGACTACTACGACGGCGAGTCGGCCGGCAACGGCGACCTGAAGAGCCGGGAAGTGCAGGACGGCTGGCTGCGCAAGACGGTCAGCCCGATCATGGCCTCGCCAGCGTGGCGGACGCAGAAGTCCCTGCTGATCATCACCTGGGACGAGGCCGGGGTGACCCGGAAGACCGCCGAGGCGGGCAACCGGGTGGCCACCATCGTGGTCGGCTCGCCGGGCACGATGCGGGCCGGTTACGTGAGCGGGCGGCGCTACGACCACTACTCGACCGCCCGCACCATCGAGGCCGCGCTCGGCCTGGCCCCGCTCACCGCCAACGACGCGTACGCCACCCCTTACAACGATGTGTTCACCTGGCGGGGCCACTGAGCCCGGGCCGGGCCGCCCCGCTACAGTCAGCGCATGCGATTTGCCACCATCCGGACCCCTGACGGCAGCACCGCGGCGCGGCTCGACGGTGACCTGCTGATCCCGCTGGCCGCGGCTGATGTCGGCGAACTCCTGGCGGCGCAGGCGGACGGCGCCGCGGTGCCCGAGCGGCCCGGGGACAGCCCGGTGCCGGCCGGAGTGGCCAGCTACGCGCCGGTGGTGACCCGGCCATCCAAGATCATCTGCGTCGGGCTGAACTACCGCGAGCACATCCTGGAGACCGGCCGGGAGCTGCCCGAGTACCCCACGCTGTTCGCCAAGTTCGCGGACACCCTGATGGGCGCGCGGGACGAGCTGCGGCTGCCCACGCTGAGCGACCGGATCGACTGGGAGGTCGAGCTGGCGGTCATCATCGGCCGGCCGGTGTACCGGGCCGGCCCGGACGAGGCCGCCGCGGCCATCGCGGGCTACGCGGTCAGCAACGACGTGAGCGTGCGCGACTGGCAGCGCCGCACGCTGCAGTGGCTGCAGGGCAAGGCGTTCCAGCACACCACCCCGGTCGGCCCGTTCCTGGTCACCGGCGACGAGTGCGGCGACGCCGCCGACCTGGACATCCGCTGCGAGGTGGACGGCGTGGTCATGCAGCAGTCCCGCACCTCCGACCTGCTGTTCAAGCCCGCCGACGTGGCCGCCTACGCCAGCCAGGTGATCACCCTGCAGCCAGGCGACCTGCTGCTCACCGGCACCCCGGGCGGCGTCGGCAACGCCCGCAAGCCCCCGGTGTACCTGCAGCCGGGCCAGACCATGCGCAGCGCGATCGAGGGCCTGGGCGAGTGCGTCAACCGGTGTGCGCCGGAACGGGTGGGGTAACCCCGGGCGCGGGTGTGCGAAGGTAGCCCCATGCGCAAGTACGTGATCATCGGCCTCCCGGGCAGCGGCAAGGGCACCCAGGCCAGCTGGCTGGCCCGGGACCTGGACCTGGTGCACATCAGCGTCGGCGACATCTTCCGGTGGAACGTGCAGCAGCACACCAAGATGGGCGCCCAGGTACGCCGTATCATGGCCGCCGGGCAGCTGGTCAGCGACGACATGGCCGAGGCGGTGACCGCGCAGCGGCTGGCCGACCACGACTGGAACTACGGGTTCATCATCGACGGGTTCCCGCGCAACGCCCGGCAGGCCGAGTTCTTCCTGGAGAGCTACGACATCGACGCGGTCATCCACCTGAACATGCCCGACTCCGAGGTGCGCAAGCGGGTGCTGGCCCGGCGGCTGTGCTCGGGCTGCGGCCTGGACTACAACCTGATCGAGGACCGGCCGAGCGAAGAGGGCCGGTGCGATGTGTGCGGGGGCACGCTGGTCACCCGCGAGGACGACACCCCGGAGGCGCTGGCCGTCCGGCTGCGCGACTATCACGACAAGACCGACCCGGTGCTGGACATCTTCGCCCGCAAGGAATACGTGCTGGTCATCGACGCCACCCAGGACCGGGACGGGGTGCAGCGGGCCATCAGGGACGCGCTCGGGCTGCCCGCGGCCAGCCCGGCCGAGAACCTGGCCGGCCCCGAGGCGGCCGCGGCCGGGTAGCAGCCGTGCAGGTCGTGATCGCCCCGGACTCGTTCAAGGGCAGCCTGGCGGCCGCCGAGGCGGCCGCCGCCCTGGCCGCCGGCTGGCAGGCCGCCCGCCCCGGCGACGACGTGCAGACCATCCCGCTGGCCGACGGCGGCGAGGGCACGCTGGCCGTGCTGGCCGCCGCCATCCCCGCCGCCCGCTGGCGCCAGGCCCAGGTCACCGGGCCAGCCGCGCAGCCAGGGGACCGAGCGCAGCCGGTCGAGTGCCCGTGGCTGGAGCTGCCGGACGGCTCCGCCGCGGTGGAACTGGCCGCCGCCAGCGGCCTGCCGCTGCTCAGCCAGCTGGACCCGCTCGGCGCGCACACCACCGGGCTGGGCCAGGTGATCGCCGCCGCGCTGGAGGCCGGCGCCCGCCAGGTCACGGTGGCGCTGGGCGGCTCGGCGTCCACCGACGGCGGGACCGGCGCGCTGGCCGCCCTGGGCGCCCGGTTCCTGGACGCCGGAGGCCGCCCGCTGCCGGCCGGTGGCGGGGCCCTGCGCGACCTGGCCGCGGTGGACCTGACCGGGCTGCGCCCGCCGCCGCCCGGCGGGGTCAGCTGCCTGTCCGACGTCCGCGCGCCGCTGCTCGGCCCGGCCGGCGCGGCCGCGGTGTTCGGCCCGCAGAAGGGCGCCAGCCCGGACCAGGTCGCGCTGCTCGACGCGGGCCTGGCCCGGCTGGCCGGGCTGCTCGGCGGCGACCCGGCGGCGCCCGGCGCGGGCGCGGCCGGCGGCACCGGCTACGGGCTGGCCGCCGGGTGGGGCGCGCTGATCACGCCGGGCGCGCCGCGGCTGGCCCGGCTGGCCGGCCTGGACCAGGCCCTGGCCCGGGCCGGGCTGGTGATCACCGGCGAGGGCCGGTACGACCAGTCCTCGGGCACCGGCAAGGTGGCCGGGGCGGTGTTCGCCGCCGCGGCCGAGGCGGCGGTGCCCGCCGCGCTGGTGGCCGGCCAGGTCGCCACCAGCCCGCCGCCCGGGGTGCCCGCGGTCTCGCTGGCCGGGCTGGCCGGCGGGGTGCCGCAGGCGCTGGCCGACCCGGCCCGGTACCTGCGCCAGGCCGGCCAGCAGCTGGCCGGCGGGTGGGGCGCGGCGCAGTAGCAGCCATTACCCTGGGCGCGTGCGGGAGATCGCGGTGTTCAGCGGCAGCGCCCACCCTGACCTGGCCGAAGAGATCTGCGCCCACCTGGGCGAGCGGCTGCGCCCGGTGCGGCTGATCCGGTTCGCCAACGACTGCCTGGAGGTCCAGCTCCAGTCCAATTGCCGTGAGCGCGACGTGTACCTCATCCAGCCGCTGTCCCCGCCGGTGCAGGAGCACCTGGTCGAGCTGCTGCTGATGCTGGACGCGGCCCGCGGCGCCTCGGCCGCCCGGGTCACCGCGGTGATCCCGCACTACGCGTACGCGCGCTCGGACAAGAAGGACATGCCCCGGGTGTCCATCGGCGGCCGCATGGTCGCCGACCTGCTGGTCGCGGCGGGCGCCAACCGGGTGCTCACCATGACCCTGCACTCGCCGCAGGTGCACGGGTTCTTCTCGGTCCCCGTGGACCACCTGCACGCGCTGCGCGAGCTGGCCAACCACTTCCGCCCGCAGGACCTGTCGAACACCGTGGTGGTCTCGCCGGACCTGGGCAACGCCAAGGCCGCCGCCGCGCTGGCCCGGCGGCTGGACCTGCCGGTGGCGGCGGGCGCCAAGCAGCGGCTCAGCGACCAGCAGGTCATCATCACCTCGATCATCGGCGACGTCGACGGCCGGGACGTGATCGTGCTGGACGACGAGATCGCCCGCGGCAGCACGATCCTGGAGCTGCTCGACCGGCTGCGCGAGCGGGACGTCCGGTCGGTCCGGGTGGCCTGCACCCACGGCCTGTTCGCCGACGGCGCGCTGCAGCGGATCGAGGCCGCACCCGAGGTCACCGAGGTGGTCTGCACCAACACGGTGCCGATCCCCGAGAAGCTGCTCGGCGGCAAGCTGACCGTGATCTCGCTGGCCCCGGCCCTGGCCGAAGCCATCCGCCGCATTCACGAAGGCGAATCCGTCAGCGTCCTGTTCGCACCCTAGGGGCTGCCGGAAGGGTCAGCTCGTTCAGCTGCTGAGCCAGACGGGGCGACACTGTAACACCAGTATTTCATTTGAGAGCTGAAGTTCGGGTATGTCGAGAACGTGATATCGTAAGACCGATAATTCTTTCAAGGAGTGAGGTACAGGTGTAACAGTGTCGCCATCTGCAGGGATCAGTGGCCGGGGCCGGGCCGAACTCGCGCGTGTTCTTGCTTCGGGGAGCCGCTTCATCAGGCCGTCGGATGTCGTGGATGCGCTCAGCGTGGATGCCGACGCCGCAGCCAAGAGACTTGCTCGCTGGGCGGAGGATGGCTGGCTCCGGCGCGTCCGGCGCGGGCTCTACATCGGGGTGCCGGTCGAAGCGGTGAACCCGGAAGCATGGTCTGAGGATGCGCTACTCGTCGCTGCCGAGGTCTGGTCGCCGTGTTACTTCACGGGGTGGACAGCAGCGAACCATTGGGCGCTCACAGAACAGGTCTTCCGGACCACCGTCCTGAAGACTGCAGGGCGTGTCCGCACCTCGTCAGTTCAGCTTCTGGACCATGACTACACCGTGGGTCATGCCGCTGAGGATGGGCTGACATGGGGTCTGGCGACAGAGTGGCGGGAGGATGCCCGGCTTAGGTTTGCTGATCCGGCTCGGACCGTGGTGGACATCCTCGACACTCCGAGGCTGGGCGGCGGGATTCGGCATGGAGCGGAAGTGCTTGTGGCGTATCTCGACGAGCAGGAGTCGGCTCGACTCGTAGAGTATGGAGACCGGCTCGGAAATCGAGCCATCTTCAAACGGCTTGGCTACCTCATCGAGACGCTCGGGCTTGAGTTCCCAGATCTCGTTGCCCGGTGCCGGGAGCGAATATCGTCCGGGATCTCAGCCCTCGATCCTGATGGTCCGGATGGTGGTGCCCGGGCTGGACGGTGGGGACTGCGGGTCAACGTTGCTGTGGTGAATGAGGGGGCTTCGTGATTTCTCAGCGGGAGTTGGCGCGTCTTCGTGCTGAGTGGATGCTCGACCAAGGCGTCATCGAGAAAGACTACGTGCTCGGTTGGTTATTGGCAGGGATCGCACAGCATGGGGACCTGCGGAGGACATGGATCTTTAAGGGCGGGACGTGTCTTCGCAAGTGCTATTACGAGACGTTCCGGTTCTCAGAGGATCTTGATTTTACGGTCTTGGATGGAGGCCCGGAGGAACCAGGAGATCTCAGTCGAAGGTGAAGCTCGACCTCACCACCGATGAGATCCTGGTACTCAGGCCGACGCTTCGTCCTATTGGGCATCCTTACAGCGACGTGCTGCCGGTGCGCGGAGTGGTCAGCTATTCCGTCACAGAGCTCTTCGGCGAGAAGCTCCGTGCACTCGTGGAGCGATGCCGACCTCGTGACCTTTATGACGTCGTTCACATGCACCGGCATCCGGACCTTATTGGCCTTGCTGGAGATGTCCGGCGTGTGCTTGAACGGAAGTGCGCCCACGCGGGGATCGAGGTGCCGACGGCTGATGCGATCAAGACTTCGCCGTTCCGGGCAGAGATCGAGAGCGAGTGGCGGAATATGCTCGGCCATCAATTACCGAAACCTTTGCCGCCGTTCGAGGGATTTTGGGCCAGGGTCGACGATGTGTTCTCATGGCTGGCCGGAACGCTGCATACCCGTGTACTTCCCAGGGCGCAGGTGGGGGCGGTCGAGGTCGACGCCACATGGGAGGGGCCAAAGGCCATTACGTCGTGGCGACGTGGGATACCTCTGGAGCTACTTCGTTATGCGGGCGCGAACCGGATGAAGGTTGATATCGACTATAGAGCCGAACAGGGCCGACATGGACCCCGGCGGGTGGAGCCGTACTCTCTCCGACGGACGCGAGACGGTAACCTCGTCCTCTTCGTGGTCAACGACTACGGGGAACTCCGGAGCTACCGGGTTGACCGGATAGCCGGGATACGGCCAACTACCATCTCATTCACGCCTAAATTCCAGGTTGAGTTCTGATGCGACCCACATACCCGGTATCGGTGAAGGGCGTGGTGGCACGGGACGGGCGGATCCTGCTGCTGCATAACGAGCGCGGCGAGTGGGAGCTGCCGGGCGGGCGGCTGGAGACCGGGGAGACTCCGGAGAAATGCGTGGTCCGGGAGATCGCCGAGGAGACCGGGTGGGCCGTCACGGCCGGGCCGATCGTGGACGCCTGGCTGTACCACATCACCCAGGCGGGCAGGCACGTGTTCATCGTCACCTACGCCTGCCGGCTCAACCCCGGGCAGGAGGCCCAGGATCCCGTGCTCTCGGACGAGCATCAGGGGGCCGGCCTGTTCGCTCCTGACGAGATCGCCGGACTGATCATGCCCCAGGGCTACAAGGACTCGGTCGCCACCTGGCTCAGGCTTCCTCGATGGCCCTCGTGATCTGCTCGGTGGTCAGCGGGAGGTCGCGGACCCGGACCCCGGCGGCGTCGGCCACGGCGTTGCCGATGGCGCCGGCCACCGGGCCCTGGGCCAGCTCGCCGGCGCCCACCGGGGGCTGGTCGGAGGCCACGATGCGCACCGCCACCTCGGGCATCTCGGTGAACCGCAAGATGGGGTAGCTGTCCCAAGTCACCGACGTGATCCGGGTCCGGTCGAACCGGACCCGCTCGCGCAGCGCCCAGCTCGCGCTCTGCAGCGCCCCGCCCTCGACCTGGTTGACCACGCCGTCCGGGTTGATCACCCGGCCCACGTCCACGGCCAGCCACAGCCGGCGCAGCGTGACGCTGGTGTCCGCGGCCACCTCGGCCACCGCGGCGCAGTAGCCGGACGTGCCCTTGTACCGGGCGAAGGCCAGCCCGAAGCCGGTTCCCCCGGCCGGTGACCGGCCCGCCCAGCCCGCGAAGCCGGTCACCTCCTCGATGACCCGGCGGGCCCGCGGGTCGCTCAGGTGGGCCAGCCGGAACTCGGCCGGGTCGGCGCCGGCCACCTCGGCCAGCTCGTCCAGGAACGACTCGATCGCGAACACGTTGAGGAACGCGCCCAGCGAGCGCAGCGACGAGGTCCTGATCGGCATGGTGAGCAGCCGGTGCCTGGTCACGGCCAGGTCCGGGATGTCGTAGGCCGGCACCGCGTTGCGGGTGGCGCCCATCGCCCCGCTGGGTTCCCCGTCCGGCGCGGCCGGGATGGGCGCGGCCCCGGCCAGGTGCGACAGCCCGAGCAGCCGTGGGGTGCCGCCGATGCCGGGCCGGCCGAGGAAGCCGTTGCTCCACACGTCCTGCCGCCAGGTCTGGATCCGGCCCGCCTCGTCCAGGCCGGCCGACAGCCGGGCCACCATGGCCGGGCCGACCGGCCCCCAGCCGAGCTCGTCCTCACGGGACCACAGCACCCGCACCGGGCGCCCGGGCAGCCGCCGGGCCAGCAGCACCGCATCGGCGGCCGCGTCGTCCGAGGCGTTGTGCCCGTAGACGCCGGCGCCTTCCACGTGATGCACGGTCACCTGGGCCTGGTCCAGGCCCAGCCCGGCGGCCAGCGCCCGGCGCAGCGGGAACGGTCCCTGGCTGTGCGCCCACACGGTGATCCGCGCCATTCCGTCCGCGCCCTCGTCCCAGCGGGCGATGGCGCAGCTCGGCGCCATCGAGGCGTGCGCGATGAACGGGCGGCTGAACTCGGCCTGCCGGGTGTGCCGGACCCGGGCCGCGGCGGCGGGGTCGTCCCGCCGCTCCACCGCCTGGTCCTCGGTGGGCTGGCTGAGCAGGAAGCCTTTCAGGCCGCGCTCGTCGGGCAGTGACTCGCGGACCGTCCACCGGGCCGCGGCGGCCAGCCGGGCCGCGGCGGCCACCGCGATCCGGTCCTGGCTGGCCAGCACGCCGAGGAACGAGCCGTCCCGCACCGTGGCCAGCACGCCGTCGGGCAGGTCCACCGCCCCGGCCTCGTCCAGGGTGGCGGCCGGTCCTGGCGGCCGGATCACCCGGCCGAACACCATGCCCGGCAGCACCAGGTCGTGCAGGAACCGGGGGCGGCCGGTGGCCTTGTCCGGCAGGTCGAGCCGCGGCGCGCTGCGGCCCGCCACCGACCACCGGCTGGCCGGCTTGGCCGCGGGCCCCTCGGCGGCCGCGGCGCCCAGCAGGCTGGGGCCGCCCAGTGACCAGTAGCTGAGCCCCGTGCCCGTGCCGTCCTGGCAGATCTCGCCGTCCCGGACGGCCAGCGCGGCCGGGCCGGTGCCCAGCTTGGCCGCGGCCGCGGCCAGGAACGCCGCCCGGGCCTGGGCGCAGGCCTGCCGCAGCGCGCCGCCGCAGTCCTCGATCGACCGGCTGCCCGAGGTCACCCCCTCGTCCGGGCTGGTGTCCGTGCTCACCGGGGCCACCTCGACGCGGTCCAGGGCGACGTCGAGTTCCTCCGCGGCGATCTGGGCCAGCGCGGTCCACACGCCCTGGCCGTATTCGACCTTGCCGGGGTGGATGGTGACCCGGCCTGCGGGCGCGAAGCTGAGCCAGCGGTGCAGGTCCGGGTTGGCGGCCAGGCTCGGCGACAGCGTCATTCCGCCGCCCCGCCTGCTGCCGCCCCGGCCGGCGTCGTCCCGGCGGGCGCTGCGGCGGCGGCGCGCAGCACGGCCCGGACGATCCGCTGGTGCGTGCCGCAGCGGCACAGATTGCCGTCCAGCGCGGCGCGCACCTCGGGCTCGCTCGGCGCCGGGTTGCGCTGCAGCAGCGCCACCCCGCTCATGATCATCCCGGAGATGCAGTAGCCGCACTGGGCCGCCTGCTCGTCGAGCACCGCCTGCTGCACCGGGTGCAGCCCGCCCCCACCCGCCTCCCCTGCCCCCTTCATGGCCAGCCCTTCGACCGTGGTCACCGCGGTGCCCTCGGCGGCCCACACCGGGACGTCGCAGGACGATCTGGCCTGGCCGTCGATGAGCACGAAACACGCGCCGCACAGCCCCATGCCGCAGCCGAACCGCGGCCCGGCCAGACCGAGATCGTGCCGGAGCACGTCCAGCAGCGGCGTGCCCGGCTCGGCGCTGACTGTCTGTTCGGTCCCATTGACGGTGAGCCGCCAGTGGTTGACGCTGCCCATCCGCACAGAGTATGCATTCGTTTGCAGGTTTGGCCAGAAGCGAGCAGGCAAGTAGGCCGGGCACGGAGGGCGCTGGGTGAACGAGCAGCTAAACGAGCAGGTGGATGAGCGGGTAGCGGCGGCGATCTCGCACTGGGCGCCACGGTTCACGACCAACGGCGTGACGGCCGGGGATTTCGGGCGGATCACGGGCGGGCTGCGGCGCTGGGCGGACTGGTGCGCCGCGTGGAGCGCGGTCGGGGCGGAGCACGAGGAACTGGGCCGGTCCGCGCTGGCCGCGGGCCATGAGAAATCCGCGGGCGCGCACCTGGCCCAGGCGGCCGTCTATTACCACTTCGCCAAGTTCCTGTTCGTCAACGACCTGGCCCAGATGCGCGCCGCGCACCAGGCCGCGGTGCGCTGCCTGGACGACGCGCTGCCCTACCTGGACCCGCCGGGCCGCCGGATCGAGATCCCGTTCGACGGCGCGCGGATGGTGGGCGTGCTGCGCCAGCCGGCCGGTCCCGGCCCGCACCCGGTCGTGATCATGATCCCCGGGCTGGACTCGGCCAAGGAGGAGCTGCGCAGCACCGAGGAGCTGTTCCTGGAGCGCGGCCTGGCCACGTTCAGCGTGGACGGGCCGGGCCAGGGCGAAGCCGAGTACGACCTGGCCATCCGGGGCGACTGGGAGGTGCCCGGGGCGGCCGTCATCGACCGGCTCAGCGCCGAGCCGGGGCTGGACGCGGCCCGGATCGGGGTCTGGGGGGTCAGCCTGGGCGGCTACTACGCCCCGCGGGTGGCCAGCGGCGATGACCGGGTGCGCGCCTGCGTGGCGCTGGCCGGCCCGTTCAACTTCGCCGACCACTGGGCCGCGCGGCCCAGCCTGACCCAGGAGGCGTTCCGGGTCCGGTCCAAGTCCCCGGACCTGGACGCGGCCCGGGCGGCGGCCGGGCAGCTCAGCCTGGCCGGGCGGGCCGCGAAGATCCGCTGCCCGCTGCTGGCCGTGATGGGCAAGCTGGACCGGCTTATCCCGTGGCAGGACGCGGCCCGGCTGGTCGAGGAGGCCAGCGGCGCCAGCGAACTGCTGCTCCTGGAGCAGGGCAACCACGGCTGCGCCAACCTGGCCCCGTTCCACCGCTACCGGACCGCCGACTGGATGGCCGGGCAGCTCGGGGCCGAAGGGGCGTGGCGGTGACTGGACTGACGAGGGAGGGAGCGAGGAACGAGCGACTGAGCGAGGAGGGGAGGAGCCGCCTTCGGACGCCCCGGAGGCTCAAGGAGGCAGAGCCCACATGAGCCGGGCCCCGGCCCGCGGCGCCGCCAGCTCCGCCGGCCTGCGCCTGCTGGCCCAGCATGACCTGGGCGGGCACGGCGACGGCATGCAGGTGATCCGGGCCGGCGACGCGCTGTACGTCGGGCACCTCGGCACGTCCGGGATGGGCACCTCCATCCTGGACGTGGCCGACCCCGCCCGGCCGGTGCTGGTGACCCAGTGGCCAGCACCGGCCGGCACCCACACGCACAAGGTCCAGGTGGCCGGCGGCCTGCTGCTGACCAACCACGAGAAGTTCCCCTACCGGGCGGCCATGACCGAGCCGTTCTCCGCGGGCCTGGCCGCCTACCGGCTCGATGACCCGCTGCGCCCGGAGCGGATCGGGTTCTGGCCCAGCGGCGGCCGCGGTGTGCACCGGGTGGTGTGGACCGGCGGCCGGTACGCGCACATGTCGGCCATCCCGGACGGGTTCAGCGACCGGATCTGGGTCGTGCTGGACCTGGCCGACCCGGCCCGCCCGGCCGAGGCGGGCCGCTGGTGGTGGCCCGGCCAGCGGGCGGGGGAGCAGCCCACCTGGCGGCCGGGCGAACGGTACGCGGCCCACCACGCGCTGCTGGCCGGCGACCGCGCCTACCTGGGCTACGACGACGCCGGCCTGGTCATCCTGGACGTGTCGGACATCACCCGGCCGCGGCAGGCCGGCCAGCTGCGCTGGGATGGCGGCTCGACGCACACCTGCCTGCCGCTGCCCGGGCGGCAGCTCGTGGTGGTCACCGACGAGCAGGTCAGCAACGGGCCGCGGGCCCCGCAGCGGGCCATCCGGGTGATCGACGTCTCGGCCGCCCCGCGGGTGGCCGCGCTGTGCCCGCCCCCGGACGACCGCTATGACCAGCTGCCGCTCCGCTTCGGCGCGCACAACCTGCACGAGAACCAGCCCGGCGCGTACCGCAGCGAGCGGCTGGTGTTCGCCACCTACTTCAGCGCCGGGGTCCGGGTCTATGACCTGGCCGACCCGGAGCACCCCCAGGAGGTCGCGCACTGGGTGCCGGAACCACCGGCTGGGCAGCCGGTCGGCCAGATCAACGACCTGTTCGTGGACGACGGCGGGCTGATCTGGGTCACCGACCGGATCAGCGGGGGGCTGTACGTCCTGCAACCGGAGCCGGACCTGGCGGAGCTGATGGCGCAGGCCCGGAGCTGACCGGTCCGGCCGCCGGGGCCACGGAGGCGGCCGCGGCGCTGTCCCGCGGCGCCCGCCGGGTCATCCGCTGGATGATCGAGACGATGGTCCACAGCGGCGGCAGCAGCACGAACAGCACCAGGATGGCCCACTGCGCGGGGTGCTTGGCCAGGCTGGGCAGCACCGTCTTCTCCAGCCACGGGAACAGGTGGCTGCGCAGGAACGGGATGTACGCGGCCGCGGCCAGCGCGGCCCCGGCGGCCACGGTCACGATGGCCAGCGCCAGCACGATGCGGCGGGCCGCGCCGATCGCGACCAGCAGCAGCCCGGCCAGCACCGCCGCCAGCCCGGCCGCGCTGAGCACGTTGACCGTGCTGGTGCTGGCCAGCGCGCCCAGCAGGATCAGGCCCAGCCCGGTGAACAGCGGGTAGCGGGCGGTCACGCTGACCGAGGTCACCCGCCAGGCCAGCGTGGTCACGGTGCGCGCGCCGGCCAGCACCGGGCGGAGGAAGTGCGGTGTGCCCCGGCCCAGGTCGACGGTCTTGACCGCGACCGCGGCGGCCCGGGTCGCGGTCTGGGTGAACAGCTGGCTGCCCACCTGGCCGGAGATCGTCTCGGCCGGGATCCGGCAGGCGTGCAGCACCGCGGCCGCCTTGGCGTCGGGCACGAACGGGGGGTGGCCAGCCGTGCCGCCAGCGGGTGCGGGCTCGGCCGCGGCGTGGTAAGCGGCCAGGAACGCGCGGGCCGGCCCTTCGTCCCCGCCCTGGCCCGCGTCCACCCCGACCTGCTGGGCCACGTAGGCCAGCTCCTCGCCCGCGATGATCCGCTGGAGCCCGCTGGCCACCCAGATGGCCGTGGCCGGCAGGCTGACCGGCGGCGGTGGGAGCTGCCCGGCGGTGAGGAAGTCCAGCTCGGCCGGGCCGCCCGGGCGGCCCCCCTGGGCCGGGAACGGGGTGAACACGCCCGGCGGCGCCGGGCTGCCCGCGATCCGCTCCAGCTTGCCGCGCAGGTCCGTCCGGAACGCGTCCGGGTCACCGGACTCCATGGCCAGCTCGTGCAGCCGCCGCGGGGCCAGCAGCAGGTGCACCAGCCAGCCGGCGCCGTCGAGCCGGCCCCACATCCAGTCGTTGGCCCGCCAGGACGCCTTGCAGAACGCGCCGAAGTGGTGCAGCTGCAGGCCGGTGAGCTTCTCCGCGGCCAGCGTCCGCGCATCCAGGCTGGTCCGGGTGTCGGCGCTCATCTGGATCAGCTCCAGCGCCTGGTCGGCGACCAGCCCGTCGGGCTGCATGACGTACCGCGCCACGTGCAGGTCGAACAGCCGGGCGGCCACGGTGTCCACCCAGTCGCCGCCGGCCGGCCCGGTCAGGTAGCGGAGCAGGTCGGCCACGTAGCTGGCCGGGTCACCGGCCCCGTCCCCGGCCGGGTCACCAGCCGCGGCGCTGGCCGCCCGGTCCAGGCCGGGCAGGCTGCGCAGGCCGATCAGCACCGCGGCCAGGTCCCGCCACGGCTGCCCGGAGCTGCCGCCGTTCATGTTCGCGCCGAGCATCGCCTGGGCCGCCGCGGCGGCCCGGCCGGCCGCGGTGGCCCCGCCCGCCGGGCCCGCCGGGCCCGCTATGCCGCCGGCCGGCGGCGCGGCGACGAGCGCCCGGGCCACGGTGTCCGCCGGGGTGGGTTCCGGCCGGGGCGGCATGGCCTGGCTGACCGACAGCCGCAGCCGGCCCAGGGTCCGCTGGCCCTCGGCCGGCACCATCAGGTAGGCCTTGCTCAGCACGGCCAGCACGGTGGCCCGGGCGTCGTCGAGGGCGTCGCGGCCGGCCGCGCTCATCGCGCCGTAGTCGCCGACGGCCGGAAGCCCGGCGGGCAGCGCAGCCAGCACGGCCGCCACCGCCGCCTGCCGGGCCTGGTCGGCATCGGCGCCGAACCCGGCGGGCCGGCCATCCGCCGCCCGGTGGCCCGTGGTGGTCTGGGTCAGCACCTCATCGGCCGCGGCCTGCGCGATCCGCTGCGCGCGCCGCTCCCGGTAGCCGGCGTAGAACGGCGCGGCCAGCCGGCCCATCTGGCTGCCCAGCACGGCCAGCTGCTGCCGGGCGTCGTTGCGCGAGGCCACCTGCTGGTTGTGCGCGGTGATCGCGGCCAGGTCGCCCGAGATGGTCTGCGCGGTCAGCGCGGTCAGGTCGGCGGCCAGCGCGGCCGGCAGGTCCGGCGTGTCGGCCACGGTCAGCCGGGGCCGTGGCGCCGCGGGCCCGCCGGTCTGCGGCACCACGAACGCCAGCACCCGGCGCACCTCGGACTCGGCGGGCCGGTCGAACACCGCCTGCAGGGCCGGGCCGAGCGGGCGGTTCATCAGCAGCCCGCCGTCCGCGGCGAACTGGGTCGCCTGCGTGTTGCTGAACGCGGCCATGTCCGGGTGGCCGTCCCCGCCGTCGGCGCCGATCGGGACCAGGCCCGGCTCGAACGCCACCGGGAACGACGCGCTGCACCGCGCGGCCAGGGCCAGGGCCGGCACGTTCGCCGCCGTCAGCTCGGCGCTGGTGAAGCTGAACAGCCCGTGGTGGCTGACGTCGCGGACCAGCGTGCCGTAGTCGTCGGTGAACCGGCTGGCTTCGCCCGCCAGCAGCGTGGTGGTCAGGAACACCCGGGTCGGGTCCCGGCCCGGGGCCGGGTTCGCGGGCGCGCCGGCCGCCAGTTTGGCCAGCCCGGTCCGCAGGCCCGCGAGCAGGCTCTTGTCGCCGTACAGCAGGGAGGTCGCGGTCTTGTCCGACGGGCTGCGCAGCAGGCCGCCCAGCGATCCCTCGGCGAACCAAAGCTCGCGCAGCCCGTCCAGGTCGAAGCGCTGCACGTTGGCCAGCCCCAGGATGGCCGCGTTGATCCCGCCCGCGCTGGTGCCGGACAGCACGTCGATGCTCACGTCGGTGCCGAGCAGGTCCAGCAGTTCCCCATACAGCGCCCGGACGCGCTGCCCGGGCTCGCTGGTGGCCGGGGGAGCCTCACCGCGGCTCTGCCGGCTGGCCGCCAGCAGCAGGTTCATCTCCCGGGCCATGCCGCCCATCCACACGGCCAGGCTGACCCCGCCGGTGAACGCGGCGGCCAGCCGCAATTGCGGCCGCGGCGCCGTGCGCTGGCCGTTAGTTAATGCCGCACCGTCCATTTGCCCCGTCCCCGGTATATTTCCCCCATCACTTTGCCTGCGAGGTAACTACGGGCCGCAGGCGCTGTCAAGCGCGGAGGTCAGGGGCGCGGAGGTCAGGGCAGGGTGAGGATCCGCGGCCCGGCGTCGGTAATGGCCACCGTGTGCTCGATGTGCGCGGCCCGGCTGCCGTCCGCGGTGCGCAGCGCCCAGCCGTCCGGGGCCACCACGAACTCGTCGCCGCCCCCGGCCATCAGCATCGGCTCGATGGCCAGGGCCAGGCCGGGCCGCAGCCGCATGCCGCGGCCGGGGCGTCCCTCGTTCGGCACGTGCGGGTCCTCGTGCATGTGCCGGCCGATGCCGTGGCCGCCGAAGCCCGCCGGGATGCCGTAGTGCGCGCCGCGGCCCACGGTGCCCACCGCGGCCGAGATGTCGCCGATCCGGGCGCCGGCCACCGCCGCCGCGATGCCGGCCGCCAGCGACTTCTCGGCCGTCTCGATCAGCAGCAGGTCGGCGGGCCGGGGCGGCCCGACGATGAAGCTGATGGCCGCGTCGCCGGTCCAGCCGTCCAGCGTGGCGCCGCAGTCGATGCTGACCAGGTCGCCGTCCCGCAGCTGGTAGCCGTCCGGGATCCCGTGCACGATGGTGTCGTTGACCGACGCGCAGATCACCGCGGGAAATGGCGACGGCGCGAACGACGGGTGATAGTTCAGGAACGGCGAGCTGGCGCCGGCCTCGCGGATGACCGCGTGCGCCGCCTCGTCCAGTTCCAGCAGCGTGACGCCGGGCGCGGCCGCGTCACGTGCGGCCGCCAGTGCGCGGGCCACCACCCGGCCGGCTTCGCGCATCGCGTCCAGCGCGGCCTGATTCTTGATCTCCACCATGTTCCGCTGTGCTCCTGTGCGTCCCGGGCCGCGGTCAGTCCTCGGCGCGGCCCCCAAGATAGCGGGCCAGGAAGCGCTCGGCGGCCGCGTAGAAGCGCAGCCGGTTCTCCGGCTTCGCGAAACCGTGGCCCTCGTCGGGAAACAGCATGTATTCGTGTTCGATTCCCGCCTCGGTCAGCGCGGCCACGATCTGCTCCGATTCGGCCTGCTTGACCCGCGGGTCGTTGGCGCCCTGGGCGATGAGCAGCGGGATCTTGATGTCCCGGGCCCGGGACAGCGGTGAGCGGGACCAGAGGAACTCCGCGTCCTTGTCCGGATCGCCGACCCGGGTGTGGAACTGGGCGATCATCGGCGCCCAGTACGGCGGGATCGTCTCGATCAGGGTCTTCAGGTTGGATGGCCCGACGATGTCCACCGCGCAGCAGAACAGGTCCGGGGTGAACGCCGCCCCGGCCAGCGAGGCGTAGCCGCCGTAGGACCCGCCGAAGACGGCCACCCGGGCCGGGTCGGCCCAGCCCTGGCCGAGCACGTAGCCCACCGCGTCGGTCAGGTCGTCCTGCATCGTGCCGCCCCACTCCCGGTTGCCGGCGTTGACGAACGCCTTGCCGTACCCGGTGGAGCCGCGGAAGTTGACTTGCACGCACAGGTAGCCGCGGTTGGCCAGCCACTGCGCGGCCGGGTCGAAGCCCCAGGAGTCCCGGGCCCACGGGCCGCCGTGTACGTGCAGCACCATCGGCAGCCCGCCGCGCGGCGCGCCGGGCGGGAACGTCGCGTAGCCGTGGATGGTCAGCCCGTCCCGGGCGGTGAACGTGAACGGCTCCTTGGGGGCCAGCTCGTACTGGGCCAGCTCGGGCCGGGTGTCGAGCAGGAAGCTGCCGCGCCGGGTCCGCCGGTCGTAGTTGTAGTAGGACGTCGCGCTGGTGTCGTTGTTGAACGCGACCAGCCACGTCTCGTCCGCGTCGTCGGCGTCGGCGAACACCGGGTCGCCCGGGTTCAGCGCGCGGATGGCGGCCAGGTCGGCGTCCACCTCGGGGTCCAGCACCCGGTACTCGACCCGGTCCTTCTCGAACATGACGACCTGCGGCTCGCGGGTGTCGGGGTTGAGCCGGACCCCGGTCACGTCGGTCTCCGGGTCGCGGGCCAGCAGTCGCGTGCCGCCGGTGGCCACGTCGATCCGGACCAGGCCGCCGGTGTCCGCGCCCACCGAGCTGAGCGCGAGCATGGACCGCCCGTCTTCGCTGAACGCTATCGGCCCGCTGGTCATCGCATCCTCAGCCGGGACCGTCAGCAGCGGGCGCCACTCGTCGCCGTGCCCATCGCGCACCATGAGGACGATGCCGCCGTCCGGCTGCGGCGCGATGCCCGCCCGCACCACCAGCTGGGTGTCCGCGACCCAGTCGATGAAACCGGGGTTGTCCTCTTCTTTCACCAGCTCGCCGTCGATCAGGTTGAGCCGGTACACGTCGTGCAGCTCCGGGTTGTCCCGGTTCAGCCCGACCAGGATCTCGGTCGGGAACTTCTTCTCTATCGCGATCAGCTCGGTGCGCACGCCCTCGAACGGGGTCAGGTCCCGGCGCTGCATGGTCGACAAGTCGACATCGTGCAGCCGCCAGTTCTCGTCACCGCCCCGATCCTGCAGGTACAGCACGTGCCGGCCGTCATGCGCCCACGCGTAGACGCGGATGCCCCGGTCGGTGTCGTCGGTGACCACCCGGGCCGCGGACCAGTCCACGCCGTCATCGCCCACCGGGGCCACCCACACATTCAGCACCCCCTCGTGCGGGGCGATCCAGGCCAGCCTGGTGCCGTCGGGGGAGATGCGCGGGAGGACACGTTCCGGGTTGCCGAAAAGGACCCGGCGGGGGATGAGTTCTGCCATGCTGACATGCCTACCATGCGGCACGGCCTGCGAATACCCTCTGTTTCGTGCGGAAATCTTCGCCCGGCGGCGGCATAATCATCCGGCACGGTCATGTGCTGACCATGGATCCGGAAATCGGCGACCTGGCCGACGGCGACTTACTGATCCAGGGCAGCCAGATCGCGGCGGTCGGGCCGCCCTCGATGTTCACCGCGTCCGGCCTGCCCGCCCGCCTGCCAGCACCGTGAGCAGGCAGGCGGCGGCCAGCACGGCCGCGGCCACCTGCACCGCACGGGTCAGGCCGAGGTGGGTGGCCAGCACCCCGACGGCCACGGTGACCAGCCCGCTGCCACCGTAGGTGAGCACGTAGAACAGGGCCACCGTGCCGGCCCGCTGGGCGGCCGGCGCGATCTCGTTGACCTGGCGGACGCCGCCCATGAACGCCAGCCCCTGGCCCGCTCCGGCCACCGCGATCGCCCCGAACAGCAGCGCCGCGCTGCCGGTGGCCCCCGCCGCGATCAGCCCGGCCAGCCCCACCATCAAGCCCATCATCCCGAACGCCAGTGCCCGCCCAGTGCCCAAGCGCCGGCCCCCGGCCTGCGCGGCCGCGGCCACCAGCAGCAGGGACCCGGCGGCGGTGCCGTCCACCAGCAGGTTGCTGCCGCCCAGCGCGGCGGCCGTGTAGGACGGCACCAGGGCCAGCACCACGTAGGCCACCGCCCAGGCCAGCAGGCTGACCAGGGCGGCCCGCAGGAACAGGCCGCGGTGCGCGTCCGGCAGCCGCGGCCAGCGCGGCCGCCACCGGCCACCAGCCCGGCCCAGCCCGGCGGGCAGGGCCGCCACCGCGGCCAGCGCCGGTATCAGCAGGGCGATCTCCACCGCGTAGCTGAGGTTGCGCGGGTGCGGCGCGTACTGGGCCAGCGCGCCCGCCAGCACCGGCCCGGCCCCGCAGGCGGCGGTGGTCGCGATGGCGGCCAGGAACGACGCGCGGGCCTGGCGGCCACGCGGCTCGGTCAGCACCAGTCCCGCGGTCAGCGCCCCGGAGCAGGTGCCGACGGCCAGGCCCTGCACCGCCCGCCCGGCGTACAGCCAGGCCGGCCCGGACGCCACGGCCAGCAGCGCGGCGCCGCCCGCCGCGGTGACCAGCCCGGCGGCCAGCACCGGCCGGTAGCCCACCGTGTCGCTGAGCGGGCCGCAGGCCAGCAGGGCCACCATCACCGCCCCGGCGTACACCGCGACCAGCAGCGTGACGTCCAGTGCGGACAGGTGGAACACGCGCTCGTAGGCCGCGTACAGCGGGGTGGCCAGGTTGGTCCCGGTGAACAGCACGGCCAGGGCGTAGCCCAGGCCAGCGAACCAGAGCCGCCCCGGCGCGGCCCGGGCCGCCGGTGGCTGCGAGCGGGTCAGCTGGGCGTCGGTCATCGCCTGAAACTCTAAGCCGGTTGACAATGCAGCCGGCGGACCCCCGGTCCAAGGTGACGTTCGACATCGAGCCGGCCAGCGAGCGGGTCAAGCTGACCTTGGCGTGCTAGCCGGCCGGGGCCAGGAACACGTACCGGATCCCGGTCTCCTGGTAGCCGGCCCGCCGGAAGGCCGCCGCCATCGGCTGGTTGGTGATATCGGTGGTGGCGCTGATCCGCGGCTCGCCCCGCCCGGCGTGAAACCGGGTGGTCTCGGCGACCAGATCATCGATGTAGCCGTGGCCGCGCATGTTGGGCAGCACGCCGAGGTAGCCGACGATCGCCCCGTACGGGTTGCGGTTGGGCAGGATCATCCCGGCCAGCTGGCCGCCGGCGGTGTAGGCCAGCCGCCACCAGTCCCGGTCGCCGGGCATGTCCCGGTACTGCGCGAAGTCCTCGCGGGCCTGCCGGTCAGCGCCCTGGGCGGCCACCTCCCGGCGGGTGATCACATCCAGGCTGCCCATGGCCACCTGGCGGAACACGGCGACGAACGCCTCGTCGTCCGGCTCCGGGCGGAACATCAGCCGGCCGGCGGACCGGGGGAGGCCCGCCGCCGGGGTCCATTCGAACCGCAGCCGCTCCAGTTCCTGGGTCAGCCCGGCCCCGGCGGCCGCCTTCCGCCGCCACCGCACGGCCTGGCTGACGTCCGCGCTGGCGCGCCAGGCGTTCGGCAAGCGCAGCTCGTAACGCGGCGGATCCGGCGCCCCGGCGTCGCGGAACTCCCGGTGCCCAGCCTGGAGCAGATCCGCGGCCAGCCCGGCCCAGTGCGGCACCGAGTCGCTGACGTGCAGGCAGTCCAGGACCTGCGGGTACCGGCTGGCCGCGGGTCCCCACCAGATCGCCCGGGCCACAATCGCGCCATCCTGCTCCGCGATCCAGGTCCATTCCGGCCGGTAATTCCGGTTGGCCAGATCGGTGCGGTAGCGCTCCGGCGGGACCAGGCCGACCGGGTCGGCCGCCCGGCAGGCGAGCAGCCGGCCCAGGTCAGCGCCGGTGCTGGGCCGGATGATCATGCTGCCTGTGGTTGCGGGACACCGGGTCACAGTAGGCGGCGCCCCCGGCATGGTCAACGCATTACCACCCGCCACCCCCGTGCCTGCCCGCACCTGCACCCCGCCTCCACTCTGATAACAGCAAGAAGCGGCGGGCCCCTGCACGACATGGGCGACCCGGTCGGGGCGGCCCGGCGCACTGTCACAGGACGGCGGCTACTCGCTCGGCGCGCAGGCCGGTGAGTCGGCCATCCAGCGGCTGGCCAGCGAGGGGCCTGGTACACGCGGTTCCGCCGGGCCGCGGAAGCCCCGTTCGGCATCGTCTACGAGGTCCGCCCGCAGCAGTTCGGGGAGGGGTGGTTGACGCAACCCATCGGTTGCCATAAAGTGGCAACCGATGGGTTGCTACTCGTTCCGGAGGCGGAATCATGGCATTTCCTGATCGCATCGAGCGGACCGTCGAGATCGCGCATCCGCCCGCCACGGTGTGGGCGGCGCTCACCACGGCCGAGGGGCTGGGCGCGTGGTTCGGCGAGCAGGCCGCGATAGACCTGCGCCCGGGCGGGCCGGCCCGGATGAGCTGGACCGGCGGGTTCACCGCCGAGATGCGGGTGGAGCGGGTGGAGGAGCCGACGGTGTTCGGCTTCACCTGGCATATCTTCGGGCTGCCCGAGGACGACCCGCGCCGTACCTATGTCGAGTTCACGCTCGAGCCGTCTGGTGCGGGCACCCGGCTGACCGTGGTCGAGAGCGGGTTCGCCCAGCTGCCGGAGGACGCCTTCCGCAAGGCGTACGACGGCAACAGCGAGGGCTGGGGCAAGGAACTGGGCGAGCTGGCCGCCTACCTCGATGCCGCCTGACATCGAGGCCATCGCCGAGCAGGTGTTCGCGGCCCTGGCCGACCCGACCCGGCGGGCCATCCTGGCCGCGCTGGCGTCCGGGGGCCCGGCCACGGCCACCGACCTGGCCGGGCGCCTGCCGATCACCCGGCAGGGCATCGCCAAGCACCTGGCCCTGCTGGCCGAGGCGGGCCTGGTCACCGCCGAGCCGGGGGAGCGGCGCCGGGTCCGCTACCGGCTGCGCTCCGCGCCGATGCAGGTGGCGCAGCAGTTCCTGGCCGCGCTGGCCCGGGACTGGGATGGCCCGCTCAGCGCGCTGCAGGACCATCTCGACCAGGGTGCTGGGGGACCCGGCACCGCCGCGTAACACAAACGGGAGGACACGATGACTGAGCTGACCATGCAGACCCCACCGGTGGTCACGGCGGGGGACTGGGAAGCGGCCCGGCAGCGGCTGCTGGTCAAGGAGAAGGAAGTGGGCCGGGCCCGCGACGCGCTGGCCGCCGAGCGGCGCCGGATGCCGTGGCTGCGGGTGGATAAGGAGTACGCGTTCGACGGGCCGGACGGCCGGACGAACCTGCTCGGCCTGTTCGAAGGCCGCCGCCAGCTGATCGTCTACCGCGCGTTCTTCGAGCCCGGCGTGTACGGCTGGCCCGACCACGCGTGCATCGGCTGTTCCCTGGTCGCCGACCAGGTCGCGCACGTCGCCCACCTGAACGCCCGCGGCACCACGCTGGTTTTCGTCTCACCCGCGCCACAGCCGGACATCACCCGGGTTAAGGCGCGGATGGGCTGGACGCACCCCTGGTACACGGCCACCGATGAGTTCACCGCCGACCACGGCGTGGCCGAATGGCACGGCACGAACGCGTTCATCCGCGACGGCGACCAGGTGTTCCGCACCTACTTCCTCAACAACCGGGGCGACGAGCCGATGGGCGGCACCTGGGCCTACCTGGACATCACCGCGCTGGGGCGGCAGGAGGAGTGGGAGGACTCGCCGGAGGGCTACCCGCAGACCCCGCCGTACTCGTGGTGGAACTGGCACGACGCATACGGCCAGGCCAAGGCGGGGCCGGGGGAGTAGCGCTAGTCGTCCAGGCGGCCCATGGTCAGGTTGACGGTCGTTCCCGTCAGCCCGCCCGCCCGGCCGGACGCCACGAAGGCGGCCACGCTGGCCAGTTCGCCCAGCTTCATGACCCGGCGCGGATGGGTGTCACGGGCCAGGAACTCCTGGAACTGCTCCCATGTCGCGCCGGATGGCTTGGCGTGCGCCTCGAACGCTTCCACCATCGTGCGGGTCTCGGGCATGCCGTGCGGCCGCAGCGCGACCACCCGGATGCCCAGCGGGGCCAGCTCGGCGGACAGATCCCGGGTGAGTGCCTCCTTGGCCGCCTGCGCCGCGCCGTAGCCCCCGTTCAGTGCGGTGCCCCTCCGCGCGGGGAGGGCGCTGTTTGCTGATGCTGACCCCACGGCGCGCGGAAACTGGGCGACCAGGCCGGTCAGGAATCGAGAAGCGCCGGTTCCCGTCCGCAACTAGCCTGACCAGCATGGACATCACGATTAATTCGACGTTCCTGCCGCACACCGACCCGGAGGCCTCGCTGGCCTTCTACCGCGACATCCTCGGCTTCGAGGTCCGCAACAACGTGGGGTACGGCGAGAAGCGCTGGATCACCATCGGACCCGCCAG
>Ga0335085_10002138_pt1 | contig 38067 bp, 39 predicted proteins | sample Lox_Sample_45_FD_206712 | JGI IMG/M metagenome (GOLD analysis project Ga0335085, IMG submission 206712) | Soil microbial communities from Loxahatchee National Wildlife Refuge, Florida, United States - Lox_Sample_4.5 | ecosystem: Environmental > Terrestrial > Soil > Wetlands | place: USA...
CGGCAGCACGCCAGGTGTTGTCAACGCCGGCTGCAATGACGCGCATCGGGAAATCGGTCATGAGGCTCGCGCGGCGCGCCGCCGCGGCGCGCGCGCGGAAGGCGTCGACCAGCGCCGTCGCCTCCTCGCTGAGATAGTTCCGCGGCGGCGTCGGGAAATGCTCCCGCTCGCCGCGCAAGAAGCGGCCGACATCGCGGCGGAATTCGCGGGCGAGCGTATCGGCCTCGTATTCGAGATGACCCTGGAAGAAAACGAACAGCGAAGCGTTCTGCTGCTCTCTGACAAAGGCATCGACGCCTATGGCCGGCCCACGGGTGAGAAGACGATAGCCGCTGGCCGCAAGCGCCGGCGCGGGCAAGTCGTTAAGGCGCGAGTGCGGCACGCGCAGCTGGGCCGGCATGTCCCTGAGCAGGGGATGCGCTGCCGCTTTCTCGCAGTCGAAGACGCCGAACTGCTTTTCCGCAAGCGCCTTGCGCTCGATGCCGTCGGCGTGGAGGACCGCGGCGTGGGCGGCGAGGCACGACCAGATCGTCGAAACGGTGCTGTGCCGCGCCCAGGCGACGAGTTTGCCGAAGCTTGCCCAATCGGGCTCATCGGCGAGCGCGGCCGCGCGCGGCTCGGTCCCGGTGACGATCAGGCCGTCGAGCCGGGTGTCCCACAACCCGGAAATGTCGCGGTAGCGCCGTGCCAGTTCGCGGCGTTTGCGCTCGGCACGCGGCAGGTCGGGAATCGAAAACAGCTTGAAACGAACGCCCACGTCGGTGGCCGCCGCCCGCAGCAGATCGACGAACTGCCGCTCGGTCGCTTCGAGCGCCCGATCGGGCATGTTGTTGACCAGGCCGATGGTCAGGCCATTCCAGCCCGGGGAGGCGGCCGCCGAACCGAACTGCGCGGTGTCGAGAAGGACCGGCATCGGCGTTCCCCGGCAACTACTCGGCCGCAATCAGCGGCGCGGGGCGAACGCCTTGCGCCGCATCGAGCGCCTGATCGAGATCGGTCAGAAGATCGTCGATGTGCTCGATACCGACCGAGAGGCGGATCAGCTCTTGCCGCACGCCGGCCCTCGCCTGCTCCTCGGCCGACATCTGCCGGTGCGTCGTCGAGGCCGGATGGCACGCCAGCGACTTGGCGTCACCCATATTGACCAGCCGCTTGAACAGCTTGAGCGCATCGTAGAAGGCCTTGCCCGCATCGAGCCCTCCGGCGACACCGAAGGACAGAAGCGAGCACGCGCGCCCGCCGAGATACTTTTGCGCCAGGGCGTGATAGGGGCTATCGGCGAAGCCCGCGTAATTGACCCAGGCGACGCGCGGATCGCCGCGCAGGAATTCGGCGACCCGGCGCGCATTCTCGACGTGCCGCTCGACGCGCAGCGCAACGGTCTCGATCCCCTGCAGCAGGAGAAAGGCCGAGATCGGGGCGAGCACCGCCCCGGTGGTGCGCTGATAGACGCTGCGGCAGCGCGCGATATAGGCGGCGGCACCAAAGTGCTCGGCGTAGATCAGACCGTGATAGGATCGGTCGGGTTCGTTGAACATCGGGAAACGGCGCGCATGCGCCCGCCACGGGAACCGCCCGGAATCGACGATGGCGCCGCCGAGCGTGGTGCCGTGGCCGCCCATGAACTTGGTCAGCGAGTGCACGACGATAGCGGCACCATAATCGATCGGGCGCAGCAGGATCGGCGTCGCCACCGTGTTGTCGACGATCAACGGCAGCCCATGGCGCGCAGCGACCGTTGCCAGCGCCTCGACATCGCAGATGTTGCCCGCGGGATTGCCGATGCTTTCGCAGAAGACGGCGTGCGTCTGCTCGTCGATCAGCTTTTCGATCGCCTCGGCCCGGTCGGACTCCGCGAACCGAACATCGACGCCCTGGCCGGGGAGAATATGGGCGAACAGCGTGTGCGTGGTCCCATAGAGTTGCGGGACGGACACGATATTGCTGCCCATGCCGGCGAGATTGAGCACGGCGTAATTGAGCGCCGCCTGCCCCGAGGCGACGCATAGCGCCTCGACGCCGCCCTCGAGCGCGGCCACGCGGCGTTCGAGCACCGCCGTCGTCGGATTGCTGATCCGGCTGTAGCGATGGCCTTCAACTTCGAGATTGAACAAGGCGGCGCCGTGATCGGCGCTGGCAAACTCATAGGCGACGGTCTGGTAGATCGGAACCGCGACGGCCCCGGTCGTCGGCTCAGTCTCGTAACCGCCGTGGACGGCGACCGTCTCGTTTTTCATGTCTTCCCGCGCCGCGTCCTGCAACCCCTCCGACGTTATCCCCTTTCGGTTTTTTATCCGTACCAAAGGCAGCGAACAACTGAGCTGCCGCGGATGCAAAGCAATAACCTTAACGGTTTGCGATACGGCGGACTTTCGCTGCCAAGCTTCGCGGCTCGAGCATTCCGGAAGCCAAAAATTCATCTTGTCGCGCGATCGTGACCGCCATGGCTTTGTTCGAGACCGAGCGCCGCAGGCGCTCGACCAGCACCGGCGGTTCGCCGTCGCGCGATTGGCTGCGCGCGCTCGAGGCGGCCGCGCCGATCGCCGCCAACCCGCGGCGTCTTCTTTCCGACGTCATCAAGGACACGGCGCAAGTTTGTCGCGACGCGCCCGCGCTTATTTCCGCCGCCGAGCGCCTGACTTATGGCGGCCTTGCCGCGCGCGCCAATGCGTTTGCACGCTGGGCGCTTCAGCAAGGTCTGGGCAAGGGCGATACGGTTTGCCTGATGATGCCGAATCGGCCGGAATATGTCGCCATCTGGCTTGGCCTAACCAGCGTCGGCGTGGTCGTTGCGCTGATCAACACCCAGCTGCGCGGATCGTCGCTCACGCATTGCATCGCGGTTGCGGCGCCAAGCCACGCCATTGTCGCTGGCGAACTCGGCGCCGACTTCCGCGCCGCGGTGCAGCCGCTGGCGGCGCCGCCGCAGTTGTGGTCGCATGGCGAGGCCTGCGGTTTTCATCGCATCGACAGCGCCGTCGAGCAGTGTTCCGCCGCGCCGCTGACGCCGGCGGAGCGTGGCACGGTGACCATCGAAGATCGGGCGCTGTTGATTTACACGTCCGGCACGACCGGTCTGCCGAAGGCCGCCAATGTCAGCCATCGCCGGCTGCTGCACTGGAGCTTTTGGTTCGCCGGGCTGATGAACACCGGACCCGAGGACCGCATGTACGATTGCCTGCCGCTGTATCACAGCATCGGCGGCGTGGTCGCGATCGGCGCGGTTCTGGTCCGCGGCGGGTCGGTTCTGATCCGCGACAAATTCTCCGTGCGCGACTTCTGGAACGACGTGGTCGATGGCGACTGCACGCTGTTCCAGTATATCGGCGAACTCTGCCGCTATCTCGTCAACGCGCCGCGGCATCCGCTGGAGCGTGCGCACCGGCTGCGGCTATGTTGCGGCAACGGACTGAGCGCCGAGGTCTGGAGACAATTCCAGCAGCGCTTCGGCGTTCCGCGCATCCTGGAATTCTATGCGGCGACCGAAGGCAACGTGTCGCTGTACAACGTCGAAGGCAAGGTTGGCGCCATCGGCCGCGTGCCGCCGTTTCTCGCCCACCGCTCGCCGCTCGCGTTGGTCAGGTCCGACGCGGCCTCGGGCGAACCGGTGCGCGACGCAAATGGCTTCTGCATCCGTTGCGCAACCGGCGAAGCCGGTGAAGCGCTCGGCAAGATCAACGGCGACGCATCGGGCCCGGGCGGCGCGTTCGAAGGCTATACCGATATCGGGGAATCGCAGCGCAAGATCCTTCGCGACGTGTTCGCGCGCGGCGACGCCTGGTACCGCACCGGCGATCTCATGCGCATTGATGCCGGCGGCTTCTTCTATTTCGTCGACCGGATCGGCGACACCTTCCGTTGGAAAGGAGAGAACGTGGCGACCGCGGAAGTCGCAGCCGCGCTGACCGCGTTTGCCGGCGTCAGAGAGGCGACCGTCTACGGCGTAGCCATTCCGGGAGCCGAGGGCGCGGCGGGCATGGCCGCAATCGTCGTCGACGGCGAACTGAATTTGCCGGATTTTCACCGGCATGTTGAGGCCAGGCTGCCGCCCTACGCGCGGCCGCTGTTTGTGCGCATCACCGACCAAATCGCCGCGACCGCAACATTCAAGCCAAACAAAACCGGCCTCAAGCGCGAGGGCTACGATCCTGCGGCGATGAGCGATCCGATCTACTTCGACGACGCCGCAAGCAAGTCCTTCGTGCGTCTTGATGAGCTCCTCTATGCCGGCATTCGCGCCGGCAAGCTGCGGCTCTGACCCAGACGCATTGCGGCATGACGCCGGAGCGGCGTCTGCGCCGCAACGGCTGTGCTTTTTTGCTTGACTGATTTGTAAGCCATGACTTACCGTAAGTCATGGCTTACGCTGACGCGCTGGCTGCCTTGGCCGACCCGACCCGCCGCCGGGTGTTTGAGGCTTTGCGCGCGGGGCCGAAGGCGGTTGGCGCTGTTGCACGCGGCCTGCCGGTCAGCCGTCCCGCGGTATCGCAGCATTTGCGGGTGTTGAAAGAGGCGGGTCTGGTAGCCGACCGGCCGGAGGGCACCCGCCGCGTCTATTACATCGATCCGCAGGGTATCGGCGCGCTGCGGCGGTGGCTTGATCAGTTTTGGGACACCGCCCTGCAATCCTTTGCCGATGAGGTCAAGAAATCGCAAAGGAGAGGACGATGAACCGCATCATCACGCCGGCACCGGTGCGCAAGAGCGTCCGTGTCCAGGCGCCGCCGGCGCGTGCTTTCGAGGTGTTCACCGCCGGCATCGGCCGGTGGTGGCCGAAATCGCATCACATCGGCGCCGCGGAACTCGACACCCATGTGATCGAGCCGAAAAGCGGCGGCCGCTGGTTCGAGCGTGGCATTGACGGCGTCGAGTGCGAGGTCGGCAAAGTCCTGGTGTGGGATCCGCCGTCGCGCCTCGTGCTGGCTTGGCAGTTGACCGCCGACTGGAAGTTCGATGCCGATCTCATCACCGAGATCGAAGTACGCTTTCTCCCCGACGGCAAGAACGCCACGCGCGTCGAACTCGAACATCGCAATCTGGAGCGTTTCGGCCAGCGCGCCGCCGCCGTCCGCCGGCAGATCGATGCCCCGGATGGGTGGGGCGGCCTCCTGCAACTCTTTGCCCAATCGGCGGCACAACCTAGGAGCGAGTCATGACCGACATCGTGGTGCACAGCATTCCCGGCAGCCCATACGGTAGAGCGGTTCTCGCGACCTTGAACGAGAAGGCCGCGCGCTACCGGTTCGCGGCCGTTCCGCCCCGCGGCCGTCGCGATGAGCCGCACCTTTCCCGCCATCCCTTCGGCCGGGTGCCGGTCCTCGAACACGACGGTTTCATGCTCTACGAGACCCAGGCCATTCTGCGTTATCTAGACCGCGTGCTACCCGGCGCGGCGTTGGTGCCCGGCCAGCCAGCGGCTGCGGCGCGCACGGACCAGCTGATGAACATCTGCGATTGGTACCTGTTTCAGGGCGTCAACAATGTCATCGGCTTCCACCGCATCGTTGCGCCGCGCCTGACGGGCGCGACGGCCGACGAGGCAGCGATTGCCGCGGCCATGCCGAAGGCTCATGTGGTGTTCACGGAGCTGTCGCGCCTAATCGGCACCAAACCTTATTTCGTCGCCGACCGCCCCACCCTCGCCGACATCCTGCTCGCTGCACATCTCGATTTTCTGGCACAAACGCCGGAATGGCGGCAATTGACGCTCACGACGCCCAATCTCGTTTCCTGGCTCGATCGCATGACTAGGCGCCCGAGCTTCACGACGACCACCTGGGAGCGGGTGGCCGAACTGGCCAAGGCGGCGTGAGCACGGCGCAGCGAGCCACGACCGTTGACGATGGCGCGGCTTGCTCTTTAGCGGTCCGCCGCACAGGACGGGTCCGTTGACGACGATGGCGGCGTTGGTGCAAGGCTCGCGCGGAGACCTTGTTGCCATGAGCACCGCCTACTCGGGAAACTATCCGCTCGAACAGCGCAACGGCGAGATCGAGCGCCTGCTCGTCCAAGCCCAGGCGATGGCGCCGGACACGGTCGCCATGCTGGAGCGGTTCGGGCCGATGACAGGTTGGAAGTGCCTCGACGTCGGCTGCGGACCGGGCGGGATTACCGATCTGCTCAGCGCGCGGGTCGGAGCGAGCGGTCGCGTTTTTGGCCTCGACATGAACGCCGACTTCCTCGCTCATGCGCGGCGCAATGCGCCGAAGAACGTCGAGTTTCGCCGCGGCGACGCCTACGATTCTGGATTGCCGAATGGCACCTTCGATCTCGTGCACATGCGCTTCGTCGCCAGTACCGCTGGCAATCCCGAGCGGCTCCTCAACGAGGCAAAGCGCCTGGCCCGGCCCGGCGGCATCGTCGCCTTGCAGGAGCCGGACGGATCGACGCTCAACTGCTTCCCGCCGCATCCCGCCTGGGAGCGGCTGAAATCCGCATTGCTCGGCGCATTCGAAGGGGTCGGCGCCGACCTCGAACTGGCGCGAAAGCTCTACTTCCTGGTGCGGCAGGCCGGCCTGCGCGACGTGCAATACCGCACCGGCCTGCTCGGCGTCCGCTCCTGCGACCCGATGGTCGACTACCTGCCGTCGACTGTCGAGTCGTTGCGCGCGACCGTCGTCAAGCTTGGACTCCTCAGCGAAGCGGATCTCGCCATAGCGCTGGCCGATTGCCGGGCGCACCTCGCCAGGCCGGAAACCTCGTTCACCATGTACACCGTGGCGCAGGTGTGGGGACGGACCGATCACGGACCCTGACGTCGGTCACGCCGCGCGATGAATGAGTGCCGCGACTGCGGCGACGACGAGGCCAACCCAGGCGGCAATCAGGATGACGCCGCCGGTCGGCGCCGCCATGGCGAACAGACGATGGTTTGCAAACGCGCGCGCGGTGATGTCGCCGGAAAATAGCGCAGCGCCGACCACCCAGGCGGCGAGCACCCCGAACATCAGCGGCCGCCACAGCAGGCCCTGCTGCACCAGCGCGGCGCCGCCGAAAACCGCCGCGGCGTGGAACAGCAGCATGTAGGCGGCGCTATCGAGCCCCGCATTGGGTGCCGCATGGGCATTGGCAGCAGCGAGAATGACGCCGCTTGCGCCCATCAGGCCCGCGAGCGCCACCAGAATTGTCAGAGCCACCGATTGCTGTCCTTCGCGTTGCCGGCAAAACGGCCGATACTAAGGCATGATCCGAAAAAGTGGACACTGGTTCCCCGAAAAGATCATGCTCCAGCAAAAACTTACGGAGTGCAATCGATTGAACCTGAAGCGATTGCGCGCTAGGCGTAGCACGTCCGCAAAGTATCCGAAAACCACCCGCCCGTCGCGGACTGGGACTAGGCCTTGCAATCTTGCCGCGTTCATGCGGTGGCGCCCGCGTCCACCGTCAATACGGTGCCGGTGATATTGCGCGCCTTGTCGCTCAAGAGGTACTCGACCGCGCAGGCCACGTCCTCGACTTCCGGGAGGCGGCGCAGCGCCGTGCGCCGCAGGATTTTCTGCAGGTCGTCGGCATCAAACCCCTGCGTCATGTCCGTCGCCAAGAATCCGGGCGACACGGCATTGACGGTGATCCCAAGCCGCCCGACTTCGCGCGCGAGCGACCGGGTGAAGCCGAGCATTGCCGTCTTGGTCGCCGCATAGGCGGCCAGTCCGCTGTAGCCGGTGGCGCCGATGATCGAGGCGACGTTGACGATGCGGCCGGCGCCTGCCGACATCATCCCGCGCAGGACGTATTTGGTGAGCACAATGGGTGAAAGTGCGTTGACCCGCACCTGCTCCTCGAGCTTGGCGTTGTGCATCGTGGCGAGGACGCCATGGTAGCCGAGCGCGGCGTTATTGACGAGGCCGAACAATGGACCGAACTCGTTGCGCAAGCCGCGCACCAGTCCGGGTATGTCGTCGATCCGGCCGAGATCGCACGGCACGAAATGGAGCGTACCCTGGTTCGCGCGCTCGACCTGCGCCATCGCCGCGGTCATGGTCTTGTTTGTGCGGCGGGCGACGGCAATGACCCGGTAGCCGGCGCCGGCAAGCTTCTGGCAGATGGCGAGGCCAAGACCGCGGCTGCCGCCGGTCACGAGTACAGAGCGGGCGCCGTCGGCCATGATCTTTCCTCAGCCGCGCGCCAGCTTGCCGCTCGCGCCGACGCCGAGCGCCGGAACGAAGCTGATGGCGGCAGGCACTTTGTGGCGAGGCAGCGCGTCACGGCAGAACCTTAGAATGTCGTCCCGGATGTCGCATTGCGGCAAATTTTTCCCCTGCGGCGTCAGGACGACGTCGGCGACCACGATCGACCCGGTGATCGAGCTCTGCTTTCGGTGCACCAACGACATGCGCACCTGCGGATGCCGGTTGATCACCGCCTCCACTTCCTCGGGATGAACCTTCAGTCCGCCGATATTGATGACGCCGCCTTTGCGGCCGGCGAAGTGGTAGCGCTCGCCGCGGCGCTCGACGATGTCGCCGGTGTCGACGAAGCCGTCAGTGTCGGCGAGCATCTGCCCGCTGCCGAGATAGCGGGACGCAGCTCCGCGCGAACGGATGCGCAGCGTTCCGTCGGCGACTTTCAGCTGCACGCCGTCGCGGATCGCGCCGACATGGCTCGCCGGAAAGCCGCTAAGCCCGTCATTGACGTCGAAGCCGACGCCGGCTTCGGTCGAGGCGTAGGCGTGGGCGACGACCGCTTGCGGAAACGTCGCCCGCAACCGGTCGAGAATTGCCTGGTCCGCGATCTCGCCCGAGAGCCTGACATAGCGCAGCGGGATTTTCCGAACGGCCGGATTCATCAGGGCCCGCCGCCATTGCGACGGTGTTCCGGAAAGGTGCGTCACCCGGTGTTGCGCCAGCCGTTCGAGATGATCCGCCGGCGGCTCGTCGACGCTGGACAGAACCAGCGAAGCGCCGCCGCAAAGCGCCCGCAGATAAATTTGCAGGCCGCCGTAACGGCGGATGTCGTAGAACGTGCCCCATACATCGGCGCCGTCCGCCGCGCTGCCGACGCGCACCGCCGCGGTCAGACCGAGAAGGTCGTGAACGGCCAACTTCGGCGCGCCGGTCGTGCCGGAGGTCATGAGCACCCATTCCGTGCGGCAACGATCGTGCCGGCTTCCCCTCACGGCCACGATCGACGGCGTACAGGCGACGCGAACGGCACGATCGAACGCCGCGACGGACGGCGAGCGGTCGTCCACGACGACCGCATCGATTTCGGCCGCGGCAACCACCGCGTCGATCCGGGAGCGATCGGCATCGGGCGGCAGCACCACCAGGCGCCGCACGCAGCCGTCCAGCTCGATCAGCGCCAGCGCCGCCGTCAGCTGGCTCGCCATCGCCAGCAGCACCGACCGGCCGGCCAGGTCGCCAAGCCGGCCGCCGAGGCTCGTGCCGCCGACCAGATCGGTGAATCGAACGCTCGCGCCGCGGTCGAAGAAAAATCGCGGCGCCGCCGCCAGGGTCTCCCGCAGCGATGGCGCTTCAACGCCCGCCATGCTCGTAGACTTTCACGAACTCGCCGAGCGTTACCGGAAAGGAGGAGTCGGCGGCGGCGGTGAACGGATCGATGCCGAGGGTGTCCTCGAGCCGCGCGACCAGTACGGCGAAGCCGAGCGAGTCGAGCCCGGAATCCACGAGTACGAGATCGTCGCTGAGCGGCGGCAAAATCTTGCCGTGCTCGCGCGCCACCCGCTCCATCTGCTCGATTATGGTTAATTTCACCGACATGACCGCGCCTACCGTTTATTCACTCCGGCCCCGTATAGTCCCCAACACTTACGATCAAGTTCATGAAGCACTCGTGGTCAACGCGGATGGTCTGCCGGTGACGGGACTGCGCTGCCGTCAGATCGATGAGGCCGATATCGGCGCGGTCGCCACGCTGCTGGCGCGCGGATTCCCGGTCCATGACCGGCAGTTCTGGCTCGACGCGTTGGCGCAACTGACGCGGCGCGAGCCCCCCGCCGGTTTGCCGAAATATGGTTACCTCCTGACGAGCGACGGCATTGCCGTAGGCGCCATCCTGATGATCTGTTCGGAACTGGCCGACGGCGACACGGCGACCGGAATTCGCTGCAATCTTTCCAGCTGGTACGTCGATCCGACCTTTCGCGCCTATGCGACGATGCTGGTGTCGCACGCGCTGCGGCACAAGAACGTCACCTACACGAACGTCTCTCCGGCACCGCACACCCGGCCGATCATCGAGGCGCAGGGGTTCGCGCGCTACAGCGATGGCGTCTTCGTCGCGATGCCGGCGCTGCACGGACTTTTCCGCGCGCAGCCGGTCAAGGTGTTCGATGCGCGGCGCGCGCCGGACGTCGACTACGACCCCGCCGACCGGGACTTGCTGGTGCAACACATGGCGCACGGCTGCATCGGGCTGTGGTGCGTCACCGCGCAACGGGCCTACCCGTTCGTGTTCCGCCCGCGTCGGATCAAGCGCGTCATACCTTGCGCGCAACTGATCTTTTGCCGCGATGTCGGCGACTTCGTCCGCTTCGCCGGGCCGATCGGGCGCGCGCTGGTGCGGCGCGGCTGCCCATTCGTCATCTGCGACGCCAACGCTCCCATCCCCGGACTGTTCGGCTTTTTCCGCGGCGGCAGGATGCCGAAATACTTCAAGGGGCCGCAACGCCCCCGGCTCGGCGACCTCGCCTATACCGAATACGCTTTGTTGGGAGTCTAATTTTAGGGGCCTGATTTTCCCGCCGCCCCCCGCGCTGACGCCTTGCCGCCTCAAAGCCGCAGCGCATCGCGCACCGCGCCGGGCCAGCGCTCCAGCTCCACGCCGTGCGTTGCGAACAGCGCCAGCGCCAGACGGTCGATGCCGAACGCCACGCAGCCGCTGTGCATGATCTCGCCCGCGCCGTTGCGCAGGTTCCACACCGTGCCGAAATGGTCGCGGTGATTGTTGAAGCTCATGCACGCGGTCGGCTGGTCCGCCGAGCGCACCGGGACCAGCAATTCGAATTTCAGCGCTTGTTCGACCTGGCTCATCGCCATCAGCTTGCCGCCGCGTCCGAAAAACGGATCGCTGGCATGTTCGAGACGACAAGACAGCCCCAGCCGGCCGGCAAAATCCGGCGCCCATTTCATCCAGCGCTGGCGAAAGGCTTCAACCTGCTCGGGCGTGCCAATGCAGACATATTCGCGCATGCGGAACGACTGCAGCCGGTCGATCTCCTGCGACGGCTCATGTCTGAAGCAATCGCTGGCGACATCGAATTTCAGGCCTCCGCTCGGCACCGCGCCGCGGCCCGCCGCCAGCGGATAGACCGGATAGCAGGCGGCTGGAGTGAGAACGAGATCGGCGGCCGACAGTTTCCCGGTCCAGTCCCGGCCCGTCTCGAAGGCTTCGACGGCACTCTTTATTTCCGCGTCGGCGCTGCCCAGACAGCACACGCAGCCGAGGAAATGCGGGAAACTCTTCAGGTAGCCGGATTTTTCCAGGTGCAGGCGGCTCATGACCGGCGGAAACCGCAGCGTTTCCGTCCCCGGCTCGCGGTACCGTGAAATGAGCGCGGTCAGTCCGTCGACGACATCCTCGAAAACGGCCGTCCGCGCGTAGACTCCGTCGACCCCGGCCGGCAGCAGGAGCGCCTCGGTCGAGATGTCCGGCGAACTGGCCGGCGGTTTCGGCCGCTTGAATGCAACATTCATCGTTTGCGCCCTACCGTTCGTGCTTCCACGCCGCCGCGTCCTCAGCCGCCGAGCGAAGGCGGCGCGCCGGTCAACAGCGATGCAGCGGCGAGATTGGCGAGAATGCGACCGTTGTTGATCATGATCGGCGCCGAAAGCACGTCGCGCAGATGCCGACCGACGCTGAATTCGCCGTCATTGCGATAACCGGCAAGCCCGCACGCCTGCATCGCGCTCATCACTGTCGCAACGGCAAGCTCGGAGGCGTTGACCTTGAGAAGATTCATGGCGGTCTGCAGCTCGACCGAGTCGAGCGCAAGCGGATCGTCCTCGGCGAGCTCGAAACGCCGCAGCGCATCGGCAACCAGGCTGCGCAACGCCTGCAGCGACCCCTGGGCGCGCGTCAAATGCGCGGCGCCGGGCGGCAGGTTGCCGTCGGCGCGCTGCCTTGCTTTGCGCACGAAGCCGCGGGCCCGCTCGACGGCCGCGGCAGCGATCCCCGTCCAGGCGGCGCTCCAGGTCAGATGCGCGACCGGCACCATGGTGCGGGCGTGGATTTCGTCGTACGCCACCGGCAGGATCTGCTCGCTCGCGGCCGATGCGATCAGCCTGAAGCCGGCGCTGCACGTACCGCGCATGCCGAGCGCATCCCAGCCGAGCTGCCGTTGCAGCGTGTAATCCTGCTTGAGGAAAACGACCAGCACCTGGTCCGCGCCGGCGGCCTCGGCCGAACGGCGCGCTGTCGTGACGATGCCGTCGGCTGCCTCGCCGTAGGAGATGACGGTCGCGTTTCTTTCCAGCGCAATGCGCCGTCCATGCTGTTCGATCGGTGCCACGCTGTTACGGATATCGCCGCCGCGCTCGCCCTCGGTGGTCGAGGACGCGAGCAGCATTTGCTCGCCGCATAGCTTGCGCAGCAAAAGCTGATGCCAGGCGCTGTTGCGGCCGTGTCGAACCAGGCAGGCCACCTTGGTCTGGTGCATCGCAAAGATCATCGCCGTCGACGCGCAGGCGCGGCCGAGCGCGTAGCAGATGTCGACGACCTCGGAGATGGTAGCGCCCTCGCCGCCCAATTCGCGCGGCACCGCGATGCCCAGCAGGCGCTCGGCCCGCGCAGCCGCCAATGCCTCGGCCGGGAACCGCGAGTCGGCATCCACGGCCGCCGCATGGTCTGCCGCGACCGCAGCGACCGCGGCGGCGCGCGAGGTAAAATCAGTCGGCGCCGTATTCCCCGGCGATTCGGCAAGGAACAATCCACGCGCCGGGCGCTTGGAAGCCGAAGCACTCTGCAAAGCCGCCGACCTCGCCGTCATGAATGCGCTCACGCTGCCTGAACTCGCAACCGGAAGCCTCGATCGCTAATCTCGCCACACAGCTAGCGCAAAAATTTGAATTTGCCGCGCCATAGTTGGCAATTGCCGCTGTTCTTTTCCATAAAGGTTACCAATCGCAAACCCTTCGCATGTCATCATCGCGCCCGCGCGCCGCCGCTTTTGGAGAGTATTAACCGTGCTTGATTGCAGCATCGCAGACGTGACGGATCGCGTGACCGCGCTGGTGCGCGCAATTCTGCATAAACGCGCGATCACGCGGCCCGTCGGCCACGATGACGATCTGCGGGCCGCAGGACTTTCGTCTCTCGACATCGTCAATCTCATGCTCGCCGTCGAGGCCGAATTTGCCGTCAATATCCCGGAACGCGACATGACGTCGCGCAATTTCCGCTCGATCGCGGCAATCGCCGCGCTGCTCTGCAAGCCGGTCGCGGCAGCCGACTAGACAGCCACCCCTTCGGCGCGAGCAAGGCCTGATCCGGTCGGCTTTCGCCGTTCGGATGCGCCGCCGCCTTGCGCCTCGCCATCAAGCGGCGGCGTTGCTAGAGTCACGGGACCGCGGAGCGGATGCGCCCGGCTGGGAGGAAGCATGGAATTCGGCATTCTGTTTACCTCGCATCCGAACACCGATGCGGAGCCCTATCCGCACCGCGACGTGCACGCGCGTGTGACGCAGCAAATCCTGCGCGCCGACGAACTCGGTTACGACTACGCGTGGGTGGCCGAGCATCATTTCAGCAACGAATACGGCATCATGCCGGACGTTTTCGTCTATGCCGCGTATCTCGCGGCGCGCACCAAACGCATCAAAATCGGCACCGCCGTGGTCACGCTGCCGCTCGCCGATCCGTTGCGGGTGGCGGAGAACACCGCCTTTGTCGATATTCTGAGCGACGGCCGCTTCGCGCTCGGCCTCGGCTCCGGCTATCGCAGGTACGAGTTCGACGGCTTCGGCGTCGATTTCGAGGCACGGCGCGACATCCAGGAAGAAGCGCTGCCGGTGCTGTTGGATTTGTTCCTGCACCAGCGCGTCGACCATCGCGGAGAGTATTTCAGGCTCAAGGTGGCGAGCCCCTACGAACTGTTTCCGCATCCGTTGCAGGTTCCCCATCCGCCCATCTTTCTTGCTGGCGCCACCGACCGCTCGATCGGGCTCGCCGCGCGGATGGGACTTGGACTTTTTCTTTCCAGCTGGACGCCGGTTTCGGAGCTGGCGCGGCAGAGCGAGAGCTATCGTGCGCGGCTCGGCGAAACGCCGCAGCAGCTCCGCGGCAATCCGGCGCGCGGCCATATCGATATCGCGCGCTGGGTCTATGTCGCCGAAAGCGACGCCAGGGCGAGGCGCGAAAGCGAGCCGGGAATCATGCGCAACCTCGCGCACTTCGGCAGTGGCCACACCTCAGGCTATCTCGGCACCGTCTCCCAGGACGTCGGCGCCAGGCCGCGGGACTACGACGGGCTAGCCCGCGACATAATCCTGCATGGCTCGCCGGCCACCGTGATCGCCAAGATCGAGGAATTGCAGGACACAACCGGAGCCGCTTCGATCATGCTGCATTACCCGCCGTGGTACGGCGCGGAAAAAGCGCTTGCCTCGCTGGAATTATTTGCCGCCGAGGTGATGCCGAAATTCCGCCAGACCCCGCGTGCGCAGCGGCGCGCGTGAACGCCATTACGAGGAGTCTTTGCCGAGAAACGCATTGAGCGCCGCCAGCTCCTTGTTGTCCGCGGCGAAATCCTCGGCCATGCGCTCGTAAAAATGCGCGGCGCCCTCGTAAAGCTCCCGGGCAGCGGGATCGTCGCCGACGAAGCCGGCGATTTCCCGCATTTCTGCGATCCACCGATAGGCTTTGGCCGGCATCATCGGCAGCTGCTGCTTGAATTGCGCGAGCATGTGCTTCTGACTGAAGGCAAGCTCCTCGAACAGCGCCTGCCCCGAACCGGCGCGGGTCGCCGCCAGCATCATCGCCGCGCCGATTGCCTGGGTGCCCTTGGTGATCCCGGCATACGACATTTTCAGCGCCGAGGCGGCGCTCGGCGACTCCCCAAGCACGCGCACGTCGACACCATATTGGCGTAACACGGCAAAGCGCGGCGCAGCTTTGCCCGAAGCGTAGAATCGAGGTTCTGATATCCCCAGTCTGCCCGCCTCGGCTTGCGAAGCAGGCGCGGCAGCGGGCGGCGGGCCGATAATGCCGCAATCGACGAAAGCGCAGCCGGTCGGCGCTATCGCTGCCGCCACGCGCTCGACCGTGGCCGGATTGATGGCGTTGCAGTCCACATAGACCGACTTTGCATTGCTTGCCGCCAGAACCGGCACGAAGCGGTGCGCCAGTGCCAACGCTTCGCCCGGCGGCAAGATCGACAGGATGAAATCGGCCGCGGCGATCTCCTCGTCGCTTGCGGGGATCATGCCCGCCTCGGCCGCCCGCGCCGCAGTCGACTGGCTGCGGCCTGAAAGCGAAGTCAATACCTTGACACCGTGACCGGCGAGCCTTTTCCCGACGGCGGCACCCATAGCGCCCGGCGCAATGACCGAAACGACCGGAATTGTCATTATTTGATTGTAAGGCCGGCTCGGCCGGAAACCAAACGGGGATCTGATGGCCCCGGCTGTTCGCAGGCCTGCTTCCGCTCAATGCAGGTGCGGCCGCGCGCATCAGGCTTCGGACGGCGCTCTATGCCGAAGCCTTGATCGGTTCCGGCTGTTGAGGTTCGTTATCGGCCGTGGCGATCAGCTCGCGGACCTCTTCCTTGACGTTGACGCCGACTTCGGCGGCGGGAACCGGCTTGCCGAAATAGAAGCCTTGGACCTGATCGGCATTGGCGTTGCACAGAAAATCGACTTGCGCCGGCGTCTCGACCCCTTCGATCGTGACGGGCATATTCATCTCGCGGCCGAGCGCGATGATGGTCTTCACCACCGCTTGCGCTGTTGTCCTCCGTGCCGGCATGCATTGGCGCGCGATCCGACAACGCCGGCGGTTTTCGGGCCCGCGGATGGATGTTCAGCAGCCGTGATGGAAATAGCCGGTGGCGATAGCGGCAACCTGGGCCGGGTCTGCGGGCGGCCGCTGCCCGCGCCAGGCCACATGCAGGTCCGGCCGCAGCAAGATCAGGTCATGGCCGTAAACCTCGCGTACGGTTCGATCGGGCACATCGAGCACCGTAGCAGGCGCCCCATAGGCGCGGATCGCCCGTTCGAGACCGCCGGCGTCGGCCGAGGTGCCGCAGAGCTTGAGGATGACGTAGCCGTCGGGAATATGGTCCTGGACCGCGCTTCCATCGTCGCGCCAAACGTGCGGCAGCCGCGCGCCGGGCCAGGTGGTCGGCCGATATTCGCGCAACTGAAGCTCGGGACCGCCCCGCTCCTCACAGATCAGCGGCGAGTCGACATAGCGGTAACCGAGTTCCGCGCCGATCATCTCGTTGCTCTTGCGCTGCTCGATCTCGGCAACGGCGCTCAGGTTTCGCCGCGCCTCTTCGCCTTCAGGCGTAGCGTCGCGGATCTGCGGCCGCCACATCGCCCGCCAGGCGCGGCGGCCGACCGTGGCGTAGCGCGACGCGGCCACGTTGCGTTCGCCGATCTGCCGCCGCTCGAATGCGTAGGATTTCAGCAGGTTCGGCCCGGCCCAACCGCGCAAAGTCGCGGCGAGCTTCCACGCCAGGTCGATGGCATCGCCGACGCCGGAATTCATGCCCAAGCCGCCGGTCGGGATCATCAGATGCACGGCATCGCCGGCGAGGAAGACGCGATCCGTTCCGTAGCTCTCGGCCAGCAACAGATTCTGCCGCCACGGAGCGCACGACAGCCTCTGATACCCGATCGGGACGCCAACTGTCCTCGCGAACGCGCGGTCCATCGCTTCGTCCGTGTCGACGACCGAATGCAACGTCCAATGCCTGGTCGAATCCTGCATGATGAGGAAGGTGGCTTGGTCGTCGGCGACGTGATAGTGCCGCCCCTTGCCGGGCCCGTCGCCGATGGGCAGCCGCTCAAACAGATCGTCGCAGCGGTAGAGCGCCTGGCGCAATTCCAGAATATTGCCTTCCCCGCGCAACTCGATGCCGAGTTCCTTGCGCACCGTGCTGGCCCCGCCGTCGCAGCCGACCAGATACGCGACACGCAGTTCTTGGGGAGCAGCGGCGCCGCTCCGCACCCGTGCGGTAACGCCGTCCCGGTCCTGCCGCAGCGATAGAAACTCGCAGCCGAAGCGCACGCTGACGGTCGGCAGCGCCTCGGCCACGGATTTGAGCAGCGGCTCGAGCGTGTATTGAGAAATCAGCTGATACGGCTCGAGCGGCAGGGTGCCGTCGTTTGTCGCCCGCGTGTCAGCTTGCGCCTCCCTGACCGACGGGTAGCGCAGGTGCAGCAGCGGGGCCCGGTTGAGCGCCAGGACGATGTAAACGTCCATCGGGCAATCGGACCGCAGCCCCGCGGCGCGGATTTGCTCGGCAAGCCCCATCCGGCGGTAGATTTCCATGGAACGCGCGTTGACGCGTTCCATTTTCGGCAAGAAGGCCGGGGTCTTCTTCCGCTCGACGAGAATGCACCGGACGCCGCGCCGGCCCAAATCGATGGCGAGCGTAAGTCCAGTCGGTCCGGCGCCGACAATCAGAACTTCGCCGTCCATGGAGCCAACGCTCAACCCTCCGGCGCCGGCCCGCACCATCCCGGCAGGTAGCCGGCCTCCGGACTCTTGGCAAGGCGTAGCGCTTGTTCCATCGCGTGATCGAAATCGCGCTCCACCAACTTGCGCTTTATGCGCCGACGAAGGAAATCGGCCCACAAGAATTCGCTGAACGGCGTGACGTCCTTGGCGAACCCGCCGGCACGCCGCAATTCGCCTGCCAGCGAACGGAACGGGTCATCGACGAGACCCGAAACCATCTTCGGAATGTCGCGATAGTGGCGGCGGCGGCCCTCGTCGTCATAAGGATGCATCCAGTTGCGATTGTCCATCACCGTCCAGAATGCGTCAGGCTCCAGCGCCCGAAGGTCGAAAACAACCGTCACGACCACTTCTTTGACGCCTTCGTCATGCAGGGCGCGCGCCAAATGATGATGGTCGACGACGTAGTGCCGCGACCTTGGCCCGAGGATCACCGGGATGACGTGACGGCCGAGAAACTTTCCCGCTCTGCGCTTTGCCGTTTCGCGCCAACGCTGGCGCTTGGCCAGAACCTCGCGCATGCCGACGGTGATCTGCGTAGGACGCAGATCGGCAACGGCGACGGCAGCCGCCACCGGCTCGCGGACCACGGACATGTCAGTTCGCCGACGCGTTGGCCGCGCCGCTCAATTTCTCCGACAGCCCGGCGATGTCCCTGCGTATCGTCGCCAGCTTCGAGAACTGCTCGGCGAGGCTCGATACGCGATCCTCAAGTTCCCGCTTGGAGTCGGAGAATTTCTTGACGCGCTCGGCCAGACTGCCGTCGTCATCGTCCTCGATCTGCCGGATCGTGGCCAGCAGCCGGTCGCGGATTTCGCGCAACTCACCGATAAGGTTCACCACCCCGCCTTGCTCAGCCTGCAGCGGACCAAGCCGCGATCGCAGATCAACGAGCTTGGTCTGTAATTGCGCGAATTGCACCGCGCGCCGCTCAATTTCGTCGAGGTGAGCCTGAGTCGCTTCGATGAAGGTTGCGAGTTCCTCGACGCGGGCGTCGATATCGGGAACTTCTTCCTCCTCCGCCGCCTCGCCCGAGACGCCGGTCAGCGCATCGAGCGCGCGATCAAAGCTGGCAAACAGGCCGACGATGTCCTTGCGCAGCGCCGCCAGCTTGGCAAACTGGGCATTAAGCTGCACGAGGCGATCGTCCAGCACCTTGGCATCGTCCGCGAACTTCTGTACGCGCGCGGTCAGCGGCCCTTGCGGCGTCTGCTCGATGGCGCCGATCTCCTGGGCAAGCTCGTCGCGCGCCGCGTCGAGCTCCTTGAGGCGCCTGACGACGCCATCCTCTGCCGCCGTATAGGGGGCGAGCCGCCCCTGCAGATCGGCATAATCCTCGCGCAGGCTGGCGATCGCTTTTGACACGCGCTCGACGTCATCGCAGCGTTCGTTGCTCTGCTTGACGAACTCCATCATCTTTTTCAGGCTGATATCGAGCGCGACCGCGTCATCGCCGCTGGCGATTTCCGCCAGCGTGTGATCGATATCGCGCTGGCGGTTGTCAAGTTCGGCAAACAATTGCTCGATCGAGCGCCGCTGCCCGAGCGCCGGTTCAAGCCGCTTTTGCAGCGCCAGTTGCTGCGTGCGAATCTCCTCGACCCGCGCGTCGAGCTCGCCGATCTGATTGCGGCCCGCTTGGATCTGCACCAATTTTTGGGCTTCGGCCAGCCGCTGCTTCATGGCGCTCAGGGCATCTTCCGGATCGGTGCGAACGAGATGCTCGACCTGGACTTCGGCTTCCGCCTGCCCCCTGACCAGCGTCTTGACGTCCTGCCTGACGCCGTCGAGCCGCTGTTCGAGGGCTTGCGCCGCTCGGCGCTGCAGAACCAGCGTCTCGCCAAGCCAGATCGCGCCGGGAACAAGGACGAGCGGCACCAGCACGACAACGAACCAGGCGAGCTTCGTCGGCAGCGACTGCGCCCAGAACGCCTCGAGCACCGCGCCCGCTTGCCGTCCCTCGGCCGAGATCAGGTAGAACAGCGCCAGCACAAACAGCGCGCCGCAAACGCCCACCATATTGCGCAACGACAAATACGTCACTGACCGCACCCCACTGCGTCCTTGTCTGGTACGACAGGAGCGCGCCGGGCACAAGTACGCGTCATCCCCGGCTGCACGGACGGCGGCGAGCCGCGCCGCACGGTGGAATTTACCAAAAAGGACGCGTGCATGGCCACTTCACATCGGCCATAATGAAACGATCCGAACCCATTTAGCTTTTTTGAAGAGCCCATCATGAGCAAACCGAGGCATGCCGTTGCGCCGGCGCTGGTCACGATGGCGCTGTTCTGCGCCGGCGGGCATCCGGCGGCGGCGGCGGAGCCGCTGCCGCCGGCGGCCAAAGTCGGCCGTTGCGACCGCAGCGCATTCCGCGTCGTCGTCGATGTCGGGCATACGACCGACAAGCCCGGCGCCGATAGCGCCCGCGGCGCTCACGAATACGACTTCAATCTTCGGCTGGCCGATGACATTACCAAAGCCCTGGTCGGTGCCGGCTTCACCAAGACCGTGCGGCTGATTACCGAGACGCCGCCGTGGCGCGGTCTGGTCGAGCGCGCGGAGCGCGCCAACGCCGTGCACGCCGACCTCTTCATCGCCATCCATCACGATTCAGTGCCGGATAATCTGATCGAGACCTGGGAATACCAGGGCGAAAAGCGTCACTTCAACGACCGCTTCAAAGGTTACGCGATCTTTATTTCCGACGACAATGCGGATCTCAGAGGCAGCCTGCGGTTCGCCCATGATCTGGGCGACCAACTGCAGGCACGCGGCTTGCAGTACACGCCGCATTACACGCTGCCGATCATGGGGCGCTATCGCCACCAACTGGTAGACGCGCAGGCCGGCGTTTATCGCTACGATCAATTGGTCGTGCTGCGAAAGACCCTCATGCCCGCGGTGCTCTTGGAAGCCGGCTCGATCGTCAACCGGCAGGAGGAGCTTGAACTCGCCACTCCGGAGCGCCGCGCGCTGACCAGCGCTGCCATCACCGCCGCGGTCGAGGATTTTTGCGCCACGCGACCGCAGCCGAATATCAGGCAGGCGAAGCGGCGGCAGGCCCCGTCGCGATCGCATGGACTAGCCACGCTGTTACCGTTCCTTGCCCGATCCGAGCGTCCGCGCGACCGATAAGTCTTCGTTTCCGGGAATAAATCGGCGCTTTGCCCGATCTGGTCCTCGATAGCCGATCTGGCTTTCGAGGATGGAGGCAAATACGCGGCGGCCGGCTTGACGACATTGACGGCGACACTGCCGCCGCAATCGTGTGCCGCCGCCGTCGGCCCTGCACCCTTTAACTGTGGCCTGCTGACTGGTTTCCGCGGTCGTTACCGGCTAAATCAGGTTCCCGACCAGCCCGTTGCCGCTTGCCGCGCGGCGCAGCGAAGACCGATTTGGCGCGTCAGACGTTTATCTCAATCATGGATCAACGCACCGACAACGAACGCCGCCAGGACACCGCACCCGGCCGCCCAGCACCGCCCGGCATCGGCCGAGCGCCAACGAATCAGGTCTGGATCGACAAGCTGCGCCAGCGCCGCCGCATGGCGCTGGTGATCGCCGCGCTCATCATCGCAGCGATCGTCGCCGTCGCCGTCTGGTGGGTCAACACCAGCGGCTATGAGACGACGGATGACGCCTTTATCGACGCTCGCACGGTATCGATCAGTTCGCAGATCAGCGCCGCGATCGTCGACGTTCCGGTTACGGACAACCAGACCGTCCAAGCCGGGGCCGGGCTGGTGCGGCTCGACGACCGCGACTTCAAGGCGCAGGCGGATCAGGCGCAGGCGCAGGTCGATCAGAGCAAGGCCAATATCGCCACCATCGACGCCCAACTCGCTGCCCAGCAGGACCGCATCGATCAGGCCGTCAAGCAGGCTGCGCAAGCGCAGGCAGCGCTGACTTTCGCCCAGCAGCAAGACGAACGCTATCAGCGGCTGGTCAATACCGGTGCAGGCACCGTCGAGCAGGCACAGCAATACGCGTCCGGGCTTCGGCAAGCTGAGGCCGCCTACGCCGCCGCGCAAGCCAATACCATCGCCACCGAGAAGCAATTGCCCGTGCTCAAAGCCCAGCGCACCCAGGCCCAAGCGCAGCTGGAGCAGGCGCTGGCGACGCAGGAACAGGCCAACGCCAATCTATCGCGCACGGTGATCACGGCGCCGGTCGCCGGACGCGTGGCGCGTCTGACTGCCGCCAAGGGCGACTATGCCGCCGCCGGCCAGGCATTGATCATGTTCGTGCCGCTCGACGTCTGGGTCACGGCAAACTTCAAGGAGACGCAGCTTTCGACGCTGCGGCCGGGACAACCGGTTTCCATCACGATCGACGCGTACCCGAATCGCCCGTTCAAGGGCCACGTCGACAGCATTCAGGCCGGCAGCGGCACCGCCTTCAGCCTGCTGCCGGCGGAAAACGCGACCGGCAATTACGTCAAAATCGTACAGCGTGTGCCGGTCAAGATCGTGTTCGACGAGCACCCCGACGTGTTGCTCGGGCCCGGCATGTCCGTAGTGCCGACCGTCAAGACGCGATGAGTGAACCGCAGCCATCTGCCGGGCGCGAGAGCCGCTCCGCCGCCGGCGATCGCAGCCCCTGGCTGATCGCCATTGTCGTCTCGATCGCCACCTTCATGGTCGTGCTCGACACCGCAATCGCCAATGTGGCACTGCGCCATATCGCCGGAAGTCTCGCGGTCAGCGTCGACGAGAGCACCTGGATCGTAACCACCTATCTGATCGCCAACGCCATCGTGCTTCCGGTGAGCGGCTGGCTGTCGAACGTGATCGGCCGCAAGCGTTTCTACATGATCTGCGTCGCGCTGTTCACGATCGCTTCGCTGTTGTGCGGGCTTGCTTCCAGTCTCAGCGCCCTGATCGTGTTTCGCATCCTGCAGGGGCTCGGCGGCGGCGGCATGCCGACCAGCGAGCAGGCGATGCTTGCCGATACGTTCTCGCCGCGACAGCGTCCGCAGGCATTCGCCATCTACGGCATCGCGGTCATCGTCGCGCCGACCATCGGGCCCACGCTCGGCGGCTGGATCACCGACAACTACTCCTGGCATTGGATCTTCTTCATCAACGTGCCCTTCGGCATCCTGTCGCTGGTGCTGGTGCAATGGCTAGTCGTCGAACCGGAGGTGCTCGAACGCGAGCGCCGCGCCCGCCTTGCCGGCGGTCTCAAAATCGACTGGATCGGATTCGCGCTGATCGCGCTGATCTTCGGCAGCCTCGAGCTGGTGCTCGACCGGGGTCAGATCGACGATTGGTTCAGCTCGACGACGATCGTCACCTTCGCGACCATCTCGGCGTGCTCGCTGATATTTTTCGTGCCCTGGGAGCTCACCCGCGACCACCCGATTGTCGATCTGCGCCTGCTTTTCCAGCGCCAGTTCGGAATGGCCTTCGTGGTGATGCTCGGGGTCGGCGCCATCCTGTTCGGCTCGAACCAGATCACGCCGCAACTGATGCAGACGAACTTTCCCTACACTGCAATGCTGTCCGGCCTTGCCATGATGCCTGGCGGCCTGGCGATGCTGCTGATGATGCCGATCGCCGGCCAGATCATCCCGCGCATGGAGCCGAAATACTGGATAGCGATCGGTTACACCATCATCGCGTTGGCGATGTGGTACTCGACCTCGCTCGTGCCCGACGCGAGCTTCAGTTATTTCGCGACCGTTCGCGTGTTCCAGACCATCGGAATGCCGTTCATGTTCATTCCGATCAATTCCGTCGCCTATACCGGACTGCCGCCGCAAAAGACCAACGAAGCCTCCGCCCTCATCAATGTGGCCCGCAATCTCGGCGGCAGCGTCGGCGTCTCGCTGGCCAACACCGAGTTGGTGCAACGGTCGCAATTTCATCAGGCGCGCCTGACCGAAAACCTGATTCCGACGTCGCCTCAATTCCAATCGGCATTGCACCAGATAACGCAGTACTTCGCCCAAACCGGTTCGCCCGCCGCCGCGCACGGCCGGGCGATGGGCTGGATCGCTCAGACCGTCGGCAATCAGGCGGCGCTGCTGGCCTATATCGACATCTTCCATACCTGGGCGGTTTTTGCCGCGGTGCTCATTCCCGTCGTCCTCGTGCTGATACGGCGCGTCGGGCCGGCCGCGACTCACTCGGCGGCGGGACACTGAGCGGGCCGGTCGGCCACGCCTCATGCCCTTGTCGCGGGCCGGCCGCTGAAAAAAGCCCGCAAACGACGGGCCGATATCGGCCGACCGCGCGGCCCGGCGTCAACCGGGAAAGCCCAAGACAGGCGCCGGCGGCGTAGGCGGCGCCGAAGTCTTAATTGCGACACTCTCCTGCGCCCAAATGCCTTTTGCGCAGCTTGCGCGGCACCATTCTTGCTCGAACTCGTTAGCCCAGGGGTAGTGGGGGGCGTGCAAGACCCCGGACTGCAATGCCGGGATGAAAGGAGTCGCCAATGTGTGACTTTAGCCTCCAGAGCGTACGGTCGCGACCCGCAAAAGTCGGCGACAAGCTCGTGACGCGTGACTTCGGCACCGGGACACGCGGATTTGCCACCACAGACGATCTTGGCATGGCGGTATGTCTGTTGCCGGGAACGGAGCTGGCGTTTGCCGGCGAGGTTGCCTGCCTGCCCGCCGGCCTGCTCGGGTGGAAAACCAAGACGATCAATCACCACACCGCCATCTTTCGCCAGGTCAACAAGGAGAAGCTTGCTGCTCACCATGATGCGCTCGAATTTCCCGACGGGCGCACCGTATTGTTGACCCTGCTGTGCGAAGGCCAGGCGGCAACTGTTCTGCAACTGCCCGCTCAGCCGAAGACCGAAGCCGAGGCGCGCGAACAAGAGCGCGTTGGCTTCCTCGGCTAGCTAAAAGCGAAACCCTGCCGCGGCTCCCTCCACCGCGGCAGGCGGCGAAACTGTCCAGCCGGCCGCCCTCGGGCGGCCGGCATTTTTTTGCCGATACCGCGTTCGCGACCATTGATGCAGGTCAAAGCACTCCGGCTCGCAGCGTTCATTGTTCAATCGCTGACAGGGAAGATTGATGAGCGCCACGGCCGAGATCGGTGGAGTTAACGCTGCACGCACAAGGCGGATCGACTGGATGCCCTATTTCATGGGGGCGGGCATCGGAGTGTTGAGTTGGGCGGTCTTCGTGATTGCCGACGACCCGCTCGGCATCACCACGGCGCTGTCGGCGGTGGCGGGATTTGCCGCCATGCCCTTCATCGGTGCGGCAGCAGTTTGGCACAACAGCTACTGGGCACAGAACATACCGAGTCTGTCCTATGGCTCCTTGTTCCTCCTGGGCGTGATGCTCGGAGCGCTCGCCGCTTCCGTGCGAGCGCGGCAGTTTCACGTCGAAATGGTTCCGGCGTCATGGCGCGACCGCTTTGGCCCGTCACCGCCGCGCCGTTTCGCCGCCGCCTTCGTCGGCGGCGCCGTGCAGATGTACGGCGCCCGGCTCGCCGGCGGCTGTGCCAGCGGTCACGGCATCAGCGGCACCTTGCAATTGGCGCTGTCGAGTTGGGTGTTCACGATCATCATGTTCGGCACCGCCGTCCTGTTCGGCGTGTTTCTGTTTGGCCATGAAAGAGCGCGCCCATGACCCTTCCCGTCACTGGAACGGCCCTGCTGCCGCTCGGCGTCGTGTTCGGATTTATCTTCGGCTGGCTGCTGCAGCGCGCTCGCCTCACCGATACCAACGTCATCATCGCCCAACTGCGGCTGCGCGACTACACGCTGTTCAAGGTGATGCTGACCGCCATCATCGTCGGCGGCATCGGGGTCTTTCTGCTGCATGCCGAAGGCCTTGCAGCCTATCATATTAAGCCCGCCAATCTTGCCGCCGTCGCGCTCGGGGCGATACTGTTCGGCATTGGCATGGTGCTCTACGGTTACTGCCCCGGGACCGGGCTTGCCGCCATCGGCACCGGCAGCCTGCATGCGCTGGCCGGAGCGGTCGGCATGATAGCGGGCGCGATTGCCTTCGCCTTCTCGTTCGACTGGATCAAAGCCACGATCCTGCCGATCGCCGCTGTCGGTTCCGTCCGCCTCCCCGGACTGACCGGAATTCCCGACCTCTCCTGGTTCGGCGCGCTCATCTTGGTCGCAGTCCCGGCCCTGCTGGTCTTGGACCGCCTCACCCGCCGCTGACGGCCGGACGCTGCCGACTTTATCAGCCCTTGCTAAATTAGAATTCACTAATATATTGGCCTCTACCGATGCATTTCGGAGGGTGCCATGCGCCGACCCGTTGTCCATGCCTTCTTCGACGAGCCGACCAATACGGTGAGCTACATCGTCGCCGATCCGGCCGCGCGGAAGGCCGCGATCATCGATCCGGTGCTCGATTATGACCCCAGTGCGGGCGCGGTCGACACCCGTTCCGTCGAGGCGATGCTGCGCGTTGTCCGGCACGAGAACTACACCGTCGAGTGGACGCTGGAGACTCATGCCCATGCCGACCATTTGTCCGGCTCGCCTTACATTAAGGCCAAAACCGGGGCCAAGATCGGCATCGGCGAGCACATCAAGGACGTACAGCGGATCTTCCGGCCGGTCTTCGATGCCGGCGATCTGAAGACCGACGGCAGCGACTTCGATCATCTGTTCGCGGACGGTGAGCGCTTCCAGATCGGCGAACTTCAAGGCGAGGTTCTCTACACTCCCGGCCACACCCCGGCGGACATTACTTACAAGATCGAGGACGCGGCCTTCGTCGGCGACACGCTGTTCATGCCCGACTACGGCACGGCCCGCGCCGATTTCCCGGGCGGCGACGCCCACCAGCTTTATCGCTCGATCAGGAAGCTGATGGCTCTTCCGCCCGAGACCCGGCTGTTCATGTGCCATGACTACAAGGCGCCGGGCCGCGACGTCTACGCCTGGGAGACCACGGTGAGGGAGGAGCGCGAACGGAACGTGCATGTGAAAGAGGGCATAAGCGAGGACGAATTCGTCGCCATGCGCCACAAACGCGACGCGTCGCTCGCCGCGCCGCGGCTGCTGCTGCCTTCGATTCAAGTCAACATGCGGGCGGGGAAGTTCCCGCCGGCTCATGCCAACGGCGTGCGCTACCTCACCATCCCCGTAAAGTTCAAGAACGCGGAAGCTGTGGTCGATTGATGGAGACGAACGTGGCCTTGCCGGTCAATGATGCGCGGGAACTGACGGCGAAAGCCAGCGAGGCGGCGCGGCTTCTGGCTGCGCTCGCCAATCAGCACCGCCTCGCAGTCTTGTGCGAACTCGTCGGCGGCGAGCGCTCGGTCGGCGAACTGGTCAAGGCCGTGGACCTGACCCAATCGGCGCTGTCCCAGCATCTCGCCAAGCTGCGCGCCGCCGGTATCGTTGCCACCCGGCGCAATGCGCAAACCATCTACTACCGGCTGGCAAGCACGGCCGCCAGCGATGTCATGAAAACGCTGGCCGACATCTACTGCCGACGGCGGCCGCGCGAATCCTCACACTGACAACTGGAGATTTCCATGCAGATCAAGTCGATCGATCCCGTGTCCTTGAAGAAACGTCTTGACGAGGGCAAGGCCATCCTCATCGACGTGCGTGAAGCGCATGAACATGCGCGCGAGCACATCGAGGGGTCGCGGCTGGCGCCGCTGTCGCGCTTTCACAACGAGGATTTCGCGGCGCACCGCGAACAGACGGCCGTTTTCTACTGCCATAGCGGCGGCCGCACGAGTTCGAATGCCCGGCTGTTGGCGTCGAAGGGCTTCCGCGAAGCCTACCATCTGAGCGGCGGCATCATGGCCTGGAAGGCAGCCGGATTGCCGACCCGAACCAAGCAGCCGGCGTCTGGTGAGGGCGGCCGCAAGCGCCTCTGGCCGTTCTAAGCCGCGCCCAGGCGCGGACGCCGCTCATGGCATTTTCCTGGCTGCAGGACGTACTGGCAGTCATCTCCGGTGGCGCCGTCGGCTTTTCGCTCGGATTGATCGGCGGCGGCGGCTCGATTTTGGCGGTCCCGCTTCTGCTCTACGTCGTCGGCGTCGGCGACCCGCATATTGCCATTGGCACCAGCGCGCTCGCGGTTGCGGTCAACGCTTTTGCCAACTTCATCGGCCATTGGCGCGGCGGCAACGTTAAATGGGCTTGCGCCGCGATTTTCGCAGTCGCCGGCATTGTCGGCGCCGTGGCCGGCTCCTCGATCGGAAAACTAGTCAACGGCCAGGACCTTTTGTTCCTGTTCGCGCTGGCCATGATCGTGGTCGGCGCGGCGATGCTGATGCCGCGCGGCACTGCGGGCAACCCGGACGTGCGCATCACGGCGCCGATTGCCGCGCGCCTCATCGCCGTCGGCCTCCTGGTCGGAGCGGCTTCCGGCTTTTTCGGCATCGGCGGCGGCTTTCTGATCGTCCCTGGGCTGATGCTCGGCAGCGGCATGACTATCATCAATGCCATCGGCTCATCGCTGTTCTCGGTCGGCTGTTTTGGCCTGACGACCGCGCTCAACTACGCGGTGTCCGGGCTGATCGATTGGCCGATAGCGCTGTTCTTCGTTGCCGGCGGCATCGGTGGCGGCTTCGTCGGCATGCGCTTGGCGCTGCGGCTGGCGAACAACCGGCAGCTTCTGACCTTCATCTTTGCCGGCGTTATCTTTGCCGTCGCCCTCTACATGCTGGTGCGCACCGGCGTTCCCCATTGGCTAGCCACAAGGTGAGATCGATCATGACTTCGACGGTTACCATTCCCTGTCCGCACTGCCACAAGCTTAACCGCGTCCCGTCCGAGCGGCGCAGCGAGGGCGGCAGGTGCGGCCAATGCCACAAACCGCTGTTTACGGGCCATCCCATCAATCTCGATGCGGCGCATTTCGACCGTCATGCGACGGCGTCCGATCTGCCGTTGTTGGTGGATTTCTGGGCCGCCTGGTGCGGGCCTTGCCGCGCGATGGCGCCGGTATTTGAAGCCGCCGCGCGCGAGTTGGAACCGCGCGTGCGCCTCGCCAAGGTTGACACCGACGCCGAACCTGAACTTGCTGCGCGCTATGGCATCCGGGCGATCCCGACCATGACGCTGATCCGCGGCGGCAAGGAATTGGCGCGTCACAGCGGGGCCTTGCCGGCGGGAGCTCTGCGCGCCTGGGTCGAACAGCACCTGCGCGCGTAGCGGCACGATGGTAGACCCCCGGGGCGGGCTACCGGGCCGTTGATTGATGAGCGGTCGGCGATGGCGCAAGCTGGGAAACTGAGCGGGCTTTGACGCCGGCTCGTCCAACTGTATCCCGCATCGCGCAATGAACGAAAACCGCAACCGCGCCGAAGTCGAGGCAAGCCCCGCAGACGCCTCCGACGAGGGTGGCAGATCTTCGCGGTCGCTGTTTTGGACCGTCTTCCCCTCGATCATGCTGCCGATGTTCTTGGCCGTCGCCGATCAGACGATCGTCGCTACGGCGCTGCCCGCGATCGCTTCGAGCCTCGGCGATGTCGAGCGGCTGTCCTGGGTGGTGGTCTCCTATCTGATCGCCAACACGATCGCCGCGCCGGTCTACGGGCGCCTCGGCGACTCGTTCGGACGCCGGCGCATGATGCTCGCGGCGCTGGTGGTGTTCGTGGTCGGCTCGGTGCTGTGTGCCCTCGCTCCGACTATCGAGGTGCTGACGGCGACCCGGGTCTTGCAGGGGTTCGGCGGCGGCGGCCTCATGACGTTGTCCCAGGCGCTCGTCGGGGAGGCAATTCCGCCGCGCGAGCGCGGCCGCTATCAGGGCTATCTCGCCGGCGTTTCGGTGGCGTCGAGCACGTTCGGCCCGGTTGCCGGCGGCTATCTCACCCAGGCATTCGGCTGGCGCTCGATTTTCCTCATCAATGTTCCGCTCGGGCTGGTCGCGGTGCTCTTGGTGTTGCGGCTCGAGAAACTGCCGGGAGAGCGGCGGCGGACCACGTTCGACGCTCCGGGTCTCGTCCTCTTCATGATGTTCGTCAGCCCGATCATCCTGGCCCTGGAGCAGTCGCAACGGATGGACCTGCGGACGCTGCCGATGGTCCTCGGGCTCGCCGGCTTCGGCTTGGTCGCTCTGTTGGCGTTGATCTGGCAGGAAAGGCATTCCAGCTCGCCGCTGATCCCGCCGGTCTTGTTCCGCGAGCCGTCGGTCTGGCGCGCCGACGGTTTGGCGGCGTGCCACGGGGCCGCGCTGGTTTCTCTGATCACGTTTTTGCCGATCTATCTGCGCGCCGTGCGCGGCGCCTCGCCGGCCGAGACCGGCCTGCTGTTGCTGCCGCTGATGTTCGGCATCGGCATCGGCTCCTTGATCACCGGCCAGCTGGTGACGCGCACCGGCCGTACCGCGGTATTCCCGGCCTGCGGATATGTGGTGGCGACCGCCGTGCTTTTGTTCCTCGCCTTCTTCGCGCCGCGTCTGAGCGTGTGGCAATTGCCGCTGGTGTTCGGCGGGGCGGCCTTGTTCATGGGCACGGTGATGGGCGTTGTTCAGGTCACGGTGCAGGCCGTCGCCGGGCAGCGGATGCTCGGGACGGGCGCGGCGATGGTGCAATTTTCCCGCTCGGTCGGCGCTGCGTTTGGCACTGCCGCCGTTGCCGCCGTCCTGTTCTCGGTGCTGGCAGCGGGAAGCGGCGAAACCGCGAGCCTGTTCGCCACCATGATCGACAAGGGGCCGGAAGCGATCGCCGCGCTGACACCGGCGCAGCAGGCGGTGGCGCAGAGCGAAATCGGCCAGGCCTTTCGCGCCGCCTTCGCAGCGATCGCCGCGTTCACCGCGATCGGCGCGTGGCTTGCCTGGTCGATGCCGTTGCGCCGGCTATAGCGTGCTTACGGCTCCGGCGCGATGAAGTGGGTTACCTTGGGCGCGCCGGGCAGGTGAAAACGCTGCACGGCCTCCTGCACCAGCCGATCGGCTTTGGTAACCCGCTCATGCTGGCGCAAATGCTCGATCCAGGATTCCACCAGAAACGTTTCGACCATGCGGCCCTGTTCCGCAGCATCCTCGAAAATGCCCCACGCATAAGCGCCGTCACGCCGCCGCTGATGCTCGAGCCGCGCAATGGCCTTGAGGAACGCGGCACGATCCTGCGGCCGAATCCGATATTCGACCGTGACCAGGACCGGCCCGCGGTCCTGGCCGATGCTCTGCGCGGTCATTGGCGCCGGCCAGTGCATCGACGGCGAAAGATCGATGCCGGCGCCGGTTTGCAGCTTCCAGCGCCAAGTCAGCGGAACGGCGGCAACAGCGCCGGCTGCGGCGACAAAGAGCGCCGGCTGCAATCCAACCCAGACGGCGACCTCGCCCCAAGCCGCACTGCCGACCGTCAAGCAGCCGAAGAACACGGTCGTGTACAGCGCAAGACCGCGCCCGCGCACCCAATCCGGCAACGCGATCTGGGCGGACACTCCGAGCGTGGCCAATGCCGCGATCCACGACGCTCCGGCAATCAGACTTGCCGCACAGGCGATCACCGGCTCGGACGCCACGCCGTAGAGGACCATGGTCAGCGCCTGCCCTAGCGCACCGAGCGCCATCAGCCGATCCGCACCCAATTTCGATTTCAGCCACGGCAAGCCGAATGCGCCGACGACCGCGCCGAGTCCGATAATGCCGAGCAGCACGCCGTAGAGTTCGGGGCCGCCCGCGATCCGCTGGCGCGCGATCAGCGGCAGCAACGCCCAATAGGCGCTGGCAAACAGAAAAAACCCGCCGGCGCGCACGAGCGTGGCGCGCAGATGCGAACTGTGCCGGGCGTAGCGCAATCCGGTCCAGATAGCGCTGCCGAACCGCTCGGCCGGCAACAGCGTGCGCGGCTTTCTTGGTTCACGCCACCACACGAGAGCGCCGACGATGCCGAGATTGCAAACCGCGTTGAGCGCAAACGGCGCCACGATGCCGAAGGCGGAAATGGTCACGCCGCCGAGCGCAGGACCGAGCGCCCGCGAAATGTTCACGCCGACGCTGTTGGCGGCGATGCCGGCGGAAAGATCGTCCTTGGGAACGAGCAGTGGCACCACGGCCTGCCACGCCGGGGCCGTCAACGCTCCGGCCGCGCCGATCAGAATCGTGAACAGAAGCAAATTGTCGGGCCTGGCGAGACCGAGACCGACCATGGCCGCATAGAGCGCGGAGACCGCCGTATAGAGCGACTCGACCACGACCAGATACCGGCGTTTGTCGAAAATGTCCGCGAGCGCACCCGCCGGCATCGCCAACAGGCAAATCGGCAGACTGCTCGCAGCCTGCACCAGCGACACCATCAAGGGATCGGGATTGAGGCTGGTCATGAGCCAGCCCGAGGCGGCGCTGTACATCCAGCCGCCGACGTTGGATACCAGCGTCGCCGTCCATATCACCGCAAATGCCCGGTGACGGAACGGCGCGGCAAAGGACGGCGGCCTGGTGGGAGCCGCGGCACGCGGGTTGCTGCTCATTGCAGCCTCCGGCAGTCGGATTTGCCGGCGAAGTCTACGCCGGCGGCCGGTGGGCGAGCCAGCGGCCGGCCTCGGCGGCGGCGAAAAGCTCCGCCAGCGCGGCATTGACCGCGGCCGGCTCCTCGCTGGTGATGGTGTGTCCCGCGCGCGGAACGACGAAGAGGCCGGCGGTCCGCACCGTGCGCTTGAGAAAGACGCTGCCTTCGAGGCAGTTGTCGTCTTCATCGCCGACGATGACGAGAAGCGGCACCGAGAATCGTTTCAGCTCCGCTTCCATGTCCCACAGAGTCGGGCGGCGGGCCTGCAGCATCGACATGGTGAATGCATGCCCTTGCGCCGAATGTTCGGAAAGCATCTTGACGAACTCGGCGTAACCGCGCGGATCCTTGTGCTTGTGGGTCATGCGCATCGGCGCATCGGCATAGATCACGGCCGCGTCCGCCATGCTGTGCTGCGTGAACATCGCGGCATTCTCCAGTGCGAGCTTGCGCATCGCCTCTCGTGTCGCCGCATCGGCCACCGAGCCCCAGCCGCAGCCGGCCGCCGTTACCGAGATGCAGCGCTGCGGGTGACGGATGCCGACATGCAGCGCCGTATACGCGCCCATGGAATGGCCCACCACGTGCGCCCTGGCGATGGCGAGCGCATCCATCAGCGCGATCACGTCGCCGAGGGCCTGTTCTTGCCCGTAACGCGCCGGATCATCCGGCACCTCAGACGGCGGATAGCCGCGCTGGCTGTAGGTGACGCAGCGATGCGCGCGCGCGAAGCAGCGCATCTGCGGCTCCCAGGTGCGGTAGTCGCCGGCAAATTCGTGGACGAAGACAATTGGCGTGCCGGCGCCTGCCTCCTCGTAATAAAGTTTGGTGCCGTCGGTGGATGCAATCAGTGGCATCGGTACCTCAAGTGGTGTCTAGGTGGCCTCGCGCATTTGCAGTTCGCGTATTTGCGTCACCGGCTCGGGCAACAGGCCTCCGGTCACGTCATAGCCGACCACGCGCAAAATGCCGCGGGCCGGACTCATGGCGACGGCAAGCCGCGTGTAGGGGTTGAGCACCGGCTCGCGCACCCAGCCGAAACATGGATCCGACGGCGGGCCGCCCCAGGCGGCCAGCGTTTCGCACCGCGCCCGGCTAAGACCCGCAGCCTCGGCAAACGTGCTCACCAGAAAGCGCCGGGTGCCGATACGGCCTTCCCATCCCGGCCGGCAGGGTACCCAGTCGTTGGCCGTGCACGTGTCGCGCACGCGCGTGACAAAATCGGTCTCCGTGCGCTCGATCACGCAGCGCTCGTCGGCGGCACAGCCGACGAGCGTATAGATCGCCGGCCGCGCCACCGGCGTTGCTTCCAGGAGCCGCTTGGCCGCATCGAAATCGGCACAGACCTCGAACGCGCGGCGCAACAGCTGATCGGGCGGCATCCGGCCAGCGCCGGCGGCCGTGCGAACGACGCTTGCGGCGTAGTCCGCCGGACGCAGCAGCTTGTGCCGGGTGCGCCGGCGCATCGGCGCCTGGTTGAGCGCTGCGGCGAAGCGGCGCGGCGCCATGGCCGTGAGCGCGCCGACATAGCCCGGCCAGGTGACGCTGAAGAAATCGAAGTGGGCGCCGCGCATATGCACGACCTCGGTGTGGCGCCCAAGGCCGCGAAACGGCCAATCAAGGGTCCGCAGCAGCCAAGGCACGCCGCCCTCGGCGCCGGCGTGCGCGGTACAGGCCCACAGATACGCTGCGTTGAGGAACCAAATTCCGGACACTTGCAGGGTCGCCGCGATCTCCGCGATTTCGTCAAAATACGGCGTTCGCGACCGCATGAGCGCGCCGCGGGACACCCGATCGAGCGCCGGAATGAGCGGTAACGCCGCGCGCGGAAAAAACCGCAGGCAGGCCTCGCGCAGCGCACGCGCCGCCGCCGCACTCTGACGCGCGTGTTGCGGCGGCCCGCCGTCGCGGATGTCGATGACGGGAATGGCCGGCAGCGGCGCGCTCATGTCGGCGGCGCCAGCCTCTGGCTTGATCATGATAGGCTATTCCGCGGCGAATCTCGATCTGTAGCTTATCAGGCTGGCGGATACATGACGTTTCTGTGAGCGCGTGCGCTTCCCTAAAACCGCGGCCGGTGGAGATCAACGATGGCGGCGCGGCTGAGGTCTATCCGCATTGCCGCGATCGCCGCTGCCGCGGTGGCGCTGTCGGCGGCTGCGGCCTGGGCCGGACCGCCGTTCCAGACCGACGATCCGGAGCCTGTACCCTATCAGCATTTCGAGTTCTACACGCTTTCAACAGGGACGGCGGTGCGCGGCGACACGCAAGGCGAAGGTCCGGCTTTCGAATTCAATTACGGCCTTATTCCGAATGGCCAAATTCACATCATCGCGCCGCTTGTTTTCGATGCCCCGTCCGGCGGCTCAGCGGCATACGGCTTCGGCGACACCGAGCTTGGCTTCAAATACCGCTTCATCGACGAAGACCAGGACGGGTTTCGTCCGATGGTCGGCATCTTTCCGCTGGTCGAACTGCCGACCGGAAACGAAAGCCTCAGCCTCGGCGCCGGCTATATCCGCGCCTACTTTCCCATCTGGATTCAAAAGAGCTTCGGCGATTGGACCACTTACGGCGGCGGCGGCTACTGGATCAATCACGGCGACGACACCGTCAACCGCGATTACTGGTTTGTCGGCTGGCTGCTGCAACGGCAGGTGACGAAGCAACTCGCCATCGGCGGCGAAGTCTTTCACCAGACTGCGACGCTGGCGTTTGGCGCCACCGATACCGCCTTCACTCAGGCCACGACGGGATTCAATATCGGCGCAATTTACGACTTCGATGAGCACAACCACCTGCTGGTTTCGCTCGGCGCCGGCCTGCAGAATGCATCTGCGACCAATCTGGTCTCGTGGTATGTCGGCTACCAGATCACCGGGCCATAGCTAGTTTCAGGCCGCCCGACCAGGGTTCGATGACCGATGGGCCTCGGAGCACAAACCGGCTCGCTTGGCGAGAGCGGCCGAGCTTTCATGCCGCCATCAGCTTGCTGATGGACGGATATTTCGACCTAATATGCGTGATCGAGAGACAGGACCGAAAAATGCAGACCACACGACTTGGCAAGACCGGACCGACCATCAGCGTACTCGGCCTCGGCTGCATGGGCATGTCGCCCGGCGTCTATGGACCGAACGACGAAGCCGAAGCCATCGCCACCATCCACGCCGCGCTAGCGGCCGGCATCACGCTGATCGATACCGGCGACTTCTACGGCATGGGTCATAACGAAATGCTGATCCGCCGGGCTCTTGAGGGCGTACCGCGCGCCAATGTCGTCATCTCGGTCAAGTTCGGCGCGTTGCGCGACCCTGGCGGCGCGTTCCACGGCAATGACGGTCGGCCGCAGGCGGTGAAGACTTTCCTCGCCTACACGCTACGGCGGCTCGGCACCGACTACATCGACATCTATCGGCCGGCGCGCCTCGATCCGGCGGTGCCCATCGAAGATACCGTCGGCGCCATCGCCGATATGATCAAGGCCGGCTATGTGCGCCATATCGGCCTCTCGGAAGTCGGCGCAAAGACCATCCGGCGCGCCCACGCCGTTCACCCGATCGTAGACCTGCAAATCGAATATTCGCTGATGAGTCGCGGCATCGAAAAGGCCATTCTGCCGACCACGCGCGAACTCGGCATCGGCATTACCGCCTATGGCGTATTGTCGCGCGGTCTGTTGAGCGGCCGGACGCCGTCGCCGACCAACAAGGGCGACATCCGCATCGTGCGCATGCCGCGCTACCAACACGGCAATCTCGAAAAGAACTTGCAGCTCGTCGAGGCCCTGCATCGGATCGGCAAGGAGAAAGGCGCAAGCCCGGCGCAGCTTGCCGTCGCCTGGGTGCTGTCGCGCGGTGCCGATATCGTGCCGGTGCTCGGTGCGCGCCGCCGCGAGCAACTGCAGGAAACCGTCGGCGCGCTGGCGCTCAAGCTTGATGTCGCCGATCTTGCGCGCATCGAAGCGGCAGTATCGCCGAGCCTGACCGCGGGCGAGCGCTACGATGCGCCGCAGATGGCGCATCTCGACAGCGAGGCGCATCACTAGGGCGCGTCGGCACCGGGGCCGGTGGACGCTTACACCGGCGCGTAGGCGCCGGGATTGGCCGCGATCGCCGGCGCCACGGGCGGCGGACGATTGATCGCCAGCCCGCGCCAAGCCGCGTCCACGATGTCCTGGGTGGCAAGCCCGTATTTGGCGAACAAATATTCGCGGCTGCCGGCCTCGGCGAAGGTATCGGCGATGCCGATGCGCCGCAACGGCGCGGCAATCGCCGCCTCGGCAAGCACCTCTGCCACCGCCGAGCCGAGGCCGCCGATAATGGTGTGGTTCTCGGCGGTAATGACCAGCCGGCTCGACCGCGCCATCGCCGCAATCGTGGCGCTGTCGAGCGGCTTGATGACCGGCACGTTGATCACCGCCGCCGCAACGCCGTTCTCGCCCAGCGTGCGGGCGGCAGCAAGCGCCGCCGGCAGCATCATGCCGGAGGCGACGATGCAGACCTCGCTGCCCTCGCCGCCGCTCAGCACCTGCGCCTTGTCCAAATCGAGCCGGTGCGTGTCCTCGAAGATCATCGGAATCTCGCCGCGCTTGAGCCGCAAGTAGACCGGGCCGGGCCGTTCGGCGATCGCCGCCACCACCTGCTTCGTCTCGATCGCATCGGCCGGTTCGACCACGGTCAAATTGGGAAGCGCGCGCATCAACGCCACGTCTTCGATCGCCTGATGGCTCGGACCGCCCGGACTGGAGAGACCCGGCATGAAGCCGACGATTTTGACGTTGAGGTTCGGATAGGCGACCGACATGGCGATCTGATCGAAGCAGCGGCGCGTGCAAAACACGCCGAACGTATTGACGAACACGGTATGGCCGGCGCGGGCGAGGCCGCCGGCGACGCTCAGCATGTTGGCCTCGGCCATTCCGATATTGATGAAGCGATCCGAGAGGTTATCGCGAAACAAGTCGGTTTCGGTCTGCCGCGTCAGATCGGCGCCGAGACAGATGATCTCCGGCCGCCGGCGCGCCAGCTCCACGAAAGCGGCGCCGTAGGGCTTGAGCACGGTCTGGTAAGGCGGCTCACGCAAGCGCGGCCTCCAGTTCGCGCACGATTGCCGCCTGCAATTTGCCGTCGAGCTTGATGAAATGTCCGTCGACCGTCGGCGGAATGGCGCGGAGGCGGCCAGTGATCGCGGTGCGCGCGATGACGGCGAGCGGGCCGGCGCCGGCATGGCGAGAACCGAGCGCCTCGGTCAGCGCCTCAATATCGTGGCCGTCGACTTCGGCGACCCGCCAGCCGAAGGCGCGCCATTTATCGGCAAGCGGTTCGAGCGTCGTCACCGATGTCACCGGGCCGTCGACCTGCGAATTGTTGGCGTCGATGACGGCAATAAGCCGGTCAAGCCGCCGATGCGCGGCAAACATGGCCGCTTCCCACACCTGGCCCTCTTCCATCTCGCCGTCGCTGAGAAAAGCAAAAACGTCGCGATCCTCGCCGGCAAGCTGCGCCGCCACGGCAAAGCCGATGGCGCCGGAAAGGCCCTGCCCGAGCGAGCCGCAAACAAGGTCGCCGACTGGCGTGCGCTCACTGCCGATCGCCTCGAGCGTGTCGCCGTCGCGCCCATAAGCCTCAAGTCGCGCCGGATCGATCAAGGCGGTTTCGGCAGCCGCGGCATAAAGCGAGATCACGTAATGGCCGGGCGACAGGACGAAGCGGTCATGGCCGTAGCGCAAGACGCCGCCGCCAAACAGGACGGCGAAAATCTCCGCCGAAGATAACGCCTGCCCAAGATAGCCGAACCCCTGGATCGCGACCATTTGCGTCGCCCGCAGCCGAATGCGCGCGGCAAGGCGGCGCAGCTTCGCCGTGTCGAAATCGGATGCACCCCCCATTGCCGGGCCTGTTTCCAAGATGATCACCCGTTCGCTAGGCTGCATACTCATAACGGGTAGGCAAATCGGTTGAAAGATGATTCAAGCTCTGCAAAGGAGCTTGACCATGGCCCGCTACGAACTGACCGA
>Ga0335085_10002139_pt1 | contig 38067 bp, 28 predicted proteins | sample Lox_Sample_45_FD_206712 | JGI IMG/M metagenome (GOLD analysis project Ga0335085, IMG submission 206712) | Soil microbial communities from Loxahatchee National Wildlife Refuge, Florida, United States - Lox_Sample_4.5 | ecosystem: Environmental > Terrestrial > Soil > Wetlands | place: USA...
TGCGTCTCTGGCTCGCGCGGTCTCGTGTGCGACTCCGGTTCGCGTGATATTAAGCCATCGGCGCGGGGGCCCGGGCCAGGGTCGGCGCCGGCGCTGTCGGGGTACGGGCCGAGGCCGGGGCCGTCCGGGTACGGACCTGGGCCGGCGCCGCCCGGATACGTCCCGGGACCGGTCCCGCGGCCGGCGCTGGGGTTGGCGCCGCCCGGATACGGGTCCGCGATGCGCCGGGCGAGCACGCTCGTCTCGCCCCGGGCGTCGAGGTCGGCCAGCACCACGGCGATGGCCTCACGGACGAGCCGGCCACGGTCGGTGGTGATGCCGTAGCGGCGCAAGGTGAGCCGGGCATGCTCCAGATCGAACAGCTCGTCCGCGGACAGGTAGACGGTGATCTTATGCGTGTGCTGCTCCCGGCCACTCGCCGGACGATGCGCAGCCACGTCCGGACCGGGCGTAGCGGGCCGAAGCAGCTCCGCTATGCCCGGAAGGCTCACCCTTCGTGACCGTCCCCTGCTTGCCGCCACCGTTCCAGTACCTCCTTGGCAAGTTCACGGTAGGAACTCGCCCCCATCGATCCAGAGTCGAACCTGGTGATGGGCTCCCCTGCAACGGTAGCGTCTGGGAACCGCACGGTGCGGTTGATCACGGTGTGAAAGACCTTGTCGCCGAAGCCATTGACGATATTTGTCAGCACCTCACGGGTGTGCAGCGTCCGTGAGTCGTACATCGTGGCGAGAAGGCCGTCGATCTCCAGTTTCGGGTTAAGCCGGCGCGAAACCTTATCGATCGTCTCCATCAGGAGCGCGACCCCGCGCATGGCGAAATACTCGCATTCCAGCGGGATGAGCACGCCCTGCGCGCACGCCAGCGCGTTGATCGTCAGCAGCCCCAGGGACGGCTGGCAGTCGATCATGATGACGTCGTAGTCCGCGAACACCGGCTCCAGGGCACTGCCCAGGATGTACTCGCGGCCGACCTCGTGCACGAGCTGGACCTCCGCGCCGGAGAGGTCGATGTTGCTCGGCATCAGGTCCATCCCGTGGACCTGCGTCTTGACCAGGACGTCGTAGGCCGTGGTGCCCCGCTCCATGAGCAGGTTGTAGACGGTGGCCTCGATGTCGTGCGGCTGGATGCCGAGCCCCACCGACAGCGCGCCCTGCGGATCGAAGTCCACCAGCAGGACCCGCCGCCCTTGCTCGGCCAGGGCGGCCCCGAGGTTGATGGTGGTGGTCGTCTTGCCGACGCCACCCTTCTGGTTGCAGACAGCAACGATCCGGGCCGGGCCATGAACCTCAAGCGGTTCGGGGTCCGGGAAAGCCGACATGGGACGTCCGGTCGGCCCCAGCTCTGCGGCATCGGTCTCTAGCGTTCGGGTTGCCACAAGTTGCGAACCTCCCGTGGATGTTTTCCTGAAGCCTGGCTGGCGAACGCCAACCGTGCTGGCGCGGTGCCCGCGAAACCTCCACTGGTTCCCGGACTCTAGAGTCTGAGCTCGGCCGCGGGCAAGCTGACGCGCCGCTAAGCGCCAGATGTGAGAAAAAGGCCCGCCTGGGCTAACCCAGCGCCCGGGGATGGGCCGCCGCGTAAACCTCGCGCAGTTTCTCCACGGTGACCAGCGTATAGATCTGCGTGGTCGTGACCGATGCGTGCCCGAGCAACTCCTGCACCACCCGGATATCGGCACCGCCGTCGAGCATATGTGTCGCAAAGGAATGCCGGAGGGTATGCGGGGATACCCGGGACAGACGGGACCGTTCCGCCGCGGCCCGCAGCACCGCCCAGGCGCCCTGGCGGGTGAGGCGGCCGCCCCGGGCGTTCAGGAACACCGCGGGCGGCACGGTCCGCGGCGCACGGGACCCCAGAGCCGGGCGCGCCCGGACCAGGTAGGCCTCCAGCGCGGCGGCCGCGTACCGGCCGAGGGGCACGATCCGCTGCTTGCCGCCCTTGCCGTCGAGCAGCACGGACGGCTCGCCGTCCAGCGTGAGGTCGTCCACGTCCAGGCCGGTGGCCTCGGAGATCCGCGCGCCGGTGGCGTAGAGGAATTCGAGCAGGGCGCGGTCGCGCAGCGCGCGGGGATCAGCGGTCTCCGGGTTCCCCGGCGCCGGTCCCGCCGCGTCCAGCAGCCGCTCGACCTCGTCCACCGAGATGGCCTTGGGCAGCCGGCGCGGCGGCGCGGGCGGCGGCACCGGCCGCGCCGGGTCCGCCGCCGCCAGGCCCTGCGCGCAGGCGAACGCGTGCAGGCCGCGCACCGCGGCCATGGCCCGGCCCGCCGAGCTGGCGGCCAGCGGCGGGTGATCCGCGTCGCCCTCCCGCAGGCTGGCGACGTACGAAGCGACGTCGGTGCTGGTCACCTCGCCGATCTCGGTACGGCCGGCCGCGGCAAGGATCTGCTGGTAGCGGGACAGGTCCCGGCGGTAGGACTCCAGCGTGTTGGCGGCCAGCCCGCGTTCCACCAGCAGGTGATCGAGATAGCCGCGGACCGCCTCGGCCGTGCTGGTCAGCCGAGTACCTCCGCCACGTCGGTGAACGGCAGCCCGTGCGCGTCCGCGACCGGGCGGCAGGTGACCGTGCCGTCGTGGGTGGACAGCCCGAGGGCGAGCGCCGGGTCGGCCGTCAGCGCCGCCCGCCAGCCCTGGTTCGCGATCTGCACGATGTAGGGCAGCGTCACGTTGGTCAGCGCGTAGGTCGACGTGTGCGGCACCGCCCCCGGCATGTTCGCGACGCAGTAGAACACCGAGTCGTGTACCCGGTAGGTCGGCTCGTCGTGGGTGGTCGGCCGGGAGTCCTCGAAGCAGCCGCCCTGGTCGATGGCGATGTCCACCAGCACCGAGCCGGGCTTCATCCGGGCGACCAGGTCGTTGGTGACGAGCTTCGGCGCGCGGGCGCCCGGCACGAGGACGGCCCCGATGACCAGGTCGGCGTCGATGACGGCGCGCTCGATCTCATACGCGTTGGATGCCACCGTCTGGCAGTGGCCCAGGTAGATCGCGTCCGCGGAGCGGAGCCGGGCGATGTTCAGGTCGATGAGCAGCACCTCGGCCTGCATGCCCAGCGCGATCGCCGCCGCGTTCATGCCGGAGACCCCGGCGCCGAGCACCACCACCTTGGCCGCGTACACGCCGGAGACGCCGCCCATGAGCACACCGCGGCCGCCGCCGTCGCGCTGCAGGTGATGCGCGCCGACCTGCGGCGCCATCCGTCCCGCCACCTCCGACATCGGCGCGAGCAGCGGCAGCGAACGGTCGGGAAGCTGCACGGTCTCGTACGCGATCGAGGTGACGCCCGCCTGCATCAGCGCATCCGTGCACGGCCGCGACGCGGCGAGATGGAGATAGGTGAACAGCACCTGGTCCCGGCGCATCCGGTGGTACTCCTCCGGCACCGGCTCCTTGACCTTGAGCACCAGCTCGGCGGTCCGCCAGACATCATCCGCCGAGGCGAGGATCTTCGCCCCGGCGGAGGTGAAGTCCTCGTCGGGGAGCGACGAGCCGGCCCCGGCTCCCGCCTCGATCACCACCTCGTGACCGTTGCGGACGAGCTCGTGCACTCCGGCGGGGGTGATCGCCACACGGTACTCGTGGTTCTTGATCTCCCGCGGGACGCCAACTTTCATGGTTCTGCCCCTCCTGGCACCGGGCGCCGTTGCGCGGTGTCATGTTTGCTGGGTTACATCTGCGGCGAATCCGCCGCCCGCAACCCGCCGAACCGGTCCGCGCTCGCGGCGTGCGCGGCCAAGATCCCTGCGATCGCAACGCCATTATGCAGCTCACCAGCGAGAACCGAACAGACCGCTTCGTCCAGCGGGACCCAGCCGATCAGCAGGTGGGCCTCCTCGTTCTCGGGCACGAAGTCACGGTCGGCTTCCGGCACGAGTTCCAGGCCCTGGGCGAGGAAGACCCGCAGCCGCTCGGTGATGATGCCCGGCGAGCTGTAGTAATCCACCAGCAGCTTCCAGCGCGCCGCCCGGTAGCCGGTCTCCTCCAGCAGTTCGCGCCGCGCGGTCTGCAGCAGCGGCTCACCGGCGACGTCGCGCAGGCCCGCGGGCAGTTCCCACAGCAGCCGCCCGACGGGGTGCCGGTACTGCCGGATCATGAGGACGCGGCGGGACTCATCGAGCGCGACGATGGCCACCGCGCCGGGATGTTCCACCACTTCCCGCTCGGCGGTGTTCCCGTCCGGGGACCGGATGGTGTCGCTCCGCACGTTGATGATCTTGCCCCGGTACTGTTCGGCCGAGGAGACGACGGGCCAGTTCCCGGCCGTGTCGGCGATCGGGGGGGTCATGCGCTGGCCGCCGCTCGGGCGTCGGCGGCCTGCACGTGGCTGCGGGAGCGCGCCAGGGCGGCACGGATGAGCCCGGTGAACAGCGGGTGCGGCCGGGTCGGCCGGGACAGGAATTCCGGGTGGGCCTGGGTACCCACGAAGAACGGGTGCAGGTCCCGGCGCAGCTCGGCGAACTCCACCAGGCGGCCGTCGGGCGACAGGCCGGAGAAGACGACCCCGGCCTCCTCCAGCCGGCCACGGTAGGCGTTGTTCACCTCGTACCGGTGCCGGTGCCGTTCCTCCACGGTGGGCTCGCCGTACAGTTCGCGGACCAGGGTCCCCTCGGCGAGCACGGCCCGGTACAGGCCGAGCCGCATCGTCCCGCCCATGTCCCGCTCCCCCGCCACCACGTCCTCCTGGTCCGCCATCGTGGCGATCACCGGGTAGGGGGTGGCGGGGTCGAACTCGGTGCTGTCGGCGCCCGCCAGGCCGGCCAGGTGCCGGGCGGCCTCGATGACCAGGCACTGCAGGCCGAGGCACAGGCCGAGCAGCGGGATGCCGTGGGTGCGGGCGTAGGTGATCGCCCCGATCTTGCCCTCGATCCCGCGGACCCCGAAGCCGCCGGGGATCAGCACGCCGTCGACGCCGTCGAGTTCGCGGGCGGCGCCCTCCGGGGTCTTGCAGTGGTCGCTGGGCACCCAGCGCACGTTGACCCGCGCGTCGTTGGCGAACCCGCCCGCGCGCAGCGCCTCGGCCGGGGAGAGATAGGAGTCGGGCAGATCGACGTACTTGCCGACCAGGGCGATCGTGATGCTGCGGGCCGGCCGGTGCACCCGCCGCAGCAGGTCATCCCACTCGCTCCAGTCCACGTCGCGGAACGGCAGGCCGAGCCGGCGCACCACGTAGGCGTCGAGGCCCTCGGCGTGCAGCACCTTGGGGATGTCGTAGATGGACGGGGCGTCCGGCGCGGAGACGACGGCCTCCTCGTCCACGTCGCACATCAGGCTGACCTTGCGCTTGATCCCGTCGCTGATCGGCCGGTCGGATCGGCACACGATCGCGTCGGGCTGGATGCCGATGCTGCGCAGCGCGGCAACGGAGTGCTGCGTCGGCTTGGTCTTCAGCTCCCGGGCGGGCCCGATGTAGGGCAGCAGCGAGACGTGCAGGAAGAAGCAGCGGTCCCGGCCGATCTCGTGCCGGATCTGGCGGATCGCCTCCAGGAAGGGCAGCGACTCGATATCGCCGACCGTGCCGCCGACCTCGGTGATGACCACGTCGACGTCGGGACCGCCCATCTGGAGGATCCGGGACTTGATCTCGTTGGTGATGTGCGGGATGACCTGCACGGTGTCACCCAGGTAATCGCCGCGGCGCTCCTTCGCGATCACGTCCGAGTAGATCTGCCCGGTGGTCACGTTGGCCGAGCCCTGCAGTTCGGTGTCGAGGAACCGCTCGTAGTGCCCGACGTCCAGGTCGGTCTCGGTCCCGTCGTCGGTGACGAACACCTCGCCGTGCTGGAAGGGGTTCATCGTGCCGGGGTCGACGTTGAGGTAGGGGTCGAGCTTCTGCATCGTGACGTTGAGCCCACGGAGCTTGAGCAGCCGCCCGAGACTGGACGCGGTGAGCCCTTTGCCCAGGCTGGACGCGACCCCTCCGGTGACGAAAAGATGCCGGGTAGAAGCCGGCCGGTTCCGGTGCGGTGAAACAGCCAAGATAAGGCTCCCGTGGTCGTCGAGAAGGCGGTAAGTCCGCCTGTCCACGGGCCACCAGGATAACAGGCGGCGGCCAAGGGATACGGCATTGGCCATTCCTCCCGCGCGCCCCGCCAGGCATGCTGGCATCAGGCGTTTCGCCTGTCACTGTGGTCCCGATGGCTCGCTAAAACCCTGCTATGCGCTGGCCTTGCCCGCCATCTCCGCGGCCGGGTGGTGCCCGGGGCCGTTCGGCCGGCCGTTCTCGTCCGCCTCGCCGAACCGGGCCAGCGCGACCGCGCAGCAGACGGCCAGCGCGAAACCCGCGATGGCCACGCCGCCGAGGCCGGGCCGGGTCCGGTCGCCGAGGAACACCACGCCGACCGCGGCGGGCGGCAGGGTCTCGGCCAGCACGACCCCGGCCGTGGCCACGGTGACGCTGCCTCCCTCCAGCGCGGACGCGTAGAAGAGGAAGGACACGATGCCCGCGGCGATCAGCGCGTAGGTGGCGGGATCCCGGATCAGGGTCAGCGGGTCGAAACCGTTGAGCACGCGCGCGGCCACGCCGAGCACGCCGTATCCGGTTCCGGCGACGACGCCGAGGACCGGGGTCCGCAGCCGGTCCGGCAGCCGCCCGGCGGCCACGCCGACCAGGGCGAGGCCCGCGACCGCGACGATCAGGGCGAGCTTGAACACCACGCCCGCCTGCGTCGCGCCCTCCGGGCCGGCCGAGGTGCCGAGCAGGCCCACGCCGGTCACCACGCCGCCGACAGCGACCCATTCCCGCCAGCGCAGCACGGCCCCGATCAGCCAGGTCGCGCAGACCGCGGTCACGGCCAGGTTCGCAGCGATCATCGCCTGGACGGCGAACAGCGGCAGCCGGTGCAGCGCGATCAGCTGGGCGATGAAGCCCAGCGTGTCCAGGCCCAGGCTGGCCACGAACCGCCATTGGTGCAGCATCCGCACCAGCAGGCCCGGGTCCACGCCCGCGTGCGGCGCCCCCGCGTCGCCCGCTGCCCCCGGCGCCGGGCGTCGGCTGGCCGCACGGGCGGCGATGGCCTGCATCACGGATGCGACGCCGTAGCACACGGCCGCGACCACGGCAGCCACCAGGCTAGCTACCACAGCTCACGACCTTACGCCTCTTGTGCCGACTCTCCGAGGGGCTTCAGTTCTGCGAACATTCAGCTTCCCCCCAGCATTCCGGGGACGGCCGCCGGCCGGGATCACACCCCGGCGGCCTGCATTCCTCTCAGCTCGTGCTTCAGCTCCCTGATCTCGTCCCGCAGCCGCGCGGCGACCTCGAACTGCAGCTCCGCCGCGGCCGCGTGCATCTGCTCGGTGAGCTGCTTGATCAGCTCGATCAGGTCGTCGCGGGCCGGCCCGCCGCCGCCCTCGCCGGGCAGCGGCTCGCCGCCGCCGGCCACGCCGGCCATCCCGGCGGCCCGCGCCGCCGCCCGTGCCCGGGACGACAGCCCCGGCACCGGCGACTTGCCGCGGCTCTGCTGCCGGCCCGCGCCCCCGATGAGCTCGTCGGTGTCGGCGTCCTCACGGACCAGCTGGTCCAGGATGTCGGCGATCCGCTTGCGCAACGGCTGCGGGTCGATGCCCCTGGCCACGTTGTAGGCGATCTGCTTGTCCCGCCGCCGGTTGGTCTCGTCGATGGCCCGCTGCATGGACGGCGTGACCTGGTCGGCGTACATGTGCACCTGGCCGGACACGTTCCGGGCGGCCCGGCCGATGGTCTGGATCAGCGAGGTTCCCGACCGCAGGAACCCCTCCTTGTCGGCGTCCAGGATCGCGACCAGCGAGACCTCCGGCAGGTCCAGGCCCTCCCGGAGCAGGTTGATGCCGACCAGCACGTCGAACTCGCCGAGCCGCAGCTCGCGCAGCAGCTCCACCCGCCGCAGCGTGTCCACCTCGCTGTGCAGGTAGCGCGCTCGCACCCCGTTCTCCAGCAGGTAGTCGGTCAGGTCCTCGGCCATCTTCTTGGTCAGCGTGGTGACCAGGACGCGCTCGTCCCGCTCAGCGCGCTGCCTGATCTCGTGCAGCAGGTCGTCGATCTGGCCCTTGGTCGGCTTGATCAGGACCTGCGGGTCGACCAGCCCGGTCGGCCGGATGACCTGCTCTACCACGTCACCGCCGGCCCGCTGCAGCTCGTACGGCCCGGGGGTGGCCGAGAGGTAGATGGTCTGGCCGATGCGCTCGGTGAACTCCTCCCAGGTCAGCGGGCGGTTATCGACGGCGCTCGGCAGCCGGAAGCCGTGCTCGACCAGGTTCCGCTTGCGGGAGACGTCGCCCTCGTACATCGCGCCGATCTGCGGCACGGTCGCGTGCGACTCGTCGATCACCAGGACGAAGTCCTCGGGGAAGTAGTCGAGCAGCGTGTTCGGCGGGCTGCCCGCCTCACGCCCGTCGATGTGCCGGGAGTAGTTCTCGATGCCGGCGCAGCTGCCAACCTGCCGCATCATCTCGATGTCGTAGGTGGTCCGCATGCGCAGCCGCTGGGCTTCGAGCAGCTTCCCGTTCCGTTCCAGCTCGCCGAGCCGCTCGGCCAGCTCGGCCTCGATGCCGGCGATGGCCCGCTCCATCCGCTCGGCGCCCGCCACGTAGTGCGAGGCCGGGAAGATGTAGAGCTCCTCGTCCTCGCTGATCACCTCGCCGGTCAGCGGGTGCAGCGTCATCAGCCGCTCGATCTCGTCGCCGAACATCTCGATCCGGACCGCGAGCTCCTCATACTGCGGGATGACCTCGATGGTGTCCCCGCGCACCCGGAACGTCCCGCGGGTGAAGGCCAGGTCGTTGCGCGCGTACTGCATGCCGACCAGCTGCCGCAGCATGGCGTCGCGCTCGATCGTGTCGCCCACCTTGAGGGTGAGCATGCGGTCCACGTATTCCTGAGGGGTGCCCAGGCCGTAGATACACGAGACGGACGCGACCACGATCGTGTCCCGCCGGGTCAGCAGCGAGTTGGTGGCCGAATGCCGCAGCCGCTCCACCTCGTCGTTGATCGAGGAGTCCTTCTCGATGTAGGTGTCGGTCTGCGGGATGTACGCCTCGGGCTGGTAGTAGTCGTAGTAGGAGACGAAGTACTCGACCGCGTTATCCGGCAGCATTTCCCGCAGCTCGTTGGCGAACTGGGCGGCGAGCGTCTTGTTCGGCAGCATGACCAGGGTCGGCCGCTGCAGCCGCTCGGTCAGCCAGGCGACCGTGGCGGTCTTGCCGGTGCCCGTCGCGCCGAGCAGCACGGTGTCCCGTTCGCCGGCCTTCACCCGCTGCTCGATCTCGGCGATGGCGGTCGGCTGGTCCCCCGACGGCGTCATGTCGGTGACCACGTGGAAGGGCGCGACCTTGCGCTTCAGATCGGTCACGGGACGCACGATGCCACCTCCTGGGCTAGAGGGCCGCCGGCAACCTCAGAGTCCAACTGTAGGCGGGGGCTCTGACATTCCGGCGTGCCAGCCCGCGGAGCCCCGGCACCTGTGGCTTTCGGCGCTAGTTGGCCTTCGTCAGGACTAGTTGGCCCAGGCCGACCTTTCGCTACTTTGTGTGTGTGCCGGGCCATCTGACACGAGTGGCGTTGTCATTCTGCGTGCCCGCCAACCGGCGATAGGGGGCAGGCACCTCGGCGGCGTGGCTGTCTCAGGTGGTTATGAGTACGGTGCATAGTGCCAGGATCGCCACCATTTGCAGCCCGGAACGCGGGGTGATGACCCTGTCCCATCGCTGCTGAAGCAGCCGGGCGTCAGACGGAATTTCTTCTCGTTGAGATGCGGCCGTAAGGCGGGAGTTGATGGGGGCACTGATCCGGGCGTAAATGATGAGCCAGCTCGCCAGTGCGAGCACCGCGATGGTTCCTGCGATCGTCGCGCCCAGATGTCCAGCCCAGGCGACCACCGCAGTTCCCGCGATAGCGCTACCGATACCCGCTACACCTGGCACGCGCAGCCTCCGGTCTCCGAAGTCGTGCACTCGGCCCATGGCGGACACAAGGGTCCGGTCGTCCACCAGGGCCAGTGCAGGACGCAGAACGATCGCCGAGAAGACGTCTGTGCCGTAGATGATCCCGCAGGCAAGCACGGACATCACGATGAGGACCTGGCCAAGCGCTGTCACGTCGTGCTCTTGGGGTCTCCGAGGTCGAACGCGGGAATCATGCCGATCTGCTGGAAGAGGTCGAGGAGGTTGAGCTCGTCCCAGTGCTCTGCGAACTCGCCGTTCTCGGTCCGCCAGATGTCGATGGAACGCATCTCGATCGGGTTCCCCGTCGGAGGCACACCGTAGAAGGGACCAGCGTGAGTGCCTCGGTAGGTGAATCGCCCGACAACGCGATCTCCGGCCACCACCAGATCGTCCATTGTCGCTTCGATGTCCGGGAACGCAGTGAAGAAGCTCGACCAGAAGGCGCGGTTGGCTTCGCGTCCGTCTTCCACGAACGGGTTGTGGTTGATGTAGTCGACCGCCACAAAGCCATCGACGGCATCGGGATCGTGGTCGTTCAGCCCCTTCAGGTAACGCGCTGCAAGCGTGCGTCCGTCAGTTTTGCTGCCTGTCATGGTGCTTCTCCTTTTGGATTCCTGGAAATCAGGCCTCCCGGCCTCCGCGAGGGCCTGTCCGATGGTTGTTGCGTCATGACGCGACTCCTGCTCGTGAGGGCGAGCCGGATCGAGGCGCTTCGGGATCCTTATTTCGGCGAGGAGCCCTGATTTTTTATCAACGATAGCTATTCTAGCGATGGCTGTCAACACTGCTAGATCTTCTAGCAGTGCTACAATTATTGGCATGACCAGACTGGAGCGCCGGGAGCGCGAGCGAGCCCAGCGGCGCCAGGTCATCGTCAGCGCCGCTCGTGAGCTGGCTGAGGCCGAAGGCTGGGAGTCCGTGACCACCCGCCGACTGGCCGATTGCATCGAATACAGCCAGCCGGTCCTCTACAGCCACTTCGAAGGGAAAGACGCCATCGTGAGCGCGGTGGCCCTCGAGGGGTTTGGCGAACTGGCCGCCACATTGCGCAACGCCCGCGAAGAGGCCGGTTCGCCCCGCGCCGAGCCGCGAGCGGTCGCCAGCGCCTATCTGGAGTTCGCGCGAGCGAACCCTGCCCTCTACGAGGCCATGTTCGCCCTCAGGGTTGATCTGATGTTCGCGCAATCCGACACGCCGGCTCCGTTGCATGCGGGCTTTGCCGAGCTACGTGAGGCGCTGGCGGCGCTGGCTGGCGACCGCGACGTAGAGACGTTCACCGAGGTCTTCTGGAGCGCTCTTCACGGCCTGGCGACACTCTCCCAGGCCGGCAGGCTGCGCCCAGCCTTCGACGACCAGCGCCTGGCCATGCTGGTAGATCAGCTCGGCACAGCACGTGCTTGAGCACGGGAGCTGGCGTCCGTGTGCCAGCGGGCGGACCGGCACCTCAGCCCCGGACGCTAGGCCCCGGACCGGGCGGCGGCTCGGTCGCGCAGGACGACCCATACCTCGTCCACCCGCTGATCGAGATCCTCCAGCGAGCCCGAATTGTCGATCACGATGTCGGCGATGGCGAGCCGCTCCTCGCGGCCGGCCTGGGCCGCCATCCGGTCACGGGCCTGCTCCGGCGACATCCCGCGCTCGGTGACCAGCCGCTGGGCCTGCTGGTCCTCGGGCGTGTCGACGACGATCACGGTGTCGAAGCTGCGGGACAGCCCGTTCTCGGCCAGCAGCGGAACGTCGTGCACGACGATCGCCGGCAGGCCCGGCGGGCCCGGCGGGCCGGCCGCGGCGATCGCCTCCTGCTCCAGCTGGCGCATCCGCTCGTGCACCAGGGGGTGAACGATGGCGTTGAGCTTGGCGCGCAGGTCCGGGTGGGTGAAGACGAGCTGGCCGAGCCGTTCCCGGTCCAGGCGGCCGTCCGGCCGGAGCACCGCAGGGCCGAACACCGCGGCGATCTGCCCCAGCCCGGGCGTGCCGGGCTCGACGACCTCCCGCGCGGCCACGTCGGCGTCCACAATCGCGGCGCCTCGCGCGGCGAGGCGCCGCGACACCTCACTCTTGCCGGAGCCGATCCCCCCGGTGAGCCCGACCCGAAGCACGCGATCCCGCCCTCTCGTCGCAACAGCGAACGGGCGGAGTTTTCACGGCGAACCGCGGAAAACCCCACCCGTTCATGATCCCGGGGACCGGTGCTGAGCCCGGGCTCAGCCCTGGTTGCCGGACAGCTTGTCGCGCAGCGCCGCGAGGGCCTCGTCGGAGGCCAGGGCGCCGCCGCCCGAACCGCCGCCGCCAGCCGGCCGGGCCCCGCCCCGCTGGCCGCCGGGCGAGCCTGAGGAGCTGGTGGACGACGTGCTGGAGCTGGTCACCGGCGACGACGACGTGGCCGCTGCCCCGTCCTCGCCGCCCGCGGCCGCGTCACTGTCGGCCTTGCGGGCCTCCTCGACCTGCCGCCGGTGCGCCTCGTAGCGGGCACGCGCCTCGGCGTACTGGCGTTCCCACTCCTCACGCTGGGCGTCGAAGCCCTCGAGCCATTCCCCGGTCTCGGGGTCGAAACCCTCGGGGTACTCGTAGTTGCCCTGCTCGTCATAGGTGGCGGGCATGCCGTACAGCGTCGGGTCGAAGTCGTCGCCGACCGCCTCGCCGATGGTGCCCTCGTTGGCCTGCTTGAGCGACAGCGAGATCCGCCGCCGGTCCAGGTCGATGTCGATGATCTTGACGAAGATCTCGTCGCCGACCTGCACGACCTGCTCGGGGATCTCCACGTGCCGGTCCGCGAGCTCGGAGATGTGCACCAGGCCCTCGATGCCCTCCTCGACCCGCACGAACGCGCCGAACGGCACCAGCTTGGTGACCCGGCCGGGGACGACCTGGCCGATCTGGTGCGTGCGGGCGAACTGCTGCCACGGGTCTTCCTGGGTGGACTTCAGCGACAGCGAGACCCGCTCGCGGTCCATGTCCACGTCCAGCACCTCGACGGTGACCTCCTGGCCGACCTCGACGACCTCGCCGGGGTGGTCGATGTGCTTCCAGGACAGCTCGGAGACGTGCACCAGGCCGTCCACCCCGCCCAGGTCGACGAACGCGCCGAAGTTGACGATGGACGACACGACGCCCTTGCGGATCTGGCCCTTCTGCAGGGTGTTGAGGAAGGTGTGCCGGACCTCGGACTGGGTCTGCTCCAGCCAGGCGCGCCGGGACAGGACCACGTTGTTGCGGTTCTTGTCCAGCTCGATGATCTTCGCCTCGAGCTCGCGGCTCACGTACGGCTGCAGATCGCGCACCCGGCGCATCTCCACCAGGGAGGCGGGCAGGAAGCCGCGCAGCCCGATGTCGAGGATGAGGCCGCCCTTGACGACCTCGATGACCGTGCCCGTGACGACGCCGTCCTCTTCCTTGATCTTCTCGATCGTGCCCCAGGCGCGCTCGTACTGCGCACGCTTCTTGGACAGGATCAGGCGCCCCTCCTTGTCCTCCTTCTGCAGGACAAGGGCCTCGATGTGCTCACCGACCTTGACCACATCGTGGGGATCGACATCGTGCTTGATGGACAGCTCGCGAGAGGGGATCACGCCCTCTGTCTTGTAGCCGATGTCGAGCAAGACCTCGTCTCGATCGACCTTGACGACGGTTCCTTCGACAATGTCGCCGTCATTGAAATACTTGATGGTCTCATCGATCGCGGCGAGGAATGCCTCCTCGGACCCGATGTCGTTGACCGCTACCTTGGGGGTCGAGTTGGCTTCTGTACTGCTCGTCATGTGTGGGTTGGCTCCGGATGCGGACAGGGATGTGAGGGCGCGCTGAACCCCGGTGTACCCGCCGGAAGGACCAGAATCGCGAAACCTGCCGGAGTCGGCCTAGGCCGCCTCGCGGAACGGCCGACGGCCGCCGGTGAGGTCAAGTGACAGACGGACCACACGAGACACAACGCAGCGTTCAGAATATGAGAGCAACGGCCCTGGGTCAATCGGAGGGGCCGCCGCCGGCGCGCCGGGGCGCGAGCGGGCTCTCACCCGGGCTCGTTCGGCAGGATCAAAGTGCTGGTGGCGGTCAGTGGGCCGCATCCCACCAGCTGGATCCGGAGCCGACGGAAACCTCGAGCGGGACCCGCAGGCCGGCCGCGGCGGCCATCTGCGTGCGCACCAGGTCGCGCAGCGCCTCGAACTCGCCGGGCGCGACCTCGAAGATCAGCTCGTCGTGCACCTGCAGCAGCATCCGGGACTTCAGGTCCCGGTCGCGGATCGCCCGGTCCACGGCCAGCATGGCCATCTTGATAATGTCGGCCGCCGACCCCTGGATGGGGGCGTTCAGCGCCATCCGCTCGGCCATCTCCCGGCGCTGCCGGTTGTCGGAGGTGAGGTCGGGCAGGTAACGGCGGCGGCCGAACATGGTCTGCGTGTAGCCCTCCTGGCGGGCCCGGGCCACGATGTCGCGCAGGTAGTCCCGGACCCCGCCGAACTCCCTGAAGTACTCCTCCATCAGCGCCCGCGCCTCGTCGGCAGGGATGTGCAGCTGGGAGGACAGCCCGAACGCGGACAGCCCGTAGGCCAGCCCGTAGTTCATCACCTTGATCCGGTTCCGCAGGTCGCCACTGATCTGCTCCGGCGGCAGCCCGAAGACCCGCGAGGCGGTCGCCGCGTGGAAGTCGTGCCCGGACTCGAACGCGGCGATCAGCGCCTCGTCCCCGGACAGGTGCGCCATGATCCGCAGCTCGATCTGGCTGTAGTCCGCCGTCAGCAGCGTCTCGTAGCCCGCGCCGACGATGAACGCGCGCCGGATGCCGCGGCCCTCCTCGGTGCGGATTGGGATGTTCTGCAGGTTCGGGTCGGTCGATGACAGCCGGCCGGTCGCGGCGATCATCTGGTTGAACGTGGTATGAATCCGGCCGTCCTCGCCGGCCATCGGGATCAGCGAGTCGACGATGCTCTTCAGCTTGGCCACGTCCCGGTACCGCAGCAGGTGCTCCAGCACCGGGTGCCCGGTCTGGGCGAGCAGGCTGGTCAGGGCGTCGGAGTCGGTGGTGTAACCGGTCTTGATGCGCTTGGTCTTGGGCAGCCCCAGCTCGGTGAACAGCACCTCCTGCAGCTGCTTGGGCGAGCCGAGGTTGAACTCGTGCCCGGTGACCGCGAACGCGGCCTGCTCGGCCGACTTCACCTCGCCGTGCAGGGTCGCGGACATGGCGGCCAGGTGATCGGTGTCGGCGGCGATCCCGGTCCGCTCCATCCGCGCCAGCACGCCGACCAGCGGCAGCTCGACGTCCTGCAGCAGGGTGGCCGCGCCGCGCCGCGCCAGGTCGGCGTCGAGCGCGTCGGCCAGCTCGGCGGTGGCCCGGGCGTGCAGCACCAGGTTGGCGGCGGCGTCTTCCTCGCCGGAGCCGTCCAGCGTGAGCTGTTCCGGTACCCCGGAGTCGTCACGGAGCTCCTTGCCCAGGTAGCGCAGCGTCAGGTCGGCCAGGTCGAAGGAGCGCTGCCCGGGCAGGGCCAGGTACGCGGCCAGCGCCGTGTCGCTGGTCAGGCCGGCCAGCTCGAAGCCGTGCGCGGCGAACGCGTGCATCGGGCCCTTGGCGTCGTGCAGGGCCTTCGGCAGGTCGGCGGCGGCGAGCCAGCCCGCTAGCGCCTGCTCGTCGGCCTCGGTCAGCGCGGTCGGATCGATATAGGCCCCGTGCCCGTCCGGGGTGGCGATAGCGATCCCGGTCAGCGTCCCGGTGCCGCGGCCCCAGGTGCCGCTGACCGCCACCCCGGTGCGGGCGGTCCGGCCGGCCGGGGCGTCCCCGGCGCCGGCGGCCTGAGCGGCGCCAGCGGCGTGATCGGAGATCCACTCGGCCACCTCGTCCGGGCCGAGCAGCCTCACCTCAACCTCGAACCCGGCGGCCGGCTCGGCCGCCGCCACCTCACCGGCCGCGACGCCGCAGATGCCGTCGGGCAGCGTGGCGTAGAGGCGCTCGCGCAGCACGCGGAACTGCAGGGTGTCGAAGAGCTGGTGGATCTGCTCCCGGTCCCAGACGCGCGGCACCAGCTCACCCGGGCCCGCGCCGATGTCGGTCAGCGGGACGTCACGGACCAGCGCGGTCATCTGCCGGTTGCGCAGCACATCGCCGAGGTGCTGCCGCAGCGCGTCACCGGCCTTGCCCTTGACCTCGTCGACCCGGTTGACGAGCTGCTCCAGCGAGCCGAACTCCCGGATCCACTTGGTCGCGGTCTTCTCCCCCACCCCAGCGATGCCCGGCAGGTTGTCGCTGGGGTCGCCCCGGATGGCCGCGAAGTCAGGGTACTGCTCGGGGGTGAGGCCGTACTTCTCCTGCACGGACTCCGGCGTGAAGCGGGACATGTCGCTGATGCCCCGGCGGGTCATCAGGACCGTCACGTGGTCGTCGACGAGCTGCAGAACGTCACGGTCGCCGGTGACGATGAGCACGTCCATGCCCTCGCTGGAGGCCCGGGTGGCGAGGGTGGCGATGACGTCGTCGGCCTCGAAGCCGGCCGCCGACAGCCGGGCGATGCCGAGCGCGTCCAGGACCTCGAAGATCAGGCTGAGCTGGCTGCGGAAGTCCTCCGGGGTCTCCCGCCGGTTGGCCTTGTACTCGACGTACTGCTCGTGCCGGAAGGTCGGCTCGCTGCGGTCGAACGCCACCGCGACGTGGGTGGGCTGCTCGTCGCGCAGCACGTTGATGAGCATGGCCGTGAACCCGTACACGGCGTTGGTGGGCTGGCCGGTGGTCGTCGAGAAGTTCTCGGCCGGCAGCGCGAAAAACGCCCGGTAGGCCAGCGAGTGCCCGTCGAGCAGCAGCAGCCGGCCGGGGAAACTGTCCGTGTTCTTCGTCGCCACGGGTCAAATCCTATGGTCAACCGGGCCGGGCGAGGACGGGATGAGGCCGGTCCGGGAAAAAGTGCGGCCTGGCGGCCAGGGCCGCCAGGCCGCACCCGGAACGACCGGATCAGCGTGATGAGCTGAACGCGAAGATGGTCGTCGAGTTGAGCACCTTCCGCGGGCCGAGGACCGTACTGGGGAAGTTCGGCTGGTTCGGCGAGTTCGGGAAGTGCTGGGTCTCGAACGTGTAGCCGGCGCCCTGGCGGTACGTCTGGCCGGTGATGCCCACCAGCGTGCCGTTGAGGAAGTTGCCGCTGTAGAACTGCACGCCCGGCTGGTCGGTCCAGACGGTCAGCGCGCGGCCGCTGCCCGGGTCCCAGGCGCGCGCGGCGAGGTTCAGCCCGTCCGGGCCGGTGGTCGCGTGGGTCTGCTTGTTCAGCACCCAGTTGTGGTCGTAGCCCTGGGCGATGAGCAGCTGGTTGTCCGCGGCCGGGGCGTTGTCCGGGGCGCTCACGTCGTCGATCCGCGAGCCGATGGTGTGCGGCGTGGTGAAGTCGAACGGCGTGCCCGCGACCGGGACGTTGTAGCCGAGCGGGATCTGGGTGGCGTCGGTCGGCGTGTACTTGGCCGCGTTGATCAGGAGCTTCTGGCTGTACGCCGAGCCGGCGGCCGAGCCCTGGCCGGCCAGGTTGAAGTAGCTGTGGTTGGTCAGGTTGACCACGGTGGCCAGCGTCTTCGACTCGTTGGCGGCGGTGTAGTGGATGGCGAGCTGGCCGGCGTTGTTGACGGTGTAGGTGACCACGACCTTGAGGGTGGCCGGGTAGCCCTGGTCACCGTTCGGGCTGACCAGCGTGAGCTGCACGCCGGCGGTGCCCTTGCCGTGGGTTTGCTTGGCCGCCCAGACGTGGTTGCCGAAGCCGACCAGGCCGCCGTGCAGCGAGTTGCCGTTATTGTTGATCGGCAGGTGATACGTCGTGCCGTTCAGCTTGAACGTGCCCTTGGCGATGCGGTTCCCGTAGCGGCCGATGATCTCGCCGAAGTACGGGCCCCCGTTCGCCGTGACCGGCGGGCTGTCGAACTTGATGTAGTCGGCAAGGGTCTTGAAGCCGAGGACGACGTCGGTCTCCTGGCCGTTGCGGCCCGGCGCCTTGATCTCCTGCACGATGCCGCCGTAGCTGAGGATCTTGGCACTCAGGCCACGGCAGTTGCTCAGCGTGAACCGGTAAACCGGCAAGATTTTGTGGGCGAAGCTGTCGAACGCGCTGCCAAAGGGCTGGCTGGTGACGCTCGGGCTACAGTTGCCCCCCGCGGGCCTGGCGGGCGCCGCGGCAGCGGCCGTCGCGCCGAACGCTCCCGCGGCCGCCGCGATCGCGGTGACGGCGGACACCGCGCCGATCCGGGCTCGCCGCCCGAATCTCCGGTGTCTCGTTTCGTCAGACAATGAAGGCTCCCTCCGTTGGGTTCCTCGAAGACACGGCTTTCTCGCCGTATCAGAAGGCATTGTGTCGCTAACAACCCAAAAGTCATGCCGTTTCACACAAGAAGATACGAAACTGCTCGGTAACCTCGCCGCTCGTCACGGCCCCGCCCCGCGCCCCGCAGGCGGTCGGCGACCGGGCCGGGCGGAGCCCCCGGCGCGGGGCAATGAGATTGTTATCTTCGCCAGGATGATGCCGGGGCGACCGCGGGCGATGCCGGGGCGACCACGGGCGCTGGCGTACCGGGGCACTTCGCGCTCAATTGCCCACGACCGGCGATAGAACCGCAGGTGGGACGGGCTGCCAGAGCAACGGCAGGCGGGAGCCGGCCCCCGGGGCGGGTTACCCGGCCGGGCACACGAGGGCCCCAGCATCACGCTGCGTGACCGATAGCGCGGATCGGCGCGTGCCGCGTCCCGCCCCGTGGTCACCCGAAGCCGGCGTCGCATCGGCGCAGCGCAGCGGGCCTGTTGCATCGGGCCTGCAACGGTCGACGTTGGGCGACGAGAGGCGGGGCGGCCACCGCCGCCCCGGTGACTCGCCTTTGCGCTGCACGGTGAAAGCTCGCTAACGTGGTCCGAGAGAGCCCGGGGAGCTCAGTAGAGAACGTGTCCGACCGGGGAAGGCGGATACGGCACCAAAGGCACCCCGGGCTCCCCTACGGCCGGATTGCCGGTGGATCCGATCAGGACGAGGGCGATTCCGTCGGTTGCGACGCCGACATCGAGCCCTCGATCACCGCTTCCGCGACCTTACGCATCGTAAGCCGGCGGTCCATCGAGGTCTTCTGGATCCACCGGAACGCCTCCGGCTCGGTCATCCCGTGCTCGGCCTGGAGCAGGCCCTTGGCGCGGTCCAGGACCTTGCGCACCTCGAGCCGCTCGCGCAGGTTGCCCACCTCGGATTCGAGCGACGTGATCTCCTGGAAGCGGCTCACCGCCATCTCGATGGCCGGCACGAGGTCGGCCTTGGTGAACGGCTTGACCAGGTAAGCCATGGCGCCGGCGTCGCGGGCCCGCTCGACGAGCTCGCGCTGGGAGAAGGCGGTCAGGATGACCACGGGCGCCAGCCGTTCGGCCGCGATGCGCTCCGCGGCCGAGATGCCGTCCAGTACCGGCATCTTGACGTCGAGGATGGCGAGCTCGGGCCGCAGCGAGGTCACCCGTTCGACCGCCGCCTCACCGTCCCCGACCTCGGCCACGACGACGTAGCCCTCTTCTTCCAGCATCTCCTTGAGGTCCAGGCGGATCAGCGCCTCATCCTCGGCGATAACGACTCGCAGCTGCTTCTGGCTCACGCTGACGAGCGTACAGGCAGCGGGTACATTTAGCCCTAGCCGGTCCCTAGAACAGACCGCTGCCCCGGTAGACCAATCGGGAGAGTCCGCGGATTCAAAATCCGTGCAGTGTGGGTTCGAATCCCACCCGGGGCACTCACGGCCGTTATCCCTGCTGTGTCCCGGGATCACCGGCGGCGGCATTTTGTCGGTGCCAGGTGGGACGATTCCAGTATGTACGACCGTAATGTCCGCCAGCAGGCATTAGCGCTCATTGATCGGGGCATGAGCCTGCGCGCGGTATATAAGTCCACCGGCATTTCCCGCGCCACCTTGCGCGACTGGCGGGACCATCCGGAGAAGACCGTCCAGCGCGCATCCTGCCCGCGATGTACGGTGCCGCCGAGGCTTCCGGAGCCGCACCAGGACTACGCCTATTTGCTTGGGCTGTACCTGGGCGACGGCTGCATAAGCGCGGGCGGCGACCCGGCGAAAGGGGTATGGGCACTCCGGATCGCCTGCGCTAACGCATGGCCGGGGCTGATTGAGGAATGCAAGAAGGCAATGCGTGCGATACGTCCCGGTAACAAAGTGGGCACCCGGCAGTGCGTTGGCTGCACAGAAGTAACCGCTTATTCGCGGCACTGGCCATGCTTGTTCCCGCAGCATGGCCCCGGTAGGAAACACAAACGGACGATCGAGCTGGCGCCGTGGCAGCAGGCCATCGTCAGTGAGCGGCCGGGTGACTTCGCCCGGGGCCTGTTCCACTCCGACGGCTGCCGATTCGTCTCGCGGGTCCGTCGGCCGCTGCCGGGCGGTGACCGGTGGTATGAGTACCCGCGCTACATGTTCACCAACGAATCCCGGGACATTCTCGGCTTGTGCGGGCAGGCCCTCGATGAGCTCGGAGTCAGCTGGCGCTTCTCCCGGCGCAGCACCATTTCGGTGGCGCGGCGGGAGGCGGTGGCGCGGCTGGACGAGTTTGTCGGGCCGAAGTTCTGAGCCGCACCGCCGCCCCTAGAGCTGGATCTGGGGGTAAAGGGGGTAGCGGGCCAGGAGGTCGGCGCAGCGGGCGCGGCACGCCTCGGCGACACCCGCGTCGATCATGTGCTTGGCCTTGGAGCCGGCCTGCGGGGTGGTCGCCTTCAGCGCGGTGGTCATGATGTCCGCGACCTCGTCGAGTTCGTGGGGCCCGAGGCCGAGCGTGGTCAGGGCGGGCGTGCCAAGCCGGATGCCGGAGGTGTACCAGGCGCCGTTCGGGTCGCGCGGGACCGAATTGCGGTTGGTGACGACGCCGGACTCCAGCAGCGCCGCCTCGGCCTGCCGCCCGGTCAGCCCGAAGGTGGCCGCGACGTCGGCCAGCACCAGGTGGTTGTCGGTCCCGCCGGTGACCAGCCGGGTGCCCCGCCGCAGCAGCCCGTCGGCCAGGGCCCGGGCGTTGGCGATGATGCCCGCCGCGTAGTCGGCGAAGCCGGGCTGGCGCGCCTCGGCCAGGGCGACGGCCTTGGCCGCGATCACGTGCGGGAGCGGGCCGCCCAGGACCAGCGGGCAGCCCCGGTCGACGTAGGGCGCGTAGTCCGGCGTGCACAGCACCAGGCCGCCGCGCGGGCCGCGCAGGGACTTGTGCGTCGTGCTGGTGACGATCTCGGCGTGCGGCACCGGGTCGAGGTCCCCGGTCAGCGCGCCCCCGGCGACCAGGCCGGCGAAGTGCGCCATGTCGACCATGAAGGTCGCGCCCACGTCGTCGGCGATCTCGCGGAGCAGCCGGAAGTTCGGGTTGCGCGGGTAGGCCGAATACCCGGCCACAAGGATCAGCGGCCTGAACTGGCGGGCCTGGGCGGCGATGGCGTCGTAGTCGAGCAGCCCGGTGGCCGGGTCGGTGCCGTAGTTCGCCTGGTCGAACATCTTGCCGGAGATGTTGGCGCGGAACCCGTGGGTGAGGTGGCCGCCCGCGTCCAGCGCCATGCCCATCATCCGCTGCGCGCCGAACTGGCCCCGCAGCTGCTGCCACGCGGCCGGGTCCAGCGCGTCGACGTTCTTCGCGCTGTGGCCGTCCAGGAAGGGCCGCTCGACCCGGCGGGCGAGGATCGCCCAGTAGGCGACGAGGTTGGCGTCGATGCCGGAATGCGGCTGGACGTAGGCGTGGTCCGCGCCGAACAGCGCGGTGGCGTGCCAGGCGGCCAGCGCCTCGACCTGGTCGACGACCTCGCAGCCGGCGTAGAAGCGGTGGCCGACCGTGCCCTCGGCGTACTTGTCCGACAGCCACGTGCCCATGGCCATCAGGACGGCGGGCGAGGCGTAGTTCTCCGACGCGATGAGCTTGAGCTGACGGCGCTGCGAGGCCAGTTCGGCGGCGATGGCCGCGGCCACGGCGGGTTCGGACGCCGCGATCACGTCGAGCATCGCGTGGTAACCCGCGGAGACGGCAGACGGCAGGTCCGCGCTGTGGGTCGCGGCAGGTACCGGACCGTTCGCGGCGATGTCGGTTTCGGCCATGGCTCCTTCTTCGCGGGCATGCGGACAGGACGTTCGCCCAGGCGCGCGGCTGGCCGGCTCGCGGCGGGCCGCTCCCCGGTGGTTCTCCACCTCAGCGCCAGTTACGGCCCGGTGCGACAATACCAGGGCCGGGCTGGCGCGGCGGCTCAGCTGCGGGCGAGAGCGTCGCCGATGCGGTGCACCCGCAGGGAGTTCGTCTTGCCCGGGCTGCCGAGCGGGGAGCCGGACACGATCACCAACTTGTCGCCCTTCTCGCACCGGCCGATGTCGAGCAGCGTCGCCTCCACCTGGCGCACCATCTCATTGGTGTGATCGCCGTGATCGGGGACGAGGAACGTCTCCACGCCCCAGATCAGGGCGAGCTGGCTGCGGGTGGCGGGCGTGGACGTGAAGGCGAGCAGCGGGATCGGCGAACGGTACCGGGCCAGCCGCCGGGCCGTCTCCCCGGTCATCGTGAAGGCCACCAGCGCACGGGCCCCCACGATCGCGCCGACCTCGGCGGCGGCGCGGGCGATCGCCCCGCCGGTGGTCGTCGGCACCCGGGCCAGTGAGGACAGCGGGCGCAGGGTTTGCTCCTCCGCGGCGCAGATGACGCGCGACATGGTGGCCACGGCCTCGACCGGGTACTCCCCCACGCTCGTCTCCGCGGACAGCATGACCGCATCGGCGCCCTCGTCCACGGCAGTGGCCACGTCGGAGACCTCGGCGCGGGTCGGGCGCGGCGCGGAGATCATCGACTCCAGCATCTGGGTGGCCACGATGACCGGGCGCGCCTTCTCCCGGGCCAGCACGATCGCGCGCTTTTGCACCAGCGGGACCTGCTCCAGCGGGAGTTCGACCCCCAGGTCGCCGCGGGCCACCATGATCCCGTCGAAGGCGGCCACGATCTCGGGCAGGGCCTCGACCGCCTCGGGCTTCTCGATCTTCGCGATGAGCGGCAGCTGGGCGCCGCACTCGCTCATGACCTTCCGGGCCACGTCGGCGTCGTCCGGCCGCCGGACGAAGGACAGCGCGATCATGTCCACGCCCCGGCTGAAGGCCCAGCGCAGGTCGGCTTCGTCCTTCTCGGTGAGCGGGGGCGCGCTGACCGCGACCCCCGGCAGGTTGATGCCCTTGTGGTCGGAGATCGTCCCGCCGACCAGCACCGTCGCGGCGACCCGGGGGCCGTCCACCGCGGTCACCTGGAGCAGCACGCGGCCGTCGTCGATCAGGATGCGGTTACCGGGCTGGACGTCCCCGGCCAGGCCCTGGTAGGTGGTCGACGCCTGGTTACGGTCCCCCGGCCCGTCCTCGGTGGTGATCGTGAACTCGTCGCCGGCGCACAGCCGGACCGGGCCGCCGGGGAAGGTGCCGAGCCGGATCTTCGGGCCCTGCAGGTCGACCAGAACGCCGACGCTGCGCCCGGCGGCGCTGGCCGCGGCGCGCACCCGCGCGCAGGCCACCTCGTGGTCGGCGTAGGTGCCGTGGCTCAGGTTGAGCCGGGCGACGTCGAGCCCGGCATCGATGAGCCGGGCGATCTGGTCCGCGCTGGAGGTCGCGGGTCCGAGCGTGCACACGATCTTCGCGCGACGGCTCATCGGCTTTCCCTTGCTCGCGCCATAGGGTCTATACCACTGTAGGTGTCCCGGCCGGGGACGCCGATCGACGTCACGCAGGTTTCACACAGTGTTAGCCGGGGGGCGACCCAGTGTGCCCGGTTGAATGGCTAACGTGATCTTCGGTGGCTGTGAGCGGTTAGCGCTGCTGGGTTTCCCGGACCCAGGCCTGGGTGCCCATCTGGACCGCTTCCCACGGGCTGCCGAGCGGCGGGGTGTAGGACAGGTCCAGGTCGCTGATCGCGTCGACGGTCATGCGGTGGAAGATCGCCGTGGCGGCGATATCGATCCGCTTGGCGATCTCGGCGTGCCGGTGCCCGAACAGCTGCATGCCCAGCAGCCGCCCGGTGGCGCGGTCGCCGGTGACCCGCATCGTGATGCGGTGGCTGCCGGGGTAGTAGGCCTTGTGGTCATCGGCCTGGGAGGCAACGGTGACCGGGTCGAACCCGGCCGGGGCCGCTTCGTGATCCCGCAGCCCGGTCCGGGCGGCGGCCTGGCCGAAGATCTTCACCACCTGGGTGCCGAGACTGCCGGCGAACTCCCGGTTCCCGCCCAGCGCGTTCTCGCCGGCGACCCGGCCCTGCTTGTGCGCGGTGGTGCCGAGCGGCAGGTACGTCTCGCCGAGCAGCCGGTGATGGGTGATCACGCAGTCCCCGGCGGCCAGCACATCGGGCAGGCTGGTCCGCATGCCGCGGTCGACCGCGATCGCGCCCCTGACGCCGAGCTCGGCCCCGGCGCCGGCGGCCAGGGCAGTCTCGGGCCGCACCCCGGCCACGACCAGCACCATGTCCGCCGCCCGGGTCACCATCGAGCCGTCAGCCGCGGTGGCCTGGACGTGCAGCCGCCCGGATCCGCCGGGCGGGGCATTGCTGATGGCCTGGACGGTGGTGCCGGGCAGCACCTCGACGCCGTGGGCGGCCAGTTCGGCGCGGGCCAGCGCGCCCAGTTCCGGGTCGGCTGTGGGCAGCACCTCGGGCAGCTGCTCCATCTGGGTCACCTGCAAGCCGCGGACGGTCAGCGCGTCGGCCATCTCCAGGCCGATGTACCCGGCGCCGACGATGACCGCGCTCACGGGCGCGGCCTGCTCCAGGGTCGCCATCACGGCGAAGGTGTCGCCCATCGAGTGCAGCAGGTGCACCCCGTCGCCGGGGCCCAGGGCACCCGGCCCGGCCAGGCCGCCGATCGGGGGGCGGACCGGGACCGCGCCGGTGCCGACGATGAGCGTGTCGTAGCCGAGCAGTTCCTCACCGCCGCCTGGGGAGGTGACCAGGAGCTTGCGGCCGGGGACGTCGATGCGGCGGGCGGTGGTGTCCAGCCGCAGCCGCATCCCGGCAGCCTCCAGGCCGGCGACGGTGCGGTGGGCCAGGTTGCGCCAGTGGGTGACCTCACCGGAGACGTAGTAGGGGATACCGCAGATGGAAAAGTTCGGGTAGGCATCCTCCAGTACCACGGTGACCTCGGCGGCCGGGTCCAGTTCGCGGGCTCGCAGGGCGGCGCTGATCCCGGCGTCGCTGCCGCCGATCATGACCAGGTGCATCGCAGGCTCCCTCTCGTTGTCTGCTCACGGGGACTGGGCTGGGCCCGCCGGCCGGTCCGCGGGTGCCGAGGCGCCGTCGTACTCAGCTCGGGCGGGCGCGAGGCCGGCGTGTTCGTGGTGGGGGACGATGATGCCGGCGGCGCCGGCTGGTGTGATGGCGGGGTACAGCCCCTTGATCACCGCGGCGGCCAGGACGCTACCGAGGATCTGCGCGGCGATGAAGCTCGGCACCGAGGACGGGGCGATCCCGGCGAAGGTGGCCGAGAACATCCGGCCGATGGTGATGGCCGGGTTGGCGAAGCTGGCCGAGGAGGTGAACCAGTACGCCGCGCCGATGTAGGCGCCGACCGCCGCCGGGGCGGACCGGCTATGCCCGGACCGGGCCAGCGCGAAGATCACCAGCAGCAGCCCGCAGGTGGCGATGACCTCGGACAGGAAGTGAGCGGCCGAGGCCCTGTGCGTGGTGGAGATCGTGGCTGCGGGCAGGGCGAACATCAGGTTCGCCAGCACGGCCCCGGCGATGCACCCGGTCACCTGCGCCGGGAGATACGCCGCGGCCTCGCGCCAGCGCAGCCGGCCGAAGGCGGCATCGGTGAAGGACACCATCGGGTTGAAGTGAGCGCCGGAGACCGGGCCGAACATCAAGATGATCGCGAACAGGCCCGCCGCGGTCGCCGCCGCATTCTCAAACAGCTGCAGCCCGGTCTGGCCCGGCGACAGCCGCTGCGCGGCGATCCCCGAGCCGATCACCGCTGCGGCCAGGAACGCGCTGCCGAGGAACTCGGCGGTCAGCCGGCGCCATAGCAGGACGGGTGCACTGGTCACGCCGTCATCTTGACAGAGGAAGATAGCTCAGTCAAGATTGAATCAATGTTTCCTGAGCCAACCTCCGGCCTGGCCCGGCGTGCTACAGTGCACGCCGCGCTCGCCGACCCTGCCCGGCTGCAGATCACTGACACGCTGCTGACAGGGGACGCGTCCCCCTCCGAGCTGGCCGCCATACTGGCTATGCCGTCGAACCTGCTGGCGCACCACCTGCATGTGCTGGAACAGGCCGGGATCATCACCCGGCGCCGGTCTGAAGGCGACCGGCGCCGCACCTACCTGCAGCTGATCCCCGGCGCCCTGGACGCGCTGGCCGCCCCGGCAGCCCGCGCAGCGCTGCGGGTGCTGTTCGTCTGCACCGCCAACTCCGCGCGCTCGCACCTGGCCGCCGCGCTGTGGCACCAGGCCAGCAACGTCCCGGCGGCATCGGCCGGCACCCATCCGGCTGCGGCGATCGACCCCGGCGCCATCGCCGCCGCCGGACGCCACCGCCTGCCGCTGCCCCGGCTGCGGCCCCGTCACATCAGCGACGTCCGGCACGACGGCGACCTCGTTGTCACCGTCTGCGACCGAGCTCACGAGGAACTCCGCGGAGCCACAGCGATGCACTGGTCCATCCCGGACCCGGTGCCGGCCGGCGACCCGGGCAGCTTCGACGCTGCGCTGGCTCAGCTAGCCGACCGTGTCGCGCGCCTGGCGCCGCGCCTGGCGGCCATCTCCTGACCCGGTCGCCTGCCCGCACAACCGGCCCGGGACGGCGCGATAGCGGCGAGCCCGGCAAGGGGCCCGGGCTGGGCTCGCCCGCGCGGAACATCTCGGCGAGCACCGCGGGCTTGTCGGTGGACCGGGCCGGAGGCCCGGGACTCGCTGGGCGGGTCAGGCCATGGGGCGGGCCGTGGGCGGAATGGCTACCGGCAGGACGCTCTCCCCACTCAGGTACGCGTCCAGGCCGGCCGCGGCGCTACGGCCCTCGGCGATGGCCCAGACGATCAGCGACTGGCCGCGGCCCATGTCCCCGGCCACGAACACGCCCGGCACCGAGGTGGCGTACGCGCCGTCACGCGCCACGTTGCCCCGGGCGTCGAACTCGACACCGAGGTCCGCCATCAGCCGGGATCGTTCGGCGCCCGTGAACCCCATCGCGAGCAGCACCAGATCAGCGGGCAGATCCCGCTCGGCGCCCGGCACCGGTTCGAAGTGGCCACCGGTGAATTCCACCTCGACCAGCCGCAGGGCGCGCACGTGCCGGGCCTCGTCGGCCACGAACTCCTGGGTCGAGACGGCGTACACGCGCTCGCCGCCCTCCTCGTGGGCGCTGGAGGTGCGGAAGATCATCGGGTAGGTGGGCCAGGGCTGGTGGTCCGGGCGCAGCTCCGGCGGCCGGGGCAAGATCTCCAGCTGGGTCACCGACGCCGCGCCCTGGCGGTGCGCCGTGCCGAGGCAGTCCGCGCCGGTGTCGCCGCCGCCGATGATCACCACGTGCTTCCCGCGCGCGCTGATCGCGGGCTCGGCGACCCGGCCGGACCCGCCGGCCCCGCCCGCCGCCCCGGCCGCGGCGACGACGCGGTTGGACAGCGGCAGGTAGTCCATGGCCTGGTGGATGCCGTCCAGATCGGCGCCGGGCACTGGCAGGCCGCGGGGCACGGTCGCGCCCCCGGCCAGCATGATCGCGTCGTAGTCGGCCCGCAGCTGGCCGGCGGTGATGTCGGTGCCCGCGGTCACGTTGCAGCGGAACACGGTGCCCTCGGCGCGCATCTGCGCCAGCCTGCGGTCCAGGTGGCGCTTTTCCATCTTGAACTCGGGGATGCCGTAGCGGAGCAGGCCGCCGGGGGCCTCGGCGCGCTCGAACACGGTGACGCTGTGGCCCGCGCGGGTCAGCTGCTGCGCGGCGGCCAGGCCGGACGGCCCGGAGCCGATCACCGCGACCTTCCGGCCGGTCCGGATCGGCGCCGGGGCCGGCTGCACCCAGCCCTCGGCCCACGCGCGGTCGATGATCTCCACCTCGACCTGCTTGATGGTCACCGGGTCGGAATTGATCGCGAGCACGCACGCGGACTCGCACGGGGCCGGGCAGAGCCGCCCGGTGAACTCGGGGAAGTTGTTGGTCGCGTGCAGCCGTTCCGACGCCTCGTACCAGTCGTGCCGCCAGACCAGGTCGTTCCACTCCGGGATGAGGTTCCCGAGCGGGCAGCCGGTATGGCAGAACGGGATGCCGCAGTCCATGCAGCGGCCGGCCTGCCGCTCCAGGCGCCCGGCGGGGAAATCGGTGTACACCTCACGCCAGTCCCGGATCCGCACGTCCACCGGCCGGCGGGCCGGCGTCTCACGCGGGGTGGTCATGAATCCCTTGGGATCGGCCATCGGGCGGTCGTCCTTTTCTGTGCTCGCTGCCACTGGGCTAGATACCGCTGGTTGTGCTTGGGGGACCCGGCGCCGTTGGCGGGTCCCGCCACCTGGGCGGCAGACCACCAGGGCCGCTGCCCAAGCTGGGGAAAGCTCAGCCGTGCGACGCGGCCATGACGGCCTCGTTGACGTCTCGGCCCTCGCGCTCGGCCATCTGGGTCGCGCTCAGCACCCGCTTGTAGTCCTTCGGCATGATCTTGCCGAACCGGGCCAGCGTGCCGTCCCAGTCCTCCAGCAGGAGGGCCGCGACCGGGGACCCGGTCTCGGCGGCGTGGCGCTCCACCACGTCGCGGAGGAAGGCGGCGTCGTCACCGTCCATCGGGTCCAGGTCGACCATCTCGGCGTTCACCCGGTGCGCGGGCAGGTCGAGCACGTACGCGACGCCGCCGGACATGCCGGCCGCGAAGTTCCGGCCGATGGGGCCGAGGACGACCACCCGGCCGCCGGTCATGTACTCGCAGCCGTGGTCGCCGACGCCCTCGGCCACGGCCACCGCGCCGGAGTTGCGCACGCAGAACCGCTCGCCGACGATGCCGCGCAGGAAGATCTCCCCCGCGGTGGCGCCGTAGCCGATCACGTTCCCGGCGATGATCTGCTCGTCGGCCGCGAAGTTGGCCTCGGGATCGGGGGCCACGATGACCCGGCCGCCGGACAGGCCCTTGCCCACGTAGTCGTTGGCGTCCCCGGCGAGCCGCAGCGTGATGCCGCGGGGCAGGAACGCGCCGAACGACTGCCCCGCCGAGCCGCGGAACGAGATGTCGATCGTGTTGTCCGGCAGCCCGTCGGCGCCCCACCGCTTCGTCACCTCGTAGCCGAGCATGGTGCCGACGGTCCGGTTGACGTTCCGCACGGGCAGCTCGAGGCGCAGCGGCGTGCCGTCCTGCAGGGCGCCCTCGGCCAGCTGGATCAGCGTGTTGTCGAGCGCGCGCGCGATCCCGTGGTCCTGGGTGGTGGTGTTGCGGCGCGCGGCGCCCGCGGGCAGCTCCGGCATGTACAGCACCGGCGCCAGATCCAGCCCACGGGCCTTCCAGTGCTCGACGGCGGGCGCGGCCTCGAGCATGTTCGCCTGGCCGACCGCCTCGGCCAGGGTGCGGAAGCCCATCTGGGCCAGGTACTCGCGCACCTCTTCGGCGATGAACTCGAAGAAGCTGACCACGAACTCCGGCTTGCCGGTGAACCGCTTGCGCAGTTCCGGGTTCTGCGTGGCGATCCCGACCGGGCAGGTGTCCAGATGGCAGACGCGCATCATGACGCAGCCCGACACGACCAGCGGGGCGCTGGCGAAGCCGAACTCCTCCGCGCCGAGCAGCGCGGCGACGACCACGTCGCGGCCGGTTTTGAGCTGCCCGTCGGCCTGGACCACGATCCGGTCGCGGAGCTTGTTGCGCAGCAGCGTCTGCTGGGTCTCGGCCAGCCCCAGCTCCCACGGCGTCCCGGCGTGCTTGAGGCTGTTCATCGGGGCCGCCCCGGTGCCGCCGTCGTGACCGGAGATGAGCACCACGTCGGCGTGCGCCTTGGACACGCCCGCCGCCACCGTGCCCACCCCCACCTCGGAAACCAGCTTGACGTGCACCCGCGCGGCCGGGTTGGCGTTCTTCAGGTCGTGGATGAGCTGGGCTATGTCCTCGATGGAGTAGATGTCGTGGTGCGGCGGCGGCGAGATCAGGCCCACGCCGGGCGTGGAATGCCGGGTCCGGGCGATCCACGGGTATACCTTGTGCCCGGGCAGCTGGCCGCCTTCGCCGGGCTTGGCGCCCTGCGCGATCTTGATCTGCAGGTCGTCGGCGTTGACCAGGTAGTGACTGGTGACGCCGAACCGGCCGCTGGCCACTTGTTTGACCGCGGAGCGGCGCAGGTCACCGCCGGAGTCGCGGATGAAGCGCGCCGCGTCCTCGCCGCCCTCGCCGGTGTTGGACCGGCCGCCGATGCGGTTCATCGCGATGGCGAGCGTCTCGTGCGCCTCGGCGGAGATCGACCCGTACGACATGGCGCCGGTGGAGAACCGCGGGACGATGGCCGAGACCGGCTCGACCTCCTCGATGGGGATGGGCGGGCGGGCGCGGGGCGCGTCCACGCCCCTGATGCGCATCAGCCCGCGCAGCGTCATCAGCCGCGCCGACTGGTCATCGACCAGGGACGTGTACTCCTTGAAGATCTCGTACCGGCGGCTGCGCGTGGCGTGCTGCAGCTTGAAGACCGTCTGCGGGTTGAACAGGTGCGCCTCGCCGTCGCGGCGCCACTGGTACTCCCCGCCGATCTCCAGCCGCCGGTGCGCGGGCTGCACGCCGCCGGGCGGGAAGGCGCGGGCCATCCGGCGTCCGGTCTCCGCGGCGAGCACGTCGAAGCCGACGCCGCCGAGCCGCGAGGTCGTCCCCTCGAAACAGGTGCTGATGACCTCTTCGCCGAGACCGACCGCCTCGAAGATCTGGGCGCCGGTGTAGGAGGCGACGGTGGACACGCCCATCTTGGACATGATCTTCAGCAGGCCCTTGCCGAACGCCTTGATCAGGCTGGCGGCGGCCCTGTCCTCGGTGACGCCCTCCAGCTGGCCGCGGCGGGCCATGTCGCGGACCGTCTCGATGGCCAGGTAGGGGGCGACCGCGGAGGCGCCGTAGCCGATGAGCAGGGCCACGTGATGGCACTCGCGGGCGTCGCCGGCCTCCACGATCAGGCCCACCTTGGTGCGGGCCTTCTGCCGGATCAGGTGGTGGTGCACCGCCCCGGTGAGCAGCAGCGACGGGATCGGGGCGTGGCCGGGGACCGATGCGGCGGGATTGTCCCGCACGCCGCGGTCGGACAGCACGATGATCCGCGCGCCGTCGTTGATCGCTTCCGACACTTCCCAGCAGATCTCGGTCAGCCGGCGGCGCAGGGCCGCTCCCCCGCCGGCCGCTTCGTACCGCCCGTCGATCACGTGCGCCGCGAAACCGGGCAGGTCGTCGTCGGAGTTGATGTGCACGATCTTGGCGAGGTCGCTGTCGCTGATCACCGGGTACGGCAGCACCACCTGCCGGCAGGAGGCCGGGGACGGCTCGAACAGGTTGCGTTCCGGGCCGGTCGTGCCAGCCAGCGAGGTGATCAGCTCTTCCCGGATGGCGTCCAGCGGCGGGTTGGTCACCTGCGCGAACATCTGCGCGAAGTAGTCGAAGACGAGCCGCGGCCGGTCGGACAGCACCGCGATCGGGGTGTCGGTGCCCATCGACCCGATCGGCTCCGCGCCGGCCCGGGCCATGGGGCTGAGCAGGATGCGCAGTTCCTCTTCGGTGTAGCCGAACATCTGCTGCCGGGTGACCAGCCCGTCCGCGGCGGGCAGCGGCCGCTCCCGGGGCGGCAGGTCGTTCAGGTGGACCTGGCCGGCCTGCAGCAGCTCCTCGTACGGGTGCTCCTGCGCCAGCGCCGCCTTGACTTCCTTGTCCTCCACGATCCGGCCGGTGCCGGTGTCGGCGAGGAAGATCCGGCCGGGCTGGAGCCGGCCCTTGCGGACGACGGTGGCGGGGTCGATGTCCAGCACGCCGACCTCGCTGGCCAGGATGACCAGGCCGTCGCGGGTGATCCAGTACCGGCCGGGGCGCAGCCCGTTGCGGTCCAGCACCGCGCCGATCACGGTCCCGTCGGTGAACGCGATCAGGGCGGGGCCGTCCCACGGCTCCATCATCGATGCGTGGAACTCGTAGAAGGCCCGGCGCGCCGGGTCCATCTCCTCGTGGTTCTCCCACGGCTCGGGGATCATCATGAGCACCGCGTGCGGCAGCGACCGGCCGCCCAGGTGCAGCAGCTCCAGGCATTCGTCGAAGCTGGCCGAGTCACTGCCGTCGGGGTCCAGGGCCGGGAAGACCCGGTCGATGCCGCGCCCGTCGGCGGAGTCGGGGATCAGGCTGCTGGCCAGCATCGCCTCGCGCGCCCGCATCCAGTTGCGGTTGCCCCGGACCGTGTTGATCTCGCCATTGTGCGCGATGTACCGGTACGGGTGCGCGAGCTGCCAGGACGGGAACGTGTTGGTGGAGAACCGCGAGTGCACCAGGGCCAGCGCGGACCGGTACCGCTCGTCCGACAGGTCCGGGAAGAACGGCCGGACCTGGGGCGGCGACAGCATCCCCTTGTACACAATGGTCCGCGGCGACAGGCTCGCGAAGTACACGCCGGTTTCCCGCCGGGCCCGCTTGCGCAGGCAGAACGCCATCCGCTCCAGCTCGATCCCGCGCTGCCGGCCGGCGCCGGCCACGAAGAGCTGCACCAGGTGGGGCAGCACGGCGCGCGCGCCGCGGCCGCAGACCTCCAGGTTCTGCGGAACCTCGCGCCAGCCGAGGACGACCAGGTTCTCCAGTTCCGCGATCCGGGTGACGGCCGCCTTCGCTTCTTCCCGTTCGGCCAGGGCGGCCGCGTCGCGTCCGGGATCCGGTTCTTCACCGCGATCAGCCGACGTGGCCGGCAGGAACACCAGGCCGGCGGCGTAGCAGCCGGCCGGCGGCAGGTCGAAGTCGCAGACCTCGCGGAAGAAGGCGTCCGGGATCTGGGTGAGGATGCCCGCGCCGTCCCCGGACCCGGGGTCGCCGCCCTCGGCACCGCGGTGCTGGAGGTTGCACATCGCGGTGAGCGCCTTGGACACCACGTCGTGCCCGGGACGGCCGGTCAGATCGGCGATGAAGCCGACGCCGCAGGCGTCGTGCTCGAACTGGCTGTCATACAGTCCCTCGGGCCCATTGCCGCTGTGGCCCGGTACCTGTGCTCTGCCGGCAGGCGCCATCACAACTCCTGTCGTCGTCTCGTCTGCGTTCTGGTGATGCGGTCGGGACGGCGCTGGCCCTGCCGCGAAGGCCGCCCGGGGCGGCGGCTCGCTGGCTACGCTAAAGTTACGCCCACATTACATCACCGGACGAATCGCGCCCAGGATCTAGGAGGCCCCGATTGCGGCTGGTCCCGGCCGCGGGCTGGCCGGCCCGGGAGCGATGACGTCCGGCCCGTGCCGGTGCCTGGTCCGGTACAGCGCGGCGGCCGCCCCCGCCACCGTGACGAGCTCCGCCCACTGGTCGCCCCGCAGCCCCGCCAGGTGCGGGGCGGGCGCGATGAGCAGCGATTCCGCGGCGAACAGCCCGGCGAAGGTCAGCGCCAGCTGCAGCGCGAAGGCCCGCTCGCCCGGCAGCGCGAACCGCCGGGCGGCCCACAGCACGAGGCCGCCCGCGGCCGCGCACCACAGCGCCTCGTAGCCGACAACGGGTTCAAACGTGGCAAAGTTCTCATAACCCGGGACGCGGTGCACCGGCGCGATCGCCGCCGCCCACGGCAGCGACGACGGCCGGCCGTACGTCTGCTGGCTGAACCAGCCGCCCAGGTGGGCGACGGCCGCGCCGAACGCGAGGCCCGGCGCGGCCGCCCCGGCGACGGGCCCGAGCCGCACCCCGGCCCGGCGGCAGCCGATCCAGGCCCCCAGGGCACCCAGCCCCACGGCGCCCGGCACGCCGATGGCGCCGTCCCAGGCCCGCGCGGCGGACCACAGATCCGGGCGCGAGGGGAGCAGCCGCGCGCCCTCACCCGCCACCACGCCGACGGTCGCGCCGATCAGCCCGAACGGAACTGCCCAGGACGCTACGTCGAGGATGACGTCGCCCCGGCCGCCCGCCTTCGCGTACCGGCTGGCAGTCAGCCAGAGCGCGACGAGGATGCCGGCGGCGATGCAGAGCGCGTACCCCCGCACCGGCAGCGGCCCGAGGTGCCATTCGCCCCGGGCCGGGCTGGGCAGGTACGCGACCGGCAGGTTCGGCAGCGTCAGCTCCCGGGGGCGGTCGCTGGCCTGCCCCGGACGCCGCGCGCCAGCTCGGCGGCCAGCTCGCGGACCCCGGCCACCCCGGCGGGCAGGTCGGGGGCGGCCAGCAGGCGCGCCACGAACGCGGAACCGACGATGACGCCGTCGGCGTAGCTCGCCACCTCGGCGGCCTGGGCCCCGTCCCGGACGCCGAGGCCGACCGCGACGGGAAGCTTCGTGTGCGCGCGGACGGTGCCGACCAGCCCGGCGGCCAGCCCGCTCACCGCGTCCCGCGCCCCGGTGATGCCCATCAGGGACGCCGCGTAGACGAAGCCGCGGCACCGCGCGGTCACGGTCGCGATCCGCGCCTCGGTCGAGCTCGGCGCCACCAGGAACACCCGGTCCAGCCCGCGCGCGTCGGAGGCCTCCAGCCAGGGGCCGGCTTCCTCCGGGGGCAGGTCCGGGGTGATCAGGCCGGAGCCCCCGGCCGCGGCGAGATCACGCGCGAACGCGGCCACGCCGTAGTGGTCGACCGGGTTCCAGTAGGTCATGACGAGCGCGGGCACGCCGGTCCCGGCGATGGCTTCGACCGTGCGCAGCGTGTCGGCGACCCTGGTGCCGGCGGTCAGCGCGGCGCGGGTGGCCTGCTGGATGACCGGCCCGTCTATCAGCGGATCGGAGTACGGCAGGCCGACCTCGATGATGTCGGCGCCCGCCTGGGCCATGGCCAGGATCGCGGCGATCGCGCCGTCCACGCTGGGGAAGCCGGCCGGCAGGTAGCCGATCAGCGCGGCCCGGTTCTCGGCGGCGGCCCGCTCGAAGGCCTGGGTGACCGCGCTGGCCGGGGGGGCGCCGCTCACAGGCCGAGCCGGCGGGAGATGGTGGCCACGTCCTTGTCACCGCGGCCGGACAGGTTGACCAGGGCCACGCCGTCCGGGCCCAATTCCGGGCCGATCTGCAGGGCGCCGGCCAGCGCGTGCGCGGATTCCAGCGCGGGGATGATCCCCTCGGTGCGGCACAGCACACCGAAGGCGTCCAGGGCCTGCTCATCGGTGACCGCGCGGTAGGAGGCGCGGCCGGTCTCGCGCAGCCAGGCGTGCTCCGGGCCGACGCCCGGGTAGTCCAGGCCGGCCGAGATCGAGTGCGTCGGCAGCGTCTGGCCCTCGTCGTCCTGCAGCAGGTAGGTGCGCATGCCGTGCAGCACACCGACGGAGCCCGCGGTGAGCGTGGCGGCGTTCCGGCCCGGTTCCGGCCCCTCGCCGCCGGCCTCGAACCCGATGAGCCGGACGGAGGTGTCGGGGATGAAGGCGTGGAAGATGCCGATGGCGTTGGAGCCGCCGCCCACGCAGGCGACCACGGCGTCCGGCAGCCGGCCGGTCATGGCCAGCACCTGCTCGCGCGCTTCCAGGCCGATGACGCGCTGGAAGTCCCGCACCATCAGCGGGAACGGGTGCGGGCCGCCGACCGAGCCGATGCAGTAGTGGGTGGTCTCGACGCTGCCGACCCAGTCCCGGAACGCCTCGTTCATCGCGTCCTTCAGCGTGCGGCTGCCCGAGGTCACCGGGATGACCTCGGCGCCGAGCATGCGCATCCGGGACACGTTCAGCGCCTGGCGCCGGGTGTCTTCCTCCCCCATGTAGACCACGCAGTCCAGGCCGAACAGCGCGCACGCGGTCGCGGTGGCCACCCCGTGCTGGCCCGCACCGGTCTCGGCGATGACCCGGGTCTTGCCCATCCGCCGGGTCAGCAGGGCCTGGCCGAGGACATTGTTGATCTTGTGCGAGCCGGTGTGTGTCAGGTCCTCACGCTTGAGCAGGACCCGGCAGCCGGCCTGGGCGCCGAACCGGGGCACCTCGGTCAGCAGCGTCGGGCGGCCCGCGTAGTCGTGCAGCAGCCGGGCCAGCTCGGTCTGGAACTGCGGGTCTGTCCGGGCCGCGGTGTACTGCGCGGTCAGCTCGTCCAGGGCGGCGGTCAGCGCCTCGGGGGCGAAGCTCCCGCCGTAGCTGCCGAAGTGGCCAGTCGCGTCGGGCACGCCGGTGACGCTGCCGCTCGCGGCGGGGCCCCCGGGCTGGGTCCCGGTGCCAGAGGTCATCAGCGGTCACCGCGCAGCGCCGGATGGGACGCCGCCGTCACCAGGTCCGCCACCGCGGCCCGCGGGTCCTTCCCGGTCACCAGGCTCTCCCCGACCAGCACCGCGTCCGCGCCGGCCGCGGCGTAGGCGAGCAGGTCGTGCGGCCCGCGCACACCGGACTCGGCGATCTTGACGATCCCGTCCGGAATCCGCGGCAGCATCGAGGAGACGATGCGGCGGTCGAGCCGCAGGGTGGTCAGGTCGCGGGCGTTGACGCCGATCACCCGGGCGCCGGCGTCCACGGCCCGCTCGAGCTCGGCCTCGGCGTGGATCTCCACCAGCGGCAGCAGGCCGATGGAGGACGCGCGCTCGACCAGGGACACCAGCGCGCTCTGCTCGAGCGCGGCCACGATGAGCAGCACCAGGTCGGCTCCGTGTGCGCGCGCCTCCCAGAGCTGGTACGAGCTGACCACGAAGTCCTTGCGCAGGACCGGGATCTGCACGGCCTTGCGCACCGCGGCCAGGTCGGCCAGGGTGCCGCCGAACCGCCGCTGCTCGGTGAGCACGCTGATGATGCGGGCCCCGCCGGCCTCGTACGCGGCGGCCAGCGCGGCCGGGTCCGCGATCTCCGCCATGGCCCCCCGCGACGGGCTGGCCCGTTTGACCTCGGCGATGACGCTGACGCCGTCCGCCTTCAGCGCGGCGGCCGCATCGCGCGGGGACCGGGCGCGGCCGGCCATCTCCTTGAGCTGGTCAAGCGAGACCTGCCGCTGCCGTTCGGCGAGATCGGCGCGTACGCCGTCCAGGATCTCGTCGAGCACTGTCACGCGGTCCGCAGTCCCCTCAGGATCGGTTAATGGTGCGCCACCGATGCTAGCGGGGCGACGTGAGTGGGGTGGCAGGCACCCCACTCTTTGACGTGAGGTTGAGCATGGCCGTTCAGCCAGCGCCGGGCCCACGCTGGAGCGTCGGGTCGTCGCCGCGGCTGATCGAGTCCCACAGGCTGGCTGGATCGGCGGACGCGGGCGGGCCGGGGCGGGCCGCCCGGGCCGGGCGCTCGTAGCGGCCGGACATGACCGGCCAGCGCGCGCCGTGCCAGGCGGTGAGCAGGCCCGCCGCGACGATCGCGGCGGCCCCGGCGAACACAGCGACCCGCCAGGGCACGCCGAGCATCACGGCGTGCACCGAGGAACCGCCCGTCACCACCGCGCCGCCCGGCGAGGACGTGCTGCCCGTGGTCGAGCCGGCTCCGCCGGACGCGACGGACGCTGAGGAGCTCACCTTGGTGGCCGCGGCGGCGATCACGCGGGAGGCGCCGAGCGACCTGCTGACCGCGGCCACCGTGCCTGCGCCGCAGAGGGCGAGCACCACGCCGGCGGCGCGGCGCGCCGCGCCGCGGGTGGCGATGACGGCGGCCAGGCAGGCGAGCCCGGCCAGCGCGAGCGCGCCCGCGGCGGGGGCCACGTCCTGGCCGGTGACGGTGATGGCCTGGGCGGGCAGCGGGCGCGGGGCCACGTACACGGCGCGGGCCCAGCCCTGCCGGACGGCCAGCAGCGCCAGGCCCGCCCCGGCCGCGCCGAGCAGCAGCGTGAGCGCGAACGGCCGGCGAGCGGTCGCGGGGCCGGGGGTCGCGGGGCCGGGGGTCGCGGCGCCCAGAATCGCGGGGGGCACCGGGCCCGAGGTTGCCGGGGGCACAGGGCCCGCCGGGCCCGGGGTTGCGGGGGGCATCGGGTCAGGCCTCCTCGGGACGCCCCGCGGCGACCGGCTCCGGCCGCTCCCCGGTGACCGCGTCGAGCCGACCCGCGTCGAAACAGGTGCGGTCGCCGGTGTGGCACGCCGCGCCGACCTGATCCACCCGCACCAGGACCGTGTCGCCGTCGCAGTCGAGCGCCACCGACTTGACCCACTGCTGGTGACCGGAGGTG
>Ga0335085_10002141_pt1 | contig 38035 bp, 32 predicted proteins | sample Lox_Sample_45_FD_206712 | JGI IMG/M metagenome (GOLD analysis project Ga0335085, IMG submission 206712) | Soil microbial communities from Loxahatchee National Wildlife Refuge, Florida, United States - Lox_Sample_4.5 | ecosystem: Environmental > Terrestrial > Soil > Wetlands | place: USA...
CGTACCGCTGGCGCCCTTGCCATGTCTCACGTCCGACTCGCGCCGTACACTCCACTCGCGAGTCGCCACGACTTCCAGTCGCCACTCGCGCTCCACCGTGCTTGCCACCCGTCCAACTTCTACTCGCGCCGCCGATTCGAGAGTCGCGGCCCATGATGCACGAAGGCCCCCGACCGTTCGCGGTCGGGGGCCTTCGCGTGCGCGGCGCCGCCGTCGGCTAGATCAGACGCTTCGGCTCGGGGCGGCTCTCTTCGCGCGTGGCCGATGGCTGCGTCGCGTCGGGGCCGCGCAGCCGCGCGTTGTCCGGTGGCGGCGTGACCTCGGTGTTCCCGATGTCGGTCATGTTCTTCTTGAATTCCTTGATCCCCTTCCCGAACGAGCCCGCGATCTCCGGGATGCGCTTCGCCCCGAAGAGGAGCAGGAACACCATCATGATGAGGAGGATCTCCGTGAAGCCGAGATTGCCGAACATGGTGACTACCTCAGAAGAGGGAGCGGGCGATCAGGTAAGCGATCACGACGCCCACGAGGCTCATGAGCGATACGTCCAGGGCGACCGGACCGATGGCGAAGTTAATGATAATCAAGTTGATGTTGATCGCGCCGATGGAGGGCGTCACCCCCGTCGTGAGGAACTCCTTCACGGCGCCGGCGGGGAGCCACGCGCGGCACGCCGCCCCGAGCAGCCCGCCGACCACGAAGCCGATGGCCAGCACGAGCGCATGGTAGCCGGGGCGGTACCGGGAGGAGCCGGAGCGGGAGGCCATCACTGCGACCGGTCGAGGGCGTACGCGATCGCGTCGCGCAGCGCCGCGGTGGCCGCGCTGTCGGGGAGCTCGCCGAGGGCCGTCTCCGCCTCGCGCGCATAATCGAGCCCGCGCTCGCGCGCGTAGTCGAGGCCGCCGCGGTCGGTGACGATCTCGATCACGCGGTGGATGCGCGCGTCATCGGGCTCCGCATCCTCGAACAGCGCATCGACCTCCGCGCGCGCCACGCCGCCGAGCCCACGGAGCGCGTGGATGAGGGGGAGCGTCACCTTGTGCTCGCGCAGGTCGAGGCCGCACGGCTTGCCCGTCACCGATTCGTCCGCGGTGTAGTCCAGGAGATCGTCCGCCACCTGGAAGGCCATGCCGAGGCGTTCGCCGTAGCGCGCGAGCGCCATCCGGTACTCGCGCGCGCCGGAGAGCGCGCCGATCTCGCAGGCGGCGCTCAAGAGCGACGCGGTCTTCGCGCGGATGAGGTCTTCGTAGTCCTGCTCCGAGAACTGCAGCGCGTCGAGCGACGTGAGCTGCCGCATCTCCCCCACCGTCATCGCGTTCGTGGCGTCCGCGAGCACGCGCAGCACATCGAGGTCCCCCCCGCGTACGAGCTCGACCACGGCGCGCGAGTAGAGGAAGTCCCCCATGATCACGGACACCTGGTGGCTGAAGAGCGAGTTGATCGTGGGCATCCCGCGGCGGAGCGCGGAGTGGTCCACGGAATCGTCGTGCACGAGCGTGGCGAGGTGCACGAGCTCCACGACCGCGGCGAGCGTCACCGCGCGCGGATCGGGGCGCTCCGCGACCGCGCTCGCGAGGAGCGTGAGCGTGGGGCGGAACATCTTCCCCTTCATCAGCATGAGGTGGCCGTTCACCTCGTCGATGAGCGGGAAGTCGGCGGCCACGATGCGGTGCAGCTCGCGCGCGACGAGCTCGAGGCGCTCGCGCACGGGCGCCTGGATCTCGGAGAGCGCGGGAGTGAGCGGGGAGCGCGTGGCCGGCGCCGGCGTCATCGCGCCTTGCGCTCCACGGCGGCGAGGCGGTCGCTGATGTCGCGAAACTGGATGTCGACGGCGAACACGCGCTCGTAGTACTTCATGGCCTCGTCCATCTGCCCGAGCGACTCGCTCGCGTAGCCGAGCAGATAGAGCACGCCGACGAGCGTGTCGTCCGCGTACGACTTGTCCGCCAGCGCGCGCGCGAGGATCGTGAGCGCGATCTGGAACTGGCGCTTCTCCACGAAGCACTGGCCGAGCGCCTCGTACGTGCGCACGCGCTGCTCGGTGCCGCGCAGCGCCTTCTGGAATTCCGAGATCGCCTCGTCGAGCAGCCCCATCTCCTTGTAGGCGACGCCGAGATCGTAGTGGCTCTCGTGGTCGGTGTCGTCCACGTTCTGGGACACGCCCTGCTTGAAGGCGGAGAGCATCTCGGCGAATCCCACTTGCTCGGTGGGATCCGCGCCGGGCGCGACGAGGCGCGTGTTCTTCTCCGCCTCATCCTCGCGCAGCCACTCGGAGAGGTTCACGAAGCTCTCGCGCCGCGCGGGGGAGGAGCGGCGCGGCGGCTCGATGACCGGCGGCGGCGGCGGCGTGATCGAGCGGCGGCGCTCGGCCGCCGCGGGCTCCACGATGGCGCCGTTCGACGCCGCCGGCGTGGTCATCGCCTTCGTCACCGCGTCCGCCTCGGGGCGGATCGCCTTCGTCATCTCGTGCGTGCCGAACGCTTCGCGCATGGCGTTCTGCGCCCGCGCATCGTCGGGGGCGAGCTCGATCACGCGCCCGTACACGGCGCGCGACTTGTCGAGCTGCCCGCTGCGGAAGAGGCACTCGGCCAGCGCGAGGTACGCATCGACGAGGCGCGGGCGGTCGTTCGAGCGCACCGCGTACTCGACGCGCTTCTGGTGATAGCGCACCGAGTTCGGCTCCACGCGCAGGAGCTCCTCGGAGATCGAGCTCGCGGCCGCGAACTCGCCATCGCGCTCCAGTCCGCCCATCGCTTCCTCGAGCGCCTTGAGTCCCGCGCTGCGCTCGCCGTTCTCGAGCAGCGCCTCGCCCAGCTCGCGGCGCAGCGTCCAGTTGTCGGGCTCGTGGAGCGCGCGCTCGCGCAGCTCGTCCACCACGTTCTCGATCGCGGGGGAGAGCGCCTCGTCGATGACGCTCGCGCCCTCTTCCTCGAGGCCGCGCAGATCGGCCAGCGAGGCGGCGGGGGGCGTGCGGCGCCCTCCCTTCGCCTTCGGCTCGACCTTCGGCTCGAGCTTCGGCTCCGGCTTGGCCTCGGGCCTCGGCTCGAGCTTGGGTTCCGCCTTGGCCGCCGCCTTCGGCGCCGGGGCTTCCGGGGGCGCCTTCGCCGCGGCAGGAGGCGCCGGCGGCTCCTTCGCCGCCCGCGCCTTCGGATCGGTGACCGGCTCGGTGCGCCGCTTCGGCTCGGACTTCGGCGGCGCCTTCGGCGGCGCCTTGGGCGGCGCTTCGTCGAGGTCGGGCATGATCAGGTTCAGTCCGCTCGTCGCGCGCGCGAGCGCTTCCGGATCGATCTTGCGCTCCGGATGATGCCGCGCAGGAGCCGTCGTCTCCTCGTCGGGGACATCGAGCATCGGGAGCTCGGTGTCCGACGCCGCCTGTCCCTGCCCCGGCAGATCGACCGCGGCGTCCTCGACGATGCCCGAGAGCCGCGGCACCGACGGCGCCTCGTCCGGCTCGATCGCGTGCGTGTCGGTGAACCCGGTGATGAGCCCTTCGTCGACGTGACTCACGATGTCGGCCGTCGCGTCGGCCTTCTCGTCGGTGAGCCCGGAGCCGTGCGAGAGGCCCGGGAGCGCGGCGCTCGCGGTGGGCGTGTCGCCGGCCGCGATCTCGATGCTCGGCAGCTCGATGTCGGGGACCGCGTGCGGCCCCTTCGCGGCCGGCGCTTCCGGCTCGGGCTCCGGCTGCGGGGCGCGCTTGGGCGGCGCTGGCTTCCCGCCGCGCGCGCCCTCGTAGTCCACGTCCAGGAAGATCAGATCGTTGGCGCGCGGCGATCCGCGCGCGGCCGTCGGCGCGACGGGCTCGAAGCCGGCGTCGATCGCTTTCATGCGATCCACCGTCGCGCGCGCCTCCTTCGTGCGCCCCTCCGCCGAGAACTTGTCGTAGAGCGCCTGCAGCTGCTCGATCGCCTCCGACTTGCGGTCGCGTTTGACGAGCTGGTCCGCGAGCATGAGGCGGATGTCGTCCTGGTCGGGGCACAGGTCCGCGAATTCCTTCAGCGCGCTGAACGCCTTCTCGAGCTCCCCCGCGCGCTGCATGCGGTCCGCGTACTCGAGGAAGTTCTGCTTCGCGTCGTTGATGAAGCCCTTCCGCGCGCTGATCTTGCCGAGCTTGTAGTAGACCGAGTTCCGCCCGGGCGCATTGCGGAGGATCTTGTTGCAGAGCGCGATCGCGTTGTTGAAGAAGCCGCCGTCGGTGTAGAGGTCGACGGCCTTCTCGTAGTGGTCCACCGCCTCGGAGACGTCGCCCTTCCGCAGCAGAAGATCGCCGACGCGATTGTACAGCGCGACGTCGGCCTCATCGACGTGCTCGTCCAGCTCGGCCAGGACTTGCACGTAGGTCTCGAGCGCCTTGTCGAACTGCTTCTTCTGCTCGTATTCGAGCGCTCTTTTCTTCAGCTTCGCGACGTTGGACATCAGGCCGTGATCTGCTCCCGGGCTCGTGCGACTGAAGCTTCGCGAGAGGTGCGCGAAGGAATTCCTAACCTAGCCGTAAGTGGTAGGGGTGACAAGGCTTTCCGCGAACCCACGTCCCTATGCATCGACGGTCACCGTACCAGTACGGCAACTCGCGGAAATCCTCGATCTCGAAGAGCGCCAGGTCGGCGGAGAAGCCGGGGGAGATCTGCCCCACGTGGTCGGCGAGGGCGAGCGCCGCGGCCCCGTTCACCGTCGCGGCGACGAGCGCCTCGGACGCGCTCAGGTGGAGCTCGCTGACGCCGAGCGTGAGGATCAACGGGAAGTTCACGGTGGGGGAGGTCCCAGGATTAAAATCGGTGGCGAGGGCCACCGCGGCGCCCGCGTCGATCAGCGCACGCGCCGGCGCCTGCGTCCCCTTCCCCAAGAACAACATCGTGCCCGGGAGGAGCGTCGCGACGGTGCCGGCGTGCGCGAGCGCGGCGACGCCGGCCGCTCCGATCGCGCCCAGATGATCGGCCGAGACGGCGCCCAGCTCGGCCGCGAGCTCCGCGCCTCCGCTCGGGCGGAGCTCGTCGGCGTGCAGCTTGAGCTCGAGTCCGTGCGCGCGGCTCGCGGCCAGGATGGTGCGCGATTCCTCCACGGTGAACACACCGGGCTCGCAGAACACATCGGCGAATCGCGCCAGCTCCTCCGCCGCGACCATGGGGAGCATCTCCTCGGTGAGCATCGCGACGTGCGCGGCGCGCGCCGCGGGGGTCGCGCGCGCAGCGTGCGGGATCTCGTGCGCGCCGAGCCACGTGGGCACGAGGCGCATCGGGAGCTCGGCGGCGAGCCGCGCGATCGCGCGGAGCGAGCGGAGCTCGTCGTCCACGGTGAGTCCGTATCCGGACTTCACCTCCACCGTGGTGGTGCCGTACGACGCGAGGCGCGCGAGCCGCGCGCGCGCGAGCGCGACGAGCTCGTCCTCGCCGCGGCCGTGGAGGTCGCGCATCGAGGCGTGGATGCCCCCACCCCGCTCCGCGATGGCCATGTAGTCGAGCCCCGCCGCGCGCATCTCGTGCTCGCTCGCGCGCGGTCGGCCGAAGATCGCGTGCGTGTGCGAGTCCACGAGGCCGGGGGTGAGCACGCCGCGCGCGCAGTCGACGCGCGCGGCGCCGGGGAAGGCGCGCTCGAGCTCGGCGGGCGAGCCCACGGCGGCGATCGTCTCTCCCTCGACGGCGACGGCCGCGCCGTCGAGCACGCGCGCGTCCCGCATCTCCGCGCCGCGGCGCGCGCGCGGCGGTCCGTTGCACGTGACCACCTGGCTCGCGTTGACGAACAGGGTCGCGCTCACGCCATCACGTCGCGGATGCGCGACAGCGTGAGCGGCGCCTGCGCCTCGCCGCGGCAGGCGTAGAAGCACGCGTTGCAGTCGATCGGGCGGTAGCGGGAGAACGCCGTCCAGTGGCCGTCGTCGGGGAAATCGGGGCAGCGGCGCACGTGTCCCGCGGGGCTCACGTGGATGGTGCGCACCCCCGAATGGCAGGGTTCGCGCATGTCACCGCGCATCCAGCGCGGGATCTGCCGCAGATAGTGGTCGGAGTTCACGATCACGCCGCGGCGCCGCTGCTTGTACGCCAAGAGCTCCGCGATCACGCGTTCCACCTCGGCGGCTTGCTCCGCGCGCGGCCGGTGCGCGTCGTTGCCGTTCTTGGTGTCGCTGTAGACGCTGAACGAGACGCCGGCGCCGAGGGCCGCCGCGCGCTCGACGATGGGCACGAGCTGGTCGAGGTTCGACTGTTTGATCACAGTGTTGAAGCGGATCCCGTCGATCCCGGCGGCGCGCATCTCCGGCACGAGGGCCAGGAGCCGCGCGGCGAGCCCGGGGATCCCGCGCGCGCGGTCGTGGCGCGCGTCCAGATAGTCGAGCGAGAGGTTGAACTGGTCGATCCCCGCCGCCCAGAGGGAGCGCGCGCGCTCGAGCGTGAGCGATCCGCCGTGCGTGATCACCGCGATGTACGTGAGACGCACCGCCTCGCGCACCGCGCGCACGATCCCTTCGAGGTCGCGCCGCAGCAGCGGCTCGCCGCCGGTGAACGTGATCATCACGGGAGCGAAGCGCTTGGCCGCGGCGGCGAAGCTGCCGAGCTCGTGGTCGCGCGCCGACGGGTCCGTCTTCCAGTAGTCGCAGAAGTCGCAGCGCGCGTTGCAGCGCATGGTGACCTCGAAGTGCACGAGGATCGGCATGCCACGCGCGTGCAGCCACGCGTACTTCGCGGCGAAGAGCGGGACGTGCCAGGGGCGGAAGCGCGCCGAGAGCACCGCCGGCTCAGCCGCGCGCGCGGCGCATCGGCAGGTCGATCCCCGCGGCGCGCGCGGTCGCGATCGCCTCGTCGTAGCCCGCGTCCGCGTGGCGCGCGACGCCGATGCCGGGATCGTTCGTGAGCACGCGCTCGAGGCGCACGCGCATCTCCGGCGTGCCGTCGGCGACGATCACTTGTCCCGCGTGCAGCGAGTTGCCGATCCCCACCCCGCCGCCGTGATGGAAGCTCACCCATGTCGCGCCGCTGGCCACGTTGAGCATCGCGTTGAGGATCGCCCAATCCGCCACGGCGTCGCTCCCGTCCTTCATCGCTTCCGTCTCGCGGAAGGGGGAGGCCACGCTCCCCGTGTCCAGGTGATCGCGCCCGATCACGATCGGCGCGGAGAGCTCCCCCTTCGCGACAAGATCGTTGAGCGCCACGCCGAACCTCGCGCGCTCCCCCTGGCCGAGCCAGCAGATGCGCGCGGGGAGTCCCTGGAAATGCACCTTCTCCTGCGCGAGCCGGATCCAGCGCGCGAGATGCTCGTCGCGCGGGAAGAGCTCGAGCACGAGCTCGTCGGTGCGATGCAGGTCCTTGGGATCGCCGGAGAGCGCGACCCAGCGGAACGGACCCTTCCCCTCGCAGAAAAGCGGGCGCACGTACGCGGGCACGAAACCGGGGAAGGCGAACGCGTCCGCGAGGCCCGCGTCGTGCGCCACCGTGCGGATGTTGTTGCCGTAATCGAACGTGACGGCCCCCTTCCGCATGAGCGCGAGCATGGCGCGCACGTGCTCCACGATCGAAGCCGTCGCGCGCGCGATGTACGCCTTGGGGTCGCGCGCGCGCAGCGCGATCGCCTCGGCGAGCGGCATCCCCGCCGGGACGTAGCCGTTGAGCGTGTCGTGCGCGCTCGTCTGGTCCGTGACCACGTCGGGCGTGACGCCGCGGCGCACGAGCTCCGGGAGCACCTCCGCCGCGTTGCCGACGAGTCCCACCGAGAGCGCCGCGCGTTCCTGGCGCGCGGCGGCGATCCACGCGAGCGCTTCGTCGAGCGACGCGGTCTTCCGGTCGCAATAGCCGGTCTCGACGCGCTTGCCGATGCGCGCGCCGTCCACCTCTACGCCCAGGAACGCGCCCCCCTGCATCGTGGCGGCGAGGGGCTGCGCCCCGCCCATGCCGCCGAGCCCCGCGCTGAGCACGAAGCGGCCGGCGAGCGACCCGCCGAAGTGCTGGCGCGCGACGGCGCCGAAGGTCTCGTACGTCCCCTGCAGGATCCCCTGCGAGCCGATGTAGATCCACGATCCCGCGGTCATCTGCCCGTACATCATGAGGCCCTGCTTCTCGAGCGCGCGGAACACATCCCACGTGGCCCAGCGCCCCACGAGATTGGCGTTGGCGATGAGCACGCGCGGCGCGCTCGCGTGCGTGCGGAACACCGCCACCGGCTTCCCGCTCTGCACGAGCAGGGTCTCATCGTGTTCGAGCGCGCGCAGCGAGCGCACGATCGCGTCGAAGCTGGGCCAATCGCGCGCCGCCTTCCCCGTCCCGCCATAGACGACGAGGTCCTGCGGCCGCTCCGCGACCTCGGGATCGAGATTGTTCATGAGCATGCGGAGCGCGGCCTCCTGCGGCCATCCCTTGCACGAGAGCGCGCTCCCGCGCGGCGCACGGATCACGCGCGCCCCCTCGGTGCGCGGCGGGTGCGTGGCGGTCATAGCGCGATCCCGGCGGTGACGCCGTCGAAGCGCCCCGCGCCGATCGCCGCGCGCAGCGCCGCGAAGTCGGGCGCGAGCGCGCGATCCTGCGTGAGCGGGGGCACCGTGCGCCGCACGATCGCGTGCGCCTCTCCGACCTTGCGCGCGGGGGCGAGCGGCGCGCGCGCGTCCACCGCCTGCGCCGCGCAGAGGAGCTCGATCGCGAGCACGTGCGCGACGTTCTCCACCACGCGCCGCAGCTTCCACGCCGCGCCCATCGCCATCGGGACCACGTCCTCCTTGCTCCCGTCGGTGGGGATCGAGTCCACGCTCGCGGGGTGCGACAGCACCTTGCACTCGCTCGCGAGCGCGGCCGCGGACACCTGCGCCATCATGAAGCCCGAGTTCACTCCCGCGTCGACGGCGAGGAAGGGCGGGAGCCCCTCGTTCAGATCGGGGTGCACGAGCCGGTCGATGCGCCGCTCGGCGATGGTCGCCAGGTTCGTGAGCGCGATCGCCATGAAGTCGAGCGCCATCGCCACCGCCTGCCCGTGGAAGTTGCCGCCGCTGAGCATGGTGCCGTCGGCGAAGAGGAGCGGGTTGTCCGTCGCCGCGTTGAGCTCGCGCGTGATCACCCCCTCCGCGAAGCGGAGCGCGTCGAGCACGGGGCCGTGCACCTGCGGCATGCAGCGCAGCCCGTAGGCATCCTGCACGCGCGGATCGCCGGCGCGGTGGGATTCGCGGATCGCGCTGTCGGCGAGGAGCGCGCGCAGGAGCGCCGCCGACGCACGCTGCCCGGTCTGGCCGCGCGCGTCCTGGATGCGCGCGTCGAACGCGACCGGGGTGCCGGTGAGCCCCTCGAGCGACATCGCCCCCGCCACGTGCGCCACACGCCACAGCCGCAGCGCCTCCGTGATCGCGAGCGCGGCGACCGCGGTGTGCGCCTGCGTGCCGTTGATGAGCGTGATCCCCTCCTTGGGCTGCAGCGTGATGGGCGCGAGGCCCGCGTCCTTGAGCATCGCCGCCGCGGGGCCCGATGCGCCGTCCTTGTCCACCGTGCCCTCGCCGATGAGCGCGAGCGCGAGATGGGCGAGCGGCGCGAGATCGCCGCTCGCGCCGACGCTCCCCTGCTCCGGCACCGGCGGATGCAGCCCCGCGTTCAGCATGCCGGCCAGCAGCTCGACGAGCTCCGGCCGCGCGCCGGAGAATCCCTTCGCGATCACGTTCGCGCGCAGCAGCATCATCGCGCGCACTTCGCGCACGGGCATGCGCGGCCCCACGCCGGCCACGTGGCTGCGGATGAGGTTCACCTGCAGCTCCGCCAGCCGCGCCGGCGGGATCGCGATGTCGCTCAGCTTCCCGAATCCCGTCGTGACGCCGTAGACCGCATCGTGGCGGCGCACGATGTCGTCCACGTACTTGCGCCGCTCGACGAGTCTCGCGCGCGCGGAGGGGGCGAGCGCGACGCGGCGGCCGGCATCGGCGACCGCGATCACGTCGGCGAGCGTGAGGGAGTCGCCGTCGAGCTGGAGATCGGGGGGCATGACATCAAACTACGAGGGGCGAGGGGATAGGGGACAGGGGTTGGGGGATAGGCGCAACTGCACCTGCGGGGGTCGGGGACAGCAACTGCGAATGGGCGGTGTGACGGCAAGCCGACTGAACGCGCACAGGGGACAGGGAGTCGAACCGACTCCCTGCCCCCTGAGATCCCCACAGCGCATCGATGCCCGCCGCGGAGCACCACCCCTGATAGTTCGTCGATCCCCTGCGACCTTCAGTGCCGTTGCGCCTATCCCCGAGCCCCTGGCCCCTGCTCCCTGGCCCCTAGCGCTTCACCTTCGGCGTGAGCTTGGCCGTTTCCGCCACCGCATGCCGTGCAGCAACATCCAGCTCCGGATTCTGCGGCGCGCTCTGATACGACCAATCCACGATGAGATACCCGGTCCCCAGCGCCGTGACCCGGAGTCCGCCGTAATGCACCCCATCCCCCTGCGTCATCGTCCACGCGTAGCCGTTGCCGATGAGCGCCTGCACCTCCGAGGTGCCGTAGCCGCTCGACGGGGCGATGTCGATCGACGTGAGGTCCGCGATGGCGCCCAGTGCGACCACCCCCGTTCCCGTGCGCACCGGCTGCAGCCACATCGTGCCATCGCCGTGCTGGTCCACGTAGAAATCGATGGTCGAGAGGGCGCCGGATGTCACTTCGCCGTACGTCGTGGTGGCCGCGTCGTAGAACAAGAACCCGCTCGTGGCCGGCGTCACTTGGCGCGCGGCGATCATCACGTTGCGCGCGTCGTAGCGCGGCGTGTCGTACGTCGGCACGCTCCACTCGCTCTCGTGCCCGTCGGTGCTCACCGCGCTCACCGCGTAGCAGCGCGAGACCCCGTTGGTGAGGCCGCTCGCGATGAAGTCCTCGGAGACGGTCGTCCCCTCCAGCACCCAATCGTTGGTGCAGAGGTTCGTCGCCACGGTGTAATCCGCCGAGTACACGCGGTAGTACGAGAAGAGGCCCGCGTTCGCCCCCGCGCGCGCGTTCGGCTGCCACGAGATCTGCACCGCCTGGTTCAGCGACACCGGCACGAGGCCGAGGGGCGCGGGGAGCACCGCGGTCGAGTCGACCGTGATGATGTTCGAGAACGTGCTCTCGAGAGAGACCCCGTCGGTAGCCGTGACCGTGTACTGCACATCGGGGAGCCCCGCGTCGAAGAAGGAGGGCGACGTGGTCGTCGCGCGCAACCCCCACGCATCCGCCGGAGAACTCCGCGAGTAGACGTTGTACGCGATCGTGCGCGCATCGGGGGACACATCCCACTGCAGGAGGATCCCCTGCGGCACCGCGGGATCACCGCTCGGCAGGAGCGCGTAGAACAGGTTCGTCGGCGCCGGGAGCGGCGTCGGGGTCGGACCCGACGAGTACGAGCTCGAGTAGCACGCGGCCGCGAACGCGGCGCACAGGACCAAGGGAAGACGGCGCATCGGGAACTCCCAGTTGGGGCTCTGCATCCCCTCAAGCATAGTACGCGCCGCGCGGGACGTGTGATGACGCAATGACTTAGCGGGCGCGGCGGCCCCGCGGCGTCCTCCGGCGGGGACAGCGAACGACATCCCGCTGCGACACTCCCGCGCTACGGCACGGTGGGGGTGAGCGGCCGCTCTTCGCGGCGGTTGTAGTCGAAGTGCAGGTCGGGCTCGGCGATCAGCGCGACCGTGAAGTTGAACGCGAAGTTCCCGTTGGGCGCCTGCAGGAACGAGAACAGCGCGCGCCAGTCGTGCATCGAGCGTTGCAGCGAGATGACGTTGTCCGCGAAGCGGTGCCCCACGAAGTCGTAGCCCGTCGTCCACTGGACGGCCCAGTGCGGCGAGAGATCGAACGAGGCGTTGGCGCGGAGCGTGCTCTGCGACGGGGGCACGATGATCGGCGCGCCCGCGGTGGTCGTGAAGAGCGTGTCCGATGGCGGCGGCGTCTGCAGGCACTTGCTGTACGTGATCGGATCCGCCATGTACGGGGCGCAGAACTGCTTGGGATCGTACGTGTGCACGTTGCTCCCCGTCACGGGGCGATTGGACGACTGCGTGAAGCTGATGGACAGGTTCCAGCCGCCGCCGCTGTTGACGCCGAGCGGCACGCGCGAGGTGACCGGACCCGCGATCGGCGGCGGGATGAAGGCGCCCCCCTGCGCGATCGCCGAGGCCGCGCCGGTCGCGACGGTGTCGGCGGGATTGCCGCCGCCGAAGACGCGTGAGAACGCGGCGAACGGATTGTTCCCGCGGCCGAGGTTGAACGAGATCGTGAGGTTGGTGCGGAAGGGATCGAACTTCGCGGTGTCGCTGATCGGATTCCCGGCGAAGAGGGAGTAGTCCGCGGAGATCGTGAACCCCGGGAGGAGATCGCTCTGCGCGTCCCAATGGAAGTTGGGGGTCGTGATGCCGCGGCCGATCCGGCGCGCGATGACGAAGTCGTAGGTGAGCGGCGAGAGATTGAGCGTGAGGAGCTTGAGCTTGTCCCCTCCGTTCTGCGCGTTGGCGGCGGCGCCGGTGGTGTCCCCGTGCGGCTTGAGCTTCGCCTCGATGGTGTTGAGGAGGTTCAAGCTGAGCGAGCTCTGCTCGAGCCCGCCCAGATATCCCGCGCGCGTGTAATTGAGCGCGCGGAGGAACCCGTCGGGCACGTTCGTGGCCGGCGCGTACGTGAACGCGAGACGCGGCTGGATCGCGTGGCGGATTCGAGCGAAGGGCCCGAAGCCGGGCCAGAATCCGTACCAGGTGGGCTGGATCGCGAGCCCCCCTTGGATGGTCTTCGTTTGCGCCACCCAGACGCCGCCGGTGATCTGCGTGCGCACCCAGTAGCCCGACGACCCGTCCGCGTTGGCGATCGTGACGAAGGGCGTGAGGTTCCACGTCCCCGCGAAGAGCGAGGGGAGCGCGACGCCGGTGTCCCAGAAGAGCTCGGACTTGAAGGTCTTCGCGTAGACGCGGTTCCCGGTGGGCTGCCCGGTGAAGAAGTCGTACTGCGTGTAGTTCTGCGGGATGTCGATCTGCGTGTCGTTCAGCCGGATGCTGATCGGGAGCGCGAAATTGCCGAAGCGGAACGGGGTCTGGAGGGACACGCCGGAATGGCGCTGACTGGCCTTGAACGCGGTGCTGTCCAGGCTGTCGCCCGGGAAGAGCATGTACTGCTGCAACGGGCTCACGACCCCCGTGTTCAGCGTGTTCGTGATCGAGAAGCTCGGCGTGAAGTTCACCGACTTCGAGATGTTGATCGGCTGGCTGGAGAGCGTGAGCGTCGGGAAGGAGTAGTCGATCTCCGACTGCCCGGAGTGCTGCGTGCGCGTGCCCCCCAGGCTCATGGCGAAGGGGCCGAAGCGGTTCGCGTAGTTGAGCGAGGAGGTGATCGACGCGAGCGCGGTGGCCACGGTGTAGGCGTCGTAACGGTAGAGCGTGGTGTTGCTGCTGAAGTTGATGTTGGCGCTGATGCTGCTCTGCTGCGAGAACTGCTGGCCGAGGCGCCAGGTCGCGAGGATTTGGTCCTGCCCGTTCGTGTACCACTTGTAGGTGGCGTTCATGTCGCTGGCGATGAAGCGGTCGAGCCAGCGGAACCGCCACCGGCCGTCAAGGCTCGTCCAGCCGGGATCGGTGGGGGGCGAGTTCGCGCCGCTGCGCCAGCCGATGGCGAAGAGCGCGTCGTTGTAGTCGTTGATCGCGAAGTAGTAGCCGACGTTCTCGATCTGCCGGCGGTACGTGGGCGTCGTGCGGATGATGTCCGCGATGCCGAAGCGCGGCGTGAGCATGCCGCTGTGCCGCCCCGGGCGCATGTCCTGGAAGATGAACGGCATCCAGAGCACGGGGACATCCGCGATGTAGAGCACCGCGGGGCGCGCGACCATGATCGTCTTCGAGACGACCTTGATCTCGGTGCTCTGGAAATGGTAGTGCGGCACCGCGAGGTCGCAGCTCGTGATCGAGCCGTCGAGCGCCATCTCGGTGTTGCGCGCGGCCGCCGAGGTGTCCCCCACGAACGCGGCCTCGTGGCCGGCCACGTACCACGTCTGCCCCGTCTGCTTCTCGGAGGTGGCGAACTTGTATAGGATGCCGCGGTGGAACTGGAGGTTGTACGTCAGGAAGCTCTGCGCGTAGAGGTCGCTCGCCCCCTGCGACGGGTCGCGCAGCACGATCGTGTCCGCGGGGGGCGAGGCGGCGCGGATGGTCTTCATCGAGTCGGAATAGAAGATCGTGTCGGCCACGAGGATCGTGTTGTTGCGGTCGATCGCCCCCTTTCCGTCGATCGCGATGTCCTTCTTGGGCGCGAGGAGCGTCACCCGGTTCCCCTGGTACCGCGTGACCTGGTAGTCGGGGAGCTGCATCAGGCTGTCCATGACGGGGTCGGGCTCCGCCCACTTCACGAGCTCGCGCACCTTCGTGGTGTCGGTGCGCGTGGTGTCGCGGCGCGGGCCCGCCGGCACGCGCCCCATCATACTGTCGAACGGCTGCGGCGCGACGACCGGCGCGGGCGGGGGCGCCGTCGGCACCTGCGCGCGCGCCCAGGCCGGGAGCGCCAGCGCCGCGCCGAGCGCCGCCGCGCGCGCCGCCGCGAGGGCCGGCGAGCGCGTCACGCCCCTTGTTCCGCTTCGCGCGCGGCGATGCGCCGCTGCCGTCGCCGGTGCACCACGTACGACAACGCCACGCTGATCTCGTAGAGGAGGTAGAGGGGCACGGCCATCGCGATCGTCGTCCAGATCAAGTCCCCCGGCGTCAGGAACGCGCCGATGATCACCACCGCGAGGATCGCGTGCCGCCGGTACTTGTTCAGCATCTGCGGCGTCACGATCCCGAGCGCCGCGAGCGCGAGGATCACGATCGGCAGTTCGAACGCGACGCCGAACGCCAGCGCCATGCTCGTCGCGAAGCCGAAGTACTCGCCGGCGGTGATCATCGGCTCGAGCGCGTTGCCGCCGAAGCCCATGAGCCACGGGAGCGCCAGCGGCAGCACCTCGAACCACGCGAGCGCCGCGCCCCCCAGGAACAGGAACACCGCGAAGAAGAAGACGCCCAGCGCCACGCGTTTCTCGTGCTTATACAGCGCGGGCGCGATGAAGCTCCACAGCTGGTGCAGGATCACCGGGAGCGCGAACGCGACGCCGAGCGCGATCGATACGTTGAGCACGATCGAGAACGGATCGCCGGGATGGGTGTAGACCAGCTTCTTCCCCCCGAGGAAGGGCAGGATCGGCTTCTCGAGGAGCGTGAGCACGTCGAACTGGAGCATGAGGAAGAACGCCAGCCCGACGCCGATCACGAGCGCCAGGAGCGACCAGATGATGCGCCAGCGGAGCTCCTCGAGATGGTCGAGGAACGGCATCTCCAGCATGCCCTGATCCTGGCGATCGTCCGCCATCCCGCCCCCTCCTACTGGAGCGCCCGCAGGCGCTCCTTCGCGAGCGCGGCCTCGTCCGAACGCGGATATTGCTGCACGAGCTGCGTGTACGCGGCCCGCGCCCCGGTCAGATTGTTGCGCGCCTCCATCGACGCCGCGCGCTTGTAGAGCGCCGTCGGCGCCCGCGAGGACTTCGGATACTTCGCCACTACCGCCGCGAACTCGCTGTCCGCCGCGGCCGCGTTCCCTTCCTTCTCGTACGAGTCCCCGATGTAGAACATCGCCTCGGGGACGAGGTCCGACTGCGGGTACTGCTGGATCAGGGCGTTGAGCCCCGTGCGTCCCGCGCCGTAGCTGCCGCGGCTCATCTGCTGCAGCGAGAGCTGGAAGAGCTCGTTCGGTCCGGGCGTGCCGGGCGCCGGCGCGGGGGCCGCGCCCGCCGCCCCCGCCGCCGCGCCGGCCGCGGCGGCCCCGCCCGCGCCCGGCGTCGGCGTGGCGAGCTCCGTCTGCCGCTGTTCGAGCGAGGCCCGCAGGTCCTGCAGGCGCCGCTGGCTCTGCCCCGAGAGCTCCTGGATCTGGATCAGCTGCTGCGACATCGCGTAGAGGTCGCCGCGCACGTCGCCGCTCATCTTCGCGACGCGCGCGCTCAGCGCCACCACCGAATCGTTCAGCGCCGCCACCTCCGCCTCGGCGCGCGCGACCTGCGCCGCGTGGAGCGAATCGGAGTGCGCCTGTTGCGCGCGCAGCCCGTCCACGCTCGTGCGGAGCGCATCGACATCCGACGACGTCGCCATGCACGCGCCGGCCGCGAGACACGCGGCCGGCGCGAGGACCCGCCACGCGCGCGTCATGGCGTGGGCGACACGTCGCCCATCGTGATCACGAACTCATCGCGGCGGTTGTGCGACCACGACGTCTCATCGTGGCCCGGATCGGCCGGGCGCTCCTCGCCGTAGCTGATGATCGTGATCCGCGCATCGGCGATGCCGTGCTGCACGAGGTAGCGCTTCACCGACGCCGCGCGCTGCTGGCCGAGCGCCAGGTTGTACTCCGCGCTCCCCCGCTCGTCGGTGTTCCCCTGGATCTGGATCGTGAGCGTCGGGTTCGCGTTCATGATCTGGATCTTGCGGTCGAGCACCCGCTTGGCCGAGTCGGTGAGCGTGCTCTTGTCGAAGTCGAAGTACACCGCGTACGCGAACTCCGCGCGCGCGGCCGCCTTCGCCTGCTCGATCGCGGCCTTGCTCGCGTCGATCGAATCCTGGCGCGCTTTCGCCATCGCGGCCGCCTTCGCCTGGGCCGCGGCCGCGGAATCGGCGGCGCGGGCGCGCGCGACGGAATCGGGGTTCGGCGCCGCGGCCACCGGCGCGGGCGCCGTCTCCGGCTTGGGCTTGGAGCACGCGGCGGCCGTCACGATCGCGAGCACGGTGGCCGAGAGGCGGATGGTCGTTCTCATGGATCTTCTCCTGGGGTGAGGTGTGGCGTGAGAGCGGACGATCACGGGGACGAAACGAGCGAGGGGGACCACGCCGGGAGCCGGCCCCCCGAGCCATGCGTCAATTGTCGCGCGCGTCCGGACTCCACGTCGAGCACGAACAGCTCGCGCACGCCCGTCCGTGTGGTGCTGAACACCAGATGCCGGCCATCGGGCGCCCACGAGGGATCCTCGTTGCGCCCTTCGCTCGTGAGCTGCCGCACCGTCCGGTCCCTGAGCGTCATGACCATCACCTGGAATATCCCGCCGATCTGCTGCTGGAACGCGATCTGCCGGCCATCCGGGGACCAGTCGGGATTCGACCGGTACGCCGCATCGGAGCTCACGTCCGTGGCCAACGGCTCCACATTGGTGCCATCCACGTCCGCAAGGTAGACCTCCGGGTGCCCGACGCGCCCCGACGTGAACGCGAGCCGGTGCCCCTCCGGGCTGAACGATGGCGACACGTTGTCCGTGCCGTGCCCCACGGTCACGCGCACCGCGGCGCCCGACGGGTTCCCGTTCGCCATCGGCGTGACGTAGAGGTCCACCCCCTCCTCGTCGCCGTGCGCGTAGGCGAGCGACGCGCCGTCGGAGGAGAACGTCGGCGTGATGTTGAGGCCTTCGGGGGTGGTGCCGAGCGCGCGCGGCGAGCCGGTGGGGAGATCCTGGAGCTCGATGCGCCATCCGCGCGGCGTGAGCGCGCTGTAGGCGAAGTACTTGCCCGAGGGATGCCACGCCGGGGAGAGCGCGGTGGTGGTCGCGGTGAGCACGTGGTCCCCCCATCCGTCGCTGTCCACGACGCGCACTTGCTTGCCGCTCACGTAGAGCACGCGCGTGGCGGCGATGCCGCGCGTGCCGGTGATCCAGCGCTCCACTTCGTCGCTCACGCCGTGGAGCGCGAGGCGCCACTCGGCGCTGCCGATCGAGGACGGGAGGGGGAAGTCGCGCACCTGCAGCACCGCCCCCTTCGCGACATCGTGCAGCACCACGTGCAGGGCGCCGCTCGCCACCGTCAGCTGCAGCGCGGCGGCGGCTCCGAGCGTCTTCCAGACCACGTAGTTCACCCCCGAGCCGACCTGCGCGATCGCGCCGGCGGCGGGCGTGCCGGCCATGCCGATCACGGTGAGGCGATCCCCCGCGTCGAAGTCGCGCTCCAAGATGGTCTGGATGCTGTCTCCCCAGAGGGCGCGCACGACGCCGACGATGACGCCCGGCGGCGCCCCGGTGTTGTAGTTGAGCCCGAGGTGCACGCCGCGCGGCGGCGTGGTGTCCTGCGCGCGCAGCGGGAGCGCGGCGAGGGCGACGGACGCGGCGAGCGCGAGGAGGCCGTGGCGCGACGTGACTCGCATCTAGTGGAGGATCCGGGGATCGAAGCTGAACACCACGGCGAGCACGTCGTCGCTGAATCCAGCGGGAAGGGGACCGAAGGCTTTCACATCCGCGGCCTGTTCGATCGCGCCCTGCGCCTCGAGGTCGAACGCGAAGTTGCCCGAGCGGGTGACGAATTGCAGGCTGTTCGGCACGAGCGAACCGTCGCGCCGGATGACGAAGCTTACTTCCGCTTTGTCGGCGGAGTTCCGGGGGGGCCGGAAGCGAAGCGCGATCACGCGGACGATGTTCTCGAGGTAGGCGGGATACGGGAAGTCGACGCCTTCAGTGTGCACGTTGGCGACATCGTTGCCGCGCCCGGGCGCGGTGGGGTTCGGCGGCGCCGGCTGTGCGCCCGGAGGGGCCGTGGTCGGCGCCGGCTTGGGAGGCGCCTTCTTCGCGGTGGCGCGCGGTGGCGCGGGCATCGCCTTCGGCGGCGGCGGCTTGGGCGCCGGGGTGGGCGCGGCCGCTGGGGCCGCGGCCACGGGGGCGACGGGTGCGGGGGCCGCCACGAGGTCCACGCGGTACGAGCGCGGGAGCACCTTTGGCGCCGGAGGACGCGCGGCGAGGAGCGCGCCCGCCAGCCCCGCATGGAGCAGGAGCGAGAGCACGATGGCCCAGGCGAAGGGGTTGCGGCCGCGGCGCGCGGCGGGCGCGCTCATCGGGTGATGGACTCCGGCTCCGCCACGAGCCCGATGTCGCCCACGCCGGCGGCGCGCATCACGGCGAGCACGCGCACCACGTCGCCGTACGGCACTCCCTCGTCGGCGCGCAGATAGATGCCGTCGCGCCCGCGCTTCCCCGCGAGCGCGCGGAAGGTCGCCCGGAACTCATCGTACGTGAACCGCCCTTCGTCGATATAGATGCCGCCGTCCTTCGCGACCGTCACGACGAGGCCGCTCGCGACCTGCAGCGGCCGCGCGTCCGCCTTCGGGAGCGCGACGTCCACCCCGCCCTGCATCATCGGCGCGGTGATCATGAAGATCACCATGAGGAGCATCATGACGTCGATGAGACTCACGACGTTGATGTCCGCGTTGAGCGGGAGGCCGCCGGGCGCGCGCCGACGGCTCATTCGATGCGCCCCTCGCGGACCATCATGGCGATGAGCGACGTGCCGAAGCTCTCGAGCCGCGCCTCGTAGCGATTGAGGCGCGCGGCGAAGATGTTGTAGCCGAACACCGCCGGGATCGCGACGCTGAGCGCGGCCGCCGTGGCCACGAGCGCCTCGGCGACGCCCGGCGCGACGGCGCTCAGGTTGCCGCTCCCCTTCACCGCGATGCCCACGAACGCGTCGATGACGCCCAGCACCGTGCCGAGGAGGCCGATGAGCGGACTCACCGAGCCGATGGTGGCGAGCCAGGGGATGAAGTGCGCGAGGCGGTCGCGTTGATCGGCGGTCTCGGAGTCGAGCACCAGGCGCAGCGCCTCGACGCGCGAGGCGGAGAGGGCGCCGCCGGTGCGCCCCGCCCCCGAGAGCTGCGCGAGGAACTCCGCCGCGCAGGCGACGAGGCTCGCGTAACTCCCCTCGGCGCCGCGCCGCACGAGCGCGGCTGCGCCTTCGAGCGTGTGCACCTTGGCGAATTCCTTCGAGAAGGCGCGCGCGCGCGACTCGGCGCGGCGCAGCTCCACCCATTTCGCGAACATGATCGCCCAGCTCACGAGCGAGAGCACGGTGAGGATGCCGAGCACGATCTTCGTCGCGAGCGTGGATTGGCGGATGAGATCGAGGGGCGCGGACGGGAGCGCGGCGCCGATCTGGAGGAGGAGCACGGTCATCGGGCCGCCCCCGCGCGTCGCGCGGCGAACCAGCTCCACGTGTGCCGCAATCCCTCTTCGAGCGTGGTCGACGGCCGCCAGCCGAGCGCGCGGGCGGCGGCGGCGGGGCGCACCGCCGAGCGGCGCTGTTCGCCCGCGCGTGCGGGCGCGTGCTCGAGTCGCAGCGGCGCGGCGGCCGCGGCGGAGAGGAGCGTAGCCAGAGTGATCACGTCGGTCTCCCGTCCCGTTCCGATGTTGAAGGCGCGCGCGCCGTCGGCGGCGTCGCCGAACTTGGCGCGCGCGGCCAAGCGCACCGCCTGCACCACGTCGAGCACGAACACGTAATCGCGCGTCTGGCGGCCGTCGCCGAACACGGTGAGGGGCGCGCCATCGAGGAGACGGTCGCAGAAGATCGCGACCACCCCCGCCTCGCCGTGCGGGTCCTGGCGCGGGCCGTACACGTTCGAGAAGCGCAGGCTCACGGCGTCGAGCCCGTGCACGCGCGCGTAGTAGCCCAGGTAGTGCTCCACGCTCAGCTTGGCGACGCCGTAGGGCGACAGCGGCGCGGTGGGGGCCGATTCCGCCGTGGGCGGCTCGGCGCGGTCCCCGTAGATCGCGCCGCCGGTGGATGCGAAGACGAATCGCGAGCGCGGCGCGCTCGCGCGGAGCGCTTCGAGGAGGTTGAGCGAGCCGTCGATGTTCACTTGGGCATCGAAGCGCGGATCGGCGACGCTCTTGCGCACATCCATCTGCGCCGCGCAGTGCACCACGAGGTCGAAGCGCCCCTCGCGCACGATGCGCGCCGCCTCCGGGCTGCGGATGTCGATGGCGTGGAACTCGGCGGCGGCGGGCACCTGCGCCCGCACGCCCGAGGAGAGATCATCGAGGACGGTCACCGCGTCGCCGTCGGCGACGAAGGCGTCGGCGCACTGCGAGCCGATGAATCCCGCGCCGCCGGTGAGCAGCACGCGCCGGATCGTCATCGGCGTCCCTCGCGTCGCGTGCGCGCGCGCGCCGAAACAAAATGGGCGATCGCTGTCATGCGTCGCCCATAATGTAATACGGGGTGCGGCGCGACGGGCGGAACCCGTCGCGCGATGCTACGGCATGCGCGCCGTCAGCCGCGCGGGGGTGCCCTGCGTGATGCCTGGGAAGCGCACGTCGGTCACGAGCGCCGTCGCGCCGAAGTCGGTCACCTTGACGATCTGCACGAGCCCGATGCGGATCTCGGGGATCTCCACCGAGGACCCGTCCTCGAGCTGCAGCTTCGTGCGCGGGCGATAGACGGTGAATTGGTCCCCCAGCTTCACGCCGTCCTTGAGGCCGACGTCGAGCACGAGATAGTCCTGCTTGTCGCCCACGGTGACGTTCGACGGGAGCCACATGATCTTCCCCTCGGTGCCGAGGAGGAGCGGCGCCGGCCGCGCATCGGGGTTCATCGCGAACTTCTCGAGCGGGATGATCCGCTGGCCGAGGCGCACCTCGCCGAAGAAGTCCGTGATGCGCGTGAGGGTGGCGTCGGTCCCATCCACTTGCGAGATCTCCAGGACGCCGGTCGGGATCATCATCTGCGTCCCGTTCCCGAAATCCTCGCCCAGGCGGTAGATCAGGTACTTGTCCCCCTTCGCGGCGACGACGCCCTTGGGGAGCGTGACGAAGACGTAGTCGTCCACGGTGAAGCGGTCGCGCTGGACTCCGCGCACCTCACCCGGGACGTTGGCCGTGCGGACGATCTCGCCCCACGCGGCGGGGCCGGAGCTCTTGTCGACCCACGGGGCGGCGTAGTAATCGCCCGCGCGGACCGCCGTGTGCTGATACGTGTTGGCCGTGCCGCCGAAGCGCGACGCGCTGAGCACGCGGCGCTTGTTGGCGATCGAGAACACCGTGGTGCCGGCCGGCTGGCTTGGTTGCTCGACCGGCTGCCGCTGTTCCGGGGCGACCTGGTCCTCGCTCACGACCTGTGCGCCGCCCGGGCCGGGGAGCTTGAGCACTTCGCCGGGATAGATCCAGTGCGGGTCCTCGACGACGTCGGTGTTGAGCCGGTAGATCTCCGGCCACAGGAACGGGTCGTTGAGGTAGAGCTTCGCGATGTCCCAGAGCGTGTCGCCACGCTTCACCGTGTGCGTGGCCGGGATCGCCGCGGGTTCCTGCGCGGCGAGAGGCGACGCGATGAGCGCGAAAGCGGCCGCGAGGGCGACTGCGGAGCGTCGCGCGCTGGAGCGATTGTGGATCCAGGTCATGGCGTGATCCTCGTGCGACTCGGTGCTCTGAACGACGGGAGCCGCGCGCCCCCGCCAGGCGGCGGAGCGAGCGGCGTACCTAAGAGGACGCACGATGGGGCAAGGGGTTACGGGGCCGGGGTTCAAGGGGCCTGAGAGCCCCCTGATGACCCCGCCCTCGGGCCGCCCTCAGAACGGCAGATCGTCGTCCGCTTCCTCGAGCGTGCCCTTGAAATCCTCGAATTCGCCGCCCGAGCCCCCCGCCCCGCCGGCCGGAGCCGCGGCGCTGCGCGCTGGCTTCCGCGCGCCCCCTTCGCTCTCGTCCGCCGGCGCGCCACCGGGGCGCCCGGAGAGCATGAGGAGCTCACGCACGTTGATCTCCGTCACGTACCGCGTCTGGTTCTCCTTGTCCTGCCACTGGCGGTACTCGATGCGCCCCTCGACGTAGACCTTGTCCCCCTTCTTGAGGTAGCGCTCGACCACGTCGGCCAGCTTCTGGTTCTGGGTGTTCCAGACGACGCACTTGTGCCATTCGGTCTTCTCCTGCTTCTCGCCGTTGGTGCCGGTCCACTGCCGGCTGGTGGCGAGGGAGAAGTTGGCGACGCGATTGCCGCCACTGGTGGAGCGCACTTCGGGATCGGCGCCGAGGTTGCCGATCAGCGTGACCTTATTCAGGCTCCGGCTCACAATGACCTCACGGGTTCAAGATCCACTGCATCTGACGATAAGACCGAACGAACGATGGTCGACCATCGATGAGGCAGGACAACTCATGACGTTGGATCGAGCGCTCGGCTGCCGCAACCTCCGCCGCGGAGTCCGAGCGACGCGGCTTCGCCCGCGTCGCCGCGCGGCGGTGGCTGAGGCCCGGATGCGCTCGGTCCAACAGAAGAAGTTGTCATGCCATGTCGATGGTCGACCATCGTCCGCTGCGGTTCGTCATGGAATCTACATCCGCCACCCAGAACCCGTCGCACCCAAATGCCGCGCGGCGTGTCATGGTTGCGCGCCGAGCTCGAGCCTGAGCACCAGCGCGTCCTCCACCGGCTTGCGGTAATAGTCGCGCCGGCGTCCCGCCTCGACGAACCCGAATCGCGCGTACAGCGCACGCGCGGCCTGGTTCGATTCGCGCACCTCCAGATGGAGCGTGCTCACCCCCTGCACCCGCGCGGCGGCGAGCACGCGGTCGAGGAGCATCGCCGCGAGCCCGGTGCGCCGTGCGGCGGGTGCGACCGCGAGGTTGGCGATTTCACCCTCGTCGGCGACGGTCCAGGCCACGATGTACGCGACCACCGCGCCCGACGCATCGCACGCGACGTCGAAGTGGACGCCGGTCCCCTCGAGCGACCGCGCGAAGGCGTGGCGGCTCCACGGGTCGGCGAATGAGGCGCGCTCGATCGCGACCACCTGGTCGAGATCGCGCGCCGTGGCCGCGCGCACCGTGGCGGGCGCGCTATCCGCCGAGCGTGCGGCCATGCTCGCGCTCCCATTTCACCTGCGCCTCGGCCAACCGTCCGTACCGCGGCTCCCACGTCGCGAGGTCCACCGGCCCGCCGTCGTGCAGCCACTCGCCGAGCGCGAGCATGCCGCGCGCGTGCGGGGCCGCGGAGATCACGCCCTGCGTGGGGCCGACCGAGCGCGCGCCGAGCGCGAGGGCCATCGGTTCCACCGCGGAATTGGCGACGAGCGCGAAGGCGGCCACCTCGCGCACCCTGCCGTCGACGCGCTCGTAGCCGGCCACGTACGACTCGCCGCGCAAGGCATCGAGCACGGCGAGCCAGCGTCCCGGCGCGAGCTCGTTCCCCGCGACGATGAGGGCGAGCGACGAGACGGCGAAGAGCGGCACTTCGTTCGCAGCGGCGATCCCCTTGGCGATCGAGGCGGCGATGCGGAGGCTCGTGAAGCTCCCCGGACCGGCGCCGCAGACCACGCGTCCGACGCCGCGCGGGCCGACGCCCGCGTCGGCGAGGGCCTGCGCCACCGCCGGCAGGAGCCGCTCCTCGCGCTCGCCGCGCATCGCGGCCTCGGCCTCGGCGAGGATGCGGCCGTCGCCGATCACGGCGACGGAGCCCGTGTACGTCGAGGCGTCGAGCGCGAGCGTGAGCGAGGCGCTCATGCGGTGATGAGCGTGCGCCGCTCCGGTTGCGAGGGTTCGTGCTCGAGGGCGAGCCGCACCGCTTCGCGCGGGAGCCGCCGGCCCGCGCGCTCCGGCCACTCGACGAGCACGAGCGCGTCCGAGGTGACGATCTCATCCCAGGCGATGTTCGTGAGCTCCTCCGGGCGCTCGAGCCGGTAGAGGTCGAGATGATAGACCGGGAACGCGGGGGCGGCGTACTCGTGCACGAGCGCGAAGGTGGGGCTCGTGACCTCTTGGCGCACGCCGGCGCCACGCGCGATGGCTTGCACGAGGGTCGTCTTGCCCGCGCCCAGCTCCCCCGAGATCGCGACCACGAGCGGCGCGCGGGCCGCGCGGCCGAAGCGCTCTCCCCACGCGGCGAGCTCGGCGCGGGTGAGCGTCGTGCGCGTAGGCGCGCGGGCCGTCACGCCCGCGGCGCGCGGCGCCGCACCGGAGCGCCGCCGCGTCCCGAACCCGCGGTCGCGGTGCCCCCGAGGCGCGCCTTGAGCTCGAACACCTGGTCGCGCAGCGTCGCCGCCGCTTCGAAGTCGAGGGCCGACGCCGCCTCCTGCATCTGCGCCTCGAGGATCTCGAGGAGCGCCGCATCGTCCATCTCGCTCGCGTACGTCGCGGCCGGCTCGGCCACCTTCCGGTCGGGATGCTCGGTGCGCGCATCGGCCACGCGCGTGCTGAACTTCACCTCGTCCGTGCTCTTCGACACGGTCGTGGGGGTGATGCCGTGCGCTTGGTTGTGCGCGCGCTGGATCGCGCGGCGCCGCTCCGTCTCGTCGAGGCAGCGCTGCATCGAGCCCGTGATCCGGTCGGCGTAGAAGATCGCGCGTCCGTTCACGTTCCGCGCCGCGCGCCCCACCGTCTGGATGAGCGAGCGGTCGCTGCGCAAGAAACCCTCCTGATCGGCATCGAGGATCGCGACGAGCGAGACCTCGGGGAGGTCGAGGCCTTCGCGGAGAAGGTTGATGCCCACGAGCACGTCGAAGTCGCCCAGGCGGAGCCCGCGGATGATCTCCATCCGCTCGATGGCATCGATGTCGGAGTGCATGTAGCGCACCCGCACGCGCATCTGCTGCAGGTAGTCGGCGAGATCCTCCGCCATGCGCTTCGTGAGCGTGGTGACGAGCACGCGCTCGCCGCGGCGCTCGCGCAGGCGGATCTCGTTCAGGAGGTCGTCCACCTGGCCGCGCACCGGGCGCACGTCGATCTCGGGGTCGAGGAGCCCCGTGGGGCGGATGATCTGCTCGACGATCACGCCCGAGGAGAGCTGGAGCTCGAGATCGCCCGGCGTCGCGCTCACGAACAGCGCGCGCGGGGTGAGCGCGAGGAACTCATCGAACATGAGCGGCCGGTTGTCGAGCGCGCTCGGGAGGCGGAAGCCGTAGTCCACGAGCGTGAGCTTGCGCGAGCGGTCGCCGTTGAACATCCCCGCGAGCTGCGGGAGCGTGACGTGCGACTCATCGACGACCACGAGATAGTCCGCCGGGAAGTAGTCGATGAGGCACGCCGGACGCTCCCCCGCCTGCCGCCCGGAGAGATGGCGCGAGTAGTTCTCGATCCCCGCGCAGGTGCCCATCTCGAGCATCATCTCGACGTCGAAGTTCGTGCGCGACTCGAGGCGCTGCGCCTCGAGGAGCTTCCCCCCCTCGCGCAGCACCGCGAGGCGCTCCCCGAGCTCCGTCTTGATCAGCGACACCGCGCGCTCGAGCGTCGGGCGGCTCGTGACGAAGTGCTTGGCGGGATAGATCGCCGCCTTCTCGAGCTCGGCGATCGCCTCGCCCGTCACGGGGTGGATCTTCGTGATACGCTCGACGGTGTCCCCCCAGAGCTCCACGCGCACCGCCTGCTCCTCGTAGGCGGGGAAGATCTCCACCGTGTCGCCGCGCACGCGGAAGGCGCCGCGCTCGAAGGCCACGTCGTTGCGCGAGTACTGGATGCCGACGAGGGCGCGCAGGATCTCATCGCGCGGCCGCGTCTCCCCCTTCGCGATGCTCACCATGCGCTCGCGGTACTCCACCGGGTCGCCCAGGCCGTAGATCGCGCTCACGGTCGCGACGATGATCACGTCCTCGCGCTCCATCAGGCTCGACGTGGCGCGCAACCGGAGCCGGTCGATGTCCTCGTTGATCGACGCGTCCTTCTCGATGTACGTGTCGGTGCTCGGCACGTACGCCTCCGGCTGGTAGTAGTCGTAGTAGCTGATGAAGTACTCGACCGCGTTCTGCGGGAAGAAGCCCTTGAGCTCGCCGTAGAGCTGCGCGGCGAGCGTCTTGTTGTGCGAGAGGACGAGCGTCGGGCGGCCGTGCGCCTGGATGACGTTCGCGACGGTCATCGTCTTCCCGCTCCCGGTGACGCCGAGGAGCGTCTGGAAGCGATCGTCCCGCCGCAGGCCCGCGCTGAGCTCGGCGATCGCCCTCGGCTGATCGCCGGCCGGCTGGAACGGCGCGGTGAGCTTGAAGTCGGCTGTCATGACAGGCAGTGCGCGGGACCGGAGAGAGCTGAAGGATACAAACGGAACTGCCAACTTCCTACTCCCTCCGCTCCCTCCTGATGACCATGCCTTCTCCTCTCCGCGCACCACGCACTGCAGTTCGAGCCGCAGTCGCTAGTTGGAGTCCTCTCCGACATGGCGCTCCCGCCGCGCGACCTCGGTGATGCCTTTCACCTTCCGCACGGTGCGCATGACCTTCTGGAGGTGGTTGAGGTTCTCCACCTCCACCAGCATCGAGCCGCTCACGCCGCCGTCGCCGGCGCGCAGCTCCACGCTCTTGATGTTCGTGCCCGTGGACGTCACCGCCTCCGCGACGTCCGCGTAGAGCCCGCGGCGGTCCGCCCCCTCGATCGCGAGGCGCACGACGAAGATCTGCCCGTGCACCTCTTGCCAGTCGATGTCGAGGCGCCGTTCCGGCTCCGCGCTCAGCGCGAGCACGTTCGGGCAATCGGCGCGGTGGATGCTCACGCCGCGCCCGCGCGTCACGTAGCCGACCACCGGATCCCCCGGCACGGGCTGGCAGCACTGCGAGTAGCGCACCATGAGCCCGTCCACGCCCTGGATGCGCACTCCCTTGGGCGCGCCGCGCATCCGCTGCACGAGCCGCTCGAACGCACTGGCCTTCTGCGCCGGCGTGGTCTCCGCCGGCGCGTCGAGCTCCGGATGCAGCGTGCGGATCACCTGGCCGATGTGCACGTCCCCCTGGCCGATGCTCGCGATCAGATGCGTCGCGTCGGTGAGCGAGAGCTGCGCGGCGGCGGCGTTGAGGGCCTCGTCGCCCGGCTTGGGGAGGTTGCGGCGCCGGAGCTCGCGGTCGAGGATCTCGCGCCCGAGGCGCGCCGAGGTGGTCTGCTCCTCCTGGCGGATCCACTGGCGGATCTTGTGCCGCGCGCGCCCCGTGCGCACATGCGCGAGCCAGTCGCGGCTCGGCCGCGCGTTCGGCGACGTGATGATCTCCACGGTGTCGGAGCTCTTGAGCGCGCGCGAGAGCGGCGCGATGCGCCCGTTCACCTTCGCCCCCTGCGTATGCAGCCCCACCTCGGTGTGCACCGCGAAGGCGAAGTCGAGCGGCGTCGCGCCGTCGGGGAGCTCGACCACGTCCCCCGTGGGGGTGAGGACGAAGATCTCCTTCTGGTACAGGTCGAGCTTCAGGAATTCGAGGAACTCCGCGGGGTTCTTCGCGTCGAGCTGGAACTCGAGGATCTGCCGCAGCCAGTTGACGTGCTGGTCCGCCTGGTCGGGATCGCGCGATTCCTTGTACAGCCAGTGCGCCGCGATCCCGTACTCCGCCGTCTGGTGCATCTCGCGCGTGCGGATCTGCACCTCGTAGAGCTGGCGCCCGGGGCCGAACACGGTCGTGTGCAGCGACTGGTAGCCGTTCGACTTGGGCTGCGCGATGTAGTCCTTGATGCGCTCCTGCAGCGGCGTGTACGAATCGTGGATCACGCCGAGCGCGTGGTAGCACTGCGGCACGGAATCCACCGTCACGCGCACCGCCATGAGATCGTAGATCTCGTCGTACGGCTTGTCGCGCTGCTTCATCTTCTTCCAGATCGACCACAGATGCTTGGGGCGCCCGATCACCTCCACGTCGGTGATCCCCGCGGCGCGCAGGTCGCGCTCGAGTGGCCCCGCGAACTGCAGGATGAGCCCCTCGCGGTACTCGCGCTTCGCGTGCACGAGCTTCGCGAGCGCCTTGTACTCCGGCGGCTCGAGGTACTTGAACGAGAGGTCCTCGAGCTCCCACCGCATCTGCGCCATGCCGAAGCGGTGCGCCATCGGCGCGTAGAGGTCCATCGTCTCCTGCGCGATGCGCACGCGCTTCTCCACCGGGAGGTAGTCGAGCGTGCGCATGTTGTGCAGGCGGTCCGCGAGCTTGATCAGGATCACGCGGACATCCTTCGCGATCGAGAGGAGGAGCTTGCGGTAGTTCTCGACCTGCCGCTCCTCGCGGCTCTGGAAGGCGATCGTGCCGATCTTCGTGACGCCGTCCACGATCCCCGCCATCTCGGCGCCGAACTCCTTCTCGACGTCCGCCACCGTCACCGAGGTGTCCTCGACGACGTCGTGGATGAGCCCGCTCGCGACGGTCACGCTGTCCAGATGGAGCTCGGCGAGGATGCGCGCGACCGCCACGCAGTGCGCCACGAAGGGCTCCCCCGACGAGCGCTTCTGCCCGTGGTGCGCGCGCTCGCTGAACTGGTAGGCGCGCGCGAGCAGGTCGGCGTCGAGCCGCGCGAGCAGCTCGCGGTCCACGTCGAAGCCCGGGATCCCTCCCTTCTTCACCGCCGGCGCACTCACAACAGGCCCGCCTCCGCGAAACTGGAATACCGCCCGCGTCCCACGATCACGTGATCGTGGACGGGGATGTCCAACAGGCGGCCGGCGGCCACGAGCTGTTCGGTCACCAGCCGGTCGTCCGCCGAGGGCGTGGGGTCGCCGCTCGGATGATTGTGCACCAGGATGATCGACGCCGCGCGCTCCGCGATCGCCTCGCGGAACACCTCCCGCGGATGGACGAGCGAGGAGTTCAGCAGTCCCCGCGTGACGCACACGTCGCGCTCGAGGCGGTGCTGCGCGTCGAGGATGGCCACGTGGAACTCCTCGACCGGCAGGTCCTCGAGGCGCGGCGCGAACGCCGCCGCGACGTCGCGCGGACTCCGCATGGGCGCGCCCTCCTCGCGCGCTTCCGCGGCCAGCCGGCGCCCGAGCTCGAGCGCCGCGTGGATCGCCACCGCGCGCGCGGGCCCCACCCCGCGCATCGCCGTGAGCGCCCCGACCGGCTGGGACGCGATCCGCCGCAACGACCCTCCCGCGGCCGTGAGCACCTCGTGGCCCACCTGCATCGCCGACGTCGCGCCGCTCCCCGATCCGATCACGATCGCGAGCAGCTCCGCCGCGCTCAGCGAGCTGGCCCCGTGGTCCCGCAGCCGCTCCCGGGGCCGTTCGCCCCGGGGGTACTCGTTAATGCTTAATGCGCCCCGCGGCGCGGGGCCAGGCGTGGGATGCATGGGTGGGGCCCTCCGGGTGGCGTTCGGACGCGCCCATCGCGTCCGTCGCCGATAACCCTGCCCCGCGGAACGCCTTCGCGCGCATCGCTTCGTGCCGCGCGCGGCCCATCCATTTTGCGATCGCTACAAGCTCGCCCCGTGGCACTTCTTGAACTTCTTCCCGGATCCGCACGGGCACGGGTCGTTGCGCCCGACGTTCGCCCATTGGCTCGGCGCGGCCGGCTTGGTGGGATCGAGCGAGCGGAGCTTCCCGGCACCGACGATGCGCGGCTCGGGCTTCGCCGCGATCGCGCCCGGATCCTCCCCGGGGCCGATGTCCATCGCGTCGCCGCGGCCGGCGGTGCCGACCGCCCCGCCGCGCACCCCCATCGCGTCGAAACCGCTCGCGGCCCCGGCGGGCGCCGGCCGGCGCGGACCGTTCGGTCCGCCGGGGGGCGTGCGCCCATCGGAAGGCGGGCCGAACATGATCTGCACGCGCAGGAAGCGCTCGGTGAACGTGTGGTACACGTCCTGCATGAGGTCCACGAACATCGAGTACGCCTCCTGCTTGTACTCGATGAGCGGGTCCTTCTGTCCCCACGCACGGTAGTTGATCGCGGCGCGGAGCTGGTCGAGATCGTAGAGGTGTTCCTTCCACTTCTCGTCGAGCACGTTCAGCATGACGAGGGCCAGGAGCTGCGGGCCGAACTCGCCGAGCGACGCGAACTTCGCGTCGAACGCGGCGTTCCCCGCGTCGACCGCCGACGCGACCGCCGCCGCGACCGCTTCCGCCTGCGAGGCCGGGGGCTCCGGCGCGCCGGGCTCGAGCGCCTTCACCGTCAGCAGGTAGTGCATGAGGAGGTCCTGCCGGAGCACGCCCAGATCCCAGTCCGCCGGACCGTCGAAGGTCGCGAGTCCTTGCTCGACGCGGCGCGCGACCGCCTTCTCCACCATCGCGCGCGACTCCCCCTTGAGCTCCTCGCCCCCCTCGAGCGCGAACGCGCGCAGCGAGTAGATCACCTCGCGCTGCTGGTTCATCACGTCGTCGAACTCGAGGAGCCGCTTGCGGGACTGGAAGTTCTGCAGCTCGACGCGCTTCTGGGCCTGCGTGATCGAGCGCGTGATGAGCGGGTGCGTGAGGTGCTCCCCTTCCTGCGCGCCGAGGCGGTCCATGAGCTTCGCGATGCGCTCGGAGCCGAAGAGCCGCATGAGGTCGTCTTCGAGCGAGAGGAAGAACTGGCTCGCCCCCGGATCCCCCTGGCGTCCGGCGCGGCCGCGGAGCTGGCGGTCGATGCGGCGCGCCTCGTGGCGCTCGGAGCCGATGATGTGCAGCCCGCCGCACTCCTCCACATCCACGAGGTTCCCCTCGGGATCCTTCACCTGCGACGGCTTGGGCGCGGTGACCCCGGCGCCGAGTTTGATGTCGGTGCCGCGGCCGGCCATGTTGGTCGCGATCGTGACCGCGCCCGGCTGTCCCGCCTCGGCCACGATCTCCGCCTCGCGCTGGTGGTACTTCGCGTTCAACACGTTGTGCTTGAGGCCGGCGCGCTGGAACGTGCGCGACAGCGTCTCCGAGACGTCCACGTTCACGGTGCCGACGAGCACGGGATAGCCGAGCTTGTGCAGCCGCTGGACCTCCTCGAGGATCGCGTTGTACTTCTCGCGCCGCGTCTTGTAGATGAGATCGTGCCGGTCGTCGCGGATGACGGGCTTGTTCGTCGGGATGACCGCGACATCGAGGCCGTAGATGGTGTGGAACTCGGTCTCCTCCGTCTCCGCGGTGCCCGTCATGCCGGCGAGCTTCTCGTACATGCGGAAGTAGTTCTGGATCGTGATCGTCGCGAGGGTCTGCGTCTCCCCGCGCACGCTCACCCCTTCCTTCGCTTCCACCGCCTGGTGGAGCCCCTCCGACCAGCGGCGCCCCGGCATCGTGCGGCCCGTGAACTCATCGACGATGAGCACCTGCTTCCCCTCGGGCGAATCCTGCACGACGTAGTTCACGTCCTTCTCGTACAGCGCGTGCGCCTTGAGGAGGGCGTGCACGATGTTGAGCTTCTCGCTCTTGAGCGCGTACTCGCGGTCGATCGCGGCGCGCGCCTCGAGACGCGCCTTCGCGTCGAGCGCCGGGTCCTTGTCGATGCGGGCGACCGCCTCCGCGATGTCGGGGAGCACGAACGCATCGTGCTCGTTCGGCGACATGTAGTCCACGCCGCGGTCGGTGAGGTGCACCGAGTGGCCGCGCTCGTCGAGCACGAAGAGGAGGCGCTCCTCGAGATCGCGATACACCTGCTTGCTCGCGGGCTGCCGGCGGTCGGCGATGTGCTCGAGCTCCATCTTCTGCACGAGCTGCTTCACGCCGGTCTCCTGCAGCGTCTTGAGCAGCTTCTTGTTCTTCGGGGCGCCGAGCTGCGCCTGATAGAGCCGCATCGCCGCTTCGCGCTCATCGCCGTCGGCGAGCGCCTTCTCCGCCTCCGCGACGAGCCGGTTCGCGTCCTCCGTCTGCGCGCGTGCGAGGCGCGCGACGACGGCGTTGTACTCGCGATACTGCTCGTCCCCCTGGTCGCCGACGGGGCCCGAGATGATGAGCGGGGTGCGCGCCTCGTCGATGAGCACCGAGTCCACTTCGTCCACGATCGCGTAGTAGTGCGGGCGCTGCACGCGGTTCTCGAGGGTGACCACCATGTTGTCGCGCAGGTAGTCGAAGCCGAACTCGTTGTTCGTGCCGTAGGTGATGTCCGCCAGGTACGCCGCGCGGCGCTCGGGCGTGCCGGGCTCGGTGTCGTCGATGCAGCCGACGGTCAGGCCCAGATACTTGTACACGTGCCCCATCCACTGCGAGTCGCGCCGCGCGAGGTAGGAGTTCACCGTCACGAGGTGCGCCCCCTTCCCCGCGAGCGCGTTCAGGTACAGCGGGAGCGTGGCGACGAGCGTCTTCCCCTCGCCGGTCGCCATCTCCGCGATGCGCCCGCGGTGGAGCTGGATGCCACCCACGAGCTGCACGTCGTAGTGGACCATGTTCCACTCGGTGTCGTGCTCGGTGACGCGCACGGTGCTCCCGACGAGGCGACGCGCGGCCTCGCGCACCGTCGCGAAGGCCTCCGGGAGGATCTCCTCGAGCACTTCGGACAGGAGGTCGCGCAGCTCCCCTTCCACGCCGCCGCGGCCGTCGGGGCCGCTGAGCTCGTCGTCGATCGCGGCGCGCTCGTTGCCGTCGGCGGTGTGCTTCTTCTTCTCCTTGAGCTCCGCGACCTTCGCCTCGAGCTCGGCCGTGCGCTCGCGTACGATGCCGCGCAGCTTTTCCGTCTGCCGCTGGAGCTCGGCCTCGGGCACCGCGTGCAGGCGCTCGTACTCCGCATTGATCGCATCGACGAGCGGCTGGATGCGGCGCACTTCCCGCTCGTGGCGGGTCCCGAAGACGGCGGAGAGCACGGACTTCAGCATGGCGTTCCCTTAGCGGTACAGGCGGTGGGCGGCGATGTAGCGCGCGACCGGGTCCGGCACGAACCCGGCGATCGGCTTCCCGGCGCGGACGCGCGCGCGGATCTCGGACGACGAGATGTCCACGCGCCGCTTCGCCGCCAGGCGGCTCCCTCGCGCGCCCCCCGCGCGCGCGAGCACCACGACCTTCGCGAGCTTCTTGATGCGCGCGGCGTCGCGCCAGGTCTTCACTTGGGCCGCCAAGTCCTGTCCGACGAGCATCACGAGCGGCGCTCCGGGGTTCCGTTCGGCGAGGGCAGCGAGCGTGTCCACCGTATAAGATACTCCGGCCCGCTCCAGTTCCGACCGGTCCACGACGAAGCGGCGGTCGCCGGCGATCAAGAGCTCCAGCATCTCGGCGCGCTGTTCGCCGCTCGCGACCACGGTGGCCCCCTTGAACGGCGGGCGCGCCGCCGGCACGAAGCGCACCTCGGCGAGGGCGAGCGCCTCGTAGGCGTCGCTCGCGGCGAGGAGATGCCCCACGTGCGGCGGGTCGAAGGTCCCGCCGAAGATGCCGATGGGGCGCACGCTCAGGGCTTCGCGGGAGCGGCGGGCGTCGCGGCCTTGTTCGCGAGACTGTCGGGGGCCGGCGGCGCCGGACACGTGTTCCGCACGTCGCCGTCCTTCCCGTACTTGTCGCGCAGCTGCGTGCACGCATCGTTCGCGTCGTCGTGGTACCCGATGGCGCGGTACGCCTTCACGAGGCCGAGGAGCGCGTGCTTGAGCGACGGCGTCTCCGGATACGTGACGACGACGTACTTGTAGTAGATGATCGACGAGTCCCACGCGCGCTGCTTGGCGTAGAGGTCGGCAGTCTCGAGGTTCTTCTTCGCGAACATGTCCTTGAGGTGGTCCACCTCCTTCTGCGCGCTGTCGTGCAGCGGCGAGTCGGGATACGCGGCGATGAAGCTCTGGAAGGTGCTGATCGCGGTCGTGCCGTAGTCCGAATCGAGGTCGGGACGCTTCCAGAGGCTCGCGTAGCTGAGACCGGCCTTGAACGTGGCGAGCGCGGCGAGCGTGTCCTCCGGGAAGTTCTCCGGGACGCGCGAGTACGCCTGCGCCGCGAGGATGAACTCGTCCTGGTGCTCGTGCGCGAGCCCGAGGTGGTAGAACGCGAGCGGGAGGAGCGGGTCGCGCGCGGGGAGCTGGAAGGTGAGCTGCTCGAAGCCCTTCGCGGCGAGCGCCCAATTGTGCGCCTTCTCGGCCTTGAGCGAGGCCTCGTAGAGGTGCTGGTTGGTGTCCGCTTCGATCGGCTTGAAGTTCGTCGGCGCGCACGCGGCGGCTGCGAAGAGCGCGGAGAGCGCGGCGGCGAGAGCGACGCGCTGGCGTGCGGGACGGGACATGCGCCTCTGATACCCAGGGGAGATGAGACGGTTCATCGCGCGCCTCCGGCGGAGAGCGCGGGGGCGGCGTGCTGGCGGAACCACTCGACGAAGCGCGGGATCCCGTCGCGCACGGGCACCGACGGCGCGTAGCCGAGGAGCGCGCGGGCGCGCGCGATGTCGGCGCAGGTGCGGCGCACGTCGCCTGGCTGCGCGGGACGGCGCGCGATGGCCGCGGTCTTGCCCGTCGCGCGCTCGAGGAGGGCGATGAGCTCGTGCACGCTCGTGGTCGCGCTCTCGCCGAGGTTGATGATCTCGTGGTGGAGCGCGACGGCGCGTGTGCGGTCGATGGCGGCGACCACGCCTTGCACGATGTCGCTCACGTACGTGTAGTCGCGCTGCGCGCTCCCGTCGCCGAAGAGGGGGAGCGGCTGCCCCGCTTCGAGGAGGCGCGTGAACGTGTGGATCGCGAGGTCGGGGCGCTGGCGCGGACCGTACACCGTGAAGAAGCGGAGCGAGATGATGCGCGGCGACGGCGCGAGGGCGGCGAACGCCTCGCAGAGGAGCTCGGCGCCGCGCTTGCTCGCGGCGTACGGGCTGATCGGCGCGATGGCGGGATCGTCCTCGCGGAACGGCGGCGTGGCGAGATCGCCGTACACCGAGGAGCTCGACCCGAACACGAATCGGGTGACGCCCCCCTCGCGCGCGGCGTGCAGCATCGTGGCGGTGCCGCGCACGTTCACGTCGGCGTAGAGCTCGGGCTGCGCGATGGACGGGCGCACCCCGGCGCGCGCCGCGAGGTGCACGATCACCGCCGGCTTCCACTCCGCGATCGTGCGGCGCATCGCCTCGGCATCGCGCACGTCCGCCTCGACGAGCGTGAAGCGCGGCGACGGGAGCACGCCGGCCAGGTTCGCGCGCTTGAGCGCGGGGGCGTAGAAGTCGTCGAACGAGTCGACGCCCACCACCGCGTCGCCGCGCGCGATGAGCGCGTCGGCCACGTGCGAGCCGATGAAGCCCGCGGCGCCGGTGAGGAGGACGCGCTCAGCCATCGGCGCGCAGCCGCGCGGGGGCGAGCGACTTGAAGTAGGCGATGGTCTTCTCGAGTCCCTCGCGCAGCGAGACCTTCGGCTCCCAGCCGAGCATCGTGCGCGCGCGCGTCACGTCGGGGCGCCGCACGCGCGGATCGTCCTCGGGGAGCTCCTGGCGCTCGATGGCCGATTGCGACCCCGTGAGCGCGAGCACCTGCGCGCTCAGCTCGCGCACCGTGCACTCCGACGGATTCCCGATGTTCGTCGGCTCCGCATCGCCGCGCAGGTAGAGCTGGTAGATCCCCTCGATCTCGTCGCTCACGTAGCAGAAGCTGCGCGTCTGCGAGCCGTCGCCGTAGAGCGTGAGCGGCTTCCCCGCGAGCGCCTGCACGATGAAGTTCGACACCACGCGCCCGTCGTACGGACGCATGCGCGGCCCGTAGGTGTTGAAGATCCGCACGATGCGGGTGTCGAGCCCGTGGAACCGGTGGTACGCCATCGTCAGTGCTTCCGCGAACCGCTTCGCTTCATCGTACACGCCGCGCGGCCCCACGGGGTTCACGTTCCCCCAATACGACTCCGGCTGCGGATGCACGAGCGGATCGCCGTAGACCTCGCTCGTGCTCGCCAGGAAGAACCGCGCGCGCTTGGCCTTCGCGAGGCCGAGCGCGTTGTGCGTGCCGAGCGCGCCCACCTTGAGCGTGGGGATCGGGTGCTCGAGATAGTCGCGCGGGCTCGCGGGCGAGGCGAAGTGCAGCACGCCGTCGAGGTCCCCCGCGACGTACGTGTAGGTGGAGATGTTGTGGCGCATGAACTCGAACCGCGGATGCGAGCTCAGGTGCGCCACGTTGTCGGCGTGCCCGGTGATGAAGTTGTCGAGACCGACCACTTCATGGCCGTCGGCGAGGAAGCGGTCGCACAAGTGCGAGCCGAGGAACCCGGCGGCGCCGGTGATGAGCACCCTCACGCCGCGCCGCGCCCGATCGAGAGGTACGTGAATCCGAGCGCCGCCATGCGCGCGGGATCGTATAGGTTGCGCCCGTCCACGATGAGCGGGCGCTTGAGCGCCTCCTTCATGCGCGCGAAGTCCGGGTGCCGGTACTCGTTCCAATCGGTGACGATGGCGAGCGCGTCGGCGCCGGCGAGCGCGTCGTAGTTCGCGCCCGCGAACGTCACGCCCTTGGTGAGCCGCTTCATCGCCTCCGGCATCGCGACGGGATCGTGCGCCACCACCTCGGCGCCGGCCCCCACGAGCGCCTCGATGAGCGTGAGCGCGGGGGACTCACGCAGGTCGTCCGTCTGCGGCTTGAAGGCGAGCCCCCACACCGCCACGCGCTTCCCCGCGAGCGTGCCGAGCGCGCGCGCGAGCTTCTCGAACAGCCGGTGCTTCTGCCGCTCGTTCGCCGCTTCGACCGCCTCGACGACGCCCATCGGCATCTGCACCGCGTGCGCCGTGCGCAACAGCGCCTGCACATCCTTCGGGAAGCACGAGCCGCCGTAGCCCGGTCCCGGGAAGAGGAAGCTCGGCCCGATGCGCGCGTCGCTCCCGATCCCCTTCCGCACGAGATCGACGTTCGCCCCCACCGCCTCGCAGAGGTTCGCGATCTCGTTCATGAACGAGATGCGCGTGGCGAGCATCGCGTTCGCCGCGTACTTGGTCATCTCCGCGCTCGGGATGTCCATGAAGATGATCGGCTTCCCCGTGCGCACGAACGGCGCGTAGAGCTCCGCCATCACCGAGCGCGCCGCGTCGCTGTCGACGCCGAGCACCACGCGGTCGGGCTTGAGGAAATCGTCCACCGCGGCCCCTTCCTTCAGGAACTCGGGGTTGCTGCAGAGATGGAAGGGGAACTTCGCCTTCTTCCGGACGACCTCCGCGACCTTGGCCGCGGTGCCGACGGGCACCGTGCTCTTGGTGACGATCACGACTTCGCGCGTCATGCGCTCGCCGATGATGGCGGCCACATCGAGGACGTGGCGGAGATCGGCGGATCCGTCTTCGTCGGGAGGCGTGCCGACGGCGATGAAGATGACCTCGGCGCCGGCGATGGAAGCGCCGACGTCGGCGGTGAAGGTCAGCCGCTTCTGGGCCTGATTGCGCTCGACGAGGGAGTCGAGCCCCGGTTCGTAGATCGGGAGGATGTTGCGCGTGAGGCCGTCGATCTTGGCGCGATCGACGTCCGCACAGACCACATCGTTACCGGTTTCCGCGAGGCAAGCGCCGACCACGAGGCCGACGTAGCCCGTACCCACGACCGAGATCCGCACGAGCGGGGAGGCAACCTTGAGTGGGGAGTGAAATGGTTACAGCCGTTGAAGTTAGCGAGGGCGATGGGCTGAGCCAAGTGCTAGGTGCCATGTTCGCAGAGGCGCGCAGAACGGCTGACCGCAACGGACGATGGTCGACCATCGACAAGGCATGACAACTTCTCCTGTTAGACCTTGCGGGCGGGGTAGCTGGCGCCCGCCTGCGAGGGCGCCAAGCCCGCAAGTGCACGGCCCAATAGGAACAGT